>Ga0105240_10016128_pt1 | contig 10124 bp, 27 predicted proteins | sample KBSC54metaG_FD_80426 | JGI IMG/M metagenome (GOLD analysis project Ga0105240, IMG submission 80426) | Corn rhizosphere microbial communities from Kellogg Biological Station, Michigan, USA - KBS C5-4 metaG | ecosystem: Host-associated > Plants > Roots > Rhizosphere > Soil | place: Michigan, USA... | reverse complement strand
CTCCCGAAGATACCGGAACTTTCGATGACGATGAAGTGCCGCCCTATATCCGCAAGCAAATGGATGAGGAGCGGCTATCTGCCAAGGGATTGGATTACTAAATGCAGCCCCTCACCTTCCAAGTGCTACCGGATGGCAAATTGCCGATAGGCATAAGGGAAACGCTACAGCGCGTTATCCCTACCTATGCAGGTAGGCGTGTAAAGCTTCACCTACAGGAAGCCAGAGAGAAGCGCAGCCTCGATCAAAACAATTACCTATACGGGGTAATTGAGCCGCATGTGCGCAATGTGCGGGCGGAATCCGGCGACCCTGTAAGCCTTGACCAGGTACACGAGGAACTGCTTTCGGAATTCGCGCCTACCGTTGTCTATACCCGTATCGATGGAAGCAAGGCCACCAGACCCATGCGCAGCCATGAAATGAGTGTTGCGCAGATGACGGATTATATCACAGGAATTACAGCTCGCATGGCGCAGTTCGGGTTTCCTGTGCCTGTGGAGGATGACAATGGCTAAAGCTGCAACCGCAAAGCAACGCGCCAGATGGGAACGCCTTCGGGAATTAGGCTGTTCAGTATGCAAGGCTTTTATGCCCGAAATCCACCACGCCAAGACCGGAATGGGAGGCCGCAAGAATCATGATCTGGTGTTCGCGCTTTGCCATTTCCATCATCGTGGAGTTAAGGGCATTCACACTATAGGCCGGAAGGTATGGCAGGAGATTTACGGCACTGAGGACGAGCATCTAGCGAAGGTTGCTCACATATGAGATTCACCGAAATTAGCAAAAACCGGATTTCTTATTACTCCCTTGGCAAGCATAGGAACCATAGAACGCTATGGAAGCAACATTATTGCGGGAGCCATATGTGCAAGCTGTACCTGGTGAAGCTGATCCGGGCGGGATTATGGAAGCTAACGGGATGGGTGGTTTAACAGTTTATGGCAGCGGTTGTGATTTGGTGCCGCTGCCGCCAAAACGGATGAAAGAAATCGGTCGTGTTAACAGATTTTAATAAAGATTCTTAAAATAATTTAACTAAGGGGAATTTATGGGAAGTTCATTTGAATACGAAGTTACTAGTGTCACACCAGCAATGGCAAAGACTTGGCTTGATAATAATAACTTCGATAACAGGCGTCTCGATCATCATCGAGTGTCGAAGATTGCTCACGACATAAAGAATGAGAAATGGGTTTTTGATGGCACCCCCATCCGCTTTAATGGCAGTGGAAATATATTAGATGGTCAGCACAGATTAAGTGCAATCATAAAGGCAAATAAGCCAGTTAAGTCCTTGGTGCTTCGGGGATTGGAAAGCGTGTCGCAGAATACCATTGATACCGGCAAATCTCGAAGCGTAAGCGACATTCTTCACTTTAATGGCTATGTAAACACAACCAGTTTGGCGGCTGCCACAAGGCTTTCCATTGGATTCAGAGAATTTAAAGGTGACTTGGCTACTTGGGATAAGAGTAGCAGCAGTAATAGCATAAGCGCCCAAGAAATCCTGTCTGAGGTAAACAGACGCCCTATGCTCATCAAGGCTACGCAGTCGCTTATTTCAGTAAAATACATTAGGAAGATGGTTGGGCTAGGTGTTCCTATATTTTGCTATTTCTTATTCGCCAGCGCCTCATCACAGAGCATAGCAGACGCGTTTTTTCAAAAGCTTGAGAACGGCGATGATCTTTCGGCAAACAGCCCCATCCTGAAGTTACGCAACGAGATTACTCTTAGAGACACGAAAACCGCAAGGCGTGGTCAACGTCAATCAGTATACAACGCCGCCATGTTTATCAAGGCTTGGAATGCTTGGAGGAGCGGTGTTGCTGTTGACACAGTTAGATGGAATCCCACTGAGGCGTACCCAATGGTGAACAAGTCTAAATAACGGTTTGGGTTTTGGAGGTTAAAATGAGCAAAGATGAAGAAATTATTAAAGACATCAAGGATGTGATTAAAAAACACGAAACGGTATTGCCAATTGAGTTCACTGCATATTCGCAGGAGGCACCGCTTGCTCCGGTTGAGCGCTGGCTTCCAATTTGTGATGCATACATGACGGCTGAGTACGTAGGACTTCGCAAAGAAAAGGGCGGCGCGACCATAAACTCTAAGATCGGCACCAAGGTATTGGCATGGGTGAAGGTAAAAATTGACCCGGCCAATCCGATGGGAATTACGGTGTTGGAATACTGCAAATTACCAGATTAACGGATCAGGAGAGAACATGTCAGATTTTTGGTACGGTATTTTAACAGGGTGTATTTCACTGAGTGTAATAGCAATCCTTTATGGTGATGGTCAACAAAAGCAGTGCGAACAAGATAACACCGGGAAAAAATGTGAATTGCTCTGGGTACCAACAATAAAGAAGTAAATATAGGGTCATTATGGCAACGCATGTAAATGGAAATATGATTCCAACCATCTTCAATGACATTATTCGTAAGCGTGTCGCTGATTACATGGACAAGGAACTTAAAGAGCTTATGCGGCAAAAAATGGACAGCATAATTTCTGAGGTTCTGGCCAATCTACAGGCCGATACAAAGCTTTTCAAGGACATGGCGCGGTTTGAAACAAAAATGGTTGTGACGGCCATTTATAACGGCAAGGACGTAGAACAAAACCAGACGAGGGATTCGGAAACCGTATGACAGAAAAGGATTTGCTCGTTCTTGAGGGCACAGTAAAGATTCTCATTCACCTTGCGTCAGTTATTGATGACAGGAAAGCGAAACAATTAACGTTAGAATACGCGACAGAGATCATGCGTATAAAAGCGGAACAATCGACAAAGGGGTGAGTTATGGGATTCGGATTCTTTTTAGCTGTGTGGGGAATTGGTAAAATGGTCGATAGCGCAATGAGGCTAAAATGACAGACCTGATAGACGAGGTAACGCAATGATTTGCTATAAAGACATGACCTTTTGCAGCGCTAAAACGCATCATCCAGATTGTGATAGGCAATTCACCGACGCTGATGAGGCCGCAGCTAAGAAGTGGTGGAAGGGCGATAATCCTCCAATTGCTTGGAGAAATTTTTGCGGCGGTGATGACCGTTGGGTGGACGGTGTATGACCACGAACATCTGTTTTGCAGAACGCTTCTGGCGATGGCTCTATAGAGTCGCATCTGAAAAGCTTAAGGCGGTCTATTTGGAGCGAACAGGTTGGGACTTAAAATGCCCCAACTGCAAATGCTGGTCCTCAACGGCGGGCATTACACATCAATCCGGCAACAGTGAGCAAGAGCGTTATAAATGCGACCAATGCAACACGGTAACAGCTTGGCACTTTGACGGTCCTGTGGCGTGGCCTGTGCCAATTGAATACTGGCCAAATAGAAAGGCAAGCTTATGACAAAACCAGATACGAGCATCGGTGATTTCATAAAGCAATTGAATTGGTTTTCGATGGCTACTTTGTTGGTCGCGGCGGTCATTCCATATGCCGGTGCAGGCCTTTTTATGTTTTGTTTAATGGTTGATTATAGGAATTGGTTAAATGACAGACACAACTAGCTCGCTGAATCCGTTCCCGCTGCACCCACTCACCGTTGAGGAAGTGGAAGCTTTTCTGACATGCCATCCCAAATATCTTTGTAACCCGCTTAAGGATAGCGAAAAAGCCCTGATTCGGGACGTTATTAACGTCTGTCGCCCGCTGACAAATCTTGAACCTGTATTTCCTTGTGGAGCAAAAATCCGTGGCAGATAACACAACTATACCACCTATCGAATTGATTGATGCCGCAAAAGCAGTGCTGCCACATATACGCACGTATCCGTCTGCTAGAAAGCCAAAGCGCAGGCTCGAAGCGGCCATCGCAGCTATGGAATCCCGCCCCTCTCAAGCGCTTGGGGATGGTGGGCACCGTGACCGGGGTGAAATTCCCCGGCGCAGTGATGGAAGTGAGATGCGATTGCCCACATATTGCCTTTTCTGCAATGGACAAAATGGTAGGCATTACCAAGACTGTTTTGTAAGCCAACCCGCGCCGGTGTCGGTTGAAGCTTGCGCGCAAGCCATCATTGAAAGCGACAAATTGATGGACAGCATTTCTTTCGTCAATGAGGACAACAAGGCGAAAGATGTTCGTCACGCCAAAGCCGTCTTAGACGCGGCTGGGGTAGCTTATGTCAATTGATCTAAAACCATGCCCGTTTTGTGGCAGCGATGCGGAATACTCACAAGGATTCGGGCGGAATTATGCGCAATGCAAAAATGGCCGATGCTGGATGCAGGGCGTTATGGCAAGCCCTCTTGAATGGAACACCCGCACCACGACGCCGGGAAATGACGCCACCCGACAAGCCGCCAACGGTGATTCAATAGGTTACGCGGAAAGTGGCCGCACGACGCCGCTTCCCGATCAGCCGGATGAGTTGGGTGCCCATGCTGCCGTTAATGCCATCGAGGAACGGAGCAATCATAGCCCGTATCCGGTGGAAAATTACAGCGAAGTGCAAAACATGATTTACGAGCGTGGCTGGAATGAGGCGATGAAATATATCCAAGAGATCGTAAAGACCGTCCCTTCACTGAAGCGAGAATCCACACAGCCGGGCGAGTCACCATTGTGCACGGGCTGCCATGAAAAATCTATGGTAAGGGTTGCGCTCATTGGTGACATTAAAATATGCCCTAAATGCATTCATCTTCTCATGGATATTGTTGAAGCAGAAGCGCCTGAAGCCGCATCATGGTTGCCCATGCGGGAATCGAGTGAGCCGATTTTGCAAGAGGCATGGAAGTTCTTCAATGCAGAGATTGACGATATGCCGCTGCTGCGTGCGTACATGAGTAATCGTATAGAAGGTCAGTCATGATTAAAAAGCCCACGCCGCAACAGCAGATACTAGAGCTAACGGACAAACTTGACTGCTGCATGTGCGAGCTGAAAAGATTTAAGGAGGGTTATTCAGCGCTTTCAAAACGAGCAAAGAAGGCAGAAAGAGCGCTTGGCATAATAGCCATGGGGCGCGGCAAGGTTCGTCTGCCTGCCCCCGTCAGAATAGAAGCCATTCGACCCACGGAATATGTATCCGTGATGGAATGTCCAATTATAGAGGTTGAAAGCTGGAAGTTTGCTGACAGCACTATGCATGAGCTTATGGAGATGAGGCGGAAAGAACCTTATCCGCCAATACTGGAATATTAACCATGAAAACCGATTCCAAGGTAGAGCCATGATTAGGCTGAGAGAAGATATTAAAACAATAAGTGCGCAGCTTGCAGGGGCTTCGGTGAGCGCTCGTGGCAATGAATATATTTTTGATAAGTTCTACTTGGATGTTGAGCGTGACCCTCCAGTAGCCGATGGTTTTATCATGCACCCAAGGTTGCGAGCTTCTGTATGGCGCTGGGAAGAGAAAATCACAAACGGTAAAAGTCAGAAAATCCGCGCCCGTTACGGGTTTTTCGCTAATGAATTGGAATTTTTAACTAAATCAAACGACGGTCAGCCATGAGAAAAACCGAAGCAAAGCTAATCAGTTTTGCAGCCGATTGTGCATCTATGGATGAAGAACTTCGGAAACGGCGCATTCGTGAGATTGCAGACGGTGTCAAGCTGGCATTGGCCGAACTCGGCATAACTCTTAAAGCCGATTCAAACAATGATGAGGGCAAATGAGAATATTTATAGTTACGCTCTCGCCATCTGCGAATGTCACCGAACCGGTAAAGTTTGATCGTGATAACTGCCTATGGCTTGACGCAAGCAATTTAGAGGGGATTTGCACCGGGCTGGCGGATGCTTATCAGTCGTGGCTTCTTAAGTTTGGTGCAGATGTGACGGAGTTTCAAGTTCGGGCTGTAGACATGCACGGAAAGCCTGCCGCCGTGGTTGGGCGAGTGGTAAAACGGCCAAGAGGTGAGCGGTGAACAATATTCCTTCTAATAACAAGCTATGGCGTACACATGCCTCCGTATTAAAGGCTAATTACCCAATAACAGAAAAACTGGAGCAAACCGCTAACATGCTTGTTCGCAAATATTATCTTGGTGAACATGAGGTGATGGAAGATAGGCTTATAGTACAATTATCGGCGGATAAAGAGTCCTGCGATGTACAATTTTATTCTCAGGCGCTTGGCAGTTATCGAGGAGACCTGCGCAATCAGGCTTTTACTCTTACACGGGAGCAATTTGAATATTTAAAGGAAATCTGGAAATGAACGATCTCCTTCAGAAGCTATCCGATCTCGAAAAGGAAGGGATAACCGCTGCATTTGGCGAAAGCTTTCTATTTCCCAAAAAGGGGAAGCATGTCTGTTTGAGCTGGAGCAATTTACATTTGTGGCCATCTGCCAAGCCGTGCGGTAGTTTTAGCGAATATGCTGAGTTTTCTGATTATAACGAGCTCCCAGCAGCGCTATCAGAGGCGATAGAAAATTTGACAACTAGAAGAAATACTTTCTTAGCCGGAGGCGGCATATGACTGATCTGACGATAGCGATAACCACTGTAATTGGAACCATTGGTGCATGGAGAATTGCTCAAGAATGGCGTATTTGGAAGTTATCAAAAATACGTGAGGCTTTGCGCCCATTTGCCGCATGGCCGATTGTTGCTAATGGCAGAATTGTCGAAACGGATAATGACTGGAACCAATTAATGGTAAACGCAAGGCAAGCGCTAGCATGCGAGTATAGGGATAAGTAATGGCAAGGCTCTTAAACGCAAAGCAACTAGCGGAATATCTTGGTGTAAGCCATGAATATTTGCGACTTTGGAGGAAAGATGATGCTTTCCCCAAGCCATTGCGCGGAAAGCTTTGGGATTCCAAGGCTGTTGAGCAATTTCTTGACAAACTGAGTGGATTAACAACACATTCCTCTGAACCGGATTACGATTCAATCTTCAAAGAGGATTTGCATGGGAGGGATAAAGGTGGATTATTTCATCACCCGAACCCATAAAGGAAAAGCCCGATATTATTGGAATCCGAACCAGTTTTATGTCGTGGACGGCGTTCGAACCAAATGTCCCTTTAGGCTCACCAGGCTTAATGATGATCCTATAATCGCTGCAGGAGAAGCTCAGGAAAAGAATAACGCTCTGGAAGCATGGCGCGCAAAGGGTAATGAGGAATTCGCACAAGAAGGATATATACGCTGGCTTGTGGCTCTATACTGCAAGAGTTCGCGCTTTAAGGAATTGTCCCCGAATACTCAAAAGCTCTATATGTGGACATTCCCTGAGCTTGATGTATTCAAGCGTGTGCCAGTTGCAAAAATTACAAGAAAGATGGCGCTTGAGTTCTATGAGAATCTGCTCCTAAGCGGGAAAAAGCGCAAGCCATCACAGGTCATGCAGATAGCGCGGGTGGTTTTCCAATATGGCAAGGATTATGGCCATATTCCGGAAAATCCTTTCACGCATTTAGGAGTGTCTAAGGCGAGGGCACGGCGAGTTATCGTCCCCTATGCGCTTATCCCGCTGGCAAAAGAAAAGGCTAGAGAGCTTGGACTTCATTCCATAGCCAGGGCAATTCAAGTGGGGTTTGATGCCGGTCAGCGTCCCGGTGATATTCGGTGCCTACCCCTTAGCGCATACGATGGCCGGAGAATGAGAGTAAGCCAGAGTAAAACGGGCGCTATAGTTGATATTCCCGTTTATAAATTCCCTGATCTAAAAGCGGAGCTAGACAATATACAGCATGATAGCACTTTAATCATATGTGAAGAACGTACCAAAAAGGCATATAGCAAGGATATGCTCTGTAGGCGCGTAAGGGAGGTGTTTAATGCCATCCCTGGAGGAAAGGACATTCAATTTCGTGATCTACGCCGTACCGCCTTTGTCCGGATGATCGAGGCCGGTTGTAGCATCCCAGAAGCCTGCGCGATTACTGGCCATAGCTTGACCGAAGGTAACGACATTGTGAAGGTTTATTGCCCCCTCACCCCCACCATGGCTGATAACGCAGCGGATAAGGTTTCCGTGTTCAACAGCACCGCTGCAACCCGCAGTTTACCTTAGTGTGAAAATGCCCGAATTATCGAACACGACATTGAAAGATAAAAACACTCGTCAGCTTCAGGTGCTAGCGCCGCGAGGCGTGGGGGTTCGAGTCCCTTCCTGGGCACCATCAATAGGTTACAGCCAATATCCACAGAGCAGTGTTCAACAATATATTCGACAGAGGCTAGCGTTTGTTCAACAATTGCTAATCCGCCAACGCTCGCTTGAGGTGTTCGGGTTGCACTTACCCTCGTTAGATTTCATAATATCCCATCAATGCGTAACGGGGGATTATGGAAGAGGATCGATTGCTCACGCTGGAGCAAGTTATGGAGCGTGTTAGCATTAAAAAAACGGAGATTTATCGCATGATAAAATTCGGGCTATTCCCACGCCCTATTAAGATCAAGAAAAAGGGAAAATGCCCATGAGAGGCTGATTATGGAAAGCGAGCGCCAGCGCATGAAGGATGAATATAAGCGCATGCGGAGCGATCCCCTATATGGAGCAACGGGACAATTCTTCTTTGCCGATACGGACGATGTTGGCTATATCCTGATTGCACAGAGCGGAGAAATAAAGGAACTTATTAAACGGACGAAAAAAGCCAATATCGATTACGTCCTGCAAAGAGTTCCGCATCTTTAACGAATAGATGAATGAAATACTCCCGGTTTGGCCTTTACAGGTATAAGTATCGCACGAACAAGGCCGGGATAGTGTCGTGCTCTGGAAAGCCGCTATAGTGCCAGGCTTGACTACCGGGAGAGACGGCAACTGATGAAAGTGATGATTACATATGGATCATAGAGAATACTTTAACCAACAGCAATTTGCCGCTAGCGAATCAGATATCACCATGCAGGCAAAGCATGAAGCATCTGAAGGGATTCGACAAGTACGTAAATTGCTTCAACCATCGAACAAATCAGGAGGCGAGAATGCGTAATAAATGCAGAGTATGTGGCGGACTTATCGGGAATAGCCCTTTGTTCCCCTTCGGCAATCCCGGAGATATGTGTTCTGATTGTTGTTCTTATCAACAAAAGAAAATTAGCGAACTAGGGCGCGAGCCGTCAGAAGAAGTGAAATTAAAGCGCCGAGAGGCTTACTTTAAGGGGGTTCTCAATGGCTGAAAACCCTATCAATAATTCCTATATCGGAACACTCTTAGCATATAAGGGAAACTTTTTTTCGTGGAGGCGTTTGTTATCCGAAGAGGAAATTTCTGACATAAAAGTTTGGTTCATGTCTAGACATGGGAAGACCGAGGATAATGGCGAATTTCGCGTGATAATGCTTACGGCTGAGAATTTGGACGGAATAGATCAATTAGTTAAAAATATTGCGAGATATGACAATGGATGAGCTGTCAGTCAATAATTCAGCCAACAGCAACGATGAGCCTGAATGCGAAGTAGAATATTTAGAGCTTATTGAGCGTATGACAAAAACGCTTGAGGCGCTTCTAGCGGATCCTAGTGATAAAAATGCCTGGGATAATGCTCGTGCAATTGTAGACGGCATAAGGGAACCTGAGTAATGAATAAGCTGATCGATGAAGCTGCGCTACAAGTAGCCAAGGAGCATGCATTCTATAACCCAAAAGATTATATTCGAGAACTTATCGAAGTTTATGAGCGAGCCAAACTATCAATCAAGCAATCTGATGCTTTCCCACCTATGGGGTATGACAAGAATTGCCCGAGATGTAACGATACGTCAGCATGCGATGCTCACAAATACCGATCTAAGACACCAGATGCTTAAATGCGCCACATGCGGAAAGCCCATGAACATACCAGAACCAGGTAAAGACCCGCTCGATATTATGGCGGCTAATGTAGAGCCTGCAAAGGCATGGTGCAGCGATGATTGCTATGACAAGCGGGAGATTGCCCTAAAGGTAATGCCACCTACCCTAGACAGGCAGGATTGGCTTGCTATGCGGGAGGATTATAAGACAGGCGATCCTGTAGGGACAGGCGCTACTGAGGATGAGGCCATTAGGGATGTACTGAGGCAGCTATGAGGCTCCTACGCCGTATACTGGCGTTGTTCAGGCGTAAGCCGCCGTTCCCCGTTTCGTATAAGATTCTAGTGGATACGCCGGAAGAATTTACGAGGATGAATCAGCCATGAT
>Ga0105240_10016127_pt1 | contig 10124 bp, 6 predicted proteins | sample KBSC54metaG_FD_80426 | JGI IMG/M metagenome (GOLD analysis project Ga0105240, IMG submission 80426) | Corn rhizosphere microbial communities from Kellogg Biological Station, Michigan, USA - KBS C5-4 metaG | ecosystem: Host-associated > Plants > Roots > Rhizosphere > Soil | place: Michigan, USA... | reverse complement strand
GATCATGGTCTGGCCGATCATGGCGCAACCGCCCATGCCACCGAACACGCCGGAGAGGACATTGGCCGCGCCCAGCGCCAGACATTCACGATTGGCCTGGCCGCGCGTCTCGGTAATATCGTCGGTAAGGTTGAAGGTCAGCAAGGTTTCCAGCAGACCGACAATCGCCATCAGCACGGCATACGGCGCAATGATGCGCAGCGTCTCCATCGTGAGCGGTACTTCCGGGAAATGAAAAATCGGCAGATTGCCGGCGATGTGCGCCATGTCGCCCAGCGTGCGTGTAGGCAGATGCAGCACCTGGCTCAACACGCCAATGCCGACGATGGCGGCCAGCGCCGGAGGAATCGCCCTGGTCACGCGCGGCAACAGATAAACGATCAGCATGGTGACGACCACCAGCCCTACCATGACCAGCAACGGTGTGCCTTGCAGCCAGTGCACACCGTCCGGTGTCGTCTGTTTGAAGTGTTCCAGTTGCGCCATGGCGATGACAATAGCCAGCCCGTTCACGAAGCACAGCATCACCGGATGCGGCACCATGCGCACCAGCTTGCCCAGGCGCAAGGCGCCGAACAGCAGCATCAGCACGCCGCTCAACAGCACCGTTGCGAGGAAATACTGCGCGCCGTGCTGCACCACCAGCGCCACAATCACCACCGCCATCGAACCCGCCGCACCGGAAATCATCCCTGGACGGCCGCCGAACAACGCCGTCACAGTACAGATGATGAAAGCGCCATACAAACCCATCAGCGGATTGAGCTGCGCCACCAGTGCAAAAGCGATGCACTCCGGCACCAGCGCAAAGGACGAGGTCAGCCCGGCCAGGACGTTGGCTTTGGGATTCGAGAGCCACTCATCCCGAAAAGAAATTTTGTTCATTGATCGTTATCCGTAGTCTGATGCCGGCGAATTGTCTGACGAGGTCAGAAAGATGCAATTTGCACACCCGCCAAAGGCGAAACAGAGATGACGACCTGCAGGAAAAACGCTCAGCAATAAAGCATGGGAAGCAAGGAGCGCTCAGAAAGGGAGATGTCAGATTGTTGCGTAGGAGGCAATGCGTAAGCCGGATCGGCGCCAGCAAGGGGCTGTGCCGATCTCGTATTTTACCGCATCCGCCATCGAGACTCTGATGCGCCCCCGCTGCGGCTGCGGCTCAGGCCAGCCGGGCGGCAGCGTAGTGAGGCAATACCGACGGCAAACGAGAGGCGTGATCCAGCGAAAATACACTCACCAACTGCGCCAGCGCCGCAGCCTGGGTCTGCATGGAGGACGCCGCTGCTGCGGCTTGCTCCACCAGCGCGGCATTCTGCTGGGTCATCTCGTCCATCTGACTGATGGCGTCGTTGACCTGCTCGATGCCGGACGATTGCTCGCGGCTGGCGAGGCTGATTTCGCCGACGATCTCGGCAACCTTACGGACGCTGTCGACCACGCGCTCCATGGTCGCGCCGGCCTGCTCCACCAGCACGCTGCCGTCACCGACTTTCTTTACGGAGTCGTCGATGAGCAGCTTGATTTCCTTGGCGGCGGTGGCGCTGCGTTGCGCCAGGCTGCGGACTTCACTCGCCACCACGGCGAATCCTCGCCCCTGCTCGCCGGCGCGTGCCGCTTCGACAGCCGCGTTCAAGGCCAGGATATTGGTCTGGAAGGCAATGCCGTCGATCACACTGATGATGTCGACAATCTTGCGCGACGAACCATTGATCGCGGTCATCGTCGCCACTACGCGCCCAACCACTTCGCCGCCTTCGACGGCAATGCCGGATGCCGCCGAGGCCAACTGACTGGCGGTGTCGGCATTATCGGAATTCTGACGCACGGTGGAAATCAATTCTTCCATCGCCGATGCGGTTTCTTCCAGTGCGCTGGCCTGCTGCTCGGTACGCGCCGACAGATCGTGGTTGCCGGTGCTGATCTCGCTGGAGGCGATGGCGATCGTCTGCGTGCCTGTGCGGACATTGCTGACGATGTTGCGCAGGCTGCCGTTCATATCGTTCAGCGATGACAGCAGTTGGCCGACTTCATCGCCACGCTTGCCGCCTTTTCCGTCGACATCACTGATCTGCGTCGTCAGGTCGCCATCGGCAACACGGCGCGAGATGCCCAGCGCAATATTGATCGGACGTGTAATTCCCACTGTCAGATACCAGGCGCAGAAGCAACCGAGCAGCAGCGCCACTCCCTCCAGGATCAGCAGCAGGCGACGGCTGCCGGCAGCGATGTCGTCGATCTGCTGGGTGGTCTTGTCGATATCGCGCTGTTCCAGCTCCAACAGCTTGAGCATGGAATCCTGATAGCTCTTCGCCAGCGGCACGAACTCCTGATCCAGGATGCGATTGCCTTCTTCGATGTTGCCGGCCGATTTCAGATCGAGGATGTGGTAGTGCGATGCCAGATACACCTTGCGACGCTCGCCGATGTTCTGAAACAAGGCCTTCTCTTCTTCGCTGCTGAGCAACTCGCCGATCTCTTTTTGCAGTCGTGTGGAGTTGTTGGTCGAGGCCTTGGCTTCGTCGATGAAGTAGGTCTTGAGCGTCGGATCGGCGCTGCGCGAAATCGCGATGGTGCGCACGATCCCTGCCCGCAAGCTGCCGTACCAGCTGGAGATCAGCCGCTCCTTGCGCGCCGACTGCTCGACCATCGCCCGCGTGACATCCGACACCACTTGCAGGCGCCAGATACCAATCGCCGTAATGACAATGGACAGCAGCATGATCACGGCAAATCCCAATGCCAGCCGTTTGCCGATTTTCATTTTCCCCATGATGCGCTTGCTCCCCTGAGTTTTTGTGTCTCGCGCTTTGGCTAGTTTTGCTGGCGCGCGACGATATGCCCCAGCCGCACCACGGTCACGCCGGGTCCGAGCTGGCGCAGCGATGGCATGACGATGACGCAGTTGTCATACGGCGTGACGAATTCGCGCTCGCCTTCGCGCGCGATGACGGTGCCCGCCTTGGCGATGATTTCCATGCCGCGATAATCTTCGGCAAATTCAAAATCGTAGGACGTCGCCACCACCGGCTCGGTCACGCGGAAGAAACGTTGCGGTGCCGGCTCACCCGCCAGCATGAAGCCGCGCAACGCGCTCTCGGCCATCACGCCGGTGGCGATCATGAAACGGCAGGCCGAGTTCATCGCCACTTCCTTGCTGCGTGCAGAGAAGTGCTGGCCGGTTTCGATCAGCAAGGCATTCTTGGCGCTGGCCGGATCGCCGAAACCAGCGTAGTCGCGCATACGCTTGCCGTTGGGATGGCCCACGTCGATGATCACGTGCTCGGGCGCACCCACGTCCGCTGCGAACTGGATGCCCTTGTCCAGCGGACCGCTGACGATCAGCGGCGGCGCTTCTTCATGCATGGAATGCAGATCCAGCATGTAGTCGACGGTGTCGATAATGGGGCGCAGCTGGCGTGCACGGCGCAGCTCGATGCTGTCTTCAGCGCCGTCGAGACGCGATGACGACCAGACCCGGTTCATGTCTTCGTCGACATAGCGGGTCGCATCCGGATTGTTTGCATCGAAGCGGCGATACGCTTCGACATTGGCAAAGCCCAGCGTGATGCGCCCCTTGAGCGGCTTCAGTCCAGCTTGCAGCAAACGGTCGACGGTGATTGCGCCGCTCACTTCATTGCCGTGCATCAGCGCAAGGATCATCACATGCGGACCGGCGATACCGCTGTCGATGCTGTGTACATAATCGACGCAGGTATTACCGTGCTGCCATTTGTCGATATTGGGAAACTCCACCTCGACCGGATAGTGTTTCAATTGTGCGCGTACTTGTTCCAGGGTTTTCATGCAAAAGACTCCAGCTAATCCAGATAAATTTATTGGGTGCGCCCCATCCTGCGGCCAAGCGTGATCACGGCCACAAGGCTAATCAACGCAGTCGCCATGACATAGAAACTCGGCGCCATCTTGTTCTCGGTTGCAGCGATCATCCAGGTCACGATCAGCGGCGAGAAACCGCCGAACAACGTCACCGAGAAGTTATAGCTCAGTGCAAGACCCGTGCCGCGTGTCTGCGTCGGGAAAATATCCGACAACATGGCCGGGATCGGTCCCAGGCAAGCCGCAATCAGTACACCCACGATCCCTTGCACGGCGATCAGCGTCGTCACGGTCGGCCAGGTGTTGAGCAGCATGAACAGCGGATACGAGGTCAGGCCGATCGCCAGCATCGCAATCGTCAACACGCGGAAGCGGCCGTAGCGATCCGACAAGGTGCCGAACACCGGCGCCGTCAACATCAGCACCAGGCCCGTGATCAGCGCGCCGATGAAGGACGAGGTGGCGGGAATATGCAGCTGCTTCAGCGCGTAGGTCGGCATGTACAGCTTATGCACGTAGTTGAAGCCGGTGGCGCCGGCCACCACGCCGATGGCCAGCAGCAGCTTGACGCGGTCGCGCACCAGCACGATCATCAGCGGCGATTTCTCCGCCTTGGCGACAGCCGCATCGGCGGCGATTTTCTTGAACTCTGGTGTTTCATCGATCTGGCTGCGGATGTAGAGACCAACCGGCCCCACCAGCAAACCGAAGCAGAACGCTACGCGCCAGCCCCAGTCGTTGAGCTGCGCATCGGTCAGGTTGTAGCTGAGCAAAGCGCTGACGCCCGCCGCCAGCACGGTGGCAAGACCTTGCGTCGACAGTTGCCAGCTGGCGAAAAAGCCGCGGCGCTTGGCGTCGGCATGCTCGACCATGAAGGCGGTTGCGGCGCCGAATTCTCCACCGGTGGAGAAGCCTTGCAACAAGCGCGCCACAATGATGATCAACGGCGATGCAATACCGATCTGCGCATAGGTCGGTGCAAACGCGATCATCGCGGTACCGACCATCATGATCAGGATCGATGCGGTCAGCGAAGCCTTGCGTCCGGCACGGTCGGCGTAAGAACCGAGCACGATGGCGCCCAGCGGACGGATGATGAAAGAGATGCCGAAGGTGCCGACGCTCAGCAGCAGTGAGGTGGTTTCGTCCTGTGCAGGAAAGAACAGCTTCCCGATCACCACGGCGAAGTAACCGTAGATCAGCAGGTCATAAAACTCCAGCGCATTGCCGATACTGGCGGCGCAGATTTCTTTCCAGGGATTTTTGCGTTTGGCTGCCTGCGGTGCGGTGGCATACGCTGACGAAGATTCAAATTCGGCTGACATGCGGTGACTCCCATTCTCTCTCTGTGCGGCGCATTGCTGCGATGGCAGTCATGTCTGCGCCGCTTATTCTATTGGCTCGCACGCTTCAGTGCGTCTGACACGATGCTCGAAAATAGTGCGCGTTGCAGTCTATTGCACTCTATTTGTGAGCATCTTTCCAGACGTACCGGAAGGCGTTTCGAGAACTTTGAGGGAGTATAGTGAGCGCGATTTTTTGCTTATTGCCGTTTCGGCACAAGCTTGTGCTTTTTGCTGTTGAGTGCCTTGAACGTGCGACTCAATGCATCAGGGCTTGTCGATGGCGTCCGACGCCACGCCGTCCCAGATCGCGTTGACCAGCGCATTGTCGTTGCCGCGCACGCGATACAGTGAGATGTCGAAATTGACGCGCATCTCCGGCTCGCCGATGACCAGCAGACGGCGTTCATTGACGTCTTCCTGCACCAGCCGTTGCGGCAGCCAGGCCACGCCGACGCCGCGTCGCGCCATCTCGTGAATGGATTCGTAGGAGTCGGCTTCGTACACCATGCGTAACGAAATCTTCCTGGGCAAACCGGCCAGATGTTTAGCCAGCACACCGCGCAGCGTCAGCGATTGCGAAAATCCCAGCCAAGGTGTCGGCGTTGCTGCGCTAGCCGGCGCCAGCTTGTATCGCGGGCGTCCCTTGGCATCGGCGGCAACCACCGGCAACAGAATCTCGCGCGCCAGCGTCAGTGATTCATAGCGCATCGGATCGATCAGCAAACGCGTGGTCGGGCTCGAATAAATCACCAGCAGATCTGCATCGCCGGCACCCAGCCGCAAGATCACCTCCTGCGCGCCACCGGTGCTGACCGAAACAGGGAAAGGGCCAAAGCGCTGATTGATGCTCTCATACCAGTCTGGAAAAAACGTCCGCGCCAAGGTACGGCCTGTCGCCACGCGCAAGGTCTTCTCCACCGGGCTGGAGCCATCCTGCAACTGCGCCCGTGCCGCATACAACACATCTGTCGAATGCGTCGCCGCATCCAGAAACAACTGCCCCGCCGCCGTCAGCGACACCGGATGCGAACGCACCACCAGCTCGGCGCCGACCCATTGCTCCAGCGCCTTGATGCGACGGCCGAATGCCGGATGCGTGACGAAACGGTTCTCCGCCGCCCGCGAAAAACTACGCGTGCGCGCCAGTTCGATGAAGTCTTCCAGCCAGATCAGATGCACGTCGACGCTCCTTCCTGTTCAGGAAATTTTGCTACTTCGTCACAGGATAAAACAAGGGAGAAATAAATCTGGTATTGCCGCGTTCAGCCGACCATGGTCCTAACGGAAGCAGGTTGATGGAGATGCTATCCTTGAACTGCGGATAGATCTTTTCTACCAGTGCGATATCCCGCGCACGCATGTCGCGAACTTCCGGATAGGCATCGGCAATGACCGTCAGACCAACCGCGTTTTTGCCGCTCTCCATATTCAGATGCAGATTTCCTAAATATTGGATGCTGCCCGCAACAACCTCAAACTCCAATGGCGACGGATCGACGCTGGGAGTGATTTCATACCCGGCCTGACGTGCAGCGCGCCAACTATCCATGGAGTGTTTACCTGCGGCCAGCTCAAGCACCAACACCTGGCCGTAGCTATCCTTGAACTGACTGCCCTTGACGACGCCGGGAAAAGCTTCACCCAGCGTGCGCAGCATCGTCATGTCGGACAGTCCGTTTTTTCGATCCATGTAGAACGTGCCAACCATTCCTCTCGAGCCAACGCGATCGTGCGAGACGGAGATGACCACCAGTCCCTTGCCGCTGCTGCTGTCCAGTACAACATTGCGCTGCACGCTCTTGGCGGCGCAACCGGCCAACAAGAGCACGACCACCCCCATAAAGAGCTTCACCAGTCTTTTCATTCTTTTCCCCTTTTCAAACGGCAGAACTTATACGCCGCTTATTTATAATGATCTTGTGGCTGAATAACAGCCGAATTCTACGTCACGATACCGCCAAGGAATCGAGTTTCAACGCTGCGCATACAGCACCCGCAATGTCCGCTTCCGAAGCACTTCCGGCTGCGTATCGATCGCCTTGAGATAATTGATCACCATCGCACAGGTCGCGTCTGGCGATGCCGCCCGCAACTGCGGCGATCGCAATAGTTGCTGTTGCTCAGGTGTCAGCGACGCCAATAAATGACTGACGGTCTGTTGCGTCTCTTCCTTGCTGAAGGTCTGGCGATTGTCGGGGCTGCTGTCGCGGATCATGGCGGCGGTAAACCGCGCTTCCCGGTCGGTGAGTTCCTGCGGCAGCGATACGCGTGCACGCGCGGACTCGGACTGTGTTGCAGGAAATAAGGTGGCGGCGCAAGCTTCATTGTTTTGCAGTCGCAACGCTTCAGCGCGCTCCAGCAACAGACGCTGAAAGTCCATCAGCGACTTGTCTGACGCCATTGGCAGCAGCCGGCCGGTCATCCGCTCCAACTCCACCCGTGCCGCCGCGACAATCTCATTGTCCGGCCGCTTGTCCTGCGCCTTCTTCCAGGCGCCGTCAACAATGCGATTGAAATCATCCGGGTACTTCACGGACAAGACGTCGAACACTTCGGACTTCTTGAATTCTTCCTCGAGCTTCTCACGCGTGGATGCCGCCGTAGCCAACGTCGCAGTCTCGCCGCCGAGACTGGTTCGGGTCAACACGCCGGCCCGCAGCAGTTCAGCGTGAGTGGGATACCAGACGTCGTCGTGGCTGGTGCGGACAATGCGGTCGATGAAGGCCGATGACAGTCCCGCCTCGCCGTAGGTGTCGCGGGCCAGCTTTTCATCAGTGGACTGCGCGAATTTTTCATCGAAGCCACCCATGGAATGAAAAGCATGGAAGCCGATGCGCGCCGCGGGATCCGCTGCCCGGCTCTTGCCCGCCAGGAAGGCGATGGTGCAGGCCGAGGCGCAATCCTGCTCGACATAAGTATCCAATCCACGTCCGGCAATGATTTTCGCAAGCCGGCGGCCCTGCGTCACCCAGCCGCCACTGGAATGCAACACCACCATACGTACACCGGGCGCCGCATCGAGCGCCTTCACGAAGCGCTCGGCGGTGTCGTCATTAATGCCGCCTTTGAGCAGGATGGAACGGCCGTCCGCACGCACCTCAAACGTGGTCTCCGGCCCCCATTGCTTGCCCAACGCCGTGCGCAGGTATTCACCCAATGCCGACTGAATTTTGACAGCGTTGGCGACGGTACCGATCAGTCCGAAGATCAGAATGATTCGGGCAACATTGGCCCAGAGGCGCTTGCCGCCACGCTGCGCGTGCTTGGCCGCGGACATCCACGTTCCCCAAGCACCCCAGCCCCAGGCGAGCCACCCGGCAAACAGCAGCACGACGGTTGCTGCAGCACCATATCGTGCCGGCCCATCGGTAAAAAGAGGTATCACGAGGACGCCAAGCAGCCTTGGCAGCAGCACAGCGAGCACCACTGTATGCAACCAGTAAGAGCGCGCCAGCGAATAGTCGCCACGCAGGTGACGACGGAAGAACGAACCCTTTGATGTCGCCGGGATGGTCGGCTTCAGTAACGGCAATGGCAATGGCGACGGCGGCGAAGATGCGGGAGAGGCTGTCGGCGACAAAGTTTCGGAGGGTGGTGCAGGATTGCCACGGCTTGTTGATGTTTCCATCAGGTGAAATTCCTGCGCTGTTTTTCGCAGTAAGCGATGTGAGATGTCACGGTGGTCAGGTACGATCGCCGAACGGCATCAACCGTCCGGCATCCGGCTGCCCCGGCTTCAGGGAACGAAGCCCGGAATCTTGCTGTGATCGACGACATCGATCTGGCTGGCAGGCATGAACTTCTCTGCGTATTTTTCGTATACTTTGCTGCGCACGAAGACGTCGAACAGATCCGGATCGATGTGATCGCGCTGACGGAAGCCGCCGAGAATTTCCAGCGCTTCGCTGAGCGTGTTGCCGCGCTTGTAAGGACGGTCGGCTGCGGTGAGCGCTTCGAAGATGTCGGCGATCGCCATCATGCGTGCCGGCAGCGACATCTGGTCACGCGTGAGCCCCTTCGGATAACCCTTGCCGTCCATGCGCTCGTGATGGCCGCCGGCGTATTCGGTGACGTTACGCAATTGCTTCGGCCACGGCAGCGACTCCAGCATCTTGATGGTAACGACAATGTGGTTGTTGATGATCTGACGTTCGGCATCGTTGAGCGTGCCCATGCGGATGCGCAGATTGGTGATTTCGTCGTCGGTCAGCGCCGGGATGACATCGCCTTCCGGACCGCGCCATTGGCGTGCGGCGATGGCGGTAACGTGATCCTGATCTTCGGGCTTCATGCCTTCGCTGCCGATGTTGGCCTTACGCAGGAAGTTGCGATCGGCGTCGAGCGCGGCGCATTGTTCCGCCAGCTCGCGATCCATCGCTTCGCTCTGCGCGGCGTCAAGTGCAACGCCCAGCTCCAGCTTCTTTTTGAGGACAGCGATTTCGGCATCGCGTTTGAGGACTTCAAAACGCGTGTCGATCAGGCCGATACGGTCATAGATGGTTTGCAGCTTGGTCGATTTTTCGACCACGTGGTCTGGCGTGGTGATCTTGCCGCAATCGTGCAGCAGACCTGCCACCCACAACTCGCGGCGATCGCGCTCGGTCATCTGGAATTCTGCGATCGGGCCCTCGGTGGTTTCGTGCGCGGCTTCGGCCAGCATCATTGCCAGCTCAGGTACGTGTTCGCAGTGGCGACCGGTGTGCGGCGATTTTTCATCGATACCCATGTTGATGAGCTTGATGAAATGTTCGAACAGGTTTTCCAGCCGATAGATAAGCTGCTGGTTGGTGATGGCGATGGCCGCCTGTGATGCCAGCGCTTCGATGAAGTACTGATCGGTCTGAGAAAACGGGTGCGGCTTGCCGGTGTCCGGATCGATCGCATTGACCAGTTGCAACACGCCGACCAGTTCGCCCTCGTGATCCTGCATCGGCACGG
>Ga0105240_10016126_pt1 | contig 10124 bp, 8 predicted proteins | sample KBSC54metaG_FD_80426 | JGI IMG/M metagenome (GOLD analysis project Ga0105240, IMG submission 80426) | Corn rhizosphere microbial communities from Kellogg Biological Station, Michigan, USA - KBS C5-4 metaG | ecosystem: Host-associated > Plants > Roots > Rhizosphere > Soil | place: Michigan, USA... | reverse complement strand
TTACCCAGAAACCCGTATTGGACCGGTTTCAGATGGATGAGGACGTGTCGGCGAGCTTCACCCAGGGCGGTTCCCCCGGCCAACGTTTGGAGGCTATGATCAATACTCCGATCGTTACGGACAAATTGGGACTGAGAATTGCCGGGGAGTTCGACCGCGCCGGCGGCTGGATCGACGAGCCGGTGGCAAGCCTCAAGGACATCAACAGCCAGAATCTCGTCGATGTGCGCATCGAGAGCACGTACCAACCGACCTCGCGCCTCAACATTTACGCGATGCAGATCATTCACCGCGATACCCATGGCCTCACCCAAAGCGAGGACGCGAACGGAAACTACACTCCGCCCTGGGGCCTCACCTTGGTCCCGAACGGCGAGGAGAACTACGAGTTATCCAATCTCACCGCGAGCTACGACTTCGGCAGCGTCAAGCTGCTGAACTCCGCGACTTACTACAATCGTGCAGTGACGGCGAAGAACTGGGGGTATTTCAACTGGGATATCGGCGGGGCGGCGGAGTTGGATCCCGACGACTACTTTCCCCAGGAGAGTGCCACTGACGAGCTGCGGCTTTCCCATGCGGACCAGGGTCGGTGGCAATGGACTGTGGGAGGAATCTACAAGCGCTTCCGGGACTCTGATGAGTACGATCACCCCGGAACGTATTTCGGGTCTGCCGACACGCCGATGACGGATCCGGACAACGGGCCGTTTCCGTACGCTCAGTCGGATCGCTCGGACTCCTGGTCTGTATTCGGCGATACGAGCTACAAATTGCTGGATGCGCTGGAGGTCGGGGCAGGGGTGCGTTCCTTCAGGGACAGGGAGTCGAGCATCAACACCTACTCACCCACTCAGACGGCGACTTTCAGCTCCACCGACCCACGCGTGTATGTGCGTTACCAGATCACTCCGGACATCAATACGTACGTCAGTGCCGCCAAGGGCTTCAGGCCCGGGGGGTTCAATTCCTTCGGCCTCTCGGCGTACCAGCCGGAGAGTCTGTGGAGCTACGAGCTGGGGACGAAGATGCGACTGCTCAACCACCGTCTGGCGGTAGACGCGGATGTGTTCGACAGCAACTATACCAACTACATCGTGCTCGGCACTACGATCGCGCCGGACGGCGCCCCGGCCAACACGTACAGCAACGCGGGCACGGTGAGGATCAAGGGTCTCGAGGGCGATGCGGACTGGCTGCTGGGTGACGATTGGGAGCTCAGCTTCAATGGCGAGGTCCTATCTTCGAAGTTCGTCAAGATCGACGTCGGGGGATCCCAGTATCAGGTAGGACAGTCGATCGATCTGGTTCCGGCTTATTCTCTGACGGGCTCCGTGCAACGGGACTTGCATCTGGCGAGTAAGTCGGAATACGTCCGGCTGGATTTCTCCACGGTCGGGCGCCAACGCTACACCCCGGTGTGCGGGCCTTGCATAGCGCCTTACGGCCCCGTCAACTACTCGGATGTCATCCACATGCTGAACTTCAACAGTGGGATCACATGGAATGAGAATGTGAAATTCGGCATCTTTGCGCAGAATCTGCTGAACGATCGGGGCAATCTGAGTCCATTCGCCGTCGAGGGGAACAGTAGCCGCTCCAGGCCCCGGACCTTCGGCTTCGAGGTGGACGCTCGCTTCAACTGATCGCGGGCAGTGGCTGAAGTGTCTTCCGAGGGGTAAAAATGAAAAGCATAGTGGCATCCATGCTCCTGCTGGCGTCGCTCGCCGCGACTGCCGTCGCTCATGCCGCCGCGGGCGATGAGCTCTATACGCGGCCGGGAGTGCTCGTGAGCGCAGGCGCCACGAAGCTGAGCTTCTACTGCATGGGAACGGGCTCGCCGACGGTGGTCTTCGATTCCGGATTCGAGGATTGGTCGCCGGCCTGGTCCCTGATACAGCCGGTGATTTCACGCCATACGCGCACCTGCACCTACGATCGCGCGGGCTACGGCTTCAGTGATCCGGGTCCGATGCCGCGCACGTCGGCGGAGATTGCCAGAGAGCTGCACACCGCGCTGCACGCGGGCGGCATCCCCGGCCCATACGTCCTGGTCGGGCACTCCTTCGGGGGCTACAACATGCGTGCCTTCGCGGACCTGTACATGCCGGAGGTGTATGCCGCGGTATTCGTCGATGTCGAGTCGGGCGACCTCGAATCGGCGAAGGCCCGCGCTACTGACGAGCGGTTCATGGTCGGGGGCATTGGGGAGCTGAAGGAGTGCCGCCAGGCCATCGTCGATCATCAGCCGCTGCCGCCGCTCCCGGCGGACTTCGATCCGCCCACGCCGAACACTCCGTGCCCGCGGCAGCTCTTCCGCGGCTTGCCGATGCCGGAATGGTCGAGCGCGCTCAACGCGGCCGTGCTGCACATCGCGGATACCCGGGTGGCGCTCTATGACACGTTGATGTCGGAGGAGGCAGAGATGCCGGCAGACGCGCGCTGGCTCACTACACACCGCCGCTCATTCGGCAGCCGGCCGATTCGAGTCATCACGGCGGAAGATCACTATCGCGACGACGATATGACTTCACTGGCGGTTCATCGCAAGCACTTCGCTTACGAGCACGCATGGGTGCGCGCGCAGCACAAGCTGCTGTCGCTGTCGTCGAATTCGAAGCAGATCCTCGTGCGCAAGAGCACCCACTACGTCCAATTCGATCAGCCGCAGGTCGTAATCGATGCAATCCTGAGCGAGCTGCCCAAGCCGTAGAGGACATGCTCGGCGCCACTGTCGAGACCGAGGGCGAACCTCAACAGCCGAACGAGTGCATGTGCGTCGCGAAACTGTCCCATGCGGCGGTATGGCAGATCGCAGCCCCCGTCAGCTCGATGAGTACGACCCATGCGCCGCCCGAGGCCGTCGCGCGATGGACTCGCTGCATCGACAGCAGGTCGTAGGCAGCGAGCGGCAGTAGCGCGCCGAAGGCCGCTACCATTGCCGGGAGCGGCTTGTGCAGAAGGAAATCCACCGGCCATCTGCCGAAGCCGGCCGTCGTCATTGCGATAGTGCCGATGAGGATGAGCCGTTTGTGGAATGCCGGTTTCCGGCGGAGGCGCAACGCTACGGCCACGGGCAAGGCGATGCCGAGGATCTCGCTGAGTGCGACCGCGTATATCCCCTTGGCATCAACTGACGGGATGGCCCAGAAGCGGCCCAGCATTTCGTTCGCGACGAGAACGCCCAAAACGACCATCAGCGGTGCAAGCACCAGGCCCGCGAGCCCCAGCCGCCGATGAATGTCGGCGCGACTGCTCGCGGCAAGCGAGGTCTGGGCGACGAGCAGTAGGACCGAGCTGGAGAATATCGCGCCATGGATATGGACGATGGGAGCCGGTAGCGGCTTCGCGTGGAAGAGACCGGCGAGGAAGTAGGTGCGGGCGAACCCAACTAAGATGACCGGCGCAATCAGGACCGACATGCCGCAGAAAAACAGGTGCTCGCGATTCCGGCCGGACGATAGCTCGATCGCCGGCGAGCCCGGGATTGCAGTGGCCATTGGGCGGTTCCCATTCGGTTTGTCTGTTCTTGGATTTACCCAAGCTGAGCGCGCCCGTCTTGGACGGAGCGGAAGCGGGACTTGGACAGGGAGGAAGCGATCGCGGTAGAGTGACCCTCGGTTGATATGGGTTTCGTGGCTGACCCTAGAACACCCAATTCACAGGCTATAGCGCGCCCTCGGGTGATCACGATCTGCACCGACCGGTGGCCAGAGCGGTATCGCGTGGCGCTATTTCGCGAGGTGTTGGGGGCGATCGGGTGCGGGTGGAGCCGGCTCCGGACCAGCCACTCCAGATCGATGCGACAAGCCTGTTCCATAAGCCAAGTGGAGCTTCGATGAAGCGCAGAACTCTCTTCAAAACGGCTGTATTCGCTATTCTCAGCTATACGCTGCCGCGCTTTGCCAGGGCGCGGGCCGCCACCCTGAGTGAGGAGAATCGCGAACTGATCGCTGCAATCGGCGAAGTTGTGCTGCCCTCCGGTCTCGGCGCCGATGGGCGCGCCAAGGCTGTCGAAGCGTTTGCGAAATGGCTGGACGGATACAAAGCTGGCGTTCCGATGAGCTATGGGTACGGCGATTTGCGGTACGCAGTTGTTCCGCCCAGTCCGTTGCTGCGGTACCGCTCGCAATTCATACGTCTGCAGGAGTTATCCAAGGCGAAGGGAGCCATTTTCACGGCTTTGTCGCCGGCCGACAGGAAGGCTGTTGTGGAAGCCGCCCTCCTCGAGGCCAAAGTGACGAAATTGCCCGAGAGGCCGGATGGTCAGCACGTTGCCTCCGATCTGATGGGCCACTTTTACAGCAGCAGTGAGGGGAACGACTTTCTCTTCAAAGCCTCGATTCGAGTGTCCGATTGCCGCGGTCTCGACACTTCAGCCGACCGGCCAGTTTCCATCGCGTAGGGGGACGATCCGCAATGGCCACTGTTCATGAAAGCGACGTGTGCATCATCGGCGGCGGTATATCCGCCGCCATGATGGCGGAGAAGCTCGCGGAGCTGAGGCCGGGCGTCAAGATCACGGTCGTCGAGGCAGGCCGCAAAATATTCGACCTCGAGAATCGCTTCAAGTATCGACAGCGCGAACGGGATTACGGCGACAACCCATGGCCCAAAGACTCCATCAAAGACCAGGTGTCGAATGGGCAAATTTCCCGAACGATGGCAGTGGGGGGACAGGCGCTGCACTGGGGCGGGACCTGCAACCGATATTCAGAGGAGGACTTGCGCCTGAAGTCGATGTACGGCCTCTACGTCGACTGGCCCATGGAATGGAAGGAACTGGAGAAATACTACTGCGAAGCTGAGCACAGGCTCGGCGTTTCGGGTGAGCCGAGTGCGTACCCCGAGGACTGGCGTTCGCAGCCCTATCCCATGCCCCCCATGCCGCTCACCTACGACCTGATTCAGTACAAGAAGTGGGGAGACAAGAGCGGTTATATATTCCAGGGTGTACCCCAGGCGAAGAATACCAAGCCATGGGGTGGGCGGTCGGTATGCCTGCGCTGCGGCACCTGTGAAATCTGCCCCACGGGCGCAAAGTACTCGCCGGACTACACTTTCAAGGATCTGCTCGCGAGCCGGAAGATCACGCTGCACGATCGAACTCTGGTTCGCAAGCTGGTGCTCGATGAGCAGTCCACCAGGATCGCAGCTGCCGAGGCTTCGAGCTACGAGCGGCCCGACGAAAACATCGAGTACCGTGCCGGCACATTCATCCTCGCCTCGGGGCACATCTGGAGCACGCACCTGCTGCTTCTGTCCGCCTGCCCGCGGTTTCCGAACGGCCTCGCCAACTCGACCGACCAGGTCGGCAGATACATGAATGGTCACGCAATCTACGCGGCCATGGTTGAGTTCCAATCGGACGAAGTGTTCCCGGGCATGAATAATGGCTATAGCCTCATCTCGCGAAAGTTCTTTCGATCACCGGTGGGCAAGACCTACATGCGGCATGACCTGAGGATCTTTCCCGGTGGAGTTGGCCTGCCGAAACTCAACGGCGATGGGGGAAAGCTTCTGCTAGGCGACGACCTGTTGTCGTCGTGGCAGCAGAAGCAGCGATCCCGCCCCATCGCCTTTTGCCGTGCGTATTACGACATTCATCCTTCGGCAGAGAGCCGACTCACGCTCGATGCAAACAGGAAAAATCGCTGGGGAGACCCGCTTCCGGACGTCGTTCACGATGCCGATGCGGCGACCAAGGCGCGCGCGGCGGAGACGAGGAGGCACCTCGATGGGGTCTTCGCTCATATGGCAAAGGCTGGCGACGGCAGGGTGCTGCGACATACCGTGAGCGACTATCTCGACCATCCCGGCGGCGGGTGTCGCATGGGAACCGATCCCGCCGCAAGCGTGTGCGACAGCTTCGGGAGGACCCACGATCACGCGAATTTGTTCGTCGTGGGAGCGCCGACCATCCCCGCTGCTTCGGTGACCAACGGGACCCTCGCATTTGTGGCACTCACTCTGCGCTCCGCCGACGAGGTCGCACGCGATATTGCCAAGAAGTCTGCCTGAGCGTAGAAAACGGCAGACCCAAGTCTGCCCTGACGCATGGACAGGCTTAGTCCGCCAGCTCGTTGAATCCCCGGCCGCTCAGGATCATTGGGACACACCTCTCCGCCCGTGCTACTCGCGTCTTCGCCTGCTTCGCACCCGAGACATAAAAGATGTAGGACTTTCTCCGCCCCGGAGTGAGGGCTTCGAATGCCGCCCGCAGCTCCGCAGCTGCATCCAGCCTGGACTGCAACTCCTCGGGAACGACATATTCTGAAGCCTTCTTGAAGGTAACTTTTTTACCCGACGCTTCGACCCTGATGGCTTCGCGGAAGTAGGTCCTCAGCATCGACTCCATAGCCACGATTTCTTTGAGAGAGGTGAATTTAATCCAGCGGCCTGCCTGCGTATGCTCACCGATCTTTTGGAGGACGTGCTTCGGGTCGTTGAGCAGCGCGCCCTTGAAGAACGAGAGCGCGCACGCGTCCTTCAGCGGGATGACGATTGCCACGTTCTTCTTCTGGTAGGTGAAGCAGGGTTTGCCCCACTTCATCTCGTCGCTCAGACCGCAGTCGAGCGCAATCTTCCGCAGCTTGTTTGCTTCCTTCTGCCACTTTTTCGCGTAAGGTACTTTCACTGTTTCCCCGGGGTTATTGCCGTCGGGCCGGTTCCCTGAGATGATCCGTACATGGGTGCGCCACCACTCGCAGCCGCCCTTCGGGCGATTTCGGTCGCGGCCTTGACGTTTGCGGCTGGCGCATCGATTGCCGTTGCTGCCGCCCGCGCCAATCTTGCCAGCGAGGGTGCGCGCACGGAAGTCCTCTTTCTCGGCACCGCCGGCGGACCACCGTTGCGCCTGGAGCGATCAGAGCCTTCCACGCTGCTCATTGTCGACGGACAGCCGTATCTGATCGACTGCGGAATCGGGACCATGCGTCGGATGCTTCGGGCTGGCATCGAGTCTGAGCAGGTCAGGACGATCTTCTTCACCCACCTTCATGGCGACCACGATCTCGGCCTCGCCGACGTAATGGCCAACGACTTCTTCGAGCAGAGCGCGGCCGGCCACGCGGAGCCGATCAATATCTACGGGCCGCCGCAGACGAAGGAGCTCGTGGACGCGGCTTTCCACTTCATCACCGTCGGGTTTCGGCCGTTCGAGGAATTCCCGCCGCGTACGGACGGGAGCTACCAGAGTCCGTTCGTGACTCACGAGATCGATCGCGGCGGCGTCATCTTTCAGGACGACAAAATCCGTGTTACCGCCGCGGAGAACTCGCATTACGCGCTGATGCCGCCGCAAAGGCGCGCACAGTTCAAGTCATTTTCATACCGCATCGAGACCCCGCACGGCGTGATCGTATTCACGGGCGATACTGGGCCGAGCGCGGCCGTGGAGCGGTTGGCGAAGGGCGCGGACGTGTTGGTGGCGGAGGCGAATACTCGCGACCCGCGGGATGCCGAAAGGTCCACTGCTTTCATGGCTGCGCGCAACCATTGGTCGTCGGAGCACGCCAAGGCGTTTCGGGCGCACTTCGAGGTGGAGCACCTGGACACGTACAAGATCGGACATCTTGCCGCGAAAGCTCGGGTGAAGGCCGTGCTGCTCTACCACTATGTTCCCGGGAACAAGGCCGATCAGGCAGCCTACGTGACGGGCGTTCGGACGTCGTTTTCAGGCCCGGTCTTCGCGCCCGACGATCTGGACCGCTATTGCCTGGGCGGTGGCGGTCTTTCGCGCTGCCCCGACTGATCGTGTGCGACTTGCGAGCTCAGGGCAGACCTTCGCAATCACGCGGACATCGCGCGGGACCGCTCCAGCTCGCGCAGGTCGCGGCCGCGGGTCTCGTGGCCGTAGTATGAGAGCAGCGCGAAACCCAGCGCTACCGGGACCGCCGTCTCCAGAGCGGCCGTGCCGATCGCAGGCACCAGGGCAAGGCTGCCCAGACCCTGACACAACAGACCGCCGCTCTTGCTGACGCCCGCCACCCACCCGGTGGCGCGGCCGCGGATGCGGATGGGATAGCTCTCGGCGGTGTAGGGAAGGATGATGGAGATGACACCCGTCGAGCCGACGATGAGCAGTGTGAGCGCGATGACTGGATCGGCCGCGGCGTGCACGCCCCTCTCGCGCAGCACCAGGGCGAGGAGCCCGGCTGCGGAGATTCCTATCATGACGAGCAGCGCGCCCTTGGTGCTCCAGCGCGAGTAGAGCAGCGCCGCGATGACGACGATCGGGACCGAGATGAAGGTCGAGCGGGCGATGATCGCCGCCGCCACACCCATGTCATGACCCTCGGCGATCAGCTGGCCCGGGAGCCACAGGAGGACACCGTAGCTGAGCAGGCCCCATGCGAGGGCCACCAGAGTGAGTGCGACCGTGGTGCCGAGAAACCGTGTGTCGGTCGGGGGCAGGTGAGAATGATCCAGCTTGGCTTCGTCGTCCCAGTCCGGGGTTTCACTCACCACGACCGAGCCGAAGCGCGCCAGTGTGGCGCGTGCCTCGTGCGGCCTTCCAATGTGGAGGAGGAAGCGTGCTGACTCCGGGATGAGGGGACTCAGCGCGATCAGGAGCAGCCCCGAGGGCAGGTTGAGGAACCACATGATCCGCCAGCCGAATATCGGCTGTAGCAGCGCTGACATGCCGGATGCAACCAAGAACCCGCCCAGGGTGCCCGCGCCGCCGATGAGCACGAGACTCCACCCGCGATGGCGTGTCGGCATGATCTCTGCGAGAAGCGCGTACGCCACGGGCAGCATGCCGCCCGCGGAACCGCCCATCAGGAAGCACATGACCAGGTTCCAGTGAAAGGACGGCATGGCCCCGCAGATGGAGGTCCCGATGAACATCACGCCCGAGAGCAGGATGGTGGCGCGGCGGCCATATTGGTCCGCCAGCGCGCCCCAGACGAACGAGCCCACCGTGGCTCCAGTCAGCGCGGAGAGGGGCAGGAGCGCGACGCCTGCCGAGGTGATGCCGTATTCGACCCGCATCCCCGGAATCACGAATCCCAGGCTACTGATCTTCATGGTGTCGACCACGAGGGCCATCACGAGCGCGGCGCCGGCGGTCCAGTGCCAATAGGTGAGGGGCGCATCCTCCGGAGCGATGATCCGTTCGTGGATGCTCGCGGCCTCGGCACTGGCTTCCTTGGGCCGCAGTCCGTATAGCGCCGCAGCGATGCCGCCGACGATGAGGGCCATTCCACACAGCATGTCCGTTCCCATCGGCATACCGGCCAGGCGGTAATCCATTGACCGGGCCATCACGAACATCGGCATGTGCAGCAGCACGCCAATCACCGCCAGCAAGGCGCCCAGCCAGAATGCGGCCGGACTGCGCCGGTCGGCAAACATGAAGAGACTTTCGGTCCGATGGATCGTGGGAGGCATGCGTGCGGATCCCCTGGACGCTCGCTAGCAGACGCTTGCGGGCGTGTTGCGCCAAGCGCATCGGCAATTCAGCAAACTGGGAACTCCACACGGCCCTCGAGCGCGTGCAGCCCCACAAGTATTACGTTATTGTGGTGTTCGAGGCAAGCACATGAACGTCAGACGAATCGAGGCGATGCCGGCGCACTGGGACCCCAATCGAAGCGCTTTGAGCTGATGCCGCCCGCGCAGGAAGGCTCAGAGGAAGATCGGGCAAAAAGCTCAGCGGGAGGTCCGGGCGAGGGTTCACGGGGGAGATTTCGCGAGCGGGCGAAGCGCCGGCTCCTCGGTGCCCAATCGAGGAGACTCTTTCTGCAGGTGGGCCTGCCATGGGGAGCGGCCCTTCTCGTGGGGCTGGTCTCGATCTTGTACGCGGACTTGAGCACGGACGCTTCCAACGCGTTCCTTCGCTTGATCGCAGGCCGCCCCTGGCTTGCGTTCGTCATCACACCGGCGTTGACCGTCCTGGCGCTGTTTCTCACGCGGCGCTGGTTCACAGGTAGCGAGGGCAGCGGTATTCCGCAGGTGATTGCGGCGCTGCATGCGCCGCGTACTGGCGACGAAGACACGCTGATGCGACGACTGTTCGGCTTGCGTGTCATCGTTGGGAAGATTGGCATCTCGCTGATTGGCTTGCTGGGCGGTCTCACGATCGGCCGCGAGGGACCGACGGTACACATTGGCGCGGCAAT
>Ga0105240_10016125_pt1 | contig 10124 bp, 8 predicted proteins | sample KBSC54metaG_FD_80426 | JGI IMG/M metagenome (GOLD analysis project Ga0105240, IMG submission 80426) | Corn rhizosphere microbial communities from Kellogg Biological Station, Michigan, USA - KBS C5-4 metaG | ecosystem: Host-associated > Plants > Roots > Rhizosphere > Soil | place: Michigan, USA... | reverse complement strand
CGGGTAGCTCGCCGCGCTCGCGGGCAATCGCCAGTGCCTCGATGTCGAGGTCAGTCAGCGGCAGCACCGCGCCCACCCCGTGGCGCTCGCACAGATCTCGCAGCGCCGGCACGTAGGCCGGGTCGTCGATGCGCGGCGCGGCGGCGCGCACCTGAGCGGCGTACTGCGCGGGCGCCAGCGGGTTCGGGTCAACCGCAACCACCGTCGTCAGGGCCGCAAAGCACGAGACGATGTCATAGCGCTTGCCTACCCCGGTGAGCATCACCGCGGGGGCATCTGGGGCGGGCGCGTCACACCGACCCGCACGCCCAACCGCGGAGGCCCGCGAGGACCGGAGCTCATCCATCATTCTCCGCCTCCCATCCGCCCGTCTGGCCCTTGTACAGACCCGAGCCGCCAAAGACGATCGCGATCGTTCGCCACAGGATGCGCAGGTCGAGCGCTAGCGAGCGGTGCTCTATGTAGTACAGGTCGAGCTCGATCCGCTCGCTCCAGGGCAGCGACGCGCGGCCGTGCACCTGCGCCCAGCCGGTGATACCGGGTCGAACGGCGAGGCGACCGCGCTGGCGACCGCTGTACTGGGCGACCTGCACCGGGATGGTCGGGCGCGGGCCGATGAACGACATGTCGCCGCGCACGACGCTAAGCAGATTGGGCAGCTCGTCGAGCGACGTGCGCCGCAGCAGCGCCCCCACGCGCGTGACGCGCGGGTCGTCCTCGTTGATCGCCAGGCCCGCGCCGACGTGCTCAGCTCCGTCGACCATCGTGCGCAGCTTGAGCAGGTCGAACTCGCGGCCGTCCTTGCCCACGCGCCGCTGCCGGTAGATCGGGTGGCCGGGCGACTCCAAGCGAACCGCGACCATCGCGACCGCAACCACAGGTGTGGCTAGCAGGCAGGCGAGCGCCCCACCGAAAATGTCGATCGCGCGACGGATCATCGGTATGCCTCAAAGGGGGCCTTGCGCAGAAAGGGGGGCCTTACGCGGAAAGGGGGGCCTTGCGGTAAAGAATGCCGAGCCTCCGGTAAAGAATGCAAGGGGGGCCTTACGCATCTACTGTCGCAACGAAAGCTCATCGCGTCCCCTCCGCGGCCTGCCACGAGGCCTGGGTGCCGTGGCGAAGCCAGTCCCACAGTCCCGCCGCCGGCGAGGCGGCTGTGAGCACGTAGTAGCGCGCGATCAACAGCAGCCTGGCCGGCACCAACGGGGCGAGGCCCGCGGCGAGCAACAGCGCGAGCTGCAGCGCAAGCGTTACCGCGTACATCCCCCCGGCACCGAGCGCGACGAGTGCGACGTTGCACGCCAACGCCAGCACGTGCAGGAACGGCAGCAGGTAGCGCAGCAGGCGGTGAGAGAGGATCATCAGCGCATATCCGGCCGGATAGCCGTTTGGCGAGAGCATCCCGCCGCGCAGGACGATCGGCCAGGTGTGGCTCATCATCCGCCGCTTGCGGCGCCACTCCCCCTCGATCGAGGGCACCATCTTCTCGCTCGCCGTGGCGCCCGGCGCTTCGACGGCGCGCCAGCCGCGCTTGACCATGTTGAAGGGGAACGACAGGTCGTGGCCCATGACGGGATCGACGACTATGTAGGACTCGCGGCGGGTGGCGTAGATCGCGCCGTTGCCGGCGGTGATCGAGTACAGCCGCGACTCGCGCGCGCGCAGGGTCATCTCGTATCCCCAGTACACCCCCTCCTGGTTGGCGCCGCCGCCGACCGGGGGAGCGGAGTTCCGCACGAAGCGCACGCGGCCGCACGCGTACCCCACGCGTGGGTCGACAAACGCCGCGACCAGCTCGCGCAGGGCATCCGGCGCCCACAGCGCGTTGGCGTCGGAGAAGGCGACGATCTCCCCGCGTGAGCGCTGGACGGCCGCGTCCTGCGCGACGATCTTCCCGCCCCTCGGCAACTCGAGCACAAGATCGGCGCCGGCCTCGCGAGCGCGCGCGGCCGTCGCGTCTGAGCACCCGTCACAGGCGACGATCAGCTCGAGCAGCTCACGCGGATACTCGAGCGCGAGCGCATTCATCACCTTCGCGCCGATCACACTCTCCTCGTCATGAGCAGCGACGATCAAGCTGACGTTCGGATTGGTTTGGGTTTGGCGTACCGCGTGTGCGCCGGAGGCTTGTGGCGCCTGTGCGACATCGCCCGCACTAAAAAGGCGCGAAAGCAGCGCTATGACCAACGCGTACCCCACCTGCGTCCAGGCGATCAGGACGACGGCGATCCAGAACAGGACTTCCAGTGCGCTGGGCATGGCCCGCATTCTCTCCGCTCAGCGGAGCAGGCGCTCATACAGGCTCAGATGCTTCGCCGCAACCGCCTGCCAGGAGTAATGTCCTTGGGTGGCTGCCCTGGCCTTCACGCACATTTTGGTCAGGGTGGCCCTATCGTCGAGCAGCTCGCGCAGCGCGGCGCCGAGCGCGCGCGCATCGCCGGCCGGAACGATCCGTGCGGCGCCCGTCTCGGCCAGCTCGGGGAAGCCGCCGACATCGCTGAGCAGCAGCGGCTTGCCGAACGCCAGCGCCGTGAACAGCACGCCGGACTGGTCTGCCTGCAGGTAGGGCAGCACGACCAGGTCGGCGCGCTCGAAATAGGCGGGCAGCTCACGCTCGTCGATGAAGCGGGCATCGAAGCGCACGCCCGGCGGGGCTACTCGTCGCAGCGGCGCGACGTCCATCTTCGGTAGTCCGGCGATCCACAACTCGGCGTCGTCGATCGCAGGCTGTCCCTCGACACCGCGCCACGCCTCCAGCAGCACGTCGATGCCCTTGTACGGACGCAGCAGCCCGAACATCAGCACGACCGGCTTGTCGGTCTCGTGCGGGGCCGCCGGCGCCGGCGCCTCGGGCGGCCGCTCCGCCAGGTAGGTGAAGGCGCCGTGCTCGATCACGTGCACGCGCTCATCGTCCACCCCAAGCTCCTCCACCAGCCGCTCTTGGCCACGGTTGGAGTGCACGACGATCGCGTCGAAGCGCTCGTAGGCTCGCCGCTGCGCCGCCAACTGGCCGGGGCGCGGCTCGCGCGGGAGGATGTCGTGCGAGGTCAGCACCAGCGGCCGCCGCCGCCCGCCCGCCTTGCTCGTCGAGGGCAGTAGATGGCGATCGAGCGCCTGAACCGAGAGCCATTGGAAGTGCACGACGTCGGCGGCGCGCGCGTGGCGGCGGTAGCGCAGCATGTCGGGGACGTGCTCGGCGAGCTTGACCGCGCCGCGAACGCGGCCGCCGGCGGCGCCGAAGGCATGGCGGTAGAACAGCTCGTTGCGGGCATAACCGCGCGGCTCGGGGACGGAGCCGTAGGCGAAGCGGCTGCACACCAACTCGACCTGCGCGTCGGCCCGTGACAGCGCGGCACACAGCGCATGGTCGTAGGGTGGCGTGTAAGAGGAGGGGTCGATTACTTGGACGTACACGAGGCAGGGACAATAGGACCGGCGGCAGAGGACGCGCCGATCGACGTGGCGCAGGGGACTCGCGGTCCCCTGCCGCCGCGGCGACCGGAGCCTTCGACCAGCGCTCTGGCGCTCACGTTCGCGCGGGGGGCGCTCAACTACTGGACGAGCGTATTCCCGCGCGTGTTTGTGCACGTCGCCCGCTGGCGCCGCCGCGCCAAGCGGATACCCGACCCCGTGCTCAGGCGATTAGCGACCGAGGCGCTGGCCAAGCGCGGCAACATGGAGGGCGCGGCGGCGTTCGCGGCGTTCTCGCCGTGGCGCCGCCGCGGCGCGGCTGTGCGAGCGGCGAGTGCGTTCCAGTGCGCTTACAACCTGCTCGACCTGCTCGGCGAGCAGCCGAGCGCCGACCCCGTCGGCGACGGGCGGCGACTGCACGAAGGGCTTGTGTATGCCGTCTCGATCCCGCCCGCCCAGGGCGGGGACTCAATCCCGCGACTGGACTGGTACGAACTCCACCCCCAACGCCGCGACGGCGGTTTCCTCGACGGCGTCCTCGACGAGTGCCGCGCCGCGTTCGCGCGGCTGCCCTCCGGTGAGACGGTCGGCCCGTGGGCACGCGCGGCGGCCGAGCGGATCGTCGCCTTCCAGAGCCTGAACCTGAGCGAGGCCCAAGGCGATCACAGGGGGCTGGAGCAGTGGGCGATGCGAGCTACCCCGGAGGGCACCGATCTGCAGTGGTGGGAGACCGCCGCGGGCGCGGGGTCTTCGCTGGCCGTACACGCGCTGATCGCCGCCGCGGCCGAGCCCGGATTGCCAGCCGAGGAGGCGCGGGCGCTGTCTGAGGCATACTTTCCCTGGATCGGTTGCCTGCACTCGCTGCTTGACAACCTGATCGACAAACGCGAGGACGAGGCCGCCGGGCACCGCAGCCTGCTCGCGTATTACGGGCCGCAGCAGGCGGCCCGGCGACTGCGGGCATTGACAGAGCGCGCGAGCTCGGCCGCAATGGCTCTACCGCATCCGGTTCGCCATCGGGTTATGCTCACGGCCATGATCGCGAATTATCTGTCAACCCCGGAAGCTCGCGGCGCCGAGCTGCGCGAAGCGCGTGAGCTGGTCATGGCCACCGCCGGACCGCTGATCGGGCTGGCGATCGCGGTGTTCGAGGTCAGGCGGTTCAGCGGCTAGAGCGCGGCGGTCCGGGGGGATCACGGCGCACGGGGAGAGGGGTAGGGTTATCGGATGCTGGAATTGCGCGATCTCGTCAAGCACTACGAGACGGCGGGCGAGGAGACGGTCAAGGCGGTAGACGGGGTCTCGATGGCGGTCGAGGCCGGCGAGATGGTGGCGCTGTACGGGCCGAGCGGCTCCGGCAAGACCACGCTGCTGTTGATGGTGGCGGCGCTGCTGGCGCCGACCAGCGGCGAGGTGCTCGTCAGCGGGCGCGACGTCTCCTCGCTGTCCGAGCGCGAGGCCTCGCACTTCCGCCTGCGCGAGATGGGCTTCGTGCGTCAGAACTTCGACCTGTTGCCGGGTGTCAGCGCGGTCGATAACACCGTGCTGAAGTTGCTCAAGGACACGCCCTGGAAGGACGCCCATGCACGCGTGCGTCCGCTACTGGAGCGACTCGGGCTGGGCGAGCGGCTGAACCATCGCTCCGAGACGCTGTCGATGGGCGAGCGCCAGCGCGTGATGATCGCCCGCGCGCTGTCGACCGAGCCGAAGCTGCTGCTCGCCGACGAGCCGACCGGCAGCCTCGACACCCAGCGCGGGCGCGAGGTGCTCGACCTGTTGCGCGAACTGTGTCGCGAGCAGGGCGTGGCGATCGTGCTGGTCAGCCACGATCCGCAGGCGGCGGGTTACGCCGACCGCGTGCTGGCGTTGCGCGACGGCAAGCTCGCCGACTACGACCCGGACCAAGGCTACGCCGCGGCCGCGCTTCAGTCGGGTGGGACGCCCGGCGGGGCCTGAGCCGAGGCTAGAGACTCGCGGGGGAGGTGGGGATGAGGTTTGCCAACGCACTACACCTGTACCGCGTGCGCCTGCGCGCGCGTGCGCTGCAGGAGTGCTTCGCGATCGTCGGCATCGCCGCCGGCGTCGGGCTGCTGTTCGCCTCGCAGATCGCAAGCTCGTCGCTGTCCAGCTCGGTCGGCCAGCTCAACAGCGGCATCGTCGGAGGGGCGACGCTGCAGCTGACCGCGCGCGATTCGCACGGCTTCCCCGAACGGATCGTCAGTGAAGCGCGCAAGCTGCCGGGCGTGCGCGTGGCAGCTCCGCTGGTTGAAGTGCCCGCCAACGCGAAGGGGCCGAAGGGGAGCGAGTCGGTCGAGCTGGTCGGCGCCGACGACAACCTGATCAAGCTCGGCGGCGCGCTCGTGCGCAAGGTCAAATTGACGCCGTTTGGGACGATCGGCTTCGTCGTGCTGCCCACGCCCGTGGCAACAGCCGTCGGGGTCCACAAATACGGCGACACAATGTCGATGCAGGCAAATGGCGCCACCAGCGAAGCGGTGCTTTACGCGCAATTGACCGCGCATGAAGTCGGGCCGCTGATCGACAGCCCGATCGCCGTAGGGCCGATCGAATACACCCAGGAAATGAGCGGGCTGAAGGGACGCGTCACACGTGTTCTGGTCGAGCCGGCGCCTGGGCGCGGCGCCGAAGTCAAGGACGGCCTTACGCGTCTGGCCGGCGGGCGGCTCGGCGTCGAGTCCTCCGCCTACGACGAAGTGCTGTTCGCCAAGGCCGCCGCGGCGACCAACCAGTCCACGCAGCTGTTTGCGGTGATCAGCGCACTGGTCGGTTTCCTGTTCGCCTTCAACGCCATGCTGCTGACGGTCCCACAGCGCCGGCGCCTGATCGCCGACCTGCGCCGCGACGGCTACACGCCGCAAGCCGTGATCGGCGTGTTGATGCTCGACGCGGTCGTGCTCGGCGCGATCGCCTGCGCCCTGGGACTCGTGCTCGGCGACGAGCTCTCGATCCACCTGTTCCATTCCAACCCCGGCTATCTGTCCTCGGCGTTCGCCGTCGGCACGCAGCGCGTCGTGAACTGGCAAAGCATCGCTATCGCCGGTCTCGGGGGGATGGGGGCGGCCAGCATTGCCGTGCTCAGCCCGTTCAAGGACATCGTCTCGCGCGATCCGCTTGCAGCGATCGCCGTGCGCGAGGAGCGCGGCGGCAGTGTCTCGCCCGTGCTCACCGCGATCGGGCTGGTCTGCCTGGCTGTGACGCTGGTGATCTTGCTGGTGGCGCCACAGGCGGCGATCGTGGGGATGGTGACATTGGTGGCGGCGCTGCTGGCGCTGCTGGCGCTGCCGTTGATAGGGGTGCTCGCGCTCGTGCGGGCGTTGGCCCCGCGGATCGTCAGCGCAATCCCGCACATCGCCTCGATGGAGCTGCGGGCCGGGCGCTCGCGTGCGATCGCGATCGCCGCCACCGGCGCGATCGCGGTGTTCGGCAGCGTCTCGATCCAGGGGGCGCACAGCGACCTGCTGGCCGGGCTGTACAACGCCGCCGAAGACGCCAACGCCGCCACCGACGTATGGGTGTCGGCGGCGGGCAGCTCGAACCTGCTGATGACCTCTCCCTTCCCGACCACCCAACTGGCCAAGCTGGGAGCGCTGCCGGGGGTGCGCGAAGCGCGCGTGTATCGCGGCGGGCTGCTGGACTTCGGCGACCGTCGAGTGTGGGTGATCGCGCCGCCAAGCGACGCTTCGCCGTTGGTGCCGCCGAGCCAGTTGGTCGAAGGCAACGTAGCCCAGGCCGACGCGCGCCTGCGCGCGGGCGGCTGGACGGTCGTCTCGCTCGCGCTCGCGGAAGCGCACAAACTGAAAATCGGCGACGCGCTTGCGCTGCCCTCGCCAGTCCCCACGACGTTCCGCGTTGCGGCGGTGAGCACGAACATCGGCTGGGCCCCGGGAGCGATCGTGATGAGTGCCGTCGACTACGAAAGGGCCTGGGGATCGTCGGATGCAGGCGCCTTCCAGCTTTTGGCCAAGCCGGGCGTGCCGCCTACGCGGGTGGCAAGCGAAGCACGGGCCGCGCTCGGCAGCGAAACCGGCCTTGCCGTACAGACGGCCCAGCAGCACGAACAGAAGCTGAAGGCGATCACGCGGCAGGGACTCGAACGCCTGTCGCAAATCGCCACGCTGATCCTCGTAGCAGCAGTGCTGGCGATGGCGGCAGCGATGGGCGCGATGATCTGGCAGCGCCGGCCGCGGCTGGCCAAGCTCAAGCTGGAGGGGTTCGCGCGTGTGGAGCTGTGGCACACGCTGGTGCTGGAGAGCGTGATGCTGCTTGGCGTCGGCTGCTTCAGCGGCGCTGTCGTCGGCCTGTTCGGCCAGCAGCTGCTCGACCGCGCGCTGAACCTCGTGATCAACTATCCCGTCGTCAGCTCGATCGGAGTGCTCGTCGCGCTGTCGAGCCTGGCGCTCGTCACCGCCGCGGCGGTGCTGATGGTCGCGATACCTGGCTGGTTCGCCGCACGCGTTCCAGCCAGCCTGGCGCTGCAGGATTGAAGTTCCCATCCCGCCCGCGGACTCTGCACGCGCGCACCGTCCCGGCTGGTTGCGTGCCGCGCACCTGAGTGCCTGCTCAGACCTTGTCGCGGCTCGGCCGGCGCTACCTGCCGGCCGAGCTGCGACGGTCTCGCTTTGCAGCGAAGCTATTTACGCTTGCGTGGCGGGCACGGCACTTTGGTGGACGCGTCCACCGTGCTGCCGTCCAGGAACGCAAACCGAGCCGTGAACGGGAAGCCGCCGCGCGGACAGCGCGACGGGATTTCGACGCCTGTCGGTTTGTAACCGACCAGCCGCCCGTGCACGTGCTTGTAGTAGGTGAGGTGGTTGGGGCCGATCGTCGATTTGACGTTGATGATCGACACCGGCGGGCCGTTGGTGACGCTCGGAATCAGCGGAATCGCCGCCGAGAGATCTTCGCCGAAGGCGCCGCCGCCTGTGACCAGTTCGCCGCCGAAGACGATCTGCGCGTACACCGGCGCGAGGCCGTTGGCATAGAACAGGACGACCACGTTGCCGTTGTGCGGCGGGCCCATCAACGCCTGGATTTCCGGAATCTCATGACCCGCGTTCTGCCCGAACGGGACCTCGACGAATGCGTTGCCACTACCCAACCGCGAGTTGGCGGGACAGCCTGCCAGACCCTTTTCTTCCAGCCGTTTTGGCTGACACGTCGCTAGACCGAGCGAGCTGGTTATGTAGTTCATGTCCGGCGGCATGCGCAGGTCGACGTGCGTGAGCGGCGAGGGCAGGCCGCCTTCGGTGTTGGAGATCGTGAAGCCGAAGCCGATCGTCGTCGAAACCCCGAGCCGATCGGGCGTGAACGACGCCTGTAGCTTCACGGCCTGGGAAGCCCGCGCCGGCGCGGACGGGCTTCCCAGAGCGATTAGCGCAAGCGCGGCCAGTGCCGCGCCCGCGCTAATACGACATTTTGCCGCTGACATGCACGGACACCGAGTCGCTCGGGCGGTGGACAGTTCCGCTGAAGCTCAGATGCGAGCCTTTGGCTTTCGAGTAGCGGCCACTGCCCCCTGTGATGTTCAGCGTCCCCGCGAACGAGGCGCTCGAGGATGTGACCACGCGATATTTGGCGCTCGCCGTCGCGTCAATCCCGCCGCCTTTCGGATAGACCTGGATCTTGGCGGTCACTGACTTCGAGGAGGCCAGCCGCAGCTGGATGTAGATCGAGCCCGGCAGGTTGCCTTTCGCCGTGCCCGACTCTTTCAGTTCGACGCCTTTGTGGTTGTTAAGTTTCAGACTGGCGCTGTCGCTCAAGTTGAGCGTGCGTGCCGCTTTGGCGCTCGGGCCGGCCGCACCGGCAGCGCCGGTCCCCACCGCGGCGGCGATCGCCAACGCCAGGACGGCGAGCGCGGCGATCATGGCGCGTAGTCGCGCCGAAGAGCGCGAACGTGACGATTGAATCCCCATCGATCCCTCCATATGGCTGTTGTTGTCGCGTCCCGACGGACCCGACCTTCCCTCTCCGTGTGTGCCCTCACGGCTCCTATCCACATCCTAGTCCAGATACCAGAAACATGGAGCCGGTGACAGCATGATTGTACGTAGTTATGAGAAAGTCAACCATTCGGCGGCCCCCAAGTTGCGCAGATGCCGCAGGTAGGGTCCAGGCGGCTGGCTGCAGGTAGGGTCCGGAAGGCGTGCGCGAGATCGAGCTGAGCTACTGCGTCGTGAACACCTCCCAGCGCGAGCTGTTGCTGCGCGGCCTGGACGCGATCGCCCACGAGCGGGCGATCCTGCCGTTCGCGACCGAGGTGCTGGTGCTCGACAACGGCTCGCGCGACGGGTCGGCGGCGGCGGCGCGCGAGCACCCGGCGATCTCCTCCGGCCCCATGCAGGAAGGTGGCGGCGAGGTGATCGCGCTCACCGAGCGGCGCGGCAAGGGGGCCAACGACTCCGAGCTGCTGCGCCGCGCCCGCGGACGCTACGCGCTACTGCTCAACGAGGACTCCGAGCTGCAGCCCGGCGCCACGCTGGCCCTGCACCGCGCGCTGGACGCGCACCCCGAGGCGGCCTGCGCAGGGGCGAAGCTGCTGCGGCCTACGGCCGCAGGCGAGCAGAGCGCCGAGGACCACGCGAACAGCGGTGGTGCGGGCGCTCCTGGGGCCTGCGCGTGGCGCTTTCCCACCGTGCTGACAGCGCTCGCCGGAGCACTTTTCCTGCACCGGCTCTACACAGTGCAGAGCAAGG
>Ga0105240_10016124_pt1 | contig 10125 bp, 8 predicted proteins | sample KBSC54metaG_FD_80426 | JGI IMG/M metagenome (GOLD analysis project Ga0105240, IMG submission 80426) | Corn rhizosphere microbial communities from Kellogg Biological Station, Michigan, USA - KBS C5-4 metaG | ecosystem: Host-associated > Plants > Roots > Rhizosphere > Soil | place: Michigan, USA... | reverse complement strand
TCGACTTCGGCCGGAACAACCCCGTCAACGGGCCGGTCTACATCGACGGCGCCAAGCCGGGCGACGCGGTGAAGATCACGCTTCAGAGCTTCGCGCCCTCCGGTTTCGGCTGGACCGCCAACATCCCGGGCTTCGGCCTGCTCGCCGACCAATTCCCCGAGCCCGCCCTGCACCTCTGGGCCTATGACAAGGCGAGCCTGGCGCCGGCGGCCTATTCGCCGGTGGGGAGCGTGCCGCTGAAGCCCTTCGCCGGCACCATCGGCCTCGCGCCCGGGGAGCCCGGCCTGCACTCGATCGTCCCGCCGAGGGGGGTGGGCGGCAACCTCGACATCCGCGACCTCTCGGCCGGCGTCACGCTTTACCTCCCGGTGGAGGTCGCGGGCGGGCTCTTTTCGGTGGGCGACACCCACGCCGCCCAGGGCGACGGGGAAATCTGCGGCACGGCGATCGAGAGCCCGATGGCGGTCACCTTGACCCTCGACCTGGTCAAGGACGCCCGCCTCGCCGCGCCGCGCTACACCACGCCGGGCCCGGTCAGCCGCCACCTGGACGCCAAAGGCTATGAGGTGACGACCGGCGTCGGCCCCGACCTGATGACCGGCGCGCGCGAGGCCGTGGCCCGCATGGTCGATCTTCTGTGCGCGGCGCACGGGATGCAGCCGGTCGAGGCCTACATGCTCTGCTCGGTCTGCGGGGACCTGCGCATCAGCGAGATCGTCGACCAGCCCAACTGGGTGGTCGCCTTCTATTTCCCGCGCGTGGTGTTCGACTAGGCTGCGGCTCAGCCGAAGGCCTGGCGGCGTTCGAAGGCCGGGCGGGCGAGGACCGGCGGCGGCGGGGTCTCGGCCAGGACCGCTTCCTTGATGGCCCGGGGCTCGCCGAACAGGTGCCCCTGGCCGAAGCCGACGTTGAGGTCGAGGATGTCCACCACCTGGCGCTCGGCCTCGACCTTCTCGGCGATGAGCTCGACGCCGTAGCGGCGGGTCAGCGCGGCGAAGTCCTCGGCGGCGAGGTCGGGGACCGAGCGCAGGATCAGCCGGCCGTCGACCTCGGTCAGCTCGTCCAGCAGGAGCTGGGCGCCGACCTTCAGGAACTTCACGTCCGAGCGGGCGAGGTCCTGCAGGCCCAGGTCGAGGCTGGTCACCTTGTCGAGGCTGAAGCGGAAGCCGAGGTCGGCGAGCTTGCCCATGTTACGCGCCTCCACCGAGCCGCGCGCCTCGAAGGCCGCCTGGCCGATCTCGAAGATCAGCGATCCGGCGAGGTCGCGGTTGGCGGTGAGCAGGTCCAGGAACTGCGGGAAGAAGCCCTCGTCGGCCAGGCTGGCCATGGAGACGTTGCAGAAGATGCCGATCTTGCGGTCCTGCTTGGCGAGCCGCCGCACGATCTGCACGCAGCGGAACAGCAAGAGGTTGTCGATGGCGGTGACCAGGCCGCTGGGCTCGGCGACGCTCAGATATTCGGTGGGCATCATCACCCGGCCGGTGGCGTCGCGCAGGCGCGAGAAGCTCTCGTAATACTGGGTGCGCCGCTGCGGCAGGGCGACGATCGGCTGCAGGTAGAGGTCGACGCGGTTCTCGGTGAGCGCCGCGCGGACGGTCTCCAGCAGGCCTGGGGCCGCCGGGGCCGTCTCGCCGCCCGCCCGGGCCGGGAACAGCGGCGCCTCGCCGCCGTCGTCGAGCCTGCGGCGCATGCGATCGACCAGGTCCTCCAGCATGTGGACCTCGTCGACCAGCTCGTCGGAACGGTGCAGGTCGTCGGCCACCGCCTCGAAGATCTCCGCGACGCGGGCGTCCAGCGCCTCGACCTGGCCCAAGAGGATCTTGTGCGCCTCGCGCACCGCCTCGACCTCGCCGCGGACCTCGCCGGTCTCCAGCGCGCGCTCGATCAGCCCATGGAAGGCGAAGCAGAGGCCAAGGCCGCCGACCAGGGCCGCCACGCCCGCGCCCCAGCCGCCCCCGCTGCGCCACAGCGTCAGGGAGACGATGAGGGACAGGATGAGATAACTCGCACACAGGAGCCCAAGGGTGAGCCGTCGCATGGTCCCGCCATCCGAATCACTTGGCCTGAGTATCCGACGCGGACTCCGCCAAAGTCGAATGCTTAAGGGTCGCGGTCAGGGCCCGGCCTGGTCGGCGGGCCGCAGTTCCGGACTGTGGGTCAGGGTCTCGTAGGGCGTGAGCGGCTGGCCGGCCACGGGCACGAGGCGGCGGACCAGCGGATCGATCCCCGAGGCCAGCGACATCAGGTAGCCGTAGGAGCCCTCGCGCTCCTCCGGGCCGGAGGCCTCGAGCACGCCGTCGAGCGCCAGGGCGACGCGGATCATGATGGCGTGCAGCGACAGGCGCAGGTCGGCGATCCGCAGGTCCGACAGCGCCGGGCGGGTGCGCTCATAGGCGTCCACCTCGCGCCGGGCGGCGCGCAGCAGGCGCATGGTCAGCGGGCCGAACGGCTCGCCCCGGCCGTGGGCCTCGTCCACGGCGCGCAGCAACAGGCCCAGGCTGGTCAGGATCTCGCCGAAGGTCAGCGCCGCGGTGCGCTCGCGTTCGCGCCGATGCACGCGGGTCTCGAGCAGGGTGGCGATGAAGCCGCCGATGGTCGCCAGGACGGCGCCGATGCCGATGGCGAGCAGGGTCTGCGCCTGCTGCGCATAGTCGGCGTCCAGTCGCATGCGTGCCCCCCCGCCGCGGCCCGTCGGCCCGGCCGCCGCGCAGGATGCCAAAGCTCGTCGCCCGGCGCGAGAAGAACCGGATGCGGCCCGCTCCGAGAAGCCGCGGGCTATGGTCGGCGGCCCGACCTGGAGGAACCCTGGGAGGCGCCGTCCGTTGGCTGCGGTGGCGAGCCGAAGCTTGGCTTGCGGCGCGCCGATTGGAAGCCCCCGGTCCGACCGGAGATAAGGACCGGGGGTGACCCCGCGCCGGTCCTGCCGCGTCACGCCTCGTCGACGACGTCGCGGTGGACCCGGACGGGCCCTTCCCAAAGCTCGATGCTGGCGCACTTGGCGGGCGTCCGCGCGCGCGCGGCCGCGACCGCCTCGGCGATCGTCGCGGCCTCGATCCGGTGCGTCGACAGCACGCGGCTCGCCGCATTGAGGCAGAAGAACGTGAACGCCCGCACAAGCCACCCCCGTGACCTTGGCAGCATGTTCAGCCCTGCGCGCGCCCGTCTACAGCCCGCCCGACATAGCGAGGCGGCTGCGAGCGGCCGGCTACCGCGTGGGGACCGGGACGTCGCCGCGGTAGTCGTAGAAGCCGCGGCCGGCCTTGCGGCCGAGCCAGCCCGCCTCGACGTATTTCACCAGGAGCGGACAGGGGCGGTACTTGGAATCCGCCAGGCCCTCGTAGAGCACGTTCATGATCGACAGCACCGTGTCGAGGCCGATGAAATCGCCCAGTTCCAGGGGTCCCATCGGATGGTTGGCGCCCAGCTTCATGGCCGTGTCGATGGCCTCCACCGTGCCGACGCCCTCGTAGAGGGTGTAGATCGCCTCGTTGACCATCGGCACCAGCACGCGGTTGACGATGAAGGCGGGGAAGTCCTCGGCGTTGGCGGTGGTCTTGCCCAGCGACTGGGCGAACTGCACGGCGGTCTCGTAGGTCTCCGGCCCGGTGGCGATGCCGCGGATGATCTCCACGAGCTTCATCAGCGGCGCGGGATTCATGAAGTGCAGGCCGATGAACCGGTCGGGCCGGTCGGTCGCCGCCGCCAGCCGGGTGATCGAGATGGAGGAGGTGTTGGAGGCCAAGAGGGTCTTCTCGCCCAGGTGCGGGCCCAGCGCCTTGAAGATGGTCTTCTTGGTCTCTTCGTTCTCGGTGGCCGCCTCGATGGCGAGGTCGGTCTGGCCGATGTCCTGCAGTTCGGCGGCCGAGGTGATGCGCTCCAGCGCGGCGTCCATCTCGTCCTGCTTGATGATGCCGCGGGTGACCTGGCGGGTGAGGTTGTGCTGGATCAGGCCCATGCCCGCCTCCAGCCGCTCGGCGCTCACGTCGTGCAGCAGGACGCTGTAGCCGCCCAGCGCCACGACATGGGCGATACCGGTCCCCATCTGGCCCGCGCCGATGACGCCGACCGACTTAATCTGAACCATTCAAATGAGCCTCGATGAGCCGGCGCGTGCGGCGCTGCCCTTCTTCTTATGACAGCTTTCTAACATGGCGGCGCCGTAGCGCCGCAAGCGTTTTGCTGCGGCGCAGCGTGACTAGGGGTCCGCCGCGGCCGCCGCCAGCCAGTCGCAGAGCAGGCGAATTCGGCGCTGCTTGCCGTTGTCGGGGCGCCAGACGACGAAATAGCCATAGTCGGCCGGCGGCGCTTCGGGGTCCGCGACGGGCCGCACGAGCTGGCCCGGCCGCACGTAGTCGAGCGGCAGCGGCAGGCTGTCGGGGATCGGGCGCACCAGCCGTCCGGCGGTGAGGTCGTCCTCCACCATGCTGCTGCGCACGATGGCCGCGCCCACGCCGCGCGCCACGGCGTCGAGCGCCAGGAGGGAGTCGTTCAGCAGCGGCCCCTCCGGCGCCGGCGCGCGCAGCTGATGGCGCTCGAAGAGCATCGACCAGGGCCGGTCGCTCGCATGGATCAGCGGCGCGGCGAGCAGATCGCGGGCCTCGGATATGCCGTGGCGGGCGGCGAACTGCGGGGTGCAGACCACGTAGAACCGGTCCGACGTCAGGCGCCGGCAGGTCAGCGCCGGCCAGTCGCCGCGCCCAAAGCGGACGCCCACGTCCACGCCGTCGGTGGTGAAGTTGGCGACGCGGTCCTCGACCCGGATGTCGAGCCGCTCGCCGGCCGGATCGGCCAGCAGGCGCGGCAGCTTGGGCGCGAGCCAGCGGTTGCCGAACCGGCCGTCGACGCTGAGCACCAGGGGCTCGCGCTCCGCCGCCGCGGTGAAGTCGCCGACCGCGCGCTGCAGCCCGGCGAGCGCGGTGGCGACCTCGGCGGCGAGGCGCGCGGCTTGCGGCGTCGGGACCATGTCGTTGCCGCGGCGGTGGAAGAGGCGCGCGCCGAGGTCGGCCTCCAGCTTGCGGATCTGCTGGCTGATCGCGCCCTGGGTCACCGCCAGTTCGCGCGCGGCGGCGCTGTAACCGCCCTGGCGCACCGCCGCCGCGAGCGCCTGCAGGGCGAAGAAGGAGGGCAGCCGGCTCACGGTCAAGTCATTAGTCACGCTTATAACCCGGCGCAAATACTATCGTTCGCCAGGCGTAGCGGCGGCGTCCTATGCCGCAAGCCATGTGCGCAGGCGTCGCGGGGCGGGTTGTGAGGTGGATCGTGGCGGCGCTGGCGCTCGCCCTCGCCGCCGCAGGCCCCGCCTTCGCCCAGCCGCCCGCCGAGGCCTCGGTGGTGAAGGCCGCGCGCCTGCTCGACCCGCGCACCGGCGGCGTGCTCGCCCCGGCCGCGGTGCTCGTGGAGGACGGCAAGATCGTGGAGGTCGGCGCGCCCGCGCGCGTCGCGGCCCATGCGCCGGCCGGGGCGAAGGTCATCGATCTCGGCGGCGCGACCCTGCTGCCCGGCCTGATCGACAGCCACGCCCACCTGCTGCTCGACATCATCGTGCCGCCGCCGGCCGAGGTCGCGCGCCGCTACAACGGCGAGTTCGCACCCGACATGCTGCTGGCCATCGTCGAGTCGCCGGAAAAGCGCGTGCTGATGGGCGTGCAGCTGGCCCGCGAGGACCTGGAGAGCGGCTTCACCACCGTGCGCAACCTCGGCCATTCGGGGGTCGAGGGCGACACGGCGCTGCGCGACGCGATCAAGGCCGGGCGCCTGCAGGGTCCGCGCATCCTGGCCGCCGGCCGCAAGCTGACCCAGAGGGGCAACTACGTCCAAGGCCTGAACCCGGCCGTGGCCGACGCCATCTGGGACCAGGAGTTCCTGCCGGTGGCGACGCCGGACGAGGCGCGCCAGAGCGTCGCCAAGAACGCCTTCTACAACGTCGACGTCATCAAGGTGACGGATGGCGACGACGTGAGTCCCGCCACCATGGCGGCGATCGTCGAGGCGGCGCACCTGCGCGGCCTGAAGGTCGCCGTGCACGCGGCCGACGTCGGCAGCATCCAGGCGGCCATCGACGTCGGCGCGGATTCGATCGAGCACGGCAACGAGGTCACCGACGCCCAGCTGGCGGCCATGCGGGCGAAGGGCATCTTCCTCGACCTGACCCCGACCTTCGCCGATGGGCTCTGGTCGAAGATCTTCGAGCTGCCGGACGCGGCGGCGCTTTCCGCCCGAGCGGCGGCCGACGCGCGCGGCCGCGAGCGCTACGCGGTCCTTGTCCAGCGGGTGGTCAGATCGGCGGTGAAGTTCGCCGTCGGCTCGGACATGTGCTGGTTCTATCCCGGCAAGACCCGCGGCGAAGCCTCGGCGACGATGTTCACGGCGCTGCGCAAGGCGGGCATGCCGCCGGCGGACATCCTGCGCGCGGTGACGGCGAGCGCCGCCGACATGCTGGGCTGGGCCGACCGCGTCGGCGCCGTAGAGCCTGGCAAGTTCGCCGACCTGGTCGCCGTGGCCGGCGACCCGCTGGCCGACATCGGCGAGCTCGAACACGTCCGGTTCGTGATGAAGGGCGGCCAAGTGGTCCGCAACGACCTTGGGCTGCACTGAGGCGACGGCGGGGGGCCGGCCGTAACACGCCAGCCCCAGCCGACCGCAGCTTGAATTCGCACTGGACGGCGATCTGCTAATCAAGTTAGCAGTACCTTGGTCGAGCTTAATTCGGAGTGTGGCGCATGGGTCCGATCCACTGTCCTGATCGGGCGTCCGCCGGCCGGCTAGCCGCCGCGAGCCTGGCCGCCCTTCTGCTCGGCTCGGCGGCGCCCGCGGCCCTGGCCCAGGCCGCGCCGCCGTCGCCCCCGCTCGCCGACGATGCCAAGAGCGTCATCGCCTATCCGGCCTCGTTCTTCGCCGCGATGCGGCCTGACACCGCCTACGACATGGTGCTGCGGGCGCCCGGCTTCACCTTCGACGACGGGAGCGCGGTTCGCGGCCTGGCCGGGGCGGCGGGCAATGTGCTGATCGACGGTCAGCGGCCGGCCAGCAAGACCGACGACCTGGTGAGCGTGCTCAAGCGCATCCCGGCCAGTCAGGTGGCGCGCATCGACCTGATCCGCGGCGGGCAGCCAGGCATCGACATGCAGGGCAAGACGGTGGTCGCCAATGTGATCCGCAAGTCCGGCCAGGGGTTCACCGGCGCGGCCAGCGTGGGCCAGTACACCACCGGCGACGGCTACACCGACCCCCAGGCGCGGATCGAGGGGATCTGGCGGGACGGCGGTCGCCGGCTCGACGGCGCGCTCTCCAGCTTCAAGGGACATGACGGGTCGAACGGCAACGGCCACCGCCTGATCCAGGGCCCGACGGGGCAGATCCTCGACTCCTCCACCTCCCGCAACGCCGCGCCGAACTGGCAGTACCTCGGGACCGGCGCGTTCGAAACGCCCTGGCTCGGGGGCCGCGCGCGCCTCAACCTGACGCTGGAGGATCAACCCTACCGGCTGGACGCCAGCGATGACTTCGTGGTGGCGGGCCGCCAGCGCGAGCGGCTGCGCCAGGACGCGACCGACGCGGAGCTCGGCCTCCACTACACGCGCGACCTCGCCGCCGCCCTCTCAGCCGAGGTGTTCGGCCTGCAGCATCTCAACAAGACCGGCGTCGATTCGATCTTCGTGACCCCGACGGACGACCAGCACTTCAGCCTGGCCTCGACCGGCGGCGAGAGCGTCGCGCGCGGCGTGGTCCACTGGCGACGGTCTCCGACCCTGACGGTCGATGGCGGCGGGGAGTACGCCTACAACTGGGTCGATACGCGCACCGGCTTCCTCGACAACGGCGCGGCGATCGCCATTCCGGCGGCCAACGTCCAGGTGCGGGAGGGGCGCGCCGAGGGCTTCGTCAGCGGGACCTGGCGGGCGCGGCCGTCGCTCACCGTCGAGGCGGGCGTGCGGGTGGAAACCTCGACCATCTCGTCTTCCGGCGACGTGGTGCTCTCGAAGACCCTGACCTTCCCGAAGCCTCGGTTGCTGGTGACCTGGTCGCCGACCGCAGTCGACCAGCTTCGGCTGCGTGTCGAGCGCGAGGTGGGCCAGCTCGATTTCGGGAGCTTCGCCGCCAGCGCCGCACTCAACGGGATCGGCGTCACCGCCGGAAACCCGAACCTGACGCCGCAGCAGGACTGGGCCTACGAGCTCACCTACGAGCGGCATTTCTGGAAGGACGGCGTGGTCTCGCTGACCGCGCGGCGGCTGGAGATTTCCGACGCCATCGATCGCGCCCCGGTGTTTTCGCCCTCCGGCGTGTTCGACACCCCGGCCAACATCGGCGACGGCGCGGAGACCGACCTCGTGGCGAGCTTCAGCGTGCCCCTGCAGCGGCTCGGCATCACCGGCGGGACCTTCCGCGGGCAGGCGACCTGGCGCGATTCCTCGGTGACCGACCCCACCACCGGGCAGAAGCGCCGCATCTCTGGCCAGCACGAACTCGACGACGGCCTGCACTTCACCCAGGACCTGCCGCGCTGGAACCTGGTCTGGGGCGTGGATGTCACCAGCCCGTTCCGGGAGCGTTTCTTCCGCTTCGGCGAGATCGACACCAACCACCAGAACCTGAGCTGGGACGTCGTGGCGGACTACAAGCCCAGACCCGACATCGCGCTGCGCGTGCAGCTCTTCAACAAGAGCGACTACGACGTGATCCGCGACGTCTTCCCAGGCGTCCGCGGCGCGGCGCCCGAGCGGTTCCGCGACTTCCAGCGCCGCCGCTTCGGGCCGGTGCTGTTCACCCGCCTGCGCAAGACCTTCGGCTGAGCCTCCGGGCTTGGGGCGGGAGGCTATTTGCCCGCGGCGCTGAGCGCGCTCATCAGCTCCGGCACGGCGGTCTTGTAGTCGGCCACCAGGCCGAAGTCGGCGACCTGGAAGATCGGTGCGTCGGCGTCCTTGTTGATCGCCACGATCACCTTGGAATCCTTCATGCCGGCCAGGTGCTGGATCGCGCCGGAGATGCCGACGGCGATGTAGAGCTCGGGCGCCACCACCTTGCCGGTCTGGCCGACCTGGTAGTCGTTGGGCGCGTAGCCCGCGTCGACCGCGGCGCGGCTGGCGCCGACCGCCGCGCCCAGCTTGTCGGCCAGCGGCTCGATCACCTTGTGGAATTCGTCCGCCGAGCCCATGGCGCGGCCGCCGGAGACCACGATCTTGGCGCCGGAAAGCTCGGGGCGGGCCGACTTCACCAGCTGCTGGTCGACGAAGTGGGTCTTGGCCGGCGCCGGCGGGGCGGGGATGGTCTCGACGCTGGCCGAGCCGCCGTCGGCGGCGGCCTTGAAGGCGGTCGGCCGGACGGTGATCACCTTCTTGGCGTCGGAGGACTGCACCGTCTCCAGCGCGTTGCCGGCGTAGATCGGCCGCACGAAGGTCGAGCCGTCGACCACGTCCAGGATCTCGGAGATCTGCGCCACGTCGAGCCTGGCGGCGATGCGCGGGCTGAAGTTCTTGCCCTGGCTGGTGGCCGGCGTCAGCACGGCGTCGTAGTTGGCCATCAGCGGGACGACGAGCGCCTCCATGGCCTCGGCGATGCCCTCGCCCAGCTCGTCGCTTTCCGCCAGCAGCACCTTGCGCACCCCGGTGATCTTGGCGGCCGCGTCGGCGACCGCCTTGGCCCCCTTGCCGGCCACCAGGACATCGACGTCGCCGGACAGTTTCAGGGCGGCGGTCACCGTCTTTTCGGTGTTGTCCTTCAAGGTGGCGTTGTCGTGGTCGGCGATGACGAGAACGGCCATCAGATAACCCCCGCGGTCTTCAGGTTGGCGACGAGGTCGGCGGCGGTCTCGACCTTGATCCCGCCTCCCCGCTTCGGCGGCTCGGTGACCTTGATCACCTTCAGCCTGGGCGCGGTGTCGACGCCGAGCGAGGCCAGCTCCTTCACCGCCAGTTCCTTCTTCTTGGCCTTCATGATGTTGGGCAGGCTGGCGTAGCGCGGCTCGTTGAGGCGCAGGTCGGCGGTGACCACGGCGGGCAGGTCGACCTCGAGGGTCTGCAGGCCGCCGTCGACCTCACGGGTCACCTTGGCCTTCTGGCCGCTGATCTCCAGCGCCGAGGCGAAGGTCGCCTGCGGCCAGTCGAGCAGGGTGGCCAGCATCTGGCC
>Ga0105240_10016123_pt1 | contig 10125 bp, 8 predicted proteins | sample KBSC54metaG_FD_80426 | JGI IMG/M metagenome (GOLD analysis project Ga0105240, IMG submission 80426) | Corn rhizosphere microbial communities from Kellogg Biological Station, Michigan, USA - KBS C5-4 metaG | ecosystem: Host-associated > Plants > Roots > Rhizosphere > Soil | place: Michigan, USA... | reverse complement strand
GCTTCCTCCAGCACCTCGGGCGGCACCATCTCGGTGTCGATCAGCCCCGGCGCGACGCAATTGACGGTGATGTTGCGCTTGGCCAGCTCGATGGCGAGCGACTTGGTCGCCGCGATCACACCCGCCTTGGCGGCACTGTAGTTGGTCTGCCCGCGGTTGCCCATCAGCGCGGACACCGATGCGAGCGTCACGATGCGGCCCGGCTTGCGGCGCTGGACCATGGGCATCACCACCGGATGCAGCACGTTGTAGAAGCCGTCCAGGTTGGTGTGGACGACGGCGTCCCACTCCTCGCCGCTCATCGCCGGGAACGCGTTGTCGCGCGCGATGCCGGCGTTGCAGACGACGCCGTAGTACGCGCCGTGCTCGGCGATGTCGGCCTGCAGCGCGGCGGCGGCGGCGGCGCGGTCGGCGACGTCGAAGGCCAGCACGCGCGCGTTCGCGCCGAGCGCGGCGATCTCCGCGCAGACGGCGTTCGCCTGCTCGAGGCCGGTGCGGCAGTGCACCACCACGTCGTGGCCCTCGCGCGCGGCCGCGAGCGCGATCGCGCGCCCGATGCCGCGGCTCGCGCCGGTCACCAGCACCGTCGTGCGGGGTGCCTTGTTGTCGGTCTCAGTCATCGTCTTCACTCCCCGGTCGCTCTGGTCGGCGACGCTTCCTCTGGATCTTCCGGCGGCTCGTACACGCTGAGCCGGCCGCTCGCGACCACGCGGCCGCCCTGCTCGATGCGGCAGTCGAACATGCCCAGGCCGTTCTCGCCCATCAGCTCGCACTGCGCCAGCACGCGCAGCTCGGCGCCGACGACAAACACCGGCACCATCGCCTCGTAGCGCCGGCTGCCCAGCAGGTAGCCGATTTTCGGCGATCCGCCCGCGGTGCGGGCGCGCGCGCCCGACCAGGCCGCGACGGCCTGCGCCATGTACTCGATGCCCACCCAGGCCGGCACGCCGTCGTCGCCGTCGAACACGCCGCCGGCCGGCACGCGCACGCGCGCCTCGATGCCGTGGTCGTCGCAGTGCTCGACCTGGTCCAGCAGGCTCAGCGGGCCGCGGTGCGGCACCCACGCGTCCATCGCGTGCGGCGGCCACGGGCCGTCGTCGATGTGCTTGTTCATGGTTGCGACAACAGCAACGACGCGTTGCTGCCTCCGAAGGCAAAGGAGTTGCTCAGCACGTGGCGCACCGGCCGGCCGAGCGCGAACCCCGGCGCGACGGGGCGCAGCGCGGGCAGCGCGGGGTCGGCCGCGCCGTCCCACCAGTGCACGGGCAGGCGTCCGGCCGGGTTGTCGACCAGCGCGTGCCATGCGAACACGGCCTCGATGGCGCCGGCGGCGGCCAGCGCGTGGCCGGTCAGCGGCTTGGTGGAGCTCACCGGCACGTCGCGGCCCAGCACGCGCTCGACGGCCAGGCTCTCCATCGCGTCGTTCTGCTCGGTGGCGGTGCCGTGCAGGTTGACGTAGTCGATGTCGGACGGCGCGAGGCCGGCGCGCGCCAGCGCGCGCTGCATCGCCTCGGCCGCGCCGCGGCCGCTCGGCTCGGGCGCGGACATGTGATGCGCATCGGCGCTCTCGCCCCAGCCGGACAGCCGCACCGGGCCCTCGTCGCGCCCCATCAGGAACAGCGCGGCGCCCTCGCCGATGTTGATGCCCTGGCGATGCGCCGACAGCGGGTTGCAGCGCTCGGTCGACACCGCGTCCAGCGCCGAGAAGCCCGCGATCGTGAAGCCCGACAGCGCATCGCCGCCGCCGGCCACCACCGCGTCGACCTGGCCCGAGCGCAGCAGCCGCGCGCCGGTGGCCAGCGCCTTCGCGCCCGACGAGCACGCCGTCGAGATCGCGTACGCCGGCCCGGCCACGCCCAGTTCGTGCGCGACGCACTGCGCCGCGTTGCCCATCTCCTGGAGCGCGTAGTCGTAGCGCGCCGGCCAGCCAAAGCCGCTGTGCACCTGGCGGATGGCGGCCACGCCCTCGTCCAGCCCCGCGGTGCTCACGCCCAGGACGACGGCCACGCGGGCCGGGCCGAAGCGGTCGATCGCGGCCTGCACGCGCGCGCGCAGCGGCGCCAGCGCGGCCAGCAGCAGCGCGTTGTTGCGGCTGCGGTGGACGTGCGCAAGATGGTCGAGCGGCGGCAGCGGGGTCGTCACGCAGCCCAGGTTCAGGACACGGCCCGGGGTATGCAGGTCGGTGGGCGCGACGCCGGAGGGCGCGTCCGCCCACAGCCCGGCGCGGATGGACGCGGGCGTGTCGCCGAGCGCGCACACGCAGGACTGGGCCTGGAGGTAGATGGGCGTCGTCATGGGTTGCCAGGCGCGGCGGCGTCGTTGCCGAGGTCGCGCGACTCGATCTTGAGCTTGAAATGCACGCGCCGCTCGTCCAGCTCGACCAGCAGCGGACTCGAACGCGTGATCACCGTCACGACTTCGTCGCCCTGCGTCAACGTGCGCACGTTGCCGTCCTCCACCAGCCGCCAGCCGGCCGGCAGCGCGGCCTGGATCGCGTCGACGGGCCACAGCGTCATCTGCAGGTCGCTCAGGATGCGCGCGCCCGACACCTGCTCGGGCCACCACGGCGCCTTGGCCTCGGTCAGCGTCGTGCCGTCCCAATCGAGGCGTGCGGCGACCTGCCCCAGCGCGACGAGGGCCATCTGCACGTGGCGCGGGTCGGCCTCCAGCAGCACGTCCAGCTGCTGGTCGCGGCCGGGCGCCTGCAGCGTCAGGTGCTGCTGCAGGTTCAGCGGACGACCCAGCAACGCCGGCGCGAGGCGCAGCTGCGGCGCCTCGTGCGACGCCGGCGGCGGCGCCGTGGCGCAGCCCGCGAGCGCCAGGATCGTCGCGGCGGTCGCGATCAGGCGCTGCACAGTTCCTCCAGCACGCCCAGGCGGCGCCGGGCCTGCGCGACGTACGGGTTGTTCTGGTCCCACGCGTAGCCCGCCAGGATCGACGAGATCATGCGGCGGATGTCGGGCGTGTGGCGCTCGTGGAAGATGATCTTCTGGAAGCCGCCGGCGTACCACGCGTCGACGAAGGTGCGGAAGGTGTCGACGCCGAACTTCAGCGGCACGGCGTAGTCGGCATGCCAGTCCACCGTCTCGCCGGCGAACTCGCGCGCCAGGCACTGCGTGGCGAGCGAGGCCGACTTGAAGGCGATGGTGACGCCGCTGGAGAACACCGGGTCGAGGAACTCGCCCGCGTTGCCCAGCAGCGCGAAGCCCTTGCCCCACAGCGACTTCACGTTGGCCGAGTAGCCGACGATCTGGCGCGCGGGCGTGTCCCACTGCGCGTCGGCCAGCAGCGTCGAAAGGCCCGGATCCTCGGCGACGATCGCGCGCAGGCGCTCCATCTCCGTGCCGGGGTACTGCGCGAGGAAATCCTGCGCGGCGACCACGCCCAGCGAGCAGCGCCCCTTGGAGAATGGGATCGTCCAGAACCAGACGTCGGGGTACTTCGGGTGCACCGTCACGCGGATCTTCTCGCGGTCGAACGCGCCGTCGGCCGGGATGTGGTCGGCCACGTGCGTGAAGATCGCGCCGCGCACCGGGAAGTTCGACGGCGATTCGAGCTTGAGCAGGCGCGGCAGCGTGCGGCCGAAGCCGCTCGCGTCCAGCACGAAGCGGGCCTCGACCTGGTAGGCGTTGCCGTCGGCGTCGCGGGCGGACACGCGCGGTTTGTCGCCTTCGAGGTCGACGGCCGTCACTTCGTGGCGGAAGCGGATCTGGGCGCCCTGGCGCGCGGCCGCGTCGGCCAGCACCTTGTCGAAGTTGCCGCGCTGCACCTGGTAGGTGGTGCCCCAGCCGTCGGAGTACTTGTCGCGGAAATCGAAGGCGGTGTACTTGTCGCCCCACGCGAACGCGGCGCCGTTCTTGAACTGGAAGCCGGCCTCGACGACGTCGCGCAGCATGCCCGCGGCCTCGATGTATTCCATGCTCTGGGGCAGCAGGCTCTCGCCGATCGAGAAGCGCGGGAACTGCTCGCGTTCGAGCACCAGCACGCGCCGGCCCTGCTGGCGCAGGAAGGCGGCAGCGACGGAACCGGCGGGGCCGGCGCCGACGATCAGGACATCGGTGGTTTCGAGAGTCATGGCGTTCATTTGCGAGGGTCGGTGATCGGGGTCGGGACCGGCGTGCGGCCCGCGGGCTGGCGGTACAAGGGCGCGGAAATGCCCACGATGAAGAGGCCGAACAGAAGCGTCAATCCAAAGGAATGCAGCGCCGGCGTGCTGGACAGGGCCAGCAGGCCGAACGACAGCCAGGTGCTGGCCGCGCCGAGCACGACCGACAGCCACGCCGCGCCGGCGCCGCCGTCCTCGCGTTCGAGCAGGAAGATGCCGTAGTCGATGCCGATGCCCAGCAGCAGCGCCAGCGCGAGCACGTTGAACAATTGCAGCGGCTGGCCCGCCAGCGCCAGCAGCGCGAGCGTGGCGACGGTGGCCACCGCGGTGGGCAGCCAGGCGCGCCACGCGCGGCGGCCGTAGCGCCATGCGAGCGCGAGCAGCACGGCCACGTGGCCGGCCACCAGCAGCAGCCCCATCGTCTGGCGATAGCGACCGAGCAGCGCGGAGACCGACTGCACCTGGTCGACCCAGCGCACCCCGGGCAGGCCGTCGGCGCTCGTGGCGATGCCAGGCAGCGCGGCGAGGTCGCGCACGCCGCGCAGCATCACCACACTCGCGAACGCGCTGCCGTCGTCGCGCCGGGGCACGGCGCCGAGCCATAGCGCGCGGCCCGCGGTCGAGGCCGGCGACGCGAGCCAGGCCTGGAGCGTCAGCGGCGCGGCATCGAACGGCGCGCGCTGCTGGGCTTCGCCCAGCACCTGGTCGACGCCCGCGATCACGCCGTCCTCGACGCGCCGGGTCAATGCCGCGTCGGCCGCCTGGCGCGCCCGCGACGGCACCCAGTCGGACAGCGCGCGGTAGCCCGCCAGCTCGCCGTTGGCGATGCGCCAATCGAGCCTGGCCTTGAGTGCCTCCTCGCGCTGCAGCACCTCGTCGGCGCTGGCGCCTCGCACGACGAAGAACTGCGACGGCGCCGCCAGCCCCAGCAGGCGGCCGATCTCGCGCTGCGTCTCGAGCAGCGCCTTGGGCGAGCCCTGCAGTTGGCGCAGGTCGTCGTCCACCTTCAGGTGCGCGATGCCGATCGCGCAGGCCCCGAGCACCGCCGCGTGCACGAGCCACGCGCCGCGCGTGGCGCGAAAGCGCGGCCAGCGTTCGTAGCCCTGGACGATCCAGGCGGAAAAGCGCGTGGCGCGCACCGCGCCGCGATCGATCCACGGGAACCAGACGACGGTCGTGACGAAGGCGCCGACGATGCCGACCACCGAGAACAGCGCCATCTGCCGCAGGCCCGGGAACGGCGGCAGGCCGAGCGCGACGTAGCCCAGCACGCTGGTCAGCAACGCGAGCGCGAGGCCGGGCAGCAGCGCGCCCATCAGCTTGAGCGGCGGCACGCCGGGCGCGCCCTGGCGGCTGGCGAAGTAGTACAGGCCGTAATCCTCGGCGCAGCCGACCAGGCTCGCGCCGAACACGGTGGTCAGCAGGTGCACGTGCCCGAACACCCACGCGGTGACCGACAGCGCCATCGCCACGCCCACCAGCAGCGAGACGGCCATCAGCAGGCGCGGCCACAGCGAGCGGAAGGCGAGAAAGACCAGCACCAGCACGCCGGCCACCGAGCCCCAGCCGATCGTGCTCACCTCGAGCTTCGCGCGCGCGGCCGCGTGCTCGGCGAACAGCGGCACGCCGCCGGCCAGCACCCTGGCGCCCGGCACGGCGGCCAGCGCCGCGGCGCGGCCCTTGTCGAGCGCGGTCGAGACGGGCGCGTCGCCGCTCATCGAGAAGGCGGCGCCCGTGGTCTCCTGCAGCAGCACGACCCACTCGAGGCCACCGTCGGCCAGCGCGAGCCGGCCGTCGCGCGGGCGGGCCCGCGTGTCGCTGGCACGCGCGAGCCACCATTGCGGCCACAGCGCGAGCGGGTCGGCGTTCCAGTCGGCCAGGCGAAAGCCCCCGCCCGGTTGCGCCAGCGCGGCAAGCGCGCCCTGCACCAGCGAGGCCGGCGCGGCGTGTTCGAGCTGCGCGCGCTGGGCGGGCGTCAGCAGGCGGTCGCGGTACGGCGCGTAGAACGCCAGCGTGTCGCGCAGCGAATCGGCGCCGGCCAGCGCGCTGCGCTGGAGCGGCGCGTGCGCGGCCAGCGCGCCCTGCTCCCAGGCGTCCGCGGCCTTCTGCGCGCTCGCCCAGTCGGGCGCGCCGACCATCACCACCACCTGGCGCGTCACCTGGCCGGCGAGCTGGCGCGCGGCGATGCCCACCTCGGGCGACTGCTCGTCCTGCGGCAGCAGCGCCAGCACGTCGGTGTCGAAGTGCGTCGTGCGCCAGAACGAGAACTGGTGCACCGCCACGACCAAGCAGAACGCGAGCCACGCCCACGCCGCCACCCGCCAGGGCAGGCGACGCTCGGGGCGCGACGCGTCCGTCAGACTCATTGGAAGCGCGCGGCCTCGTCGGCGGCCAGCGCCGCGGCGGGCTGCTGGCGCGTGAAGCGGATCTGCGTCGTGTCGCCGCGCGCCTCCTCGATGCGCACGGACTGCACGTCGCGCTCGCCCGCGAGCGTCGCGCGCACGAGGAACTTGCCGATGGCCGGATCGCGCGGCGTCAGCACCAGCGACCAGCCGGCCGATCCCACCGGTTGCGCGGCGACGGTGAACTTGTAGGACAGCGCGTCGAGGTCGGCCGCCAGCAGCGAGAAGATCAGCTCGTTGACCTGCCTGACGCCCGGCTCGGCCTGCGCGTCCGCCAGGTTGCTCGTGCTGCCGTCGGGGTTGCGCGCGAACACGCGCGTCCTCGTCACCACCAGCGTCGACTCGAACGGGTCGCGCGTGTGCCACCAGACGCCCTGCCCCCGCGCGACGAGGAACTCGCCCCGGGACACGAGCGCGTTCTTGAAGCCCTTGATCGTCTTGGCCTGCTCGAACTCGCCCTTGAGCACAGGCGAGAGCTTCAGGCGCTCGCGGACGACCTTCACGGCGTCGACCGCTGGCGCGGAGGCGGACGCCGACGCCAGCGTGGCGGCCCGCGAAGCCATGGCGACGACCGACAGCGCCGCGAGCGCGATCGCACGGGTCAAGCGGGTCACGGCGCCACCCCCAGCCGCTCCCACAGCACGCGCGGGCAGACGTACTGCATCTGGCGGGACGCCATGTCCACGGCCACCTGGATCGACATCGCGGTGTTGACCTTCTCGCCCGTCGCCTTGTCGCGGATCTCGTACTCGAACTTCAGGCGGTTCTCCCACTCGACGATCTCGGCGCGCACCACCAGCGGCTGGTTGAACGTGGCCGGTCGCACGTACTTCAGGCGCAGGTCGACGATGGGCCAGCCGTAGCCGGACTCGCGCATGCGCGTGTAGCCGTAGTCGAACTTGTCCAGCAGCGCGCAGCGCGCGAGCTCGAGGTACTTGACGTAGTGGCCGTGCCAGACGATGTCCATCGAGTCGATGTCGAAGAACGGCGGCACGACCTCGATCTCGTGCGACAGGTCCGGCTTGCCCGGCGCGCGCGCGTCACTCATCGCCGTACAGCGACCACTCGCGCTGGCGCAGCGCGACCAGCAGCGCGATCAGATCGGCGTCGAGCGCGCGATCCTCGGCCACGAAGGGGATGCGCCGCTCGAGGTCGGCCTGGAACGACTGCAGCACCTGGCCGGGCACCACGCCGTCCTGGGCGCAGCGCAGCGCGACGCCCTGGCGCGCGGCCACCAGCATCGCGGCGCACACCTGCTCGGTGAGCTCGAGCACGCGCAGGCAGTCGCGCGCGGCGATCGTGCCCATGCTCACCTTGTCCTGGTTGTGGCACTCGGTGGAGCGCGAGAACACGCTGGCCGGCATCGTCTGCTTGAGCGCCTCGGCCGTCCAGGCGGAGACGCTGATCTGCAGCGCCTTGAGGCCATGGTTGATCGGCGCGCGCGCACCGGTCGACCCCGACAGGTTGGACGGCAGGCCGTGGTTGTAGCGGGTGTCCACCAGCAGCGCGAGCTGGCGGTCGAGCAGGTCGGCCACGTTGGCCACCGCGTTCTTGAGGCTGTCCATCGCGAATGCGACGTGGCCGCCGTAGAAGTGGCCGCCGTGCAGCACGCGCTCCGCGTCGCCGTCGATGATGGGGTTGTCGTTGGCCGAGTTGAGCTCGCCTTCGATCAGCTGGCGCAGGAACGGCAGCGCGTCTTCCAGCACCCCGATGACGTGCGGCGCGCAGCGCAGCGAATAGCGGTCCTGCAGGCGCTGCTCGTTGCGCGCGGCGGGCGTGTCGGATTCGGCGGCGAGGTCGGCGCGCACGCGGGCGGCCACGCGCTGCTGGCCGGCGTGCGGCTTGACGGCGAACAGCGCCTCGTCGAAGTGATGCGCGTTGCCGGCGCTGGCCAGCACGTTGCACGCGGTCAGGCGCGACGCGAGCTTGCAGACGTAGTCGGCGCGCTGCCACGCCAGGCAGGCGAGCGCGGTCATGACAGCGGTGCCGTTCATGATGGCCAGGCCCTCCTTCGGGCGCAGGCGCAACGGCTGGCGGCCCAGCGTCGCCAGCGCCGCGGCGGCCGGCTGGATGCGGCCCTGGAACAGCACGTTGCGCTCGCCGCACAGCGCGGCGGCGACGTACGACAGCGGCGTCAGGTCGCCACTGGCGCCGACCGAGCCCTCGGCCGGGATCTGCGGCAGCACGTCGTGCGCGAGGAATGCGGCGAGCTGGTCGAGCAGTTCGACGCTGACGCCCGAGACGCCCTGCGACAGCGACTGCAGGCGCGCGGCCAGCACGGCGCGCGTCTCGGCCGGGTCGAGCATGCGGCCCAGGCCCACGCCGTGGTACGCGAACAGGTGGTGCGGCAGTTCGGCCACCAGCTCGGGCGGGATCACGACGGTGCACGAATCGCCGTAGCCGGTGGTGACGCCATAGACGACGCCGTCCTCGCGCAGCAGGCGCTCGAGGAACTCCGAGCCGCGGCGGATGCGCGCGCGGAAGGCCGGGTCGTCGGACAGGGACGCGCCGGCCTTCGATTCGGCGAGCAGGCAGACGTCCTCGATGGTCAGCGGGCTGCCATCGAAGCGGATGGAGCAGGATTCAGTCATGCTTCTCAGGCCTTGGGCGAGCGGCGAGCGCGCCGGGTTGATTCCAGAAGGAAAAGAAATTGAACCATTCGTAGGGCGCGCGCGCCAGCAGGCGCTCCAGCCCGCGGGCGAACTCGGCCGCGTGGACGGCACAGGCCCCGATGCGGTCGCCGCGGGGCAGCACCACGCGCTCGGCCAGCTGCTGGAACACCACTTCGTGCGAGTCGCCCTGGCGGATGCAGCCCATCGCGAACAGCGGGCACTTCAGCAGCGATGCCAGCATGTAGGCGCCGGTGGGGAACGGCGCGTCGTGGCCCAGGAAGGGCACCTGCACCGCGGTCGCGCGGCCGGCCACGATGGGCACGCGGTCGCCCGCGATCGCGACGAACTCGCCGCGCGCCACGCGCTCGGACAGCAGCACCGCGGTGGCCGGCGAGATCTCCGTGACCTGCATCAGCGAGATGCCGCGCCCGGGCGACAGCCGGTCGAGCATGCGGTTGAACTGCTCGGCATGCACCGTATGCACCAGCACGGTCAGCCTCAGGCCCGGCGTGGCGTCGGCCGAGGCCTGGCACATCTCGAGGCAGCCCATGTGCGCCGTCACCATCAGGCCGCCCTGCTGCGTGCGCACCATCTGCTCGATGGGCTCGCGGCCGACGAAGCGGATCGTGTCGAGCTTGTAGCGGCCGCCCACGGCGAGCATCTTGTCCAGGATGGTCTCGGCGAACGACAGGAAGTGGCGCAGCGTGTCGCGCCAGCCGGGCGCGTGGCCCAGTGCGTTCGTGCTCGCCTGCAGGCGCTGCAGGTACTCGAGCGAGGCCTCGCGCGCCGGACGGTGGATCGCCCAGTACCAGGTCACGACCGGGTACAGCACCAGCCGGAACGGCAGCCGCCCGCCGAGTCGGAACAGCGCGTACAGCAGCCACATGCCGCCGGCGAAGGTCTCTTCGCCGATGGCCGACCAGTGGCGCTGGCCGGTGCCGGACATGTGTGCCCCGCCCGCTCCGGGCACGTCGCTCCGTCCCCCACGGGGACCGCGGGCCTCCTT
>Ga0105240_10016120_pt1 | contig 10126 bp, 5 predicted proteins | sample KBSC54metaG_FD_80426 | JGI IMG/M metagenome (GOLD analysis project Ga0105240, IMG submission 80426) | Corn rhizosphere microbial communities from Kellogg Biological Station, Michigan, USA - KBS C5-4 metaG | ecosystem: Host-associated > Plants > Roots > Rhizosphere > Soil | place: Michigan, USA... | reverse complement strand
AGCCTTGAGCCCCACAACCGCGCCGGTTAGCCACCGATATTCAGGCAACCGTGCGCCTTCGATCTTACAACCGCCCCAACACAGCATCCCAGGCCCACGTGCGTCTGCCCCCAGTTATTCAATCCGCGCCGGTACCCTCGATCCCGCAACCGCGCAAGCCGCACGCCTTAACCAGCGTCGGCCTTCGAGCTTCTTCTACGGGAACCTAACCGAGCATCATCAACAACAGCGCTTTCTGCGCGTGCAGCCGGTTTTCCGCCTGATCGAACACCGCCGATTGCGAGCTTTCGATCACCCCGTCGGTTACTTCCTCGCCACGTTTGGCGGGCAGGCAATGCAGGAAAATCGCGTCCGGCCGTGCCTGAGCCAACAGGCTTTCGTTTACCTGGAACGGCTGAAAGTCTTTCCGCCGCTGCTCCGCCTCTTTCTCCTGACCCATGCTGGTCCATACATCCGTGTAGACCGCGTGCGCGCTGGACACCGCTTCAACCGGATTGTTCGTTAAAGTCAGATCCGCGCCCGAAACCGCCGCCAATGCTTTCGCTTGCGCAACAATCTCCGCGTCGGCTTCATAGCCTTCGGGAGAGGCTAGCGCGAAATCCATTCCCAGCCGCGCTGCCGAAAGCATCAGTGAATGGGCCACGTTGTTGCCATCCCCGGCGAACGCCAGCTTCAGGCCGCGCAAATCGCCGAACCGCTCCTTGATCGTCATCACATCGGCAAGCGCCTGGCATGGATGAAACCGGTCGCTCAACGCATTAATGACCGGCACGCCCGACCATTTGGCCAGTTCCTCAAGCGTCTTCTGCGAAAAGGTCCGCGCAACAATAGCATTTGTCCACCGGTCCAGGTTGCGGGCCATATCTTTCAATGGTTCACGGTCGCCGATGATGCCGGTGGAAAGGACCGAGTCGCCGCCCAACTGCTTGATCGCCAATTCAAACGTGAACCGGGTCCGCAGGGAGGGCTTTTCGAACAGCAGGCTCAAATACCGGCCAGAGAGAGAGTGCGCGTAACGCGCGGGATGACTCTTTACCTGTTGCGCCAAGTCTAATAACTGCAATAATTCCTCGTTGCTCAGGTCCAGATCGGAGATAAAATCGGACGCCGCCATCCGAGCCGGAACCTTCGCGGCTGGCCGAGGGGCGACTTTCAGACTTGCCATCCTATTCACCCTCCTCTTGAGAATATTTATTCAACAGACTGTATATTTACACACCAGAAGGGAGCCTGTCAACCGCTCCGAGGCCTCCCAAAAGCGCAAAAAACCCGCTAGAATGACGCCCAAAGGGTCGTTTTAGCGGGTTTTTGCGCGCTCATTTGCGCGTTTTTTCAGGGTTGAACGACGCTGAAATACGTGTCGGAATCCGACGTGGAAGAGTCCGTACCCCACACTCCCTTCTGTCCATCGGGACCTGAAGTGCCCCAAACTCCCTTGGTGCCCCACACGCCTTTCTCTCCCCAGATCGCCTGGAAACCTGAAACCGAGCTGGTACCCCAAACTCCCTTGGTACCCCACACGGCCTTGTTCGCATCGACGAGCGAAGTTCCCCAGACGGATTGAGTACCCCACACCCCCTTGGTTCCGCCAACCGCCGTCCCTGAATAGACGTCGGTGTCGTCCCAGGTAGACGAGGGATCGTCGATGAGATAAACCTTCCCGGACGACGGGTCGTAACGAACCGTTGGCGACATGGCCGAGCCGGTGGCAAGGTCTCGATTGGCAAGCGCGGCCGCCACGTCAAGGTAGCCGGCGCCGACGGTCATGATGTCGTATTCGCTCACAAAGCTCTGGCCCGTCACCGGATCGACCGCGGTGCTGGAGGCTGGGAACGTCTTGTAAGCGGTTTTCATGAGGCGGGCTTTCACCTGATCGGGCGTCAGCCACGGCTGCCCTTGCAGGATGTCGGCGACGGCGCCGCTTACCACCGGGGTCGCCATGCTGGTTCCGTTCAGCATCAGGAATTTCCCGGATGGCAAATTGCTGCGTGTGGATTCGTAGTAGGACAGCGGGACAAGGTCGCTCGGATCGGTGGTAAGCGCGGATCCTGGCGCGAGCAGCGACACAACATGGTTGCCGGGCGCCAGGATGTCCGGCTTCACAACATAATCGATCGCCGAAGGTCCCTTGGAACTGTAGCTGGCGATGAGATCGTCGGTGCGAGGATAAGTCCCCATGGCTTTCATTGCGCCCACCGTGATCACGTATGGATCGTTGCCGGGCGACAGGATCGTGCCATAACCGTCGTTGCCGACGGAATTGTCCCGGCCGTCGTTGCCGGCGGCAGCGACCACCACGATACCCGCCTTCCAAGCGGCTTCCACCGCCTTGCACAGCGGATCCTGTTTATAGCTTTCATAGACCGGACGTCCGAGTGAAAGGTTGATCACTCGAATGTTGTACTGGCGCTTCAAAGCGATAGCCTGCTGAATCGCGGCAATGACCTGGCTGTCGGAACCCTGGCCATTAGCATCCAGGACTCGAAGATTGACCAGATTGGCGCCTGGAGCGATGCCCACGAGCGAACGCGTGCAGCCGAAGCATTTCGACGCGATTCCGTTGGCACCGACAATTCCCGCCACGTGCGTGCCATGGCCGTACAGATCCCGGCCGTTCCCGCCGGTGAAATCCTGCGTGTAGACGACGCGGGGCAGCAATCCAAGCAGGCTCAAATCGGGACTCACATCGATTCCGCTGTCGATTACCGCGACGGCCACGCCTCTGCCGGTGAGGTTGGCATGCCAAGCGGCGCTGGCGTTAACAGCCGCCGCCGAATAGTCGAGCAAGGGTGTGAGCGACCGGTCGGGAGAAATATAGACCACGTTCGGATCGCTGGCGATATTCGGCAGGGACAATACAGGCACCGTACAAACGACGGCATTTATCACGTTGAACACCAGATTTAACACACCACCCAATAAGGGAAGACTTTCAAGCGAGCCGACCAAGCCACCCAAGATGGGCAAACCGAGGAGCGACCCCGTCGCCGGAGGCGTGGGAGGCGTGGCATATTGCACGATGACTCTGACATTCGACTGCGGATCCATGGCCAGCAGATCCGGGGAGATCTTGGACGAATCTCCGAGGGCGAGAATGCCGCTAGCAAGAAATATCACCAAAGCTGAAAAAAACCGTTTCACTGAACTCTCCTCTGAGGACCTATGTGATTGCCCTCACAGGACGTATCGGAGTGCCGGTTGAGACTGCGGAGGGTACAAATTTCAGTTTGGTACTGGGACCCCGGTAACAGCGACGCAACACGAACCGGGGGCGGCGTACCCGAACAGCTAATCTTTTCCCCGCGACTGGCCGATACATACGTGGAGACCAAATAGCTGCCGATTTCCGGCAGCCGTTTCCGCCTATATGCAGGCCAAGGCGCTGAAAACACGGGTTGTAATCTTGCTGGTCGGCTTCGCCTGCCTACTCCCTGTGCCTTTGCGGGCTGGCTTGGATCCATTGAAGCCCATCACGCAGTACGTTCACGACATCTGGACGACCGGAAACGGATTGCCGCAGAACTCGGTTTTAGCGATCGCGCAGACTCCGGACGGATATCTCTGGCTCGGGACTGAGGACGGCCTGGCGCGCTTTGACGGGGTGCGGTTCACGATATTCGATATGCGGAATACCCCCGCGCTCGAGAGCAATGAAGTGGATGCTCTGCTGGCCGACCGGCGGGGCGGCTTGTGGATTGGCACCCATGGCGGAGGTATCACGTTATTAAGTCATGGCGTATTCCAGAGTTTTACCAGACGGGCCGGTCTGGCGAACGATTCAGTGCAGGCGCTCTATGAAGATGAGCGAGAGGACCTGTGGATCGGTACGGACGGCGGAGGGCTCAGCCGCCTTCGAAATGGCAAATTTGAAACCTACACTGGGAAGGATGGGCTGGCTGATAACGCTGTGTTTTCCGTGTGCGGCGACGGATCCGGCGGCGTTTGGGCGGGAACTCATGGCGGCCTAAGCCATTGGGTTGGCGGACGCTTCGTTAACACTTACAAGAAGGATGGATTGCCCGGCGACGATATTCGATCGGTTTACCGCGACCGGCAGGGGAATTTGTGGATCGGAACAAACGGGGCGGGCTTGGCGCGCCTGAATGCAAAAGGGATCACTACTTTTACGGCCCGGGATGGTTTATCGAGCAATCGTATCTGGTCCACTTTTGAAGATTCCTCCGGATCCTTGTGGTTGGGCACGGGAGGTGGAGGAATCGACAGATTCCGCAACGGGCAATTCTCGCATTTCACGGCGAAAGAGGGCTTTTCGGGAGACGATGTCTGGGCGATTCTGGAGGATCGCGAAGGCAGTTTGTGGATTGGTAGCGCGGGCGGCGGACTGAACAGGCTTAGAGATGCGTCGTTTGCGACATACGGCGCGCCAGAGGGCCTTTCGAGCGACATCGCGCTTCCTGTATACGAGGACAGGGAAGGCGCGCTCTGGGTCGGCACCGCCGACGCCGGCGTCAACCGTATGAAAGGCGGCAAAGTCACGACCTTCACTACCCGCGATGGGCTCCCTGACAACCAGATATTTTCAATCGCCGAGGATGCGCGTGGCGATCACTGGTTCGGTACGCGGCGGGGGCTCAGCAGGTTTAGTAACGGGAAATTTACCCTTTATAACGCCAAGAACGGACTACCGAACGACGTTGTCCATTGCGCATATACGGATAGCAAGGGCAAGTTATGGGTGGGAACGCGCGGAGGATTAAGCCATTTCGATGGTCGTGGGTTTATAACTTACAGCACGAAAGACGGACTCGCGAATGATAATGTACTTTCCATTTCCGAAGACCGCCGGGACGGCACGCTTTGGGTAGGGACCGGAGGCGGGCTGGATCATCTCGTAAACGGCCATTTTCGCGCCTTCGGGAAGCCAGACGGGCTCTCGAACGATGTTGTCTGGGCGATTTACGGAGATTCGGATGGGACACTTTGGCTCGGGACAAATGGCGGGGGACTTAACCGGCTTAAAAATGGCCGGTTCACCAGCTTCACGACGCGGGATGGCCTGCTGGACGATGCGATCTTCCAGATTTTGGACGATGGGCGGGGAAACCTATGGCTAAGCTGTAACCGCGGTGTCTTCGAGGTAGCCAAGAGCGAACTTGACGCCTTCGCCGCCGGTAAGGTCCGTCAGATCGCCGGGCATGCATTCGGACAAGCCGACGGGATGAAAAGCAGAGAGTGCAACGGAGGATTTCAACCCGCGGGATGGCGGCTGAACGGCGGCCGGCTGGCTTTTCCTACTATGAAGGGCGTTGCGATTGTGGATCCTGGCCATTTCGTCACCAATCGAGTCGCGCCTCCGGTTCTGATTGAAGAGCTGATTGCCGATCACCGGGAAGTTAGCGGACATGGGCCGACCCAGCTTCCACCCGGCAAAGGGCAGCTCGAATTCCGGTACACGGCCTTAAGCTTCATCGAACCGGAAAACATCCACTTCAAATACATACTCGAAGGGTTCGACAAAGAATGGACGGATGCGGGATCGCGCCGTATCGCTTACTACACGAATATTCCTCCTGGTGAATATCGATTTAGAATCATCGCCAGCAACGCCGATGGCGTGTGGAGCCGCGAAGAGGCATCGATTTCGCTTACGCTTCAACCTCACTTCTACCAGACAGTGCCGTTTGACGCGCTTGTAGGGCTGTCAATTCTAGGGCTTTTCGCCGCCATTTACCGAATCCGCGTAAGCCAATTACGCCTACGTGAAAAAAAGTTGGAGGCGTTAGTGGAGGAGCGGACGAAAGCCTTGCGCGGGAGCGAGAAAAAGTTTCGCCAGCTTGCGGAAAACGTCCGGGAAGTGTTCTGGATCATGGACACTCAAAGTGGCGCTCTTCTGTACGTGAGTCCCGCATTCGACCGTCTTTGGGGAGCCACCGCCGATTCAGTTCTGCGAGATCCGGACGTATGGTTCGCGGCCGTGCACCCGGAGGACCGGGAAACGGTTGCCGGACTGCGCCGGCAGCAGCGCACGGGGGTATTGCTCGAATGTGAATATCGCATCGTTCACGGAGACCGGACTCTTTGGGTGTGGGACCGGGCGTTTCCAGTGCTCGATGAATCGGGCCGATTGGACCGGATCGTTGGAGTGGTTGAGGAGATTACGCAGCGGAAAGAAGCGGAGCAGGTATTGCAGCGCTCGCGCGATGAGCTCGAAAAGCTGGTGGGCGAGCGCACCGTTGAATTAACGGTGCTGAATAAGGCGCTGGTCGAGGAAAACCAGGAACGGCGGCGCACGGAAGAGCAGCTCAAGAAGGCAAAAGAATTAGCGGAAGCGGCCAACCGGGCGAAAAGCGAATTTCTCGCCAATATGAGCCATGAGATCCGGACGCCGATGAATGGGATTATCGGGATGACCGGCCTGACGCTCGGGACCGATCTCAGTTCCGAGCAGAGGGACTATTTGGAGGTCGTGCAGAGCTCAGCCGACTCGCTACTCTTGCTGATCGACGACATCCTCGATTTTTCGAAAATTGAAGCGCGCCAGCTCACACTTCAAAAGATCGGCTTCAATTTGCGCCAATGCCTGGAACAGACTCTGGCGGCGTTGTCGGTAAAGGCGGTGGAGAAGGGTCTGTCTCTCAGCCACTCGGTGGCGGCGGGAGTCCCCGAAACTTTGTTAGGCGATCCGTCGCGCTTGCGGCAGATTCTTGTCAACTTACTAGGGAATGCGATCAAGTTTACTTCTCGTGGAAGCGTGCTGGCCAGCGCGGGAGTAAAAGACCAAGATCATTCCGGCATAACGCTCGAGTTTTGCGTCGCCGATACGGGGATCGGTATCCCGCGAGACAAACACAGGCTCATTTTCGACGCGTTTACACAGGTCGACGGATCGTCGACGCGAGAGTTTGGCGGGACAGGCCTCGGATTAGCGATCTCTTCGCAACTGGTTGCACTGATGAACGGAGCGATCCGCGTGGAGAGCGAAGTCGGACAGGGGAGCCGTTTCTATTTCACCGCGAGATTCGATCTTCCCGAAATAGTGGAACGCCGGACCGCTGAGCCGTCCGCCCGACTAAGCCAATCCCAGGATGCCGGATCACAATCCAGTCCCGATGAAACCGGCTTACGGATTTTGCTCGTCGAGGATAATCGCATCAATCAGTTGTTTGCCAGGCGGCTTCTGGAACAAGATGGCCACCGGATTTCCGTTGCGTCCAACGGCCGCGAGGCGCTCCGAGCGTTAGAGCAGGCCGACTGGCAATTCGATGTCGCATTGATGGATATTCAGATGCCCGAGATGGACGGACTGACGGCAACCCGGGAGATTCGAAGAATCGAAGCCGCAAGTAACCGTCATCTTCCGATTATCGCGTTGACCGCGCACGCCCTGAATCGCGATCGGGAACGCTGTTTGGAAGCCGGAATGGACGAGTATCTGGCCAAGCCCATCCAGATCGAGAAACTGCTCACTTTGTTGCGGGATGTTGCCGCCGGAACGTTACGCGGCGTGGAGGAGACAAGCCCGGCGGCTCCGATCGCGCTGAATGCGTAAGAGCCCTTGCAATCTGTATAAAGCGAGCCTATGATCGAGACGAGATTCTTGGAGAGGCGCACTATGGAATTGCAAGATACCGTCAGCGATCTTCTCAGCCACAAGAGCGGGGAACTCCGGTCCATCGCACCTGGCGAAACTGTTTACGAAGCTGTCGAACTGATGGCTCAAAACGAGATCGGCGCGCTCCTGGTGATTGCCGCGGATACGTTACTGGGCATCGTTTCGGAACGCGATTACGCGCGCAAGATCATCCTAAAAGGCCGGTCGTCAAAAGATACGCTGGTCGAGGACATCATGATGAGTCCGCCGGTTTCAGTGACGCCGCGGCACACAGTCAGCGAGTGCATGCGGATTATGACGGCCGAGAAGCTGAGGCACCTTCCGGTGGTCGAAAACGATCGCGCAGTGGGCATTGTCTCGATCGGCGATCTGGTGAACTGGACCATCCGCAAGCAGGAAGAGACCATTCACCAGTTGCATCACTACATCGCCGGGAACTATCCAGGCTGACCGGGCGCTTTGCCGTGGAGCACGGCGGTGCCGCAGAAGTTTTCGAGCAGCGGCAGGCGAAGACAGACGGCGTCGGCGCGGGCCATGAGGTCCGAGATGCACCGGCGAAGAGGATGGGAACGTTCAAAGTTGTAGTCCTTGAGCAGCAGACGATCGAGGCGTCCGAAAAACGAAAACCTTCGGATACGAAGACCGGGAATGTGGTGGCGGACGATCTCGATCTCCGCGGGTTCGAGTGGGCGCTCATCGGGCGTCGCGTCGGTGTGAACCGGGATCGTGAACCGTAGCCGTCTGAGGATGGGACTGAAGTTGACGGGCTCGGCGAAAAGCAGTGTGCCTCCGGGCTTCGCGTACCGGCAAAGCTGCGCCATCGCAAAATCCAACTCGGCGATGAGATGATGTAACACGGCATCTCCCCAAATCACGTCGAAATGTTTGGCGGGGAGATCCGCGCTTTCAAGCGGGGAACAGAGAAAGCGCGTGCGATCGGAAACTCCGTTCGCTTCGGCGCGGCGCTCGGCAAACTCGATGGAAGCGGGCGAGATGTCGATACCCGTGACCATCGCGCCCATCTTCGCGAGCAGCACGGAATTCGCGCCATCACCGCAGCCTACGTCGAGGACCTGCTTCCCTGTAAGGTCGCCGAGCACTAGAAACCGGTACTCCTTGTTAAATCGCGAGCGGAGTTTCGGGTTCGTGTAGCGCCCCAACGCAAGAGGATCGAGCAGCGGCGGGGCGCTGGGATTCCGGCTCGCGCGCTCATCGAAGAAACGCGCCTCTTCGCGCCATCGCCGCTCGCGGGCGTTCACCTCAGTTTTCACGTTTAGAACCAGCTTAGAATACTTGGCCGCTGGCGCGGGAGGGGAGTGTTGACCGGGCGCGAACGAACAAGCCAGGGTGTGTTTTCGGCAAAGCTGCGCAATCGTTGCACGGTCGGTGGTATTGGTACTTATTCGTCCCAACAATGCGAGTGGCTTCCAGCGAAGTCTGGCTTTTTGCTTTCAACGACTTTCATCCACCGAAAAATACTGCCGCGATTCTATAAGCATCGAACACAACAACCCATATGTAAACACCTTGCTCGCGTGAAAGCAGCTCGCTGACCGTAGCGGCTTCCGGTGTCTTTCCGTATCGAGCGAGACATTTGACCATACCTCGGTGCTTCAGTTTCTCGAAAACTTCACCGGCGTCCGCGAACCCAACATTACCGACTGGCGCAGGCATACCTTTGGCGATCTGACTTCGGCATTCCGCTTCGGACACGCGGAAAAGAAGCCGCCGGTATTACCGGATACCAGCGGCCCGCTCATGCTCGCGAAATACGGATCGGCCAATCTGCCCAAACCTACTATCCCCGGTGCAGATCAACAAACGCCGAAGCAGGAAAAAGGTCACCGGAACCGGATTTCGCCCGATAAGGCTTGACGCGCGATGGACTATTCGGCGCGTCCGAACAGCCGCACATCCCACGCCACTTCTTGAGCCTCGCTGCTTTTGAGCATAGCGAAATCCGGATGATCCTGATTGATCGAATCCTTAGGTATTCATCGAGCGCTTACCTTAAATTTCTTGCCGCACAGTTGAAGCTTCGGCCGCTTGGTGCGTAAGAAGGTCCACTGCCCGGGCACCGATATTGAAGGAGTCTGAGGGTACAGGGAAAGGTATTTCAAAATGGCCGTCCTCATCCCCAGACGCTTCCAATGCGCCCCTTGCATCATGTTGGACACCATTGAGGCCGGGGGTTTGAAAGCCGAAGTCGATGTGAACTCCGAAGTTGCTAAATCCGTCACCAACAACTAGGATCTGCTGTCCTTCGTCGTTCAATCGAAGGGCCGGACTTATAACGCGGGGGTGTTCCACAGCCCCGTCGGCAGGCGTCCACGTTATCACGCCGCCCTGGAATTGCTGGATCTTGCCGCCGCCGGGTTGATCATGTTCAGACCCCACAGGGTACCCGAGAAAGCTCCGCTCAAAGCCCATGGAAGCCCACTTGTCGCGTATTGCACCGAAAATATCATGAGGACCGGTCGCTTGCGACCAATAGATTGAGCTCTCCGGTGGTCCGGGAAACTGTAACGCCCGAAAGTGATTGAATCGACCTTT
>Ga0105240_10016119_pt1 | contig 10126 bp, 9 predicted proteins | sample KBSC54metaG_FD_80426 | JGI IMG/M metagenome (GOLD analysis project Ga0105240, IMG submission 80426) | Corn rhizosphere microbial communities from Kellogg Biological Station, Michigan, USA - KBS C5-4 metaG | ecosystem: Host-associated > Plants > Roots > Rhizosphere > Soil | place: Michigan, USA... | reverse complement strand
TGGCGCCGAGGTTGATGGAAGTGCTGATGAAACAGGGGACGAGGGGCCAAGGGATCGAGGGAAAAAAGAAGACCGGCACCAGGGACTAGGGACCAGGGACTTCGAGGGCCGCAGAGTCAGAGGTCGTAAACGGCTGTGAATTGAGGGCAAGGCGTATGAACTGGGAGACGTTTTATCTAGTTTGCTTTCTTGCGGGGCTGATGTTGAGCTTTGTTTCTCTCCTTGGGGGCATGGGGCACTTTGGAGGGCATGCGCACCTGCCGCATGTACACGTGCCTCATGCGGGGCATGTCCCTCATATGCACATCCCTCATGGTGCTGGCTCGGTGCACGCCGCCGGCATGAATGGCGCGGCGAGTACACCAGTCAGTGCCGGTCCGGAAGTTCCGTGGTGGAATGCTTTCTCGATCATGATCTTCCTGTGCTGGTTTGGGGCAGCCGGATATCTGTTGACGAAGTACGGAGGCTTTATCGCCGGCGTGGTGGTGGTGCTGGCGGTGATCTGCGGGCTTGCGGGTGGAGCAATCATCTTCATGTTTCTGACCAAGGTGCTGATGCCGCATGAACGCGAACTGACTGCGTTCGAGACGGATGTGGTGGGTGTGGTGGGGCGCGTGTCGTCTCCGATTCGCAACGGTGGAACGGGAGAGATTGTGTATCAGCAACTCGGAGCGACGCGCTCGGCGATTGCGCGTTCGGAAGATAGTGAGGCGCTGGCGAAAGATGAAGAAGTGTACGTGATCCGTTATGAGAAAGGGATCGCGTACGTAAGGCGGTGGGAAGATCTTCCACTCGCAAGCGTGGGAACGAACAAACAAGAGACCAGGGAGTAACAGACAGCGTCGAGCTGCGGACTACCTTGCAACAAGTTGTGCCCGGCCGAAGGACCGGAGGTATGAGCAATTCAACCGCGCTAATTACAGAGATGGGAGTCCTGGTAGGGATTTTTCTGCTGGGATTGCTGGCGAAGTTGTTTCCAAGAAACAGGCATAAGGCGAAACAGTGATCAGTGGTCAGGGATCAGTGGTCGGCAGTCGAACTGATGCGCAACAACAAGGTTGCGAATGATCCACATGCACTGTGCACTGCGGTTCAACCATCAACCAAATTCAACCCCAGTTGAAAGGACTGGGATCGAATGACGAATGAAATGATTCTCTTTGTCGGTCTGGGAGTGTTAGCGCTGATCTTCCTGATGGGCATTTTGGCCAGGATGTATCGCAAGGCGGGCCCTAATGAAGCTTTGGTTGTGTACGGATTTCGCGGACCTCGGGTAATCAAAGGGCATGGCACGGTCATTTTCCCGATGGTGGAGAACTGCCGCGAGCTGAGCCTTGAACTGATGAGCTTTGACGTTGCTCCGCAGCAGGATCTCTACACGAAGCAGGGTGTGGCGGTGACGGTGGAGGCAGTTGCGCAAATCAAGGTGCGTAGCGACCAGGCATCGATCCTGACAGCCGCCGAGCAGTTTTTGACGAAGACTCCGCCGCAGCGTGAAGGCCTGATCCGGCTAGTAATGGAAGGCCATCTGCGCGGGATTATCGGGCAGTTGACGGTTGAGCAGATTGTGAAAGAGCCCGAAATGGTGGGCGAGCGGATGCGCGCAACCTGCGCAGAAGACATGAGCAAGATGGGGCTCGAGGTGATTTCGTTCACGATCAAGGAGGTTCGGGACAAGAACGAGTACATCGCCAACATGGGTAAACCGGATGTGGCGCGCATCAAGAGAGACGCGGAGATGGCCACAGCCGATGCCGAACGTGACACGGCTATCAAGCGTGCCACGGCACTGCGGGAGTCGGCTGTAGCAAAGGCCCAGGCCGATCAGGAGCGTGTGATTGCCGAAACAGCGTCGCAGGCGCGGCAGGCAGAGGCCCAGCGCGATCTTGAAATCAAGAAGGCGCAATTTGCCGAGCAGAGCCGCAGACAACAGGCGCAGGCCGATAAGGCGTACGAGATCCAGACGAACATCATGCAGCAGCAGGTGACGGCTGAGCAGGTGAAGGTGCAGCAGGTGGAGAAGGAGGGCCAGATCAAGGTGCAAGAGGCCGAGATCGCGCGCCACGAGAAAGAATTGATCGCGACCATCCTGAAGGAAGCCGAGATCAATAAGCAGCGCATCGAGACGCTGGCAGCCGCCGAAAAGAGCCGCCTGACCGCCGAAGCTGAGGGCCGCGCAGCCGCTATACGCACTCAGGGTGAAGCGGAAGCGTCCATCATCTTCCAGAAAGGCGAGGCGGAAGCGAAGGCGATGAACGTGAAAGCCGAGGCTTACCAGGAGTGGAACCAGGCCGCGGTCGTCGACAAGCTGCTTACGAACATGGCCGATGTTGTTCGTGCCATGGCTGAGCCGCTGGCGAAGGTGGACAAGATCACCATCGTCTCGACCGGGAACGACGGGGCCGCCGGGGTGAACAAGATTACCGGCGACATGACAAAGATCGCGGCACAAGTGCCGGCTTTGTTTGAGGCGCTGAGCGGGATGGACATCAAGCAGTTGATGTCGAGCGTACAGGCGATCAAGGACAAGCCGAAGACGAACGGTGACGCGGCGCAGCAGCACTGAGGTGCTGACCTGGATGTTCCTCAGGTCTCCAAAAAGAAGGAGACCTGGGGCACCCGGTCTTGAAAGATTGGAGGATGGAATGAATGGGAGAAAGATTTTAGAACTGGCGGTGCTTGGGCTTTTGTCCTTGACGACAGCGGTTGGCAGCTCACAGGCGATTGCGGTTGGGGCAGACGGAAAGATGCAGCAGGAGAAGCCGGCTGCTGTGATTGCGCCGGAGAATCAGGCGACGCCCGATCAGCTGGCAAAGCTGTTTGACGGGATGCGGATCAAGCAGCAGATGCAGTCGATGAAGACGATGGTTCCAGCGATGGTGCAGCAACAGATTCAGGCGGCGATGAAGCAGACAGAGGAAGGCATGCCGGCGGGATCGAGGCCGACGCAGGAGCAACGAGAGAAGATGCAGGCCATTATGAACAAGTACGTTGCAAAGGCGATGGATCTGTATCCCGCGGACGAGATGCTGACGGACATGACCGGGATCTACCAGAGGCATTTAAGTAAGGACGATGTCGAGGGGCTGATCACGTTCTACGGTTCGCCGGCTGGACAGCATTTGCTGGACGCGCAGCCCGTCATCGCGCAGGAGTACATGCCGATGGTGATGGGGAAGGTGGGCCAAAGAAGCCAGGCGATGACGCGGGAAATGATGAAAGAGATGGCTGACATTGTGCCTGCGAGCAAGCCAGCCCAGTCGAAACCGGTGGCGAAGCCGGCTCCCAAAGCTGGAGCGGCAAAGGCAACTGCGAAGTAGCGCGTCGACTTGGACAGAAATGGCGAGACTGAGTTTCACAAGGAGCGAGGAGGAGGTTTGATATGTCGTTATTGGATAGGGTGAGCACGCTGCTAAGGGCGAATCTGAATGACCTTGTTGAGAAGGCCGAGGATCCGGAGCGGATGTTGAAACAGGTTGTCCTGGATATGGAGAACCAGCTTATGCAGGTGAAGACACAGGTGGCGATTGCGATTGCGGATCAGCATCTTCTCGAAAAGAAGAAGGCCGAGCACGAGCAGCAGGCTGCGGAGTGGCATCGCAAGGCGGAGTTGGCGGTGCAGAAGAATCAGGATGACCTGGCGCGTGCTGCGCTGGAGCGTGCGTTGAGTCAGGAACAGCTTGCTGTCGGGTTCAACTCGCAGGCTGAGGATCAGAAACACGAGGCTGACAACCTGCGTCAAGCTCTGCGCAAACTGGAGCAGAAACTCGCGGAAACGCGGGCACATTGCGAGATGTTGATTGCAGAGCATCGACGCGCGAAGGTTGTGGGCCGAGCGGCGCAAGCGCAGCATGTGGTGGGCAACGATCAGGAAAACACCATCGGCCGGATGAAGAGCAAAGTGCACGTCACGGCCGCGGAGAATGCGGCAGCTACAGAGGTGCTAACTCCGGAGTCGCTCGAGGACAAGTTCAGGGCACTGGAGAACGAGGACAAGGTTGAATTGATGTTAAAGGAACTTAAAAGCCGCAAGGGAGCGGCCTAGGTACGAAAGTAGTATTCGGCCCCGGCTGGCTTGCGGTTTTTTGAATCAATCCGTGGCAATCTACGTCTAACTGCCAAGGAGAATACCTCCTTGAGATGACGCGTCCGCCGCCGCGCGTGTGGCGGATGCACCCTCAGGTGTATCTGTTCGATCGGTTGGAAGAACGTTCGAATGGTGCACCGATTTTCCCCTGCGGGTGAATGGATGCGCCATAAATTTTTCTTTATTGCCACGGCTCTTGCCGCGTTGAGTTGCGTTGTCGTGATGGCTCAGGAGCCGGCGACAACGTCCGCTGATCCAGACCAGAGTGCTGCTTCGCAGAGCAATGCGAAGAGTCTGTTGCCGGCAGATTCTTCATCGCTGCCATCGGCGCCCGATGCTGGGCCTGCTGAAGTCAACGGGACCGTGACAGATACGAACGGCGATCTGATTCCGGGAGCGACGGTGGCGCTTGATGGGCCGGGGTCATCGGATCACCAGACGCAGGTTGCGAATGATTCGGGGTTCTTTCAGTTCCCGGGATTGAAGCCTGGCGGACCGTATCGACTCACGGTGTCGGCAACTGGATTTCAAAACTGGACGTCTTCGCCGCTTACGCTAAGTGCCGGGCAGTTCTTCGGCGTAACGAACATCAAATTGAACATCGATGCGGGCGTATCTTCGGTGACGGTGTATTCGTCGACGGAGCAGATTGCAGCGCAACAGGTACGGCTCGAAGAACAGCAGCGGGTGCTCGGTTTCATTCCGAATTTCTATGTCGTGTATGACTCGAAGCACGCGGTTCCGCTAACGACGAAACTGAAGTTCCAGATGGCGTACAAGGCAGCAACCGACCCGGTAAGCGTTGTGGGTGCGGCAGCTTTGGCGGGGATGAACCAGGCCGGGGACACGCCGAATTATCGGCAGGGCGCGATCGGTTACGGCGAGCGTTTTGGCGCGGTGTACGCAGATGGCGTTTCAGACATTATGTTTGGCGGGGCCATTCTGCCGGCTCTGCTGCACCAGGATCCTCGCTACTTCTACCAGGGCACGGGGTCGACGAAGTCGCGGCTGATGCATGCGATCTCCGCGCCGTTCATCTGCCGCGGAGACAACGGGAAAAGAGAGATCAACTTCTCCAGTCTGGGCGGCGATCTTATGTCGGGTGCGCTTTCGAATGCCTATTATCCAGAATCGAATCGCGGGGCGGGCCTTGTGTTTACGGGTTTTGCGCTTAGCACGGGCGAGCGGATGGTGAGCACTGCGATCCAGGAGTTCCTGTTGAAGAAGCTCACGCCGGGCGCGAAGAGCCTCTAAGATCAATTCGCTGTTTTTCGTAACATCAAGTAGCCTGTTACAGACAGCGATTTGGATCCCCGAGATTGCTGCTCTGCGTTTCCCCGAACGGTCTGCAGCGCATCCAGCGACTGAGAAGGCCTGGGCATCTTGAATCTATCCAGCGAAGCTGGTTCTGGTGAATGAATGGGTCGTTTTCTCAGATTGTCTTTATGCGGCTGTGTTTTCGCCGCATGTACTTTGGCATTTTCGCAGCAGGCTGCAACGGCGCGCGATTTCGCCTCCTTGATGGTTGATGCAGGAGATTCTTCGAGCCTGCCGGACGCGCCTGAACCACAACAGACGCAGGTGAAGGATCCGAACTCGAAGCAGGCGCCGGCAAATGAGGGGGCGCCGAAACGGAAGCAGCAACCAAAACGCATCCTGGGAATCATGCCTAATTATCGGGCGGTGAGTGCGGGGGCGATCCCGCCACCTCCGACGGCGAAGCAGGCGTTCAAGATTGCAACGCAGAACAGCTTCGACTACTCGTCATTTGTTTTCGTCGGGTTGACGTCGATGATTGCTGAAGGGGAGAACACGCACAAGTCGTTCGGCAAAGGTGTACCGGGGTTCTGGAGCTATTACTGGCGCGGGTTTCTAGACAAGACGGATGGAAATTACTGGGTAATCTTCGCGCTACCAACGGTGCTCCACGAAGATGAGCGCTATTACGCGAAAGGCGAAGGACCGCTTTTGAAGCGCGCTGCATATTCGTCGACGCGTGTCTTTATTACGCCGAACTACCACGGGAAGAACACGGTGAATGCGTCTGAGCTGATGGGACGAGCGATTGCGCAAGGGATTGGGACAACATACTACCCGAGCGCTGACAGGTCTGCTGGTGCGCTGGCGCAGAAGTGGGGATATGCAATCGCACGCGACGCGTTAACGAATACGTTTCGGGAATTCTGGCCGGATATCGCGGAGCATGTGCTGCACAAGAATCCGCGATCGTGAAAGGCGGGGACTAGGGACTAGGGACTAGGGACTAGGGACTAGGGACTAGGGACTAGGGACTAGGGAACGATAACTGAAAATTGCAAGCAATTGCATGAACTTCGTGCCTGGGCAGATTTGCCTGGGCATTGTTGTTTGTGGTCTGGGCTCTGATTTTAGGATCTTAAGCGGGTATACTGCTGGCGCGAATACATCAGTTGAACAAGGAGTTGGAGCTAATGAGCATGCGGATCGGAAGGCAGTGGCTCCGCGCAATGGCCACGGTATTGCTATGCGTTGGGGGTTTGCCGGTCGCGAGTGCGAAGAGTGCGGAAGATGGAAACGGAGCATACGCGACGGGCAGATATCGGAATCTGTTTGCCGAAGATGGGCACTCGAAGAAAGAGATCAGGGCAAAGATCGATGCGGCTTACCAGCAGCTGTTCCACGGCGATAAGCAGACGCAGGCGATAGCATTCGATGCCGGAAGGAACGGAAACGGACCGCTGATGTATGTCACGGACTGGGCCAATCACGATGTGCGGACGGAAGGCATGTCATACGGGATGATGATCACGATCCAGCTGAATAAAAAGGCCGAGTTCGATGCGATCTGGAACTGGGCCAAGACGTACATGTACATCTCGGATCCAGAGGCGCCAAGCTACGAGTATTTCGCGTGGTCGTGCAAGACGGATGGAACTCACAACTCGGAGGGGGCGGCGCCGGATGGCGAATCGTATTTCGCAATGGCATTGCTGTTCGCGTCAAACCGCTGGGGCGACGGACAGGGGATCTATGACTATCGCGCTGAGGCGGAAAAGCTGCTGACGGCGATGGTGCATCGGCAGGTGATTTCGGCGGCGGCCAACGGTGGATCGCACAACTTTGGCGGAAAGCACACGGTGGGACCGATGGTGAACCTGGACCCGCCGATGATCCTGTTTGTGCCGGAAGTGACTCCGCAGATGTTCACGGACCCTTCGTATCATCTGCCGGCCTTCTATGAGTTGTGGTCGCGATGGGGACCCGAGAAGGATCGCGCGTTCTGGGCACGAGCCGCGGAGACGAGCCGTGCATTTTTTGTCAAGACGACGAATCCGCAGACGGGACTGGCACCGAGCTATGCGAACTTCGATGGCACGCCACACAAGAACATGTTTCCGCAGTCGGGCGAGTTCGGATATGACGCGTGGCGGACGGCGAGCAACTGGTCAGTGGACTGGTCATGGTGGCATAAGGCTCCGGCAGAGCAGGAACTAAGCGATCGCATTCAGAAGTTTTTCGAGTCGCAGGGCATCGAGAAGTATGGGCCAGTCTATACGCTCGACGGAAAGAACGTCGGGGCGACGCCGGGGCTGACACATGAGAATCATCCAGAGGGGCTGGTCGGTACGAATGCGGTGGCTTCGCTTGCGGCGAGGGATCAGAAACGCGCAAAAGAATTCGTGGAAGCGCTGTGGAGTGCACCGATTCCTTCCGGCCAAGGCCGTTATTACGATGGAATGCTTTATCTGATGAGCTTGATGCACTGCGGCGGAGAGTTTCGGGTGTGGATGCCGAAGACAAGGAATTAAACGGACCGGGGCTAAGATTTACCCCAGCCGCCGCCACCTGGGGATTCGATGCGGAGTCGGCTTCCGGACTTCAGTTCGCGGGTGCATTTGCCGGGAAGAAGTTGCTCCTCGCCGTCGCTGATAATGACGGTCTTCCCTTTTGCACCGGCGTCACCGCCTGCAAGGCCCCAAGGTGCGGCGTTGCGACGATCGGCGAGCAAGGTGACCTGTGCGTCGCCGAGAAGTTCGATTTCGCGGGTGACGCCGTCGCCCCCGCCGTGCTTCCCCGCCCCGCCAGAGTTACGACGGATGCCGTAACGGATCATACGGAAAGGGTACGCATACTCGAGCGCTTCGACTGGCGTATTGAGGGAGTTGGTCATGTGCGCGTGATGCCCACTCGCGCCGTTTGATTGAGGCGACGCTCCGTGGCCTCCGGCGATGGTTTCGTAATAGGTAAAGGATTGTCCGGATCTGGGATCCATGCCACCGATGGTCAGGTTGTTCATGGTGCCCGAGCTTGCCGCAGGAATGCGATCAGGAAGAGCCGGTGCGAGAGCGCGCATCAGAGTGTCGACGATACGCTGCGATGTTTCTACGTTACCGCCTGCGACTGCTGCGGGTGGAAGAGCGTTCACAACAGAACCTTGAGGAGCAATGACTTTGACTGGGCGCATGAGGCCGGCGGTAACAATGGCATCAGGTGGAAGCAGGCATCGGAAAACGTAGAAGACAGCCGACCAGGTGATGGCGTACACGGCATTGATTGAGCCAGAAACCTGCGGGTCTGTTCCGGCGAAGTCAACGATGGCGCGGCGCCGTCTGGGATCGGTGGTGACTTTCACGCGAATGGCGACGGGATCGGGATTCACACCGTCGTCGTCCAGGAAGTCTTCGGCGCTCCATTCGCCCGCTGGAAGTGACGCGAGCACGTTGCGCATGAGCCGGTCGGAGCCTTCCAGCATGACGCGGACGCCGGCGGTCAGCCGCGCGCAGCTGAAGCGCTCGACCAGGTCGAGCATACGCTTTGCGCCGATACGGCACGCGCCGAGCTGCGCAGTCAGGTCTCCTTCGCGCTCGCGTGGCGTGCGCACATTGGCGAGGATGGTGGCGAGAAGCTGCGCGTCCATTTTGCCGGCGCGCATCAGCTTGACGGGCGGAATACGAATGCCTTCCTGGGTGATTTCGCGGCACGGCCCCATAGAGCCGGGATACATACCGCCGACGTCGGCGTGGTGAGCGCGGTTGGCAACGTAGAAGGCGGCGCGCTTCCGGCCGGGGAGAAAAACAGGCGCGACCATCGTGATGTCGGGGAGGTGCGTACCACCGCGGAAGGGATCGTTGAGCAGAGCCATATCACCGGGTGCGAGATGCAGGTCAGCGAGAACGGCCGCCACTGACATGGGCATAGAACCGAGGTGCACGGGCATGTCATCGCCCATGGCGATCAGGTCGCCTTCGGCAGAGAACACGGCTGAGGAGTAGTCGCGGCGCTCCTTGATATTGGGCGAGAAGGCGGTGCGTCTAAGGGCCGCACCCATCTCGACCGCAACTGAGTGAAACGCATAACCGATGACGGCGATTTCGGCGGGATCGGGTTGGCGGCGCAGGGTCATCGGCGGGCTCCCGGGTTCGGCGTGAGCATCAGGTTGCTGAATGCATCGACAGACGCGACCCAGCCGGTGGGGAGATATGTGGTGGCGGAGAGTTCGGTAATGATGGCGGCTCCAGTGATGTGGTTCCCGGGCTGAAGGCGAGCGCGGTCGATGAGGACTGCTTTCCGCCAGCGTCCCTCTTCGAATACGCGATGACCAGAGATGATTGCGGCTTCGGGATCTGACTTTTTAAGCCGCGCAGCTTTTACACGCGGCTTGGGCGAACGAGCAACTGCCTGAACCCGCAAGGTGACGATTTCGACGGAACGCGCGGGATCGGCGTAGCCGTATGACTGTTCGTGGAGTTCATGAAAGCGGGAGACTGCATTGGCGGACCAGTCGATGCGGAGTTCGTAGCCCTGGCCGTGATAGCGGAGATCGGCGGAGCGCTTGAGAACCGGCCTGGCACGTTCAGAGGCGAACGCTGCGATGGCTTCGGCCTCGAGGTCTCGGAAAGCTCCAGCGATCTGTGGGGAGCTTGGAGCGAGCATCACGGTTCGCGAGAACTCGCGGCGAAGGTCGGCGTCGAGGATGCCCAGGGCGGAGAGTGCGCCGGGCGCGCTGGGGATGAGGACGCGGCCGATGCCGAGTGATTGAGCAAGCGAGCAAGCATGTAG
>Ga0105240_10016118_pt1 | contig 10127 bp, 9 predicted proteins | sample KBSC54metaG_FD_80426 | JGI IMG/M metagenome (GOLD analysis project Ga0105240, IMG submission 80426) | Corn rhizosphere microbial communities from Kellogg Biological Station, Michigan, USA - KBS C5-4 metaG | ecosystem: Host-associated > Plants > Roots > Rhizosphere > Soil | place: Michigan, USA... | reverse complement strand
TTCTGTTCAGGCGTTTGAGCACGCCGGTCATGCCCACCCACAGGTGGCCCTTGTGGTCTTCATACAGGCAGTTCACGAGGGCTTCGCCGAGGTTGGGGCCCGAGTCCGCCTCCGGCGGCAGCGGCTTGAATCCCGGCTGCCGTGTAGCAAACAGGTTGGGCTCGGAGGCCCCGAGACCGGTCCAGATGTTGCCGCTACGGTCTTCATACAACAGGGTGATGCGATTCTCGGCGAGACTCTCCGGATCTTCCGGGCGATTGCGATAGCGGACCGCGGTCAGCTTGCCGGTGTCGAACTTCAACAAGCCGTCCGACAGCGTTCCCACCCACAGCGTGCCGTTGTGGTCCTCGATCATGCCGATGGTCCCCGTTAGCGGGCCGCCGGGATGTTCCTCGTTGTTGAAGGTGTAGCGGGTGAGTTGATGGGTGTCGCGATCGAAGCGGGCGATTCCGTTGCCCGATGCGTACAGCACCCAGAAGGTGCCGTTGCGATCCTCGTAGAAGGCGAGATCGCGGGACTCGGGAATGGGAATGCGCAGCAGGACCTTGTGGGTGACCGGGTCGAATCGCTCCAGGCCGCCGTTGTCGGCGACCCAGAATTGACCGCGACGGTCGGTGCCCGTGAACTTGATGTGGTCATTGGCGAGACTGTCGGGGTCGGTCGGGTCGTGGTGCCAGCGGGTGGTCTTGCGGGTTACGGGATTGAGCGAATACAACCCGGTGGCTGTTGACAGCCACAGAGTGCCCGACGGGTCTTCGCTGATGTGCCGGACGGTGACATCGGAGTCCTGCGTTCCCGCCTGATCGACGTGAAAGTGTTCGAACGTCGAAGTCTTGGCGTCGAACCGATCCAGGGAGTGCGCGCAGCCGACCCAGATCGTTCCGGCGTGGTCCTTGAAGAGGGAGAAGATGTCTACGCCCCCGAGGCTCTGCGGGTCCTTGATGTCGTTGGCGAAGACCTTGAAATGATAACCGTCGTAACGGTTCAGGCCGTACTGGGTGCCGAACCAGATGAAGCCGAGGTCATCCTGGACGATCTTGTCCACCCGGGTCTGTGACAACCCCTGGGTGCGGGTGATCCGGGCGAAGCGAATGTCATTGCCTTCGCTGACACTCAGCCGGATCAGCGGGCGCCCCTCGATCGGCACCACTTCGGGAGCCGCGATGGCCGCTCCTGAGCTACCCAACAGGGCGGCAAGAGCGATATTGGCGAAGACGCGTGCACGCACGGGCGCTGGCCGATGAGAGACCCGTGCCCAGTGTATCCGAGTTCGCCGCGCCCCAATTCAGGGCATGGCGCGGCGATTGCGTGCGAGTATGGCCGAGGGGGCCTCCCCATAGGCTTTGGAGAATTCGCGGCTGAAGTGGCTCGCGTCCGTGTAACCACAGGCAAACGCGACCGATGTGACGTTCTGATCCCGAGGATCTTCCTCCAGCAGCAGGCGCGCCTGCTGCAGCCGGCGTTGGCGGGCAAATGCCTTGGGAGAATAGCCGCGGGTCCGTTTGAACGCGCGATAGATACTGCGCGCGCTCATGCCGGTGAGGGAGGCAATTTCCTCGATGTCAAACGGCGCGTTCCAGTTGGTTGCAATGTATTCCTCGACCTGGCGCACCTGCCAGGGACCTGCGGCCGGGACGTTGCTTTCCAGCAGAGCGCTGAGTGAGTGCCGGCAGGTTTGCAACAGGCTGACCATGAGTGCGTGCTCCAGCTCTGCTATGAACAGGAATGGAACTCCGCAGCGTGCGTAGTCGATGTTGGCCAGGATGCTGTTGAGGATGGTCAGGAATGCACCCGACTCGGCCGTGCCGCGCCGGAACACCGGATCGAATGTCAACGGCCGTGTCACCGGCGAGCCGGTCAGAGCCACCAGCTTGCGGATGAGTACATCCGTGCGCACGTGCCAGCCGATGTGGCGAAAGCCCGCGCCGAACTCCAGTGTTGCCTGAGCCGGGGAGATGCACGCCTGTGTGTCAGAAATGTTGACAGCCTGGGAGTTGATCGTGGTGACTCCCGAGCCGGCCCATTGAATCTGAACCCGCACCAGCGGTGCATCCGCGCACTCGAGTGTCAAGGGTGCGCAGTTCTGTATATACCAGAGTGCGCCCGAGGGCAGCTCGTAGCAGTTCGTCCGGACTTCGAACTCGCTGTTCGACTCCGTCCAGACACGTTGCGCTCCCAGTTGCGCGGCCACGTGCTTGCGAAAATCCACAACCGTGTGCGCAGCAAAATCACCGTGCCCGCGCAAAGGCACTTGCATTTCAAAAAGCGCGTCGCGTGTTGACAGGTGCACATCCCCCTTTGTCGAACACCGTTACAACTTTTTAACCTCCTCGCGCGACGGGTGCAATCGCTTTGGCGCGGAAATACAAACATGGCACGCAGAACAATGCTTGTGTGTTGCGGCGAGAGCAAGCTTGGGCCTGTCGTGGAACATGGTGCAGCGCAGCGGACATGGCGAGCCTTCCCAAAGGAACCGAACTTTCTCGAGAAGAGTCCACCCTGGTTCGACCACTTCCGCCGGTGCGCCTCGAAGTGCCGGTGGCAGGTCCGTGGAACGATCTGCTCGCGGGCCTGAAAGGGTTGGGGTTTGATGTGTCGCTGGCAGGTGAGGCGGATGCACCGGATATGGTGGTGCTCGTTGTGGAGGGCAGCTTCCCCGCAACAGATGCCAACAACGCGTTCATTGTGGTCGCTCGGGAGCGGTCGCTCCGCGCGGCGAAAGCGGCTATCGCTGGTGGCGCCAGCGGCTATTTCGCCGCGCCCTTTGATTTCCTCAGCCTGGGCGTGGCCATCAGTGTGGCAGCCGGTCAAGCACGTGCCCTGGCTTCCATGACCGAGCGAACGGCCCGGCTCCATGCCTCGATGGAAGGCGACCAGACAGTGAGTACGGTCGTCGGTATTCTCATGGAGCGCTTCCGCCTGCAGCGCGCCGAAGCGTATGCTCGCCTGCGCCGCTATTCCCGCACCGAGCGGCGCAAAGTTGTAGAGCTGGCCACCGAGCTGGTGGCGAGCAGTGAAGAGCTCAGCCGCACCATGCGGGCCATCGAATCCGGCCTCGAGCAAAGCTGACTAGAGTTTGAACTGCCTCTCAATTCCGCGTCCATTTTAGCCATCCGTTTCACGTAACGCAGTTCGCAAGCTGCTTATGCTTGCAGCGTGTCGGTTGGACTCCTCACCGTTCGTGTCGGCTTCCACTGGCGCACTGCATCCGCCGCCCCGTTATCGCGGTGAATGACTCTCCCAGGCCCTACACCCGCCTGGCATCGAATCACAATTATTCGTCCAGGAGTCATTCGTGGAACAGTCGAGTGCGGTCGTTTTGACCTCGCCAACCATTCGGACAATCAACTCCCTGCAGACCGAGCTGGCGGAGCGCCTCGACGAGAGCGGCAACGTGCCGATTGACGGTACCGCGGTCGATCGCGTCGACACGGCGGGATTGCAACTGCTTGCGGCCTTCATTCGCGACCTGCGCGCGGAGCAGCGCGCGGTCGAATGGGTCGGCTGCAGTGACGCACTGCGCAAAGCGGCGACGGCACTCGGCCTGGAAGGGGCGCTGAGCCTGCCGGGCACAGTGGTCCCCGCCGGCACCCCAAACTAACACTGGCCAGGGCAATGGATCTCGATCTCGCACAATTTCATGCCTCGTTCTTTGAAGAGAGCTTCGAGGCACTCGATGGGATGGAAGCGGCCCTGCTGGGGCTGGATGTCGGAGCGCCCGATCCGGAGCGCGTGAACGGCATCTTCCGCGTCGCACACTCGATCAAGGGCGGCGCGGGCATGTTCGGCTTCAAGGACGTCGCCTCGTTCACTCATACACTCGAGACTTTGTTGGATGAGCTGCGCTCGGGCCGCATGGCCGTGACGCGCGATATCTCCGACAAGCTGCTGGTGTCGGTGGACGTGATGCGCGCCATGCTGACATCGGTGCAGCGCAAAGAAGCGGTCGACATGCAGAAGGTGGCGGATCTGCAGTTTGACCTGGAAATGATTGTGGCCCAGGGTGGTGGGCAGGCGGCGGCTGCGCCGGCTGCGGCCCCCGCTGCCGCACCTGCACCTGCCGCTGCGTCCGCGCCCGCTGCTGCCGTACCTGCTGCTGCGGCCGGTGTTGGGCGGTGGAGCATTGAATTTCGTGCGTTGCCGGAATTGCTGTTGCGCGGTAACGACCCGATTGCCATTTTTGCCAGCCTGGCCGAGCTGGGCAAGTTGACCGTGACTGCCAACATGGAGGCGGTGCCACGCCTGCGGTCGATCGATGCCGAGCGTTGTTATCTCAAGTGGACGCTGGAGCTCGAGTCGGATTGTGCACGTGAGCAGGTTGATGCTGCGTTTGAGTGGGCGGCGGTGGATTGTGAGCTCGCGATTGCGCGAGTCGATGCCGGGGCGGCGGCGCCAACCTCCGAGGCACCGGCCGCCAGTGCGGCGGCAACGGCTGATGGCGGTTCACCGGCTGCTGCTGGCGCGGCTCCGGCGGCGAGCGCAACTGCTGCTGCCGCGACGACGCATGCCGACGGCGGCGCACACGCAGTCGCAGCGGGCGCGACAGCTCAACCGGTTGCGCAAGCCAACAGCGGCGCGGCGCCGGCATCAAAGCCGACGGAATCCAAAGAGGCCGCGAAAGGCGGGGGTGAGCACAGCTCCATCCGCGTCAGCATCGAGAAGATCGACGAGCTCATCAACACCGTGGGTGAGTTGGTCATCACCCAGGCCATGTTGAGCGAGCTGGGCCGCAAGTTGGACGGCTCCCTCGCGGAGCAGTTTCGCAGCGGGCTGAACCAGCTCGAGCGCAACATGCGCGAGCTGCAGGAAAGTGTCATGCGGGTGCGCATGTTGCCCATCAGCTTCACCTTCAGCCGCTTCCCGCGCATGGTGCGCGATCTCGCCCAGCGTCTGGGCAAACAGATCGAGTTGAAGATGACGGGCGAGCAGACCGAGCTCGACAAGACCGTCCTCGAGAAGATCGGCGACCCGCTGGTGCACCTCGTGCGCAACAGCATCGACCACGGTATCGAATCCCCCGAGGCCCGCGTCAAGGCCGGCAAGTCACCCACCGGTATCGTTCACCTGGATGCCTGCCATCGCGGCGGCCACATTGCTGTTGAAATCCGTGATGACGGCAACGGCCTGGACAAAAACCGCATTCTGGACAAGGCCCGCTCGCGCGGCCTGGTCGGTGCGAACGACGTGCTGAGCGACGAACAGGTGCATGAGCTGATCTTCATGCCCGGCTTCTCCACCGCGGAAAAGACCACCGACGTGTCGGGCCGCGGTGTTGGAATGGATGTCGTGCGCCGCAATGTGAAAGAGCTCGGCGGCGAGATCGAGATCGCCAGCGAGCTCGGGAAAGGCTCCCGCTTCATCATTACGCTGCCTCTGACACTGGCCATTGTCGACGGCCAGTCGGTGTCGGTCGGCTCCGAGACCTACATCGTGCCGCTCACCTCGATCATCGAGTCGCTGCAGCTGCAGCCGCAAAGCGTCAACCGGCTGTCCGGGCGCGGCGAGGTGTTCTCGTTCCGCGGCGAATATCTGCCCATTGTGCGGCTGCACGAGCTGTTTGGTATCGAGCCGCGCGCCACCGCCCTGCATGAGGGCCTGATCGTGGTCGCCGAAGGCGATGGCCGCCGCATCGGCCTGTTTGTCGACGAGCTGCTCGGACAACAACAGGTGGTGATCAAGTCCATGGAGGCCAACTACGGTCCCATCGATGGGGTCGCGGGTGCCACGATTCTCGGCGACGGCTCCGTGGCGCTGATCCTGGATCTCTCCGGACTCATTCGTGTGGCCACCCGCAGCGCGCGGGCGGCCTGATCTGCTGCGAGGATTGAAATAGTTATGACCGGCAATTCACAACAGGTGCTGACGTTCGTGCTCGGCAGCGAGACCTACGGTGTCGACATCCTGCGAGTGCAGGAAATACGGGGTTGGTCTTCCGTTACGAAGATCCCGCACGCGCCGCCGCACGTGCTCGGCGTCCTGAACCTGCGCGGTTCCATCGTCCCCATCGTTGATATGCGCATGCAATTCAACCTGGAGCGCGCCGAGTACACGGCAGTCACCGTGATCATCGTGCTTTCGGTTCAGTCGCGTAACGGTAAGCGTGATTTCGGAATAGTCGTCGACGGCGTCTCGGACGTCGTGAACGTCGATGACTCCCAGGTCAAACAAGCTCCGGAGCTGGGCTCGCGCGAAGCGACCGAACACATTCGCGGGCTCATGCCCGTAGCCGACCGCATGGTCGTGCTGCTCGACATCGACAAACTCATCGCCGGGCACTTGCCCAACACTTCAGATTCAATTGCAGAGGTTGCCTAATGGCCAGTAAACGTAAGACCGCCCCCGTCAAGTCGGCCAAGGCCCGCACGGCCGCCGCTGGGGTCGCGTTGCATTCCGCCGAGCTCGCAAACCTGCGCGGCCAGCTCGCCGCTCTCGGCAAGGCGCACGCGGTCATCGAGTGTCAGCCGGACGGCACCATCCTCACGGCCAACGACAACTTTCTGCGCCTGACGGGCTATGACCTGGCCGAGCTGCAGGGCCAACAGCATGGCCTGCTGAGCGGCGGCGCCGATTCCCATTTGTGGGACAAGCTGAGCCGCGGTGAGTACGAGGTCAGCCGGTTCCAGCGCTTCGGCAAGGGCGGTGCTGAGTTGTGGGTACAGGGCAGCTACAACCCCGTGCTCGATCCTGCCGGCAGTGTATATAAGGTGGTGGCCTACCTGACGGACGTCACCGAGCGGGCGTTGAGTGAAAACGCTCGCGAGCAGCAGCTCGAGGAGCAGACGCGCGTGGCTGCGCAGATGGCCCAGTCGGTCGTGAAGACCCAGGAGATCATTCGCGCCGCCACCGAAGGTGACCTGTCACGCCGTCTGGATGTGACCGGCCAGAGTGGCGACTTGATGAAGCTCGGCAACGCCATCAACACACTGTTGGAGAGCGTTTCCGATATCGTCTCGGGCGTCAAGAACGCAGCCGCGGAAGTTCTGCGCGGCGCCGAGGAAATTTCCCAGGGCAACGCCAACCTGTCGCAGCGCACCGAAGAGCAGTCGTCCTCGCTGGAGGAGACGGCCTCGTCCATGGAAGAAATGACTTCCACCGTCAAGCAGAACGCGGACAACGCGGGGCAGGCGAACCAACTCGCCACCGCCGCGCGCGATCAGGCGGAGAAGGGCGGTGCGGTGGTCGGCAGTGCCGTGAAGGCCATGGCCGACATCAACGAATCCTCCAAGAAAATCTCCGACATCATCGGGGTCATCGACGAGATCGCCTTCCAGACCAACCTGCTGGCTCTGAACGCCGCGGTCGAAGCCGCGCGTGCCGGCGAGCAGGGTCGTGGGTTTGCAGTGGTGGCCACCGAAGTCCGCAGTCTGGCGGGCCGCTCGGCCACGGCCGCGAAGGAAATCAAAGAGTTGATCCAGGACTCGGTCCGTAAGGTGGGTGACGGCTCGTTGCTCGTCACCCAGTCGGGCCAGACCCTGGAACAGATCGTGATGTCGGTGAAGAAAGTGTCCGACATCGTGGCGGAAATCGCGGCTGCCTCGCGCGAACAGTCCTCCGGCATCGAGCAGGTCAACAAGGCCGTCATGCAGATGGACGAGATGACCCAGCAGAACGCCGCTCTCGTGGAGCAGGCCACCGCCGCTTCCCAGTCCATGGCCGACCAGGCACGCGACCTGACCGTCATGATGGAGAAGTACCAGGTCAACGACTCCGGCATGTCCGTGGCGCGTGCGCCGATGCCGAAAGCAAAAGTGCAGGCCCTGGTGGGCGGCACAGCCATGCCCGAGCGGCGCGGCGCAAATCGTCCTTTCTCCGGCAAGCCGGCCGCCCCCGCGAAGGCGCCCGTCAAGCAGGAAGTTCCGGTTGCCCCATCGCGGGCAGTCGCCAACGGCAATGATGCCGATTGGCGCGAGTTCTAAAGGAAACCACCATGCCACGAATACTCGCTGTGGATGACTCACCATCGATGCGACAGATGGTGGGTGTCACCCTGAAAAGCGCCGGCTATGAGGTGTTGGAGGCCTGTGACGGTCAGGAAGCGCTCGACCTGGCGAAGGCCCAGGCTGCGGTGGACCTGGTCATCACCGACGTCAACATGCCTAACATGGACGGCATAACCCTGGTGCGCGAGCTGCGCGCACTGCCGCACTACCGCGGAGTGCCTCTGTTGGTGCTCACGACGGAAGCCAGCGCGGAGAAGAAGATGGAGGGCAAGGCCGCCGGTGCCACCGGTTGGGTCGTCAAGCCCTTCAGCCCTGACCGGTTGCTTGCCACGATCGCCAGGATCGTGGCCTGAGGAGGACGGATTAGATGCCGCAGTCCGCGCAAACCAGCGAGGCCGCGCAGGCGATTGCCGCCGCGGTGGCCCAGATCGAGCTCGCCGTGCGGGAGGTGCAGACCCCCGTCCAGGAGCTGGGTCTGTTGATTGATCAGATGTCGACCGGGCTGGGCAACATACGCGGTGCCGGGCGCCGGCGTATCGTCAATCCCGACGTAGTGGCGGTGTTTCCGGACGAGCTCGATCGGGCCGTGGACAAGCTGCAGAAGCAGGTCAACGGCAGCATCACGCAGCTGCAGTTCTACGATCGGCTGGTCCAACATCTCAAGCATATCCAGGATTTTCTGTCGAGCGCCGCCGGCGAGCTGGCGAGCAGTTCGACTGCAGACACGCAACCAGTGGATGTCTGGGACGGGATGCGCGAGCGGCTGCGCACCCGCCTGATTTCCGAAGCGCAACGCCAGTTGCTGGATGCGATGTTGCCGCCGCCGGAAGGCGCCGATATCGATTCCCAGCAGGCGCGCGACGAGCTTGCCGCCCAGGGCAGCGTGGAGCTGTTTTGATGGCTGCGGCAGCCTCCCTCGTGGATGACACCGCGACCCGGTCGCGTGAATTCCAATTTGGCGATGAGGACTTCAATGCGCTGCGCACGCTGGTGCGCCAGATGACCGGCATCAGCTTGTCCGAGGCGAAGCGCGAGTTGGTGTACGGCCGGCTGTCGCGGCGCCTGCGTGCACTCGGGCTGCAGTCCTTCAGCGCCTACCGCGACTTGCTGGCCAACAATCCGGACGGCCCGGAGATGGTCGAGTTCGTCAACGCCATCACCACCAACCTGACCTCGTTCTTCCGTGAGTCGCATCATTTCGACCACCTGCGCGACCAGGTGCTGCTGCCGCTGTTGAAGCGCGGCTCCGGCCAGCGCCTGCGGATCTGGTCGGCGGGTTGCTCGACCGGCGAGGAGCCTTATTCCATTGCAATGACCGTGCGCGAGGCTCTGCCCGAGGGCGCCCGTCAGGACATCAGAATCCTGGCCACGGATCTCGATTCCGACGTGTTGGCGCGCGCCCGCAGCGGTGTCTATGGCGAGGACCGCGTGCGGGGACTGTCTGCTGAGCGGCGGAGCAGGTTCTTCCGCGAGCATCGCGAAGGCAGCGTCGTCAAATACCGGGTCACCCCGGATCTGCAGGAGCTGATCACCTTCAACCAGCTGAACCTGATGAACCCGTTGCCCATGAAGGGGCCGCTGGATGTGATTTTCTGCCGCAACGTGGTGATCTACTTCGACAAGGAAACCCAGCGCGATCTGTTCCGGCGTTACTCACAATTACAACGTCCCGGGGACACGCTGTTCCTGGGCCACTCCGAGAGTATGTTCAAAGTGTCCGATGACTACACGCTGGTGGGCAGAACCATTTATCGGCGCAACGGCTCATGATCCAGCCGCTGCGCGTTCCTGAGGCACCGGCCCGGCCGGAGACCCTGCCCGGATTCGGTCACGTGCACCGCACCTGGGATCGGCACAACGAGCGCTGGTCTGCCCGGATCCTGCCGGGGGAATACTTCGTCACCCGCAGCGACGAGATCATCGCCACCGTGTTGGGATCGTGCATTTCCGCTTGCGTCCGCGATCCGGTCCTGCGCATCGGCGGCATGAATCATTTCATGTTGCCGGAAGACATTACCAACGGCTCGAGCTCGTGGCACGACCCGTCGGTCGGACTGTCGACCCGCTACGGCTCGTTCGCGATGGAAAGCCTCATCAACGTCCTGATGAAGCTGGGCGCCCAGCGCGAGCGGCTGGAGGTCAAGTTGACCGGGGGCGGGCGCGTTCTTGCCTCGATGACGGATGTCG
>Ga0105240_10016116_pt1 | contig 10127 bp, 6 predicted proteins | sample KBSC54metaG_FD_80426 | JGI IMG/M metagenome (GOLD analysis project Ga0105240, IMG submission 80426) | Corn rhizosphere microbial communities from Kellogg Biological Station, Michigan, USA - KBS C5-4 metaG | ecosystem: Host-associated > Plants > Roots > Rhizosphere > Soil | place: Michigan, USA... | reverse complement strand
TGCTGTTGCTGTTGTTGTTGGCTCGCATCGAGCGTGCGGCGTTTCGCGAGCGTAATCGCCTCGCGCAACACCTCGATGTCGCCGATATGGTTGGCGAGGATCAGGACCAGCGTGGCGTCGAAATCCGCGCTTTGCTCCTCGGTGAGGCCGCGATGCGCCTCGACAATGGCGCGGAAGGCATCGTCGGGCTTGGCAAAGTTCGAGCTGGTCGACAGCGGCATCGCAAACCTCAATTCAAACCGGATGCGCGGGCGAGCGCGACATCGAGCCGCTCGCGCGTCGGATGGCGAAAGCGCGCAGCGACATAGCCGTCGGGGCGCAGCAGATAGGCGGTGCCCGGCTCGGCATCGTAGCGCTTGACGGCAAGGCCTTCCGCATCGACGAGACCGCCTTCGCCGCCGATCCGGATCGTGCCGACGCCCTGAGGCGCACCCTCGAATGCTGCGCCATTGCCGAACTCCAGCAGCGTGAAGCGTGCGCCCTTGTCGATGAAAGCCTCGGTCAGGAATGTGTGGCGGCCCGTGCCGCCCGAGACCGGCGCATCCGGCATGGAGGTCCCCGGCCGCGGCCCGCCGCGCCAGGGATCGCCGTCCGCGGTCGACAGCGGCGTGTCGTAGACCGACGGCACCGACAGCCTTCCGCCGTTGACCATGCGCTTGCCGAACTCGGTTTCCTTGGCGAGCGAGAGCACCGCCTTGCGCAGCCGCGCTTCCTGGTGCGAGTTCGGCGCCATGAAGTCGGTGGCGCGGGTCGACTCGCGGATGTTCTCGTCGGCCGCCGCACTTCGTTCGGTGTGATAGCTCTCCAGAAGGCTGGCGGGCGACTGGCCGCGCAGCACGCGGTCGAGCTTCCACGACAGGTTCTCGGCGTCCTCCAGTCCCGAATTGGCGCCGCGCGCGCCGAACGGCGACACCTGATGCGCGGCATCGCCGGCGAAGATCACGCGGCCGTGGACGAAGCGGTCCATGCGGCGACACTGGAATTTGTAGAGCGATATCCACTCGAACTCGAACTGGTCGTGGCCCAGCATGCGCGCGATCCGCGGCCGCACATGCTCCGGCTGCCTCTCGACCACGGGATCGGCATCGCGGCTCAGCTGCAAATCGATGCGCCAGATGTCGTCGGGCTGCTTGTGCAACAGCGCGGAACGCCCGGCATGGAACGGCGGATCGAACCAGAACCAGCGTTCGGTCGGAAATGCCGCGGTCATCTTGACGTCCGCGATCAGGAACTGGTCCTCGAACACCTGGCCGGAAAATTCCGCGCCCACCATCTGCCGCAGCGACGAGCGCGCGCCGTCGCAGGCGATCACATAACTCGCGTGAATCTTGTAGGGGCCATCCGGCGTCGACACGGTCAGCGCCACCGTGTCGTTACGGCTCTCCAACGCGGTCACCTTGTTGCGCCAGCGCAGATCAATCGCAGGCAATTCCCCGACGCGGTCGACCAGATAAGCCTCCGCATAGAATTGCTGGAGGTTGATGAAGGCCGGCCGCTTGTGGCCGACTTCCGGCAGCAGGTTGAACTGATAGAGCTGCGAGGCGCCGTGAAAAATCTTGCCGACACTCCAGACCACGCCCTTGTCGACCATGCGGTCGCCGACCCCGAGCCGGTCCCAGAATTCCAGCGAGCGTTTCGAGAAGCAGATCGCGCGCGAGCCCTCGCCGATCCGGTCGGCATCATCCAGCAGCACCACTTTCTGGCCGCGCTGCGCCAGATCGATCGCGAGCGACAGACCCACAGGCCCCGCGCCGACCATCACGACCGGATGTTCGGCCACATCAGCGCCTTGCCGATCCTGATCGGGATGGCGGCGGTAACCGAACTGGGTTTTGGCCTGCGCCATGCGTTTCCTCACTTGGCGGAGCATGATCTCCGCGCAGACGCCTTTGGCGTTTGTCGCGAGGGAAATCCGGTGTCTAATTTCCGGATCATGCTCTAGCCAGCCGACGGCTGGCCTGCTAAATTAGTCGCATCTGCAACTATCCTAGACCCGCGGACCTGCTCTGCGCAACTCAATTTGGAGACAAATTTTGGCGACAGCGCCAACCCCCGGATCGCGTGAGGAAACCGCCGCCCGGCGCAAGGCGACGCGCCTCGACCTGTTCCGCTTCGTGCCGTTCCGCCTGAACCGGCTGTCGGCCGAGGTCAGCGCCGCGCTATCCAGCGAATATCAAGCGCGCTACGGGCTCGACATTCCGGAATGGCGGGTGCTGGCGACGCTCGGCTTTCGCAACGATGCCTGCAGCGCGCAATATATCTCCGACTGCACCCGCACGCATAAATCCACCATCAGCCGCGCGGTCACCGCGCTGATGGAACGGGAGATCGTCGAGCGCGTCGAGAATGCCGAAGACCGCCGCGAATTCCGCTTGCGCCTGACGCGCAAGGGCCGCACGCTCTATGAAGAGCTGATCCCGCGCCTGCTCCGCAAGGAGCAGGAGATTCTGTCCTGCCTCTCCGCGCAGGAGCGCAAGCTTTTCGCCAGCCTGCTTGGCAAGATCGAGAGCAGCCTGGACCTGGTAAAAGACAGCCAGGAAGCGGACGCAAAAGAAGCGTACTAAGCGGGCTCTTCCCACGTCATTGCAAGGAGCGCAGCGACGAAGCAATCCATGCCTCAGCAAGCGGAGAGATGGATTGCTTCGCTCCGCTCGCAATGACGGTCGCGTGTTTTACGCACCGTCACTTCACGAAGCTCCGCGACGGCGCCTTGTGCAGGGCAAACGCATCGACCTTGTCGCTGGCGCGCGGATAGATTTCGCAGACGATCGGGTCATGGCCCGGAATGAAGCGATCGGCATGGCCCGCCAGGCGCTCGACCGTCTCCCAGCCCATTGCCATGTCGCCGACGTTGTAGACGATCGGAAACGGGCTGCGCCGATGCAGATTGGCATAGTAGTGCGAGGCATCGGAGGCCAGCACCACCGGGCCGCGCGCAGTCTCAACCCGGACCACCTGCAGGCCGTCGGAATGGCCGCCGACCCGATGCACGGTGATGCCGGGCGCGATGTCGCCATCGCCGGAATGGAAGGTGACGCGCTCGCCATAGACATGGCGCACCATCTGCGTGACATGCTCGACCGTGAAGGGATGGCGCAAATAGGCGTTGCACATGCAGCGGCCGGTCGCATAGCTCATTTCACGTTCCTGCAAATGGAAGCGCGCGTTCGGGAAGCGGTCGAGATTGCCGGCATGGTCGTAGTGCAGGTGGGTGACGATGACGTCCCCGATGTCCTCCGTCGCAACGCCAAAGCCCGCCAGCGCATCGACCGGATTGAGCATCAGCTTGCGGCCGCGCAGCTTTGCCTCGTCGGCACTGAAACCGGTATCGACCAGGATGTTGTGCCCCTGCCCTCGGATCAGCCAGACGAAATAATCGAGGTCCTGCGTGCTGGTCTCATGCGGATCGGGCGAGATGAAATTCATGTGCGGCGTGCGCGCCATGGTTGCGTAACGGAGCGCGTAGATTTCGTAAGCGTTTCCCATCGGTCACTTCTCTTGTTCTTGCCTGTCGTCGGTCGACTTCAGCACCAAGCCATTGTCATCGCCAAAGGTCAAACCTGGGAGCAATGCGCCCTGTCACGGGCTTGACGTCGACAGGCCCTAATGTGAGCCTAATCACATTAAAGTACTGAGAGCTGTGGGAACCTTGGCATGGGCGCTGGGACGCGTGTGGCAGGAGATGTTGGCCGTGCGCAATCAGATCGACCTTGGGGCCGATCCGTGGTGGTCGAACTGTCGCGATAGAATAGATTTTGCAAACGGTTGACGCCTTGGGACCGTGGTTTGATAATGCTTTTGGCGTGGAGTAATGTCGTTGGGGCGCAAGCAGGATCGGCGCCCTTTTTCTTGGAACGCCGTCGTATGAAGACCAGCCTTGCCTTCCTTCTGATTGCCCTTTTTTCGGCCGTCTGGACCACCCCATCGGCCGCCGCGGGCGATCGCTTCGCGCTTGTGATCGGCAACGCGAAATATCCAGACGCCGATGCGCCACTGAAAGAACCCATCAATGACGCCCGCGCGGTCGCCGATGAATTGAAGCGCGATGGCTTCAACGTCGATGTCGGGGAGAACCTGACCGGCGACGGCATGCGCCGGGCCTTCGACAAGCTGTACGGCAAGCTGCGGCCAGGCTCGGTTGCCCTGATCTTCTTCTCGGGCTTCGGGATTCAATCGAACCGCCAGAGCTACATGATCCCGGTCGATGCGCAGATCTGGACCGAGCAGGACGTGCGCCACGACGGTTTCAGCCTGGAAGCGGTGCTGGGCGAAATCAACAGCCGCGGCGCCGGGGTCAAGATCGCGCTGGTCGATGCCTCCCGCCGCAACCCCTATGAGCGCCGCTTCCGGACCTTCTCCGCCGGACTCGCGCCGGTCATCGCGCCCAACGGCACTCTGGTGATGTATTCGGCGGCGCTGTCGTCGGTCGTCTCCGACAATGGCGGCGATCAGAGCCTGTTCGTGCAGGAATTGCTCAAGGAAATCCGTGTCCCCGACCTGATGGCCGAGGAGACACTGAACCGGACCCGGGTTGGCGTCACCCGCGCCTCGCGCGGCGAGCAGGTGCCCTGGATTTCGTCTTCGCTGGCCGAGGATTTCTCCTTCATTCCGGGAGCGTCAGGCAACCGTCCTGCGCCGCCGCAGCTACCTCAGGTCACTGCGGTGTCTCCACCACCTCCGCCACCGCCTCCAACGGTGACCAGCACGCCAACGGCGGTTGCGGTCGCGCCGCCACCGCCGCCACCCCCTCCCCCGCCGCCGGTCGCCGACAACACGCCGACGCCCCCGCGCGTGGAGACGACGCCGAGCCCGTCGCCTTCGCAGATTGCATTGGCCGACGATCCGACCATCAAATCGCTGACCGCCAAGCTCAATGCCAATCCGGACGATGTCAACGCGCTCTACCGGCGCGGCCAGGTCTACGCCAGCAAGGGCGCCTATAGCCTTGCCATCAAGGACTTCGATGGCTCGCTGCGGATCAACCCAAAGGACGTGGAAGCCCTCAACAACCGCTGCTGGGCACGCGCCGTGATCGGCGACCTCCAGGCGGCCTTGAAGGATTGCAACGAGGCGTTGCGGCTGCGGCCCAATTTCGTCGATGCGCTTGATAGCCGCGGCCTCGTCAACCTGAAGAGCGGCGCGACCAAAAACGCCATCACCGACTTCGACGCCGCGCTCAAGATCAATCCGCGCCTGACTTCCTCCCTCTATGGTAGGGGCCTCGCCAAGCAGCGCAACGGCTCGATTTCCGAAGGCAATTTGGATATAGCCAATGCCAAGGCCATGGACCCGAATATCGTCCAGGAGTTCGATGGTTACGGCGTGCGTTGACAATTATTTGAGCCAAGGGCGGGACCGCTCGAACCCCAAGGCAGGCGTCCGAGACTGACTTCTTAAGTCATTATGGTCGCGACCGATTTTGCCGCGATCGATCCGGAAAATTCTTTGGGAACCGCGCTGGGTGAGCGCAGGAGGGACTGGGCATGACGAAGCACTTGGGAAAGCGCAATTTCATTGCAATTCTTTCAGTTCTCGCCATTGGCGCCGCATTTTCATTCGGGATCGGCCAGACCAAGGCCGGCGACGACGTCACCGAAGACCAGATCGTGCGGGCGCTTACCCCGGCGAAGAAGGCCCCGCTGACGCGCGGCCTGACGATCGGGCCGCAAACCAGCGACCCGGCTCCGAATCCGGCGGAGGCCAAATTCGTCGATAGCGTCCGTGGCCGCACCACCCGCTCGCTTTCCAAGGCCGAGCGCGAGGAGATCGCGACCATCGCCAAGGACAAGCCGAATATCGATCTGACCATCAATTTCGACTACAACTCGGCCGATATCAGCGCGAAGTCGCTCCTAGAAGTCCAGAAACTCGGCAATGCACTCACCAATCCCGACCTGAAGGGCTCGACCTTCCTGCTCGCCGGCCATACCGACGCTGCCGGCGGCGACGCCTACAACCAGGAACTGTCAGAGCGCCGCGCGGATGCGATCAAGCGCTATCTGGTCGACAACTACCATATCGCCGCGAGCGACCTCGTGACCGTCGGGTACGGCAAGAGCAAGCTCAAGGATCCGAGCCAGCCGCTCTCGGAGGTGAACCGCCGGGTGCAGGTGGTGAACATGGAAAACAAGACCACGGCGTCCAAGTAGCGATGCCACAACGGTCCCAAGTGCTCACCAAGTGTTTCTCGTGGTATCGGGTAACGTTCTGCAGCAAAAATGCGTCCCGCCGTCCGGCGGGACGCGCCTTGATGTTCAAGGCTGCATCCCGCGATCTCGCTGCCGCCCTTTCCAAGGCCAGGTTTGGATGATCCGGCGATGATCCCCTCGCACTACCTCAAGCCAGCGGTGGCGCTGGCGTTCTTCGTGTTGCTCGCAGGCGGCGACTATTGGTGGGAGCATCGGCCGGAGCCCGCGGAAAAGGACACGCCCGGCGAGGCGCTGGTGGTGGTGACCAAATCGACCAATGCCTGCTTCTCCGACCAGGTTCGCGTCACCGGGTTTGTCGTGCCGCGCCGCGAAGCCGTCGTTGGCGCCGACCAGGAAGGCTCCAGGGTCACCGATCTCTTCGTCCGCGAGGGCGACACCGTCAGCGACAACCAGGAGCTGGCGCGTCTCAGCGCGCCGCAGCAGCAGCCCGGCCAGCAGCAACAGGGCCGCAGCAACGGACCGGTTTCGCTGCGCGCCCCGGCCGCGGGCCTCATCACCGAGGTCAGGACCATCGTCGGCGCACCAGCCTCGCCGCAGGCGGGCCCGATGTTCCGTATCGCCGTCAACAATGAGCTCGAGCTCGACGCCGAAGTGCCGAGCGTGCATTTGCCCAAGCTCAATCCCGGCGCGACCGTGCGCATCACCCGCGACAACGAGCCCGACCTGATCGGCCGCGTTCGCCTGGTGTCGCCCCAGATCGACCGCGCCACCCAGCTCGGCCATGTCCGCATCTCGCTGACCAACAATCCGTCGCTGAAGGTCGGCATGTTCGCGCGCGCCAATATCGACGCCAAGCGAAGCTGTGGCGTCGCGGTTCCGCGCACCGCGATCGATCACCTCACGGTGCAGGTGATCAAGGGGAATACGGTGGAAACGCGCAAGGTGCAGGTGGGGCTGACGTCCGACACCAACACCCAGATTCTTGAAGGCCTCGACGCTGGCGAAACCGTTGTGGCGGACGCCGGCTCTTCCCTGCATGATGGCGACCTGGTGAAAGCCATGTTTGCCGACGAACTCGATCGACGGACACGCTGATGGCACTGAATATCTCGGCATGGTCGATCCGGAACCCGCTTCCATCGGTCGTTTTCTCGATCATCCTTCTGGTGCTCGGCTGGCTGAGCTTCATGAAGCTCGCCGTGACGCACCTGCCCTCGGCCGACATTCCCGTGATCTCGGTTGCGGTCGCGCAGTTCGGCGCGGCGCCCGCCGAGCTCGAATCGCAAGTCACCAAGACCATCGAAGACGGCGTCTCCGGTGTCGAGGGTGTGCGTCACATCACCTCCTCGATTACCGACGGCCTGTCGGTGACGACCATCCAGTTCGCGCTCGAGACCAACACGGATCGCGCGCTCAACGATATCAAGGACGCCGTCACCCGCGTGCGGTCGCAGCTGCCGCAGAACGTCAACGAGCCGCTGATCCAGCGCGTCGACGTGATCGGCCTGCCGATCATGACCTATGCTGCGATCTCGCCCGGCAAGACGCCGGAGCAGTTGTCCTATTTCGTCGACGACGTGGTCAAGCGCCAGTTGCAGGGCGTGCGCGGCGTCGCCGAAGTCGCGCGCATCGGCGGTGTCGAGCGCGAGATCCTGGTCTCGCTCGATCCCGACCGGTTGCAGGCCGCCGGACTGACGGCGGTCTATGTCAGCCAACTGCTGCGCGGCACCAATGAAGACCTCGCCGGCGGACGCGCCGAAATCGGCAAGAACGACCAGGCGATCCGCACGCTGGCCGGCGCGAAGACGCTGAACGAGCTCGCCGGCACCATGATCCCGCTGCCCGCCGGCGGCGAGGTACGTCTCGACGATCTCGGCACCGTCACCGATACCATCGCCGACCGCCGCACCTTCGCCCGCTACAATGGCGAGCCGGTGGTCGCGCTCGGCATCAAGCGCTCCAAGGGCGCTTCCGACGTGGTGGTCGCAGGCCTCGTGCAAAAGCGCATCGACGCGCTGAAGGTGCAATATCCCGACGTCGATCTGAAGCTGATCGATACGTCGGTGAAGTTCACCAAAGGCAATTACGACGCCGCGATCCAGACCCTGTTCGAGGGCGCCATCCTCGCCGTCGTGATCGTACTTCTCTTCCTCAGCGATCTTCGCGCCACCATCATCGCCGCAGTCTCGCTGCCGCTGTCGATCTTCCCGGCATTCTGGGCGATGGACCTACTTGGCTTCTCGCTGAACCTGATCTCCTTCCTCGCCATTACGCTGTCGACGGGTATTCTCGTCGACGACGCCATCGTCGAGATCGAGAACATCGTCCGCCACATGCGAATGGGGAAAACGCCCTATCAGGCCGCCCTCGACGCCGCCGACGAGATCGGCCTTGCCGTGATCGCGATCTCGCTCACCATCATCGCGATCTTCGCGCCGGCGAGCTTCATGCCGGGCATCGCCGGCCAGTTCTTCAAGCAATTCGGCATCACGGTGTCGGTGCAGGTGTTCTTCTCGCTACTGGCCGCGCGTTTCGTCACGCCGATGCTGGCGGCCTATTTCATGAAGCATCACGAGCATGACGACCCGCCGCCGGGGCGCGTGCTCAACACCTATCACCGCGTGGTCACCTGGTCGGTGAAGCACCACTATCTGACCGTTCTGATCGGCATCGGCATTTTCGCCGCCTCGATCTGGAGCATCACGCTGCTGCCGCAGAGCTTCCTGCCGGCGCAGGATTCGGCGCGCTCCTGGCTCGGCCTCGAGCTGCCGCCCGGCACCCAGCTCGAGTACACCGAGAAGGTGACGGAGAACATCGTCGCGCTGCTGCGCAAGCGGCCCGAGGTGAAGAGCGTCTTCGTCGACGGCGGCCGCGATCCGCATGGCTCGCAGGAAGTGCGGCGCGCCACGGTCATCATCAATTACACGCCCAAGACCCAGCGCAGCCTCACCCAGCGCGAATTGGAAAACTCGATCAGCCAGGACCTCGATAACCTTCCCGATATCCGCTTCTGGTTCCTTGATGATCAGGGTAACCGCGCCATCTCGCTGATCGTGGCGGGCGGCGACAGCAACATCGTCAACAACGTTGCCAGCGAGCTGGCGACGCAGATGAAGCGGATTCCACTGATCGCCAACGTCGTCTCCGAAACGGCGCTCGATCGCCCCGAACTGCGTATCCGGCCGCGCGCCGATCTCGCGGCACGGCTTGGCGTCACCACCGAGACCCTGTCCAAGACCATCCGCGTCGCCACCATCGGCGATGTCGGGCCGGCGCTGGCGAAATTCGACGCCGGCGATCGCCTGGTGCCGATCCGGGTGCAGCTCGAGGATTCCGCGCGCGGCAATATCAGGGCGCTCGAGCAGTTGCGGGTGCCGATCGGCGGCGAGAATGGAAAGGAAGGCGTGCCGCTTACGGTCGTCGCCGATGTCAGGCTCGACCAGGGCCCGACCAGCATCGACCGCTATGACCGTCAGCGCCAGGCTACGGTGGCCGCCGATCTCGCGGGATTTTCCGCGCGCAGCGAGGCCACCAAACGCATCTATGACCTGCCGGTCATGAAGAGCCTGCCCAAGGGCGTCACGGTCAGCGAAGGCGGCGATGCCGAAAGCCAGAAGGAATTGACCGACGGCTTCGCCAGCACCATGGCGACCGGGTTGATGATGGTCTACGCCGTGCTGGTGCTGCTGTTCGGCACGTTCCTGCAGCCGATCACCATCCTGTTCTCGCTGCCGCTGTCGATCGGCGGCGCGATCGCAGCGCTCGCGATCAGCGGCAAACAGATCACCATTCCGGTGTGGATCGGCATCCTGATGCTGATGGGCATCGTGACCAAGAACGCCATCATGCTGGTGGAGTTCGCGATCGAAGCGATCCATGCCGGCAAGCCGCGCGAGGAGGCGATGATCGACGCCGGTATGAAGCGCGCCCGCCCGATCGTGATGACCACCATCGCCATGGTGGCCGGCATGATGCCGA
>Ga0105240_10016115_pt1 | contig 10128 bp, 9 predicted proteins | sample KBSC54metaG_FD_80426 | JGI IMG/M metagenome (GOLD analysis project Ga0105240, IMG submission 80426) | Corn rhizosphere microbial communities from Kellogg Biological Station, Michigan, USA - KBS C5-4 metaG | ecosystem: Host-associated > Plants > Roots > Rhizosphere > Soil | place: Michigan, USA... | reverse complement strand
AGCATCCGCCAGAGAAGGTCACCAACTGGTAGATATTATCAGAGATTTTAAAAAATTCACCAGCAGAAATATAATTGATGCCATAACCAACAATGTACAGGAAAGCCGGAAAGATTGGATGATCTGGATGTTTAAGCGCGCAGGCGAGCGAAATGGGAATAATGATACCTATCAGTTTTGGCAGCAAAATAATCACCCAATTGAGCTTAGCACCAACAAAATGATGGACCAACGCCTGACTTACACTCATGAAAATCCGGTAATGGCAGGTTATGTTTGGGAACCGCAACATTACAGGTACAGCAGTGCAATTGATTATTATACTGAACTTACAGGACTATTACCTGTCGAATTATTGGTCTGAGTGATATGTCTTCTTCAAACCCGGACGGAGTCCTTCATTTTCATTTTAGATTTAAGTCGCCCTTCGGAAGACTTAAACCAGTAAAAGTTTATCAACCATTCTCCACCACCGCCACCGGCTCATGCTTCACCGGAAAGTTCACCGAATTGGCTATAAAACAAAGTTTATTAGCCTCGTGATGCAGCTCGTTAGCTTTATCAATCATTGAACTATCTTTTACCGTCACTACAGGCTTCAAAATCACTTCCGTAAAATGACCGCCGCCATCTGGTGTTTCTACCATATTGCCCGAAGCATTATCAATATAGTCTGTCACCACCACACCACCCACGGCGCACAAATGCAGGTACACCAGCATGTGGCAGGCGGAAAGAGAGGCCACCATTAAATCTTCCGGGTTATAGCGTGTTTTATCACCACGAAATGCCGGATCAGATGAACCGTCGATATCCGCTTTTGATTCGGATTGGATGATATGGTTGCGATCATACGCGCGATAATCACTGGTGCCGGTGCCGCGGTTGCCGGTCCACTTAACGGTTAAACTATAATTGTGTGATTTGTGCATAGCTGTAGAATTATTTAGGTTTGCCGGATTAATCACCCTATTAGGGTGACTATTTTGTACCTCAAATAAACGTAATTTGATAGTAGATTTACGAAAAAGGTGTGTTGTTACAAATGACGTTTAAAATTCTCACAAAACATATCGTGGAAAATAAGCCGATGAAGATATCCTGGCTTTTGTGTGTTTTGTTCTTCACGCTGTTTTGTCATTTAACATCCCGGGCCCAAAAATATACCTTTTCGCACTATGATATCGAGGATGGCCTGATCCAATCACAGGTAAATAACCTGTCACTCGACCAGCAACATCGCTTATGGATAGCCACGTTAGGCGGAGCATGTCGCTTTGATGGCAAGGAATTTACATCGTATACCCGGCAGAACGGCATGCCGAGCAACTTTATCGATAATGTTTTTGTAGATAAAGACAATGTGGTTTGGTTCGGCACCCAAAGCGGTTTAATGAAGCTAGTGAATAACAAATTGGTCAGCTATCCGGTGTCCGCCAAGCTTAAAAACAACCGCGTACGCAGCATTACCCAGGATGGCAACGGCACGGTTTGGTTTATTATGAGTAATCGTTTATTCAAAGTATCAGGTAATTCCGGGAAAGAAGAAGTGATACAGGATACCATTAAAGATCCACTGCTTTGCCTTGCTGTCGACCCGGCTGGCAGATTATATGCATCGGTGCATAAAAAGGGTATCTACTATCTTGATAAAGGCAAATGGGGCAACCTGGCGTCCTATCCAAAAAATGATAAAGGCCTCGTGGTTTTTAAAATGCTGTTCGACCGGAAGGATAAAAGCAGGCTTTTACTCCTGTCTTTTAATGGTATCTATGAAGTGAAAGATGGGAAGATGCAGCCTTATCAAAACGATCTTCTAAAAAACGTAAAAGGGCCCTTACTCAGCATGGCGCAGGACAGTTCGGCTAATTTATGGGTGGGCACTAATAACGGGGCCTATTATCTTGATCTCAAAAAGCAAAAGAGCACGCATTTTGTCGCTATAAATGGTTTGTCTGATAACGCGATCACGGATATTTATAATGATGCTGACAATAATTTATGGTTAGCCAGCCAGGGTAACGGGCTGTACAAATATGAAGGCGACCGCTATGTGATCTTCGACCGGACACAGGGCCTTCCGGACAACGAAGTAGTATGGGCCATAGCAAAAGAGAGGAGCGGGCACGTTATATTGGGTATCAATGGTGCAGGTTTTCTCCGGTACGATGGCAAAAGACTGATAAATATACCATTACCTAAAAATCATCCGGAATTGAACAGCGTACAATGCATGTATACTGATAAAAATGGGCTGATATGGATAGGTACCGATCATGCCGGTTTGTGGACGTACGACGGCATTAGTTTTGACGTGGTTAAAGGCAGCGGTTATTACGCCATTAACGGAATAACACAGGATAGTAACGGTTTGATGTGGGCAGTCACGCCTGGTGGATGTTTTTATGTCGAGAACAATGCGTTTAAACGCTTAGATCAGTTTTCGGGCTTTTCGTCGGCGATAATCAGCACCGGGAAAGATTCGGTAATTATAGGTACGCAGGATGGCGTCATGCTGGTGGTCAACAAAAAAATTGTAAAGAATTTCAAGCTGGATGCGGTACGTACCTCAACAGTATTCAGTATGCTTAACTCTAAAGACTTGCTTATCATAGGTACCGATGATCGGGGCATTTTTGTTTGGAATAAGGCGACCGGCGCCGTAAAAAACTACAGCACAAAAGATGGCCTGAATTCAAATACAATTTACAGTCTTGTTACTGACGACCACGGTGCAATATGGGTAGGAACTGGTCGTGGTGCGAACAGGTTTTTGTTTGACGATAAGAGCAGGACCTTTACTATCAGAGGTAATGGTAGTTCGAATAACCCGATACTCGAATCGAACCAGAATGCAGTATTATATAACGATGGTAAAGTGTGGATAGGCACTACTAAGGGTGTTGTGGTCTATAATACCAATATTGTTCCCCCGCCAAAAACACCGCCGCATATTGTTATTCAATCGGTAAAGCTATTAACGCAAAGCGGAGAAAAGGGTAGTACGACTATTGCTAATGGTACAAAACTTTCGTTCGGCAACAGGCATTTGTCTATCGCATTTTTGGGCATAAATCTAAAAGATCCGGCCAATGTTTCTTACCGTTATAAGCTAAAAGGGTTGGACACCGCCTACTCCATGACGGTTAAAAATAATGTGGTGGATTATCCTTCACTGCCTGCCGGACATTATACTTTTGAAGTGAAAGCAATTGGGATGGACGGCATGCCCTCGGCTAGTACAGCCAGTTTTTCTTTCTCCATTACGCCGCCATTTTATCAAACAGGAATGTTTCGCTTCCTGGCGATCATATTCTTTGTACTGTTAGGCGTTTCTATACAAAGCTACAGGCACCAGGTAAAGATAAGCAGGCTGCGTATGATCGAAGCCACCAAACGCGAAGAAAGCCTGAAGATACGCCAGCAAACCGCTGAAGATTTTCATGATGAGTTGGGCAACAAGCTAACCCGCATTACAGTACTATCAGAAATATTGGATACCAAAATGGATAATACCCAATCTGATCAAAAGAAATTGCTGGAGCAGATCAAGCAAAACGCGGCGTCGTTATACAATGGAACCAAGGATATACTTTGGGCACTCGATCCGCAAAGCGATAACCTGTATGAGATACTGAATCACATCAGGGATTTTGGCAAAGAGTTGTTTTTGGATACGCCGGTTGAGTTTGAGTTTGATGGTATTGATGAATCGCTAAATAGTATAAAGCTGCCGATGGAATACAGCCGCAATATCCCGATGATATTTAAAGAGCTGCTCAACAATATCCTGAAGCACTCGCGCGCCACGAAAGTGAAGATCAATCTGGATGAAATTCATAAAAACGGTATCCTCCTGACATTGATAGATAATGGTTGTGGCTTTGATGAAAACGAGATACATAAAGGGCAGGGCATCAATAACATCATTACGCGTACAAAGCGGATCAATGGCTCGATCAATATAGATTCTAAAAAAGGAGAAGGCACGGTAGTGGGGTTGAAGATTCTCATAAAACCGATTGTGACACATTAAATCATAGTAGTATGGAACGCAATATCAGGATAGTGATCATAGAAGATGACGAGATCATCAGGGAAGGATATGGATTGCTTATCGGGCAGGTAGAGGGGTATAGCGTGGTAAGAAGTTATTCATCTTTTGATGAGGCAATAAAAGCCATAGCAGATGATTCTCCTGATGTGATCTTACTTGATATTGAATTGCCGGGCACTAATGGCATTGCAGGTATTCCCCGTTTGAAAAAAGTACTACCGAATACCCATATCCTGATACTTACGGTATACGAATCGGAGAAGCAGATTTTCGAAGCGTTGGCAAACGGTGCGTCGGGTTACCTGACTAAAAACACGCCCGCCTCTAAAATTATCGAGTCGATAAAGGAAGTGCGGGAAGGCGGTGGTCCGATGAGTGTGAATATTGCCCGTATGGTGATTAAATCCTTTCAGCGTAACCAGGAGTCGCCATTATCAAAACGGGAAACGCAGATACTGGAGCAAATAGCCGATGGTAAAAGCCGCAGCCAGATAGCAAAAGAGTTGTTCATTGATCTGGAGACCGTACGTAGCCATATCAAAAATATCTACCTGAAACTGGATGTCAATTCCCGTGCTGATGCCATCAGGCTGGCTAAGGAGAATAAGCTGATCAAATAAAACCGACATACTAAATCATGAGAACTAAATCCGTTATCAAAGCACTTTTTATATTATTTCTTGTTAGTTCTTCATTCTCAGTTTTTGCCCAGAATGCGGCCTTTAAACAAAAGATACAGGCAAGATTAGATTCTTTACGTGAGGCAGGTAAATTCCCCGGCTTAACAGTTGGGATTGTTTTTCCGGATAACACCTCGGTGGCATTTGCATCCGGAGTAGCCGATTCGGCAAAACATCAGCCCATGACGACAGATGCTATGCTGATGCAGGGAAGCGTAGGCAAAACTTACGCATCCGCAGTTACCGTGCAGTTATTAAAAGAGGGGAAAATTAAACTGGACGATAAGGTATCGCAATATCTTGGTCATTACTCCTGGTTTAACCGGTTGCCCAATGCGCAGGATATCACCATCAAAATGCTGATGAACCATACCAGCGGTATTATGCGCTATGAGTTTAAAGATGCTTTTACTAAGGACCTGACTGCAAACCCGGCCAAGGTGTGGAAGCCTGAAGAACTATTGGCTTATGTGCTGGACGAAAAGCCTGCATTTAAGGCTGGTGAGGGTTGGGAATATTCAGATACCAATTACATCGTTCTCGCCATGATCATAGAGCAGGTGACCGGCAAGAAGTATTACGACCGGGCAACTGAGCGCATTTTAAAGCCTTTCCATCTTACCCAAACCATGCCATCGAACCAAAGAAAATTGAAAGGCCTGGTACAAGGGTATGCAGGAAAAGATAATCCCTTTGGAGGCAAAAGTGAGGTGATTGCAGATAACGGTGAATTTATCATCAACCCGCAATTTGAGTGGACGGGAGGGGGAATGTATTCCACCAGTCTGGACCTGGCCAAATGGGGTAAGTTATTGTACGAGGGCAAGGCTTTTGATCCTTCTTATTTACCTGTAATGGAAGAGGGCGTTCCTGCAAAAATGCTGGGCGCCAATGCCAGCTACGGATTAGGTGTCATCATCAGGCAATCACAAAAATACGGCACGTTGTATGGGCATAGCGGTTTCTTCCCGGGGTATATGACCGAGATGTACTATTTCCCGAAATATAAAATGTGCTTTGCCGCACAAACCAATACCAGTGATTACAAGAATCTGAAAGTGTCTGTTTTGAAGGTTTTGATGGAAATGGCGAGGACTACTTTTGAGGAAGAGCATATGTAGTACGCTTGAACCGGCTAGGGCTAAAAGCTATTTTTCAGCAAAGGGAATGAGGGCATGTTTCCATATATCAATTGCATCTGCCATTTCTGTTTCATCTAAAGAACAGTAACCTATGCGTATGAAATCGTTGGGCATAGAAACATTAGGTTCAAAAAAATAATTGCTGCCATCACTGATCTTTAAGCCCAGCTTGCCGGCATTTGTTGCAACATCTCTGGCACTTATCTTCTTTCTGTAGCTTGCCCAGATGGCTAATCCGCCCTTCGGCTTGTCAAATGTTAAATATTCTCCTAACTGCTCACGAAGCAATCGGCAAGTATTTTCCAAACGGTCCTTGTAAATCTTGTGCGACTTTTTTAAATGCCTCGAAATATCACCGGCACTTAGAAGTTCGGCGGTCGCTTCTTCCAGCAACTGTTCGCCTTGCCGGTCTATTAATTTACGAATGGCGGCGGCTTCATTTATTACTATTTCAGGAGCCACCATAAACCCGATCCGTATACCCGGAGCAATACTTTTGCAAAACGAGCCGACATAAATAATATGTCCGCCCATATCCAGGCTTGCTAAAGGCAAAAGAGGGTCGCTTGTAAAGTGATAGTCAAAATCGTAGTCATCTTCAAGCAATGCAAATCCGTACTTGGTGGCGAGGTTCATAAGCCGCATGCGTCGTTCAGCGCTTAGGGTAACCGTGGTAGGCCTGTGATGATGCGGAATAATATAAATCATTTTAGGCGCCTTTTTTTTGCAGAGCTGCTCTATCCGGTCCACATCCATCCCGTCTTTATCTACCGGGATAAATACCAGCTTAGCTCCCGCCAATTCGAAGGTTTGATTTGCGTCCCTGTACCCTGGTTCTGGTACAAATACCGTGTCCCCGGGACTGATGAGCAACTGTGTCGTTAAATAGATCGCCATCTGGGTGCCTTTAGTTATCAGTATTTCATTTTCAGTGACCTGCATCCCCCTGGTCCGGTTTAGAAAATTAGCAAGTTCGACCCTGAGACGATAAGAACCATGCTCCGGACCATACATGAGAAATCGCTCTGCAAAGTGGTTTTTCCCTAATCTCCTGTATTCCCGTACCAACTCTTCTACGGGTGCAATTCTGGGATCAGGAAAACCGTCATCGATTTTATACAAAGGCGGCAGTGCGTCTTGGCTATTGGTATTTATATTTGGATTTGATCCATCAGAAGTCCTCTCTTTAATTAACTGATAAGCAGGTTGCCGATTTCGGATCAATTGTTTGCTATTTGGATTACCCGAACGAACCGAGGTTTCAGGTAAGTTCCCCGAAACATATACACCGCTTCTTTCTTTAGTTTCAACCCAACCTTGCGCATCTAATTCCTCGTAGGTTGCAACCACGGTTTTACGATTGATTCGCAGAGTATGTGCCAACTCGCGTGATGGTGGAAGTGCTTGCCCAGGCTTCAATATACCCCGACAAATCAGCTGAATAATTTCCGATTCTAATTGCCGGTATAAAGGGCTCTGTTGCCCGTCTTTTTTAAACGAAATGTCAAGAAATTTGTTGATCATGTCTGGACCCCTATCTATTTTAAAATTGGCCCACTAAGGTAACCAAATTAGCTGCTAGATTTGTGCCAGGGTTAACGAAATCATATATAACTTTAAATATTTAAAGCATGCTGAGAACAAGATCAAGTAACAAAGGAGGTATGTTATGAAAGCAATAATAGTGACAGATGAAGCTGCTGGTAACGCAGGGGTGAAACTGGGCGAATTACCTGAGCCGCAGGCAGGGATAAACGATGTCGTCGTTCAAGTATACGCGTCGAGTTTCACAGGAGATGAGCTGTCATGGCCGTCAACATGGACGGATCGCGCAGGCCACGGCCGTACACCTACCGTCCCTGGTCACGAGCTGGCCGGAATAGTAACTGCACTTGGCTACGGCACAACCGGGTTGTCGGTGGGGCAGCGTGTGTTCGGCCTTACAGATTGGTATCGTAACGGGGCCCTGGCTGAGTATGTATCTGTTGAGGCCCGCAACCTGGCTCCATTGCCTGGAGATGTTGGCTTCCCGGAAGGTGCGGCCCTGGTAATGTCGGGCCTGACTGCATGGCAGGGGCTGTTCGACCATGGTCGCCTGCGGGCGGGACAAACTGTGCTTATAAATGGTACAGCAGGCATAGTCGGTTCCATGGCAGTCCAACTTGCGCGCGACGCCGGAGCTTACGTCATCGGCACCGGGCGTGCTTCCCATCGTCAGGCAACGCTGGATTTCGGTGCGCAGAAATTTGTCGACCTCGATAATGATAGCTTAGAAAACGTTGCTGGTGTCGATCTGGTTTTTGATGTGCTCGGTGGCGACATAGCAAAGCGTTCTGCGGGCGTTATCCGCACCGGAGGAACCTTTGTAAGCATCGCAGGCCCATTGGAGGCACAACCTGCCGGCGTTTTGGCTATTGACTTTGTTGTCGAACCTGACCGCAGCCAGTTAAGTGAGATTGTCCAGCGGTATCGCGACGGTCGTCTGCGGACGAACATTGGGAAAGTTGTCACGCTTGACGAAGCTGTTAATGCATTCAATCCGACAAATCGCGTTACCGGCAAGACAGTCATCCGCGTTCGGTCATAGGGATTCGGCGAGGCCGGGTGTCCACGGCCTCGCCGTTGATAAATATTGCCCGGGGAAATATCTGACGATACCCTTAAAGCCTTTTATGAAGAAGAATGTTGAAACTTTTTGAGTAATTAATATGACCAATATATCCCGGATTCCACAATTGTATCTCCGTTTAGCGCTCGGCTTAGGCTTTTTGATACCTGTGGCCGACCGTATTGGCTGGCTTGGTGCGGCCGGGCAAAAAGGGGTAAGCTGGGGCAATTGGGAAAACTTTGCAGCATATACCAATACACTTTTGCCTTTCCTGAGCCGCCAGGCAGCGAGTATAATGGGATTGTTTGCCACAATCAGCGAAATATTGATCGGCTTATGCCTTGTTACCGGTTACAAAACAAGGATTGCGGCATATGGCGGCTTTTTGCTGACACTCATCTTTGCTTTATGCATGGCGGTTTTTACGGGGATAAAGGCGCCTTTTAATTACTCGGTATTTTCAGACAGTGCAGGCAGCCTTTTACTGGCATTTGTTCCGGTCTATTACTGGAGTATCGACAATGGCTTTAAAGGACAATAAATTTAGCCCTTTAAAAATTCGGTGTTCTTCGAACATGCAAATGTAGAGCACAAAAGCCCATGTGCTTATCGGTCGCGTGAAAGTAAATGTATAATTCCTTTTAGTAAGCACATTAACCATGAATGCTCTGCAACTTCATGTAACAAAACATAGGTAATAACGCATTCTAAAATCAAATGATACATAAAAAACAAATCATACACCTTTTCGCAAAAGATATTACAGGCGATCTGGTAAAAGACCGTCAGGAGGTTACAATCAACTGGAGGGCCGGCCATCTTGTGCTGGACGAGCCGTCGTTTAATGGGGGTAAAGATATCGGTCCGGATCCGTTTACAACAGTCCTGTCGGGATTGCTCGGGTGTACCTTGACCACTCTACGTATGTATATCAAAAGAAAGGGGTGGGATATTACGGACATACATTGTTCGGTAAACATGTTGCAAGAGACTGAACCTTTTAAGACCACTATTTTCAGAACAGTTTCGTTTGATCAGCCCGTGACAGATGAGCAAAAAGAAAGGCTGCTCTGGGTAGCAAAAAATTGCCCGGTCGCTAAGTTGTTGCAAGGCGAGATCATGATAGACACCCATCTGTCTGACGATGCTAAAGTGCGTGCAGGCTCAGGTAATTACCCGCCTTCAGACGAAGAATCTACCCAGACAACCAAAAACTACTCTTTGCAATTATAAGAACACAGAAAGATTATAGAACTAAATCATAATAAAAATGCACATAATTGACATTCATGAAGGTAATAGCGGAACCACTTTTTTTTCACTTATGGTTGATGGTCGCGAGGTAGGCAGGATTGTATGTAATATCAGGCCTGGCATATTGCGGGTGGGGCATACTGGCGTAGATCTTTCACAACGACGAAAAGGATATGGTAAAAAGTTGGTAGACGCGGCGGTCGATTATGCGCGCAAAAACGATTTGAAAATGATACCGGAATGTGGATTTGTGGCTATGATGTTTAATAAATATCCTGAGCTTTATGATGATATTCGCGGCGCGAGGTAATCTAAATACGTTATTACCTTCTTAAAAAAGGTTGTAGACATTGGTATTCTTCATATGATAGAATGCGAATTGTTTTT
>Ga0105240_10016110_pt1 | contig 10128 bp, 9 predicted proteins | sample KBSC54metaG_FD_80426 | JGI IMG/M metagenome (GOLD analysis project Ga0105240, IMG submission 80426) | Corn rhizosphere microbial communities from Kellogg Biological Station, Michigan, USA - KBS C5-4 metaG | ecosystem: Host-associated > Plants > Roots > Rhizosphere > Soil | place: Michigan, USA... | reverse complement strand
GTCACCGACGACGTCCTGGTCGATTGCGCGCCGGAAGAAGGCGACCTGTTGTGCCTGCGGGAGGGTTCGCTCACCCCGCGCCGGTTCGAGCGGCTCGATCCCGCGAGCGGCCGTCGGACCGTCATCTTCGATCCCAATCCCGAAATCACGCGATTGACGCTCGGGCGGGCCGAGCGCCTGCATCTGCGCAACAGCTTCAACCTGCCGTTCATCGCCGACCTGGTGCTCCCGGTCGGCGTCAAGCCGGGGATCCGCTATCCGCTCGTGGCCGTGCAATATTTCACGCGTGGCTTCCTGCGTGGCGGCACCGGAGACGACTTTCCGATCCAGGCCTTCGCGAATGACGGCTATGCGGTGGTCAGCCTGAGCCAGCCCAGTTTCGAAGCGGCGAACGTCAAGCCGGGCGATGTCCTCGCGGACGAGCGCGGCAACCTCGCCGCCTTTGCCAACCGCCGGAGCGAGGTCTCGGCGCTCGAAGTCGCAGCGCAATCGGCGATCGATCGCGGCATCGCCGATCCGAAGCGGGTCGGCCTCACCGGGATGAGCGACGGCTCGACCGCCGCTGCTTATGCCGCGCTCCATAGCAAGACATTCTCGGCGATCTCGATCACCGCTTGCTGCTTCGACGAGACGTTTCCAACCCGCGTGGGTCCTGCTGCCGCGCGCTATTTCGAGGCGATGGGCTACCCGAAAATCACCGATCGGTCCGACTATGCGGAGCATTTCTGGAAGGAGATTTCGCTGGTCCGGAACGCGCGGTCGGTCACGACGCCGATCCTGGTCCAGGCCGCCGACAGCGAATATATGAGCGCGCTCCCGACCTACATGGCGCTGCGGGAAGTCAACGCGCCGATCGACATGTTCGTGTTCCCGGACGAGTATCATTGGAAATGGCAGCCGGCGCACCGGCTCGCAATTTACCAAAGGTCGCTCGACTGGTTCGACTATTGGTTCAAGGGCGAAGTGCCCTCCGATCCTGGCAGGAAGGCCGACGTCGAACGCTGGCAGACGCTCAAGCGGCCGGAGCCGGTACAAGCGGGGGGATAGAGGCCGCTCTTTCCGACCATGCGCCGGCCCAGGCTTCGGTATCGACCAGGTCAAGCAGCCTACCCTGCTCTTCGCCGCTGAACGGACGAGTGTCGGCAAAACGGGCTTCGAGGCCATTGCGATCGACGACGCCGTTGCGGGCCAGCGCACCGTCGAGCAATCGCTCGCGAATGGCAGCGCGGTGCTGGCGCAAGATGATCGCGCTGAAGCCGTCCGGTCCGCTCTTGGACCGCCGGCCAATGATCGCAGGCGGAAGATCGGCCGCAAAGGCCGCGCGCGCGACCGCCCGATCGCGACCGCCGTCGCGCCAGCGCCAACTCGGGATGGCGAGACAGGCTTCCATTACGGGCTGCGAGATCAAGGGCGCGACGACGGGCGCGAATCGGCTCCGGCCGGGTTCAAGCAGTTGCTGGACGCGCAAAAGGCCCGCCACATGTGCGGCCTTGCCGGTACCGGTCCCCGCCGGAGCATTGAGCCAGGGCTGATGGAGGACTTGCGGCGCCAAGGCAGCCAGCGCTGTCGGATCCAGGAACATCGGGCCGGCCAGCCAGACATAGCCGCGGCGCCGCAGCCGCAACGCCGCCCGCAGCACCGTCAAAGGGCCGCTCTCGGTTTGCCGGCAGACATCGCGCAGCGCTCGCATGAGGCCAAAATCGAAACCGTGCTCGAGATAGTAGTCGGTGACCGGTGCGGCCGACTGCGAAAAGCCGAACACATTGTCGCCGCCATTCCCCGTCACGAACATGTCCGCGCCGATGTCCGCTGCAGCTTCGAGGTGCGCGCGCTCATAAGCCTGCGCCAGGGTCCGCCCGATCGGTCGCGGCAGATGCGGACTCATCGCGGCGTCGATATCGACATCTTCGACGCGATAGGCGCGTTCGATCAGCGGCAGGTTGAGATGCCGGCACAGTTCGCGTGCGTAAACTCTCTCGTCGCCCGCCGGGTCGGCAGTGAACATGGTGACGCAGTGGACGTCGCGGCCGGCCTGGACGAGGCAGGCCGCAACGATCGATGAATCGAGACCACCCGATACGCTGACCAGCAAGCGCCCGCCCGTATCAGTTTGAGCCTCGACACTCGTCTTCACCGCCCGGCGCAGCCTGACTGCGTCGGGCGCCTCCGCATCCTGCTCGGCTTGGGCGTGCGTCCAGGGCGACCAGAGCATCCGCTGGTCGACCGATCCCGCGGCGACATCGAGCGTGTAGCCGGGCAGCAATTCCTCGATACCCCGCAGGCATGTTTCCGGCGACGGCAGGCCGCGCAGATAGAGGTGGCGCACAAGCGCCGGCCAGCTCACCTCGGGGACCAGGCCTCCAGCCGCGAGCAGCAGATCCACGTCCGACGCCAGGATGAGACCGAAGGCGGTTTCCGCATAGTAACAGGGAAGCGCGCCCGACGGATCGCGCAGGATGCGATGACCAGATGGCCTGCGCGAAAAAGCGAGGTAGCTGCCCCAATATCGGTCGAGCAGTCTGGTTTCTGCGGCACCCGCACTGTCGGCGCCTCCACTGTCGATCTGCGCGAGGTCGAGCGGGCGCGGCGCCCCGAAACGGGGAAAGAGCGTGCCGATCACGAAGCCATCGTCCAGTCGATAGCATCGGCAATTCCCGGCGATCAGCGCGCAGATATCGGGGCGATCGACAGCGAGCGTCAGCCCCAGCTGCGATGCGAGACCGGCCGAAGGCGGCCGGCCTCCGAGGACGATAACAAAACGCGGCCTCATGGCACGGCCAGGATCGGCGCGAACATGCGCGCCTGTTCGAGGTCGCCGACGATCACAGCGCCCTTCCACTGCAGCCAGCAATGGGCAGCGAAGGGCTCAAGTTGGACGCCGAAGACAAGTGTCGGAGCGGCGCCGGCTGCGCGGCATAGCACGCCTGCGGCCAAGGCGCGGGGCAGGCATTGCTTGCCCTTGCGCATGGTCAGCGGGGTCGACGCGAAGGCGGCGGCTATCCGACGCACCGCCGCGTTGGGATCGTGACGCGGAGGCTTTCGGGCGTTGGGTCCAAGACGGATTGCCGCGATGGCGGACGCGAGCTTCCCGCGCCGGACCAGAGAAGTCGCGCGGCGCTGCGCAAACAGGCCGCGGCCGATATCGACCAGCCGGGCTTCACCATAGGCTTCCTCCGACAGATCGGTAGACGGCGTCGCGACCCGCGTCATCGTTTGCGATGGCGAAGGCGTGGGGCTCGCGATCAGCACGCCCGCATCGATGAGACGCCGCGCACCGGCGCTTCCGATCGCCCCGGTCATGGTCCATTGCTGGAAGGCCAGCTCGTCGTCGGCGGCCAGACGAAAGTAGCGATCGTGCGGCAGATCGAGGAAGACGGTCTGCTGATTGTAGAGACACCAGCTCAGACCGTCGCGGAGACGGTGATGCATAGGCCCTCCTGCGAATGGCGCGCGCCCCATCCAGGAAACGCGCGCCACGTCCGTCAGTCGTCGGTCAGACCGAGCTTGATGCGCTGACCGCCCTCCTGGTCCTCGTTGGGGACGGCATTGCCTTCGGTGTCGGCGCTCACGCTGCCGAGCTCGAGGACGTCATTGGTTTCGAGTTCCGGTTTCATGACTTTTCTCCATTGATGGATGCCATGGCCATGACCGGTCCAAGCTAACGCGGGTAAAAATTATAAGAAGATTATAATTCAGTTATAACGACTTGATCGGTCGGTGCCTGGCGCCGGGCGTGGGAACATGTCTGGACATGCACCGCCGCCTTTAGCCTTGCGGCCTGGACATGCGCGGCGGTCGCCCGGGCCGGATGCCGGTCGGATTCTCTACGATGGGGATAGCCGGCAAGCGGGCTGAGGAAGGCAGGGACGGAGGTGGCCCTTGTTCATCGGGGTGGCGCGCGTCCCTCCAGGACGCCCGCCCGAAATGTCGGTCGTCGGTCAGGTCGGCATGAAGGCGCATGCCGCCTTCGGATTCCTCGATCACGAAGTTGGTGCCCTCGGTGTCGGCGCTCACCCTGCCGAGCCGAAGACATCGTTGGTTTCGGATTCCTATTTCATGATTTCGCTCCCCGGGATGAGGCCGTGGCCATGACCCGGGAAGAATAGTCCCCTGCAGGGCTATAAGAAGATTATAATCGCATTGTTTCGAACTCGCTCAAGCGCGAGCGGCGCCGGGTGTAGGAACATGCTCTGGACATGCGCCGACGCCTTTAGCCTCGCGGCCTGGACATACGCGGCGGCCACCCGGGCCTGGGCGAGGGCACGCGGTGGCGCTGCCCAGATCACAATAGATTGGGCAGTCCTCTACGAGCACGAAGGCCTCCCCATTTCGGACCTATCGCTGCTCAGCGCTGATCAGATGTCATCGCCGCGTGGCTCGTTCAGGTAGAGGTTCCCCACCGTTGGCGGACGATCGTGCGCCATCTTTTCGGAATGCGCCGGACCCGAGCATGAACGGACCCAGCCCCACGAGATATACGAGATCAAAGTCTCACAAATTGTTCCGGGGTCTGGGTCCGCACTTCCGGTTTTGTGAATAGGGCCGCTCAAGATACAGCTTCGAGGTCCAAGCCTCACGAACAGACTTCTGAGTCGATCGCCTATTCGACCGGGAGCACCGCGATTCTGGATCTGATCTTCGGCTCCGCCAACGCCGGAAGATAGGGCAGATTGTCTCGCCACATTGCGAGCATGATCACAGCTAACCGCCTTGCGACAGCGACCCTGGCTCGCCTTCGGCCCGCTCGCTCCGCGACTTTGAGGCCCCACCGCTTCAGCGGGCTGTCGGATGTTCGTTCAGCAAGCACAGAGGCCGCCGCCAGGCTGAGATGCGAGCGGGTGAGCTTATTGCCCATGCGACTGATCCTGCCATGGCGCATCATCTGCCCTGACTGAGAAATCCTGGGCGCAAGGCCGAGATAGGCTCCCACGCTCACGGCTTCCGAAAAACGGTGGGGATCCTCGATGGCAGTGTAGAACGAAATGGAGCAGATGTGACCAACGCCCGGGATGGCGAGGAAACGACCGCAAACAGGATGGGCTCGTGCCCATGCCTCGAGATCTTTCTCCAGCCGACCCAGGTAATGACGCATGCTGGTACAGAGATCGAGAAGCGGAGCTACCTCATCCGAAAGATCGACGCCGATGTCGATTTTCAATCTCTCGATCTCAGCCATCAATGCATGCCGGGCTCGAGGAGATTTGAAGGGTTGCGTGAAGGCTCCGCCGTTCAGCCGGATCAAGGAGCGGAGCATGTTTTCGGACGCCACGCGATGCTTGATCAGCTTCTGGCGCAGCATGAGTTTTGACCGTAGCTGCTGGGTGGCGAGCGTCTTCAGGTGTACCTTTGATACTGATGGCAATTGAAGCTTGGCCATTTCCGCGAGGCCGAGCGCGTCGTTGCGATCGGTCTTGTTGCGGCGGATCCGCAGATATTTGCTGACTTTGAAGGTCTCCAGGGCGCTGACCGGCAGGCTGGCTTTTCGCAGGTCGCGGAAAAGAGCGGTGGCGACACCAGCCTCCAAAGCCATGTCGCAAATTTCATAATCGCCGAATGGCTCCAGCACATTGCCAAATGCCGCCGCGGTTGAGGGCAACACGATGTCCAAAACGGGCGTCAGATGCTCGTCTATGAGAACTAGTCGGCAACTGTCCAAGCCGGCATCGATCCCACCCCACAGTCGCGCACGTTCCAAGATAAACCTCCTGGCCGATACCCACGCACGACACATGGCCGTGCGAGTGCAGAATGGTGTCTCAATTGCAGCTGTTAGGTGCTTTGTAGCTGGCGCTGCAGCTTTTGGAACTCCGTCAATATCTCAGGGTGGCATTGAGCGAGGTAACCGACCACGCGGGCATTCGAGAGGAGCCGGTCGACGTAGCCGCTCGCCAGCACCAGATCGAGATGATCCGCGCCGTAGTCTTTCTCGATGAGTTTGAAATGCCGCTGCAACTTTGTGGATTCTTCCTCCATTAGAGCTATCTGGTCCGCGGTCAGGCCCATCAGTGCCTTGGTTCTTTTGGGCTTCGTCAGGAGGTTTTCAGGCGTCGCGGCGACCAAAGATCGCGCATAGCTGCAATTGTAACGGCTCATCGCAACCATGAGCTGCGCGGCCTCGAGCTGACGTTCGGGCCGGAGACGGCGAAGCTCCCGAAAAGCCTGGATCGCAACGTGCTTGTCCTGGAGCAGCGCCGCAACTTCGGCAGATATCCCCTCCAGCAACTGTCGGCGACTCCGAATAGCCTTGATGTTTATGTTCAGTGCTCTGGCCAGTCGCTCCTCCGAAACGCCGCGGTCGAGCGCGACGTTGATCATCTGGTGTTCCTGAATGGTCGCGAGGCGGTTGACGCGCTTATTATAGGTATAGGCTTCATCCTCAGTCGAGATCAGACATATGACAGCACTGACACCTTGGTCCCTCAGAGCTTCGATTCTTAAGTGCCCGTCGAGAAGATGATAGAAATTCGGCTCGCTTGAGTCCCTGATCACGACCGGCGGTTCGATGATTCCTACCTCGTTGATCGACGCCACGATCTGCGCATATTTGACGGATTTCTTTATTTCGTCAGGTACCGCCCGAAGCGGGACGATCTGCGATATCGGTATGCGGAGGCTGGCGGTTTCGAAAGCCAGCTTCGGATACTTTGTCATTCGGAACCCCCCATGAGTTCGGGGATGCGAGCAGCCAAATTGGCCGGCACGGTGATCAGGTCCTCCTCTTCCAGAATGGCGAAAAACGCGTCATCATCGATAAGGCTTCTGATCGCCTCGGTGATTAAGTTCAGGCGTGCCTTGGCAAGTTCAGACCTTTTGATCAGATCCTGTTTCCTTTGGGTGTCCTCCTCATAGGCTTTGATTAAAGCCTGCGTGGACACGCGGCGGCGCGGCCGGTTCTCGCCCTTATAGCCGCCGCCCCGCCGGCGACGGACTTCGACGAGTCTGCGCGCGGCCGCGAGCTTTCGGCCCTTGAGCAAATTCTGTTCGTAGGCGGCTTGCAACGCACCTTGGACCTCGGTTTCGTCAGCTTCAGCGATCTGCACCGCCACCGTGATCGGTATCGATCCGGACTCCACGGCGCGCAGCAGGCGAGTCTCCCCATTCTGGAGGAGCCGGACCACGCCGTTTACATATTCACCGGAGAGACCCGTCTTGTTGGCGATCTCCCCATTTGAATATCCGCGCTGTCCCATCGCCGCGATATCCTGGAGGAGGTCTACGGCGCGGTGATGTCGTCTCGCGCAATTCTCTACCAGGCTCGAGACGAGGCAATCCTCCTGATCGGCACTGACAATCAGCGCGGGCACCTCGTCAAAGCCGAGATTTTTGCATGCTTCGAGGCGCCCTTGGCCGCAGACGAGGTCGTAGAAGGTATGTTCTCCCTGCTGGCGGCGCGTGACGGTGATTGGCCGCTTAAGCCCGACGAGTGCGATACTTTCGACGATCTCGTTGAACGTCCGGGGATTGCGGACGCGTGGATTGACCACCACCACGCGGTTGATCGGCACCATCTCAACCCGCTGCGCCGGTGTCGCTTCCATCATGCGGCCCTCCGCAACAGCACCCTTCGGGCCAGCTCGTAAAGCCTGTCGAAAGAGGTAAATCGATAGCCATCCAACCAGATCCCGTTATGCTCACAAAGGCGCACCACGGTCTCGCGGACGTCCAGCCTCGGCAGCAAGTAAAAGTCTAACGGATGTTCGTTATTCCTATCCATGCGCACGGTGATCGTGATGTCGGGACGAAGACTTCGGTCGAGCCGGACTTGCCATCGAAGCGATCCTGCCGATGTCTGGCGGCAGCGGACGATCACTAGAGAAGCTGTGAACTCTCCGTTGATCCAAAGGAGATCATTGCCGCTGTCCTGAAGCACCCTTCCGCCCGCGGCGCGCATTCCGTCGATCACGCTGCCCACCACATCCGGATGCATGCGGCGAAGCGCTCGATTGACCTCCAGATAGCGGTAGTCGCGCGTGGGCGAGAAACCAACCAGGGTATAGGCACGAAGCAGGCTGCCGAACCGGCTGCGAAACGCACTGCTGGACGGGCACGCTTCGCATTCGTCGATGATAAGGCCAGAAAGATTACCCTGGCTTTGGAGGAGCTGGGTCAGGCGGCCGAGCATTTCGTCATTCGTAAGCTGCGCGGAGCGTTCCGAAATGATCGCTTGCGCCTGGGCAAAGAGCGCCGGCTCCACGATCGCGTCGAAAACGCTGTCGCATCGCACCCAATCATCCGGCGGGTTCTCGCGCCGCGCCTGCTTCAATTTGAAGGACCTGCGCGCCCACACATTATTCCCGATATATTTTTCGTTGATGAGAAGCTGGTGGACCGTCCCGCGCGTCCAGGGACGCGAGAGGTCCGTCAAGACACCTTGGCGATTGAGCTTCTCGGCTATCTCGGTTTCTGACCGATGGTCCTGAATGAACCAGCGGTAGATATCGCGAACGATAGCGACTTCTTCAGGCGGACCGGGAACCAGGATGACCCGGTCGGTAGTGAGGCTTTTATGTTCGCCTCGTCCAAGGTCGAACTTCTGGGCGCCGCTCTGGTCCACCAGCCGCCGCCGGAGTCCGAACCCCGCCGGACCCCCTTGACGAAAACCAAGTCGAATCAAATTCGACTGCCCCGCAAACACCTTGACCGAGAGTTCGCGGCTATATTCCCCTGCCATCGCGCGCTTGACGGTCTTGATGATGGATGAGCCAATGCTGCCGTCATTCTCAAATTGCTCCGCGCAATAGTGAACCGCGATGCCGGCCTTTTTGCACCTGAGTTCGATCGCTGCCGCCTCATCCGGATCCTGAAAGCGTCCCCAGCGGCTGACATCATAGACCAGGATTGCCGCGAAGTTGGCGGTTTTGCTTTCAACCTCACGGAGCAGTTCCTTTAGCGCTGCGCGGCCATGGAGGCGCAGGCCGCTCTTGCCTTCGTCGGCAAAAGTTCTGACGACTTCATAACCGCGCTTATCCGCGTAGCGCTGGATCGCCTCATGCTGGTTGTCGGTGGAGTATCTCTGATGCTCGGTCGACATTCGCACATATTCAGCAGCCGGAACCAGGGTAGCGCCGTCTTCGATCGTCTTATCCCACCTGATCATGACGCTCATCTCCAGCAGCAGTTTTGGGGAGTCGCGGCAGCTCTAGATCATCGGAAGGGGAAAGATGTTTCCGAAGGCGGGCAAAAAACTTCTTCAACGCTCCGGCTCAAGCACCGACTATGCTGAAGCGATCGCCGAAGCCCTGCGCGCCGAGCTCGGTGCCACGCATCGCGCGACCAAGACGCTGATGCGCTGGACCGGTGCCAGCGAACGGACAGCTAAGAATTGGCTGAGCGCCCGCTGCGGCCCGAGCGGATTTCACCTCGTCCGCCTCGCTCGGGAGTCGGACATCGTCCTTGCGACCCTTCTCGCCCTTGCGGGACGAAATCACCACATGGTCGGGGCCGAACTACTGGGGGTGCGGGAGGCGCTTGCCCGGCTCGTGCAACTGATCGATACCACCTTGCCTAGCACTAGTCGGCCGCGCTGACGCGACCATTCTTGAGCCGGTGAAGAGATCTCGTCATCACCGTTCGCGTCAAACGAGCTTCAAGCCCGGCTTGCAGGCCTCGGCTCCGGCTCGACAGCTTGGGGAAGCGGACAAGCTCCTCATCGCGTGGACGATGCTGTCGTAAGAGGGATTCCATCCGGCGCCGTTCCGGTCAGGCACAAGCTCGTCGAACTCGACAATTGAAAAGCTCGCACCAGTAGGGGATGGCCGTTTCCGGCGCGCCGATGGCGGCAGGTTTGGACCGACAGGGGCGATCTCCCGGAATGAGAGCATTCTTGCGGATCAAGATTGCGACGTCGGCTTGCGCCCCAATGTGGGGCGACGCCTAGACCGCAGCGCGGCGCCAATTGCCCCGAAGCCTGCGCAAATAAGAGCCCAGGTCTTGGGTTCCGGCACCCCGGAGGTGAGCCCGAACTGCTTGTTGATATCGTTATACCCCGCTGCCTGGATCGCGGCGGTAGGATGGATCCCGTCGAACGAAAAGATTCCGGTGCAGCCCGTCGCCTGCGCGCCAGCCGCGATGCAACTGGTGTCCAAACGCTGCGGGGGGAGGCCAAAAGACGCGGGATCGGTCAGCACG
>Ga0105240_10016105_pt1 | contig 10130 bp, 7 predicted proteins | sample KBSC54metaG_FD_80426 | JGI IMG/M metagenome (GOLD analysis project Ga0105240, IMG submission 80426) | Corn rhizosphere microbial communities from Kellogg Biological Station, Michigan, USA - KBS C5-4 metaG | ecosystem: Host-associated > Plants > Roots > Rhizosphere > Soil | place: Michigan, USA... | reverse complement strand
GCGGGTCGGTGAGCTTCTGCTCCCTGTTCGGCGGATGACGCGACATGACCTGGTCGAACACCCGCTTCTTGCAGTCGGGGTTCTCCTTGCATTCGTCCCAGGCCTTGCGCAGCTTGGCGTCGGTGAACTCGTCCACGTAGTAGTCGCCCTGATAACCGGCCGGCGGCTTGTAGAGCGGGGTGGTGAACGGGATGCAGGTCTTGGCCCCCGCCCTGGTCGGCAAGAGGTAGCCCGGCAGCGTCAGGTCCCGGTCGTAGGCGACGTGGGCCTGGCACTCGTAGGGCGGGACCGGCGCCTTCGATGCGGGCGCGGCCAGCGCCAGGGTGGGCGGCGCGGCGGCCAGCAGCGTGGCCAGGGCCAGGGTCCAGCGGCGGGTCATGGTGGGTTCCATCCTCAGGTGTTCGCTGGCGGCAGGGTGTCGGCAAGGCCCGCGCGGCCTTCTATCCGAGCGTGGATGAGGTCGAGGACGTCGCCGACCCGGTCGGTCCAGCCCGCGGCCCGCAGTTCTCGCAGCGCCTGCTCGTTAAGCCCGCCCGGCGTGGTGTGGTCGTGGATCAGGCGGGGATAGCCGTCGCCGGCCCGCGCCTCGCCGGCGGCGCCCAGGGCGTGGAAGGTGGCGGCGACATAGGCGGCCGTCGTCGCGGGGTCCTGGCCGTGGCGAACCAGCCAGGCCGCGATCGCCTCCAGCAGGCCGAAGTAGGGCGCCATCAGGCCGGTGACCGCCCAATAGGCGTCGAGGTCGGCCTCGTCGTCCAATTGGACGAGCTGGCCCAGGCTTTCCAGCAGGCCGGCGATTTCGGGGTCCGGCGGGCAGAGCAGGATCGCGCCCATCCGCCGCGCCGCCGCGGGCGTCGGCGCCGCGCGCAGGATGCGGGTCGCCGGCGCCACGAGCGGCCGCAGCCGCGCGGCCTGGAAGGTCGCGACCAGGCTGACGATCCGCTGATCTGGCCGGAAGGCGAGGGGCGAGAGCGCCGCCTCGGCGACCTGCGGCGTCACCGCCAGGAAGACGATGTCGCTGGCGTCGACCGCAGCCTGGTTGTCCGCCGCCACCGTGACCCAGTCGAAGTCCTGGGCCAGACGCGCCGCCGTCTGCGCGTTGCGTGGCGACAGCCAGACGTCCGCCGCCGGCTCGTCCGCCGCGCCCAGGCCACGGATCAGCGCCTCGGCGATGGCGCCGACGCCGATGAAGCCAAGGCGCGGCCGGCTGCTCAAGCCTCCACCAGCGCCTTCGCCTTCAGGGCTTCGATGGCGCCCTGCACCGTCGCGATGACATGGGCGCGTTCCTCGCCCACCAGCGGCAGCCGCGGCGCCCGCGTCCATTCCGGCGCCCCATAGACCAGATGCTCGGCCAGCTTGATGTACTGGACGAGCTTCACATGGGTATCGAGGTGGAAGGACGGCGTCAGGACCCGGTAGAGCTCGCGCGCCTCGGCGTATCGCTCGGCCTGGCAGAGTTCGAACAGGCGCACGCACTCCGCCGGCCAGGCATTGGTCATGCCCGACACCCAGCCAGTTACGCCCAGCGAGCAGCTCTCGACGATCAGGTCGTCGACGCCGCAGAACACGCTGAAACGGTCGCCGAACTCGATGTAGGTGTCGGTAACGCGGCGGATGTCGCCGGTCTCCTCCTTGATGCAGACGATTTCCGGGACCGAGGCCAGTTCGGCCAGCACCTCGGCGGTCACGTCGACGCCGTAGGCGATGGGGTTGTTGTAGATCATGATCGGCAGCTGGCTGGCGGCGGCGATCTCGCGGTACCAGTGGGCGGTCTCGCGTGGGTCGGTCTTGTAGCCGAGGCTCGGGAAGACCATCAGGCCCTCGGCGCCGTGTCCGCGATAGGCCGCGCCATGCGCCTTGGCGGTCTCCAGGGTGATTTCCGCCAGACCCGACAGCACCGGAATCCGCCCGCCGACCGCCTCCTTGGCCAGACGGATCACCCGCTCGCGTTCAGCCGGCGACAGTGAGCCATTCTCGCCCAGCATCGGCAGGACGATCACCCCTGAAACCCCGTTGCGGACCAGCCGGTCGAGGCTCGCCTGCATCGCCTCGGCGTCGATCTGACCGTCGCGTGTCATCTTGGTGGTGACGGCCGGGAAAACACCCTTCCAACGTGACATGACGACTCTCCAGAAACCCGGCGGCTCGGGCCGCTGGACCTTTATTGTCTTTTCGGAATCAAAAAATCAATCCGGCTTTTGGAAGGGACCCTGGGGGTCGGCGCTGGAGCGATTGACTCTCCCGGTCCCCGGCGCCGCGTGTATCAAGCGATCAAGGAGTTCAATCCCGGTGCTGGCCATATGAAGGTTTTGCGCGAAACTGCCGCCCAAAAGCGCAGGTCCGGCTGAACCGCGGCAGAGGGTGGGGCGGCTGTCCCGGTCGGGGAAACAATGATCCGGCAACATCGTATTATCAGCTTTACAAAATACAATCTGGCCGTATCGTGACCCCTCACCGCCGGGGATCGAAGCTCGCGGGACGAAGGTTGAGGGGAGACCAGAACATGGCGTGCAAGGTGTCGACGAAGGCATTGTTGCTGATCGGATCGGCGATGGCGGCGGCCGCCGCGTCGCCTTCGCTGGCCCAGCAGGCCAAGCCCTCGGGCGCGGCGCCGAGCAATGCCACGGCGGTCGAGGAGATCATCGTCACCGGCGAACAGGCCAACAAGTTCGGCACCGACACCGTCCAGTCGGGCAGCTTCCGCAACGCCAAGGTCCTGGACGTGCCGCTGACCGTGGCCGTGATCCCCTCGGAGGTGCTGAAGTCGCAGCAGGCGCTCGACATCTACGACGCCGTGCGCAACACGGCGGGCGTCTCGACCACCGGCGCCAATCCGGTCGCCTACGCCAACCTCACGATCCGCGGCATCGCCGTCGACACCCGCGCCAACTACCGCCTCGACGGCTCGCTGCTGATGTTGTCGGCCACGGCCTTCCCGCTGGAGGACAAGGACCGGGTCGAGGTCCTGAAGGGCGCCTCGGCGCTCTACTACGGCTTCTCCTCGCCCGCCGGCATCGTCAACCTGACCATGAAGCGCCCGACGCGCGACCTCAGCGTGGCCGGCGACGTCTTCGGCGACAGCAATGGCGGCTACGGCGCCCACATCGACGTGGGCGATACGCTCGACAAGTTCGGCTTCCGGGTCAACGCGGTCGAGGCGCACCTGGACACCGGCGTGCAGTATTCCACCGGGTCGCGCTACGCCTTCGCCACGACCTTCGACTTCAAGCCCACCGATCGGCTGACCTTCACGGCGGACGCGGAGTATTTCGAAAAGCAGATCATCGAGCCGGCGCTGTTCGTGCTGACGACTCCGGCCAGTGGGCTCGTGAAGATCCCCGACGTCGGCCGCCTGGACCCCGGCCACAACATCGGCGGCGCCGACTGGGACAATAACAAGACCCACGAGCTGAACCTGCTCGGCAAGGTCGTCTACAAGATCAACGACAACTGGAATGTCTCGGCCTACATCGGCCAGTCGAAGCTGGAGCGTAAGCGGAACAATCCGCAGTTCACGCCCACCAACCTGACGACGGCGATCGATCCGACCAGCCCGACCTACGGCGCCGGATCCGTCCAGTTCTCGGCCCAGCAGGCGCAGTTCGAGAACACCAACTACGCCGCCGAACTCTCGGGCACGCTGAACATCGGCCCCACCCGCAACGAAATCCTGCTCGGCGCCTCGGAGGCGAAGCGCAGCAACGCCTCCTCGGCGAACATCCGCACGAAGTTCACCCAGAACTTCATCAACACGGCCTTCATCGCCAATCCGCACCTGCAGTACTCGGCCCTGCCGCCGACCTCGCAGATCGATGACAAGGGCGTCTACATCTTCGACCGCATGTTCGTGACCGACGCCATCCAGCTGCTGGGCGGCATCCGCAAGAGCGACTATTCGGACGACGGCTCGATCAACAACGTCACCAAGGCGCCCTATTCGGCCAAGCCGACGGCCTATTCGGCGGGCTTCGTCATCAAGCCGCGGGCGTGGGCGAGCCTCTACGGCACCTACATCGAGGGCCTGGAGGCCACCGCCGCGGCCCCGGCGACCGCCGACAACGCCACCCAGACCTTCGCGCCGACCACCAGCAAGCAATATGAGGCCGGCATCAAGCTGGAGCCGAAGTCGAACCTCTTGATCCAGCTCGCTTATTTCAAGATCGATCGGGGCGCGGCCTACACCGCCAACCTCCCCGGCACCGCGACGCTGCACTATTTCGTCGATGGGCGTCAGGTCTATGAAGGCGGTGAATTCAGCCTGACCGGCTACGTCACGCCGGACCTGGCCGTCTACGCCACGGCCGAGGTCCTGTCGGCGCACTACCGCGCCCAGCCGACTATCGCCGGCAACCGGGTCGACGGCACCCCCGACCAGAGCTGGTCGCTGGCCGGCGAGTACGCCCTGTCCTGGCTGAACCCGAATCTGAAGCTCAGCGCCGGCGTCTATCACACCGGCAGCCAGGCGGTGAACGCCAACAACCAGGCCTTCACCCCCGCCTTTACGACCCTGGACCTCGGCGCCTCCTACACCCTGGACTACAACTCCCACCGCATCGTGTTCCGGGTGAACGGCCAGAACGTCACCAACAAGCACTACTGGGCCGGCGTCGGCGGCAACTCGCTGTCGGAGGGGGTCCCGGGCCTCGTGAAGTTCTCCATCGCCGCCCAGTACTAGGGCGATCGCGGCCACCCAGAGGAACCGGAGCGCCGCGTTGCCCAGACTGTTCATCGCCCTCCTGTCCGCCGCCGCCCTGGCGGCGACGGGGGCCGCCGCGACCGCGTCGAAGCCGACGGAACGGGTCTATCGGCTGGAGTCGGTGACCCGGCTCAAGGGCGCAAACCCGACCTGGGACTACCTGACCTTCGACGCGCGGCGATCGTGGCTCTTCATCGGCCGGCGGGCGTCGGGGATCACGGTCTACGACGTGCGGGCGAAGAAGGTGGTGCGCCGCATCGCCAACGCGGCCGGCGCCAATATCGCGACCCTCGTGCCGGAGGTCGGGCGCGGCTACACGGCCAATGACGACGGCACGACCACCATCTTCGACCTCAAGACCCTGAAAACCCTGGGGCGCCGCAAGCTGGGCGAGGGCGCCGACGCCGCCTTCTACGACCCCGCGACCCGGCAGCTGGCCTTCACCATGGGCGACACCCATCAGCTGACCTTCATCGACGCCGCCAGCGCCAGGATCACCGGCCACGTCCGCCTCGACGCCGCCGAGATCGAGGGCGTCGCCGCGGACGGCGCGGGCCTGCTCTACGTCGCCGAGCGGGACAAGAACCGGGTCGCCAAAGTCGATGCGCGCAGCCACGCCTTGCTCGCCGAATGGGATGTCGCAGGCTGTGAGCAGCCGACGGGTGTCGCCTTCGATCCGGCGTCGCAGCGCCTGTTCGTCGGCTGCAAGGGCGAGCGGCCGGTCCTGTCGGTGGTCGACGTGGCCTCGGGCCGCGTGGTCGCCCAGCCGCCGATCGGTCGCGGCAATGACACCGTGCGGTTCGACTCGGCGACGAAGCGGGTCTTCACCGCCAATGGGGTGGACGCCAATATCGTGATCTTCGATCAGGTCTCGCCTGACAGCTACCGGCTGTTCCAGGCGCTCACCACGCGGCCCATCGCCCGCACCCTGGCGATCGATCCGGCGACCCGGAAGCTCTACACCGTCACGGCCGAGGGCATGGTCGACCCGGACAGGCCGGTGAACCGCAAGGCTGCGGCCTTCTATCCAAACCTCTATTTCGACGACACCTTCGTCCTGCTGGAATACGGCCTGCATCCCAAGCCGGCCGCCAAGACGGACGAGGACTAGCCTCAGCGAGCCAAGGACGCCGCCGCCATGATCCCGCTGATCGAGCGCATCCGCCGCGCCGATGTCGCCATTCGTCCGCAGGTGCGGGTGACGCCGCTGGAACGCAGCGGACTGCTGTCGGAGATGTTCGATTGCGACCTCTGGCTGAAGTGCGACCACCTGCAGCCCACCGGCTCGTTCAAGATCCGCGGCGCCACCAATCGGGTGAGCCACCTCAGCGCCGAGGAGCGTCGGCGCGGCGTGACCACGGCCTCGACCGGCAACCACGGCCAGGCGGTGGCGCGCGCCGGCGCGCTGGCCGGCGTGCCAGTCACCGTCTATGTCGCGGCCTCAGCGACCGCGGCCAAGCGCGCGGCGATCCGGGCCCTGGGCGCCGACCTGGTGGTCGTCGACGGTTCGGTCGTGGAGGCCGAGATGACCGCCCGCCGCGTCGCCGGCGAGCGGGGCCAAGTCTACATCTCACCCTACAACGACATCGAGGTGGTGGCCGGGCAGGGCACCCTGGGGTTGGAGCTGATGGACGCGGCTCCGGACCTGGACGCCGTCTTCATCGCCACCGGCTGCGGTGGCCTGACCGGCGGCTCGGGGACGGCGATCAAGGAACTGAACCCCAGGACCCGCGTGATCGCGGTCTGGCCCGAACGGTCGCAAGCCCTGTTGCGATCGCTGGAGGCGGGCAGCATCGTCGATTGCGAGGATGAGCCCACCCTGTCGGACGGGACGGCCGGGGCCGTGGAACCCGGCTCCATCACCTTCCCGATCTGCCAGGCGGTGATCGATCAGACCGTTACGGTGACCGAGGACGAGATCACCGTCGCCATGCGCCGGATCGCCGAGGCCGAGCGCTGGATGGTGGAGGGCGCGGCGGGGGTCGCCCTAGGCGGCCTAATCAAGACCGCCGACCAATGGCGGGGGCGCAAGGTGGCCGTCGTGCTCTGCGGTCGTAACATCGCCCTGCAGACGTTCCTGCAAGCGGTGTCGGCCGACTCGGCGGTCGGCGTGCGCGTCTGAGGAAAGGCCCTTCGGTGACCACCGCCACGCTCCGGGTTGTCGACATGCACACGGCGGGCGAGCCGGTCCGCATCGTTGAGCACGGCTATCCGGAGCTCAGCGGCGGCACGATCCTGGAAAAGCGGCGCGACGCGCTCAGCCGCCTCGATCATCTGCGCCGGGCGATGATGCTGGAGCCCCGGGGCCACGGCGGCATGTACGGCGTGATCCCGACGCAGCCCTGCCGGCCGGAGGCGGACCTCGCGGTGCTGTTCACGCACCAGGAGGGCTATTCCACCATGTGCGGCCACGCGACCGTGGCCATTGGGCGCTGGGCTTTGGACACCGGGCGGGTGCCATCGGAGGGCGGGCGGGCGAGCTTCGCCCTGGAGGCGCCCTGCGGGATCGTGCGGGTCGAGGTGACGTCTGCCGGCGAGGGGCCGCCGCAGGTGGCGTTCGAGAGTGTCGAATCCTTCGCGTACCGCCTCGACGCCGAGGTCGAGGTCCCAGGGTTCGGCCGCGTCAGCTTCGACATCGCCTTCGGCGGCGCCTACTACGCGATCCTGCCGGCCTCGCGGCTCGGTCTGTCCTTGATGGAGACGCCGCTGGGGGAACTCGTGGCGGCCGGCGTGGCGATCACCGAGGTGGTGCGCGCGGCCATCCCGATCCGCCATCCCGCCGAGCCCGACCTGGGGTTCCTCTATGGGACGATCCTGACCGACGACGTCGCCTGTGGCCACGCCGCGGGACGCCCCAGCTACAACCTCTGCATCTTCGCCGAGGGCCAGATCGACCGCTCGCCCACCGGCAGCGGTGTCACAGCGCGCCTGGCCCTGGCGGCGGCGCGGGGCGAGATGGCGATGGGCGACGGCTGCGAGATCCGCGGCGTTTCCGGCCAGGGTTTCCGGGCCCGTCTCGCCTCGGTTGCGCACGGCCCCCACGGCGTCGTCTCGCGGGTGCGGGTGAGCGGCCAGGCCTTCTACAGCGGGCGCAGCGAACTGGTCCTGGAGGCGGCCGATCCCTTCGCCCACGGCTTCGTCCTGCCGCGGCGGTTCGCGGACCTGGCCGGCCCATGAGGCGGATCGCGGCCTGCATCGCCAGCCTGGCCGCGCTCGCCGGCGCCCACGGCGCGGCGGCGGAGACCCTGCTGCGCGCGCGGCTGGCGTCGGACATCCTGTCGACCGAGCCCGGAGGCAAGCGCGACGGCAACACCGACGACGTGCTGGCCCATGTGGTCGAAGGGCTGGTGGCCTACCGCGAGAACGGCGAGATCGGCCCGATGCTCGCGAAGAGCTGGACGGTCTCGCCGGACGGCCGCACCTACAGCTTCCAGCTGCGCGACGGCGTCGTCTTCCACAACGGCCAGCCCCTGACGGCCGCCGACGCCGTCTGGTCGATCAGACGTTACCTGAAGCCTTCCACCCATTGGCGCTGCGCGTCGGAGTTCGGTCCGCAGGGCATCGCCCGGATCGTTTCGGTCGAAGCCCCCGATCCGCGCACCGTGGTCCTGAGCCTCGACCGTCCCGCGCCCCTGTTGCTGAAGACCCTTGCGCGCCCCGACTGCGGACAGACCGGCATCCTGCATCCGGCCTCGGTGGGCCCGGACGGCAGGTGGCGCGGGCCCATCGGCACCGGCCCGTTCACGATCGGCGAGTGGCGGCGCAACCAGTACGTCGACGTGGTGCGCTTCCCCCGCTATGCGGCTCTGCCGGGTCCAAGGGACGGCGACGGCGGCGGCAAGCGCGCGCTGGTCGACCGGGTCCGGTTCATGGTCATCCCCGACAGCTCGGCCGCCCGCGCCGCCCTGTTGCGCGACAGCCTGGATGTCATTGACTCGCTCAGCCCGACCGAACTGGGTGGGGTGAAGGGCGACCGGCGCGTGCGGCTGCAGTACGCGCCTACCGACGATTTCTGGCTCCTGATGCTGCAGACGCGCGATCCGCTGCTGGCCGACCCGCGCCTGCGCCGGGCGATCGCCATGACCATCGACACCGCGGCCCTGACGCGGGCGGTGACCTGGGGCACGTCGCACGCTGACAACTCGCCTGTGCCCTCGGCCAGTCCCTACTGGACCGGGCCGCAGGCGCGGTTGCGCCAGGTCGACCTGGCGGAGGCTCGGCGCTTGGCGGCGGCGGCCGGCTATCGCGGCCAGCCGATCCGCATCACCACCAACCGGCGCTTTCCGCAGATGTTCGATTCCGCCGTCCTGATCCAGGCCATGGCCCGGCGCGCCGGCATCAACTTCACCATCGACACGGTCGACTGGGCCAACGAGGTGCAGCGCTACAGCGCCGGCGACTTCCAAGCCCTGGTGTTCAGCTTCTCGGTGCGGCTGGATCCCGCCATGGATTTCGGCCTGCTCATCGGCGACAAGGCCAAGGACCCGCGCAAGGTCTGGGAGTCGCCGCGGGCCCAGGCGCTGCTGGAGCAGGCCAGCCACGCCGACGATCCCAGGACGCGGCAGGCGGCGTTCGACGCCCTGCAGCAGGCCTTCCTGGAGGATACCCCGGCGGTGGTCCTCTTCAACGCCACGCGCATCTCGGCCACCCGGGCCAATGTGACCGGCTACAAGGAGTGGCGCGCCGCCCAGCAACGGCTGTGGGGCGTCGGATTCTGCGGAGCCGCGGCATGCTGAGCTACATCGCGCGGCGCCTGCTGCTGGCAATCCCGACCCTGCTGCTGGTGGCGCTGGCGGTCTTCTTCCTGATCCGCCTGGTGCCGGGCGATCCCGCCCTGGTCATGCTGGGCGAGGGCGCCGACAAGGCCGCGGTCGCGGCCCTGCACGAGGAGCTCGGGCTCGATCGGCCCGTCCCGGCCCAGTTCGCGACCTGGGCGGCCCATGTGGCGCGCGGCGACCTCGGGACCTCGATCGTCAGCGGAGAGCCGGTGGCCGGCATGATCCTGGCGCGGTTCCGCCTGACCGCGACGGTGGTGCTGGTCTCGGTGGGTCTGGCGACCCTGATCGCCATCTGCGCCGGTTTGCTGGCGGCGTGGCGGCGCAATACCCGGCTGGACCTCGCGATCGTCGGCGCCTCGACCCTCGTCCTGGCGATCCCGAGTTTCTGGCTTGCCCTGCTCCTGCTCCTGCTGTTCGGGCTGAAGCTCGGCTGGCTGCCCTTCGTGGGCTACGTTCCTTTCGCCGAAGCGCCTGGCCAGGCGGTGCTCTTCCTGGTGCTGCCGATCGTCACCCTCACCATCTCCCAGAGCGGGACCCTGACCCGGATGATGCGCTCCAGCGCCATCGAGGTCATGGGCCTGGAATACGTCACCCACGCCCGCGCCAAGGGGCTGAGCGAGGCCGCAGTCCTGCGCCGCCACGTCTTCCCCAACGCCTTT
>Ga0105240_10016104_pt1 | contig 10131 bp, 7 predicted proteins | sample KBSC54metaG_FD_80426 | JGI IMG/M metagenome (GOLD analysis project Ga0105240, IMG submission 80426) | Corn rhizosphere microbial communities from Kellogg Biological Station, Michigan, USA - KBS C5-4 metaG | ecosystem: Host-associated > Plants > Roots > Rhizosphere > Soil | place: Michigan, USA... | reverse complement strand
GGGCCACCGGGACCGGTTGGACGAGGTCCAGTTGCCTGCCCTGCCGGGACGGGAGCACCGTCAGCGCGGTTAAAGTTTGGCTCGTTCTCTTCATCGAACTCCTCGCCGCCTTCTTCCTCTTCGAAGTCCTCTCCACCCTCAATGAGGATGGTGCTCTGGTTCGAGCGAGGCTGGCGTTCGTCGAATTCGCTGCGCGGACGCTGCGGTCTGCTGGGCTGCTGAGGTGCTTCTTCAGTCCTGCTGCTGCCGCCATCACCATTGTCGCCGTTTTCGACAGGTGCGCCGGTAGTTGCAGCGAGCTTGGCTTTCTGCTCGCGGATGAGAGCCTTGCGGCTGAGCTTGATGCGGTTGCCCTCGATAGCGAGGACCTTGACCATGACCTGATCGCCTTCGCGCAACTCGTCTTTAACTTCCTTGACGCGATGCTCGGCGATTTCAGAGATATGCAGGAGTCCATCGGTTCCGGGGAAGAGCTCGACGAAGGCGCCGAACTCAGCGAGCCGGACGACTTTGCCGAGGTAGATCTTGCCGATCTCGGGAACGGCAGTGATGTTGCCGATGATTTCGAGCGCGCGCTTGAGGCCGTCGGCGTCGCTGGATGAGACGCTGACCTTGCCTGTGTCGTCGACATCGATCTTGGCGCCGGTCTGCTCGACGATGCCACGGATGGTGGCGCCGCCTTTGCCGATGAGGTCGCGGATCTTGTCGGTTGGAATCATCAGGGTCTCGATGCGCGGAGCATACTGCGAACGCTCAGTGCGAGGACCGCTGAGCTCTGCGTCCATCTTGTCGAGGAGTAAGAGACGACCGCGCTTGGCCTGCTCCATGGCTTCCTGGAGGATCTGCCGGGTGAGGCCGCCGATCTTGATGTCCATCTGAAGGGCGGTGATTCCCTTGCGGGTTCCGGCAACCTTGAAGTCCATGTCTCCATAGTGATCTTCTGCACCGGCGATGTCGGTGAGGATGGCGTAATCGTCGCCTTCCTTTACGAGGCCCATCGCAACGCCGGCAACTGAGCCGGTGAGTGCGATGCCGGCGTCAAACAGCGCGAGACTGGCACCGCAGACTGAGGCCATTGAAGAAGAACCGTTCGACTCGAGAATGTCGGAGACGATGCGAATAGTGTAGGGCTGTTCGGATGCATCGGGCAGAACGGCGGTGATGGCCCGCTCGGCGAGTGCTCCGTGGCCCACTTCACGACGACCCACTCCCGTCATACGACCTGTTTCCCCAACGCTGAACGGCGGGAAGTTGTAGTGAAGCATGAAGTTTTTCTTCTTTTCGCCTTCGAAGCTCTCGAGGCGCTGGCCTTCGTCGGCGGTCCCGAGTGTGGCCGTGACCAGAGCTTGAGTCTCTCCGCGAGTGAAGAGCGCCGAGCCGTGGGTACGAGGGAGCACCTTGGTCTCTATGGAGATGGGACGGATTTCATCAAAGGCGCGGCGGTCTGGACGAATGCGATCCTTCGTCACCTGCTCACGGAAGGTGCGCTCGCGCAAAGCTTCGTAGTAGTGAGCCAGCTTCTTCTTGGCATCCGGTTCATCGGCCGAAAGACCGGCAGCAAGCTCATCCTTGATCTGCTTGACGAGGGAGTAGCTTTCGATCTTGTCATGCGCCTTGGTGTCGAGGGCATCCTTGAGACGCTCGCCGACTTTGCTCTTGAGCGCGTTGTAGTACTCCTCGTCGAAGACGGGAGCGGTGAATTTGCGCTTCTGCTTCCCTGCTTTGGAGACGAGCTCTTCGATGGCGGCGACGATCTTCTTGATCTCTTCGTGGCCGAATTCGATGGCGGCGAGGATGACGTCTTCCGTCTCCTCTTTCGCGCCCGACTCGATCATGACGATGCCGTCTTTGTGGCCGACGACCATGATGTTGATGGTTGTGTTGGCGCGCTCTTCGTAGGTGGGATTGATGACGAACTCGCCGTTTATGCGGCCAACGCGGACAGCACCGACGGTTGCGCCGAAGGGAATGTCAGAGAGGGCAAGCGCGGCGGCGGCGGCGTTGATGCCGATGACGTCAGGATCATTCTGTTTGTCTGCTGAAAAGACGAGCGCGATGATCTGGGTCTCGTTGCGGAAACCTTCAGGGAAGAGGGGGCGGATGGGGCGGTCGATCTGACGCGAGGTGAGGATTTCTTTCTCACTGGGGCGGCCTTCACGCTTGATGAAGCCACCGGGGATGCGGCCGCCGGCATAGGTGTACTCGCGGTAGTCCACAGTAAGGGGGAAGAAATCGATGCCTTCGCGGGGGTCAGGAGACGCAACCGCGGTGGCTAGGACCACGGTCTCGCCCGTGGTGACCAGAGCAGCGCCGGAAGCCTGCTTGGCCATGCGACCGGTCTCAAAGACCAGGCGCTTGCCGCCAGCGAGCTCGACTGTCACTTCTTGTTTAGACATAGTGTCCTCGTTTCATTTTTTCGCTTGGGAAACTTTTCAGGGGTGAGTTATCGGACTGGCAAGAATTGGAACCATGCAAAAACGCCGTCCTGAGCGGAGTGTCAGAAGCGGCGTAGTTGAGGGGGCATGCATGGAGGACAAGTCGTAATGAGACGACAGTTCCACGCATGTCCCGGCAGGGTTTTGGGTTTGCCAGGTACACCATTGGCCCGAACGGCGATTGCGAGGGGGCCATGACCAAATTCCGGTCTGGGCGCTTCCGGATCAACGTTTGCTTTCTAAGTTACTTGCGGATACCGAGCTTTGTGATCACGTCGCGATAGCGATCGGTATCATGCGTCTTCAGGTAATCCAGCAGGCGGCGGCGCTTGCTTACGAGCATCAGGAGGCCACGGCGCGATGCATGGTCCTTCTTATGAGTTTTGAAGTGCTCGGTCAGTTCGCCAATCCGCTCACTCAGAATCGCGATCTGGACTTCGGGGGAACCGGTGTCCGTATCGTGGGTGCGGAAGCGTTCAATCAATGAGGTTTTCTTTGCGGTCGCCAGCACGGCGTAGGTTACTCCTCTTGCGTTCTCAGTCCACTCTCAAGTGTCTGCATAGAGATTAACATGAATGACTTGCAGGACGAAACCCGGGGCAGTGTGAGGGATAAGTGACGCAGGGTGAACGGCCCGGAGATCGCTCCGCGCGCTCGGCGACCAAACCCGAGATAATAAGGTGAATGCCCTTTACCATCTCTCATGCTGCTGCTGCGCTTCCCTTTCGCCGTACGCGCCTGATTATGTCCGCGCTGGTTTTTGGCTGCTTTGGTCCCGACCTCGAGTACTTCTTGTGGCTCCGGCCGCATGGACACTTCGGGCACACGGTACCGGGGCTGTTCCTGTTCGATCTCCCGGCATGCCTGATCGCTCTGTTCCTCTTTCATCGTTACGCAAAAGCGCCCTTGGTTGCCTGCCTTCCTGCAAGACTACGAGAACGGATTCACGATGGTGGGAGCCTGCGGATACGATCCGTGTCGCAATTCGCGCTTGTGTGCGTGTCGATTATGGTGGGGATCGTAACGCACGTTGTGTGGGACTCATTCACGCATGACTCGTACTTGCTCGGTCGAGATTTGCAATTTCTCAAGGAAAACGTGAAGCTGCCGCTCTACGGTTATCGAGACTGGGCTCTGATATTGCAGTATGCAAGTTCCGTGTTCGGTATGGTCGCGATTCTGGCGTGGTTCATCCATTGGTATCGGCACGCGCCACCCGATCACCTAGAGAAGGACAACGGGTTTTTCTCGCGGGACCGGATGGCAGTTGCGGGCGCATTTGTGGCTGCGATCCTGGTTGGGCTGGTCCGCGCGTCGATGGGTGGGTTGCCGCATGGAGTCCACGGCTACCAAAGGTTTCTAACGGCCGCATCGATTTCCAGTATCGCAACGTTCTGCCTGGAGATTCTTGTCTATGGCTTCGTTCACAATCACATCTCGAGTGAGTCGGAAGCAGCGTGAGGGTACGGCACGGGGCGCGGCGCGGTCGAGGTGGGGTAAGATTCGGGCAGGCTGGCACACCCGGCAATGACTCGCGTTCACCTACATCTAGCGCTCACGGTTGCACTGGGATCAGCTGCACTTGCCTCGGCGCAGCAGAGTGAAGATACGCAAAAGATCAGATTTCGCGATGTCTCGCGCGATGCCGGGCTGACGACGCAGCCGCCCCCGTCGCTTGAGAAGAAGTACCTGGTAGAGATGATGGGGGGAGGCATTGCGCTATTCGACTGCGACAACGATGGGAAGCTGGACATTGTTGTAACGAACGACTCGGACGTGGATCGGTATCGCAAGGGCGGCGATCTAATGCTTACGCTGTACCACCAGGACTCTGCCCTTCACTTCTCGGACACGACCGTCAAATCCGGGCTGACGACGAAGGGCTGGGGGATGGGGATTGCTGTCGGCGATTACGACAACGACGGCCTGCCCGATATCTACGTCACGGGTTACAGGCACAACCTCCTGTACCACAACGCAGGCGGCTGCAAGTTTGAGGACGTGACTGAGAAGAGCCATGTGGGCGGAGGCGGATTCTCAGCAGGCGCTGCGTGGGCCGACTATGACGGCGATGGACGGCTGGATCTGTTCGTGTCGCGATATGTGTATACGGATCTCGACCATCTGCCTGGGCCGGGGTCGAAGGGGTTCGGGTACCGTGATGTGCAGATTGAGCAGCCAGTGGCGCATGACGGATACGCCGATCTGCTGTATCGGAACCGCGGGGATGGAACGTTTGAGGAGGTTGCGGCGAAGGCCGGCGTGAGCAACGCTGAGCATCGGCTGGGGATGGGCGTAGTGTGGGCGGACTACGATAGCGACGGCTGGCCTGATCTGTTTATCACGAATGACATGTCGGCCAACTACGTGTTCCGCAACAAGCACGATGGGACGTTTGAGGATCTTGGCGTGTCTGCTGTGGTGGCGCTGGGAGAGCGAGGCGAAATGCAAGGCAACATGGCGGCTGACTTTGGCGATGTGGCACATGACGGCACTTTGGGTTTGCTGATTACGCGCTACGCACATCAGCCATTGAGCCTTTATCACTACAGTGCAGCGGAGGGATTTGTTGACGACACGTACGTGTCCGGCCTGGCTCATATCGATCGCAATATGACGCGGTGGGGCGGTGGGTTTGCGGATTTCGATAATGACGGATGGAACGACATGCTGGTGGCTGACGGAAATTTTTCTCCACTGATTGATGCGATTCCAACTGACCCACGGTATGTGGAGCCGATGCTGTTGTTTCGCAATATGGGGAATGCACATTTCGCAGATGCGTCAGAAGCGTCAGGGCTGAATGCGGGGACTTTGCAGTCGCGGCGAGGGACGGCATTTGGAGATATCGATAACGACGGCAACGTGGACGTGGTCACGTACAACGTGGGTGGGCCGCCATCGTTGTTTCTGAACGTGACGAAGACTGCGAACCACCGGGTTGAATTGAAACTTGAGGGAACGAAGAGTAACAAGGCTGCTATTGGCGCTCGGGTTACGGTGAAAACGCCTTCGGCATCGGGCGAGGTGAAGCGCATCGATGAGGTTCGCGGAGGCGGGAGCTATTTGTCGAATAACGATCAGCGGTTGCACTTCGGACTGGGGAGCGCGAGCGTGATGAGCCGGGTGGAGATTCGCTGGCCGAGCGGCGCGGTGGAAGAGCTGAAGGATGTGGCGGCGGATGCGTTGTACACGGTTGTGGAAGGGCAAGGGATTACGAAGAGGGTGCGGCTCGGGTCGGCGATGAAGTGAGGAAGACCACGATGCGACGCAGGGGAATGGTTCTGAGGAGAAACGCGCGCAGGAGCTGAAGCCCCGACATAATCTATGCGTTCTGGTGGCCCGGCTAAAAGCGGTGCCCTTGTTACAAAACCTGGATACGTGGTCAGTCTGCACCGCGCCAGTAGTTGGCGCGGGCGATGATCTTGGCGCCGTAATCGTCGACGGTGCGGACGCGGATGGTGTGGAGGCCGGGAGACGGATCGGTGGGGCTGAAGGTGATGAGATAGCGATTGTGGACCTCTTTAGCCGCGTCCATGATGCGATCTTCGAAGCGGTGATCGCCCACGAAGGTCATGTATTCGCCACCGCTCATGATTGCGATTTGCTTGGCCACATTCTTCTTGAATGCATTCACGGCCATCACCAGAGTCGAAACCATGCTCATCATCCGGTCTTCCCCGGAGTCTTTGACGTCGTGGGCGAACTCGGCTTTGGATGGCGAGTAGGAGACGCTGACCACAAGCACATCGGAGCGGCCGATTTTGGCTACGAGTTGTGCCGGCTTGGTGTGCTTGCTACCGTGGTCGCGCTGCTCGCTGATGAGCAGCAGGACGCGCCGGTATTGCTTGGGCTGGTCTTCGAGCAGGTTTACTCCGTAGCTGATGGTGTCCAGGATTGCCGCTCCGCCGTCGCCGGGCTCGAGTTGCTGAAGGCTCTGAGAGAGTTCCTCTTCGGAGTGGGTGTAGTCGTGGATGAGGCGCGGCACGGAGCTGAAGCCGACGAGAGCCGCCTGGCTTCGGGGATCAGAGAGAAACATTTCGAGGAGCGGGCCCATCTTGCCGAGTTTCTTGAATTCGAGCCATCCGGAGCGGCCTTCCTCCATGGCGATGACGAGGGCAATGGGCGCGGTATCAAGCTCTTCCTGGACTTGGATCTTCTGAGGGACGCCATTGTCTTCGACGATGAAGTCTGACTGCTTGAGGCCGTATACGATTCCGCCGCCGTGGGGTTTCTCGACGAGCGTGGGGACGAGGACCTCGTTGGTGGTGACACGGATGGTGGGGGCAGTCGATTGCGATCCGGACATAGGCCGGGGAGGCTCGACGGGCGGCAGCTTCGGCTGTTGCGCGCTGGCGGAAATGCCAGCGTTGAGCAGAAGTACCGCGAGCAGAAATTGAAGACTCTGGGCCAGCCCAAATCTCATCTCGATAGAGACCCCCGTTCTCGATGATAGGTGATCGTTTCGAGGGAGATTTGAGGACGGAAAGCGCACTTTGCGACTTAAATCACGATATTGTCAGCGATATTTCCCGCAATTTCGTTTCCTGGGCCTAAAAGTCACCGAAAAGTCGCTAGATGATTGCACACTCGTGGGATAGAGGTAGTTACCACTACGCGGTATTTTTGGTCACGGGAGTAAGGAGAAAGTCCCATGGGTCGAACAAGCAATGACGAGACGTATCTCAGCGCATTCAACGCAGCCGTTATGCAACGCGAACAGATCTACCAGGAATTTGAACGATTGAAGAATCGCAGAATTTTGGTGGAAGCAGCAGCGAGAGCGCTTGAGCCGGTGGTGTATCCCAGCGAGTATCTGAAGGACGAATCAGAGAAGAGCTCGCCGAGTGTGGTCGAAATCCCCCGCTCCGCACCGAACATCGAGATTTGGAATCCGACATCGCCTGTGGAAACCAGCACAATACTTCCGGCCGTTGAGAATATCGAGAAGACGGTGCCGGTACAAGCTGTCACGCAGGTTTATGTTCGCGGCAATGCCGAGCCGGATGAAGAGATACAGCGGCGCATCAATATTGCGATCGGGCGGTCCGCTGCCGACTGAAGTCAATCGATAAGAGCATCCTGCTGCCTGGGTCGCTGGTCTAATCTCGAGAGCCAGCGCAGCCCGGGGCATTTGCGAACTGATCAGCATCGCTGTTCTTACGCGCGAACCCAGATCCTGTAGCGGTAGGTAACAACGCGCTCCTGTCCGGGAGAGAGCGTGACTTCCCAGCTGAGACGCGATTTAGGATTATCGCTCTCAATTCCCTCACCAAGTTGCACGGTCTTTCCTTCGTCGGATTGAACCTCGGTTTTGCCGCGAAGAGTTTTGCCGATGGCGAGATGGACCTGCTTCGACTTGTAGTTCTTCACCTTGAGTTTTCCTTCCACCGTGACCAGGTCGTAGTTGTAGCCGCGGCGGTGATTGAGTTCCTGCTGCCTTGCTACTTCGCGTTCTTCATGACTGGCTCGTATATCGGTGGCGATGGTGATGCGCAGAGTTGAGGCGGCTCCTTTCTGGGTGTAGGTGAGGGTGTCCTGCGAGACCGGCTTGTCACCGGAGATGACGAGAGCGGGCGCGCTCGTCCACGGGAATTTAGTTGAGTTTTTCAGGCGAATCGAATGCCATATGCTGTCGGCGCGATTTCCGTCCTGGGGATTCTGATTGGGGTTGATGACGTTGCCGTAGGCATCGACGCGCGGCTGGTCTTCGACCTCCCAGTTGTACAGGTGCTCGTAAGCTACGTTGCCTGAGAAGACGCTGTAGCTGGCGCGTTCTCCTTTCGCGAGGGTTACGTCTGAGCGGCTGTAGAGGAAGAGATCTTCTTCAGGAGCGCTCGACATTTCGTCGACGCCATTCACGAGATTGATGGGTCCGGCTTCGGCCTTGTCGAGCATGGCGAGTTGCCCCCCGAGTGCATTTGAGAATGCGCCGAAGGATTTCTTGCGGTCTTCATCGCGTTCGGCGTCTTTCATGAAGTCGACCAGAGATTGCTGGAGACTCATCGGCGAGAGGGTGTTGGAATAGGCGAAGTTGGGCACACCTACGACGAAGAAGAGCTGAGCGTTCTGGAGGTCTTCAGCATCGTCAGTGACGACGGCTTGCATGGTGATCTGGGCGTTGGTGTCGTCGTTGAGGGAGATGAGATAGGACGGAGTCCAGCCAAGGCCGTGTTCGAGGTAGCCCATGGAGAGCTTTTCTTTGGTTGATGCGCCTTTGATTTTGAGGCGGAGGGCCTGGCTTTGGGTCTGTAGAGTTTCGCGAAGAATGGCATCGTCGGGCAGGTTGGCCATGGAGATGCCGCCGAGCGGGAAGGCCATGAGGCGCTTTTCGGTGCGGAGCAGGAGGTAGTCCTCGTGCTGGGGCGCGTAGCGGGAGTCAGTGGGTGCAATTGAAGCGGTGACGGGGTCAGGCGGAGTGTCTTTGAGGCCGACGACTTCTCCGGTGTAGTCCTTCATCTGGTAAGTGATGGTGACAGTTTTGCCGGCGTTGGCGCGGAGGATCTCGCCGATGGTCTGGATGGGGCGGTGGGTGGGAGTGTTGTAGCGGTAGGCGACGATCTCATCAATTTTCGCGTCGGGATTGACGGGCGCTATCCAGAGGCTGCCGAGGGTGGCAGTCGGAATCGGGGAGAGGCGGGCGGTGCCGGCGGAGATAGGGATCTCACCCTGACGGAGGACGAAGGCAAGGCCGTTTTTGAATGCGGCAACGGCGACCGCCTTAGGCAGGGGCGTGGGAGCGTCGGCGGTTTCGCCGGCAAAGAGGGCGAGTGCAGGGGTGATCAGAATACAGGCGAGACGCAGAGCTTTCGGAGCGAGACGCATTGTTCATCCTCCAGGGACGATCTCGGAAGGACAGCGGTTCCGAATCTGATCTGGGAACGGACAGGACACGAGGGCTTGCAGGGTTATTTTTCGACGTGAGGACGTGTCGAGGTCAACTCAGCTTCTATGGGCGGCGCCGAGCTTCTTTTTGAACCTGGCCGGTCCAGAGGAGAAAGCTGAGGAGTTCCCATTTGGAGTGCCACATGAAGGCGAAGATGTCGCGGGGACGGAGGGTTTCAGCTGGCTTGCTGGAATAGGTCTCGACACGCCAGCGGAGGTATTCACTGCGCCAGGGGGTGAGACGGTGGCCGCGGGTGGCGTTCCAGATGAATTTGAGGGCGCCGAACATCTCTAAAAAGGATAGCAGCGGCACCAGACGAAGGGTTGCGGCGAAGGGCGAAAACTGAAGAGCCGCAGCACAGACTATGCCGGTGCGTCGCCCTGAAGGCCATCATCCACCCACTCTGCGCCACATGCTTCGCAATGCCAGGCAGCATCACGGGGAGGCACCGGAATCGCGAGAACGTAGAGAGCCACAAATGACCGGCCACTCTCTGTTCCGTTGCCGAGTGTGACCTCTCCGGAACCACACTTCGGACATTTCGGCTGCAAGAAGACGTCCTCTCCGTCATATGGAATAGCTGGCGGCACTGCATCCTCCAGAATCTCGCGTGCAGCTGCCTCGTCGGATTGGGCAACCTGCAAACGCATGCCGCCGACCAGATTGGAATAGAACCAATCCATCCGTACGAGATTCTCATCCGCGATCCACGCTGAAATGCCCGCTGATTCCAGGAGCGAGCGTCTTGCGTATGCCTCCGCAAAATCTCGATAGGACTGCACCGTCACCAAGCGGCGAAGTTCCCACTCC
>Ga0105240_10016103_pt1 | contig 10131 bp, 4 predicted proteins | sample KBSC54metaG_FD_80426 | JGI IMG/M metagenome (GOLD analysis project Ga0105240, IMG submission 80426) | Corn rhizosphere microbial communities from Kellogg Biological Station, Michigan, USA - KBS C5-4 metaG | ecosystem: Host-associated > Plants > Roots > Rhizosphere > Soil | place: Michigan, USA... | reverse complement strand
ATGGTGCACCACTTCGCGGACTTCGAAGATGGCGATCATGGGAACGAATCGTACGAACAGCCACATCAATGTTGTAAACAGGCCGATGGTTCCGAGAAACGTCGCCCAATCCCAAATGGTCGGATAATACATGCCCCACGACGAAGGCAGGAAGTCGCGGTGCAGGCTGACCACGACGATCACAAAGCGCTCCAGCCACATACCGATGTTTACGACGATCGAAATGACGAACAACCCAGTGATGTTGCGGCGGATCTTCGCCGACCAGAGCAGCTGTGGGATCAGGATGTTGCAAAGGATCAGCATTCCGTAAAAGAAACCATACGGACCGGTCATGCGGTTCCAATACATGAAGCGCTCGTACGTATTGCCGCTGTACCAGGAAATGAAGGCCTCCATGGAGTAGCCGTAGGCGACGATCAGTCCGGTGCCCAGCATCACCTTGGCGGCCGACTCCAGGTGGCGCATAGTGATGACGTCTTCCAGGTGAAACCATTTACGAGTAGGAATCGCCAGCGTCAGCACCATGGCGAACCCCGAATAAACAGCGCCGGCGACGAAATAAGGCGGGAAGATCGTGGTGTGCCAGCCAGGCAGGATGGACACGGCGAAGTCGAAGCTGACAATGGTGTGCACGGAGAGCACCAGGGGCGTCGACAGGCCGGCCAGCAGAAGATAGGCCATCTGGTACCGTTCCCAGTGTTTGGCCGAACCGCGCCACCCGAGGGAGAGAATGCCGTAGAGCACCTGCTGCCAGCGCAGCTTTGCTTTATCCCGCATCACCGCAAAGTCGGGCACCAGGCCGGTCAGCCAGAAGAGCAGCGATACCGTGGCATAGGTGGAAACCGCAAACACGTCCCACAGCAGCGGGCTGCGAGGCTGCGGCCACAGCCACATCGAATTCGGATAGGGAAGCAGCCAATAGGCCAGCCACGGACGGCCGGTGTGCAGCACGGGAAACATACCCGCGCAGGCTACGGCAAACAACGTCATCGCTTCCGAGAACCGGTTGATTGACGTTCGCCAGTCCTGATGCAGAAGAAGAAGAATGGCCGAGATGAGCGTTCCAGCGTGACCGATACCGATCCACCAGACGAAGTTGACGATCGCAAAGCCCCAGCCGACTGGGATCATGATGCCCCAGATGCCGACGCCCTTGTACAAAAGATAGGTCGCGGAAACCAGCAATAGCTGCAGCAGAGCGAAACCGGCAGCCAGGGCGAAGAACCACTGCTTGGGTGTCTTCGCGAGCGGAGAGAAAGGAATGTCGCCGACCTTGTCGGTGACCGTGCCAAAATCGTGTCCCGGCCCCAGGACGCTGTCCGGTCCCGGATCGATACTCGGTGGCAAGGGGCGATGAACTATTTCTTCAGTCTTCAAGCCTTTACCCTTTCTGTCCTTCCAGGTCGGGATTTGGATTCCGGAGGCGGCCCAGATAGGTGGTGCGCGGCCGCGTGTTCAAGTCCTCCAGCAAGCCGTAGTTGCGCATCTGGCGTTTCAATTTGGCCACTTCGCTATTCGGGTCGTTGATGTCGCCGAAAACAATCGCCTTGGTCGGACAGGCCTGCGCGCAAGCCGGCGTGATTTCGCCATCCCGAATTCTGCGGTTCTCGCGCTCCGAAAGGATCTTGGCCGAGCTGATGCGCTGAACGCAATAGCTGCACTTTTCCATCACGCCGCGGCTGCGGACCGTGACATCCGGATTCCGCAACCCTTCCAGACTCTGCGTGTACCAGTCTGCGTAAAGCAGGAAGTTGAACCGGCGAACTTTGTACGGACAGTTGTTTGAGCAGTAGCGTGTGCCGACGCAGCGGTTATAAACCATCTGGTTTAATCCGTCGCCGCTATGGACAGTGGCCGCCACCGGACAAACCAACTCGCAGGGCGCGTTCTCGCACATCATGCAGGTAACAGGCTGGAAGAACAACTCGGGATCATCGAGATTGTTCCCGCCATAGTAGCGGTCGATTCGAATCCACTGCATCTGCCGCCCCTTGGCCGTCTGTTCTTTCCCTACCACCGAGATATTATTCTCGGCCTGGCAGGCGATATTGCAGGCATTGCAGCCGATACAAACGTTGAGGTCGATCGACATCCCCCACTTGTATCCCTCGTATTTGTAGTCGGGATACAGGGAATGCGTCGAAGCCTCGGCCTCCTCGGCGGCGCCCGCATAGCCAGGATTCTTTTTGTACTCTTCGATGGTCGCCATCCGGACCGGATTGCGTTCTTCCATCGACTGCTGGTGCTGCGTGTCCGCGAGCGGATATTTTTTGCCCGTTTTCCGGACTTCTACTCCGGTCCCGTGATACAAAGCATCCGAAGTGCGGATCTGGTAGGCGTTGTAGCCGATGCCAGTGGCGATCCTGCCGCCTGCGCTCCGCCCGTATCCGAGATGGACCGTGATCGAATTGGCGGCATGACCGGGAGCGATCCACACCGGCCCCTCGATGCTGCGGCCCTGATAGTTTACCGCAACAACGTCTTCGTTCTGAACTCCCAGACGTTGCGCATCCGATGGGCCCATCCAAACCACGTTGTCCCACGTGAGCTTTGTCGTCGGCTTCGGCAGTTCCTGCAGCCAGCCGTTATTGGCGAAAGAACCATCCCCGACGCAGGCGTCGGGACGAATCACAATTTCGCGCCCCGGCCCGATGGGCGTTGGAGCAGCAGCGGGTGGCTTCGCGGAGACATTGATTACCGGGAGCCCTTCCTCGATGATGCCGTCGTGAAGAGCGATCTGCCACGACTTGTCGAAGTCTTTGCCGGCGCTCCGCTCTTCCCAGTAGCCCTTAACCAGGTCGTGTGCCGACTTGCCGGCGGCGCCCGCCAGAACAGACAGAACCTCGATGGCCGTCTTGCCCGCATAAAGCGGAGCAATCAACGGCTGCTGGACAGTTACCGTGCCGTCGTAGGCCCGGGTGTCGCCCCAGGTCTCCAGGAAGTGGGCCTCCGGGAGTTGCCACTGGCAAAGCACGGACGTCTCGTCGTTATAGCCCGCAAGATGCACGCGGAGCTTTACTTTTTTCAGAGCTTCGGCAAAATTCAGGTCGGCCGGCGCATCATACACCGGGTTGCCGCCGAGAATCAGCAGCGTACTCACCTTGCCGGCATTCATGGAAGCAACCAGGTCGCGGATGGACTGCACCTGATCCACCGGGTAGGCTTCCAACGGCTGGGTGAAGGTGATGGTCTCGCCCCGGTTGCCGAGTGTTTCGTTGATGGCGTAGCCGAGCGCGTGCACCACGGGCGGTTGGAAATCACCCACCACCACGATGGACTTGCCGCGATGCGCCTTTAGATCGGCGGCGATTGCCGCAATAGCCGGATGAGCGGAACCGGTACCCCCGATTCCTGGAACACCCACGGCGGCCGCCAGGTCACGGGCGAATGCTTCCACTTCGCAGGCGCGCACACGGAAATGATGATCCGCGATCGCCCCAGTGGGCGAATACGCGGGTTCGATGACGTAAAGGCGGTTCTGCGTTGTCTCTTCGAGCGGTTTGCCTTCCGCCTTGGCCTGCTCCACGTGCGTGGGAGAAGGACTCGTGTCTTCCTCGGCGTGCTCCGAAGCCTGGTTGCGGAGCGGCGCTGCCGGTCCGGCCTGGAAACCTTCCTGACGGTCGGCTTTGGACGACGGCGCCGCGGTGATGTTTGTGCGCACGCGGCGGCCATCCGCGAAATCGCGCGCATACCGGACGTGACCGCCGCCAGTGACCAGAAAATCGGCGTCCAGTGAAACGATGACGTCGGCTTTCTTCAGATCGTAGACCGGATTCGCGTAGGCGCCGAAAGCCAGCCGCGTTCCCTCGTTGACGTTGTGACGCCCCGCCGGATCCCATTGATGCCACGCGACGCTCGGCAGTGCCTTCTTTACCGCTTCCACCTGCGCGGCCAGCGTGGGCGAGACGATGGGCCGGGTGAGCACGGCAATACCCGCGCCGCCCTTCGCGCTCGCTTCTTCCTTCGCTGCCGCCAGCGCGCCGTCAAACGTTCCCCAACTGCTGATGTCGCCATAACGCATGACGACCTGGGCGCGGTCCGGATCCCACAGATCTAAAACCGAAGCCTGAGCCCATACATCCGTCGATCCGAGACTTCCCGGGTGATCGGGATTCCCTTCCACTTTGGTGGGGCGGCCAAGATGGCTCTCCACCAGCAGCCCCGTTGCCCCGCCCGGCGAAGGCATCGCCGTCGCGTAAAAAACGGGTTTTCCGGGGATGAAGTCCTCCGGTTGCCGCACGTAAGGGACAATCAATTCCTTTGGCTGCTTGGTGCAGGCAGCCAGGCCAGCCAGCGCCATGGACGACGCCATCACCTTCAGCAGCGTGCGCCGGTTCACGGGATCCAGCCAGTCCGGAGCGCGCTCCGGAAACTCGTCCTGGACGAAGGCGTCGAACTCGGGCGTTTCCGCGAGTTCTTCCAGGCTCTTCCAATAATGCGGGCCCTTGGCCTTCTCGAGACGTTCCCGCAGCTTCTCGAGATTCACGTTCGAACGCCGCGACACGGGGTGGTCCGCCACGCCGGCCGGCTTAGCCGTGATCCCGATCAGCGAACCGCCCTGCGCATGCTCTTGCGCTTGATTCAATGGTTTGTCGTTCATCGGTGACAAGTTGCGCAATCCGTTAGCTTTTGGACATGATATTCGGCGACCAGCTTCTTGCCGAGCTCCGCCTGGTTGGAAGGAGCCTCGTAAGCCATATTGAATACCTCCGACCGCGGACGAATGTATTTCTCCGGTTGCCGGTGGCAGTTGACGCACCAGTTCATGTAAAGAGTGTTCTCCTTATACATGAGCGGCATCTGTTCGACGTGGCCGTGACAGGTGGAGCAGCCAATGCCCTTGTTGACATGGATGCTGTGGTTGAAATAAACAAAATCGGGGAGGTCATGGACACGCGTCCATTCCAGGGACGTTCCGCTGCGGTAGCTCGCGCGAACAGGCTCAAGGATTTGCGCATTGGTCCAGATCTGCGAGTGACAGCTCATGCAGATCTCTGTGGCTGGAATGCCCGCCGAGGCCGAGGTTTCCACGGACGTATGGCAGTACCGGCAGTCGATCCCGTCGTCGAGCACATGGTGCTTGTGACTAAAGGGAACCGGCTGCGCTTTCACCACATGAACATCCGTAATGTAGGAGCCCCGGTCGAGGGTATATGCGAGGGCAAGAACGGCTCCCGCGAGGAGCACGCCCCCAATAATGCTAACCCTCGAAATCGAGTTGGCGCTGCGATGAAAAATCTGCATTTTACCCGAACACCCATCTTAGATCGAATTCTGCCAAAGTGCAAAAAATCTTCTTTAACTGGCCGAGTTGCACATTTTGTATCACTATTAATACCCGGTGACTCAATACGCTTTGGCAATCACAACCCGGCGGTCCACCGGATCTCCGGTAATAATACACCTGCCAGGACCGTCAAATTCGTCCGTTAGCGGAATGCAGCGGACAGTCGCCTTGAATTCTTTCAGCCGTGCATCACAAGCCGGATCGTTTTTGACATGAGCCATCACAAATTTCCCGCCGCCTTTCTCGGCAGTGACTTCGCGCAGGACGGATTCCACTTCGTCCAGGGAATCGGCTGTTAGGGTGTTCTCCTGCAGTCTCTTTTTTGCGGCGGTATACAGGTCACTCTGCATCTGTGTCAGCATGCCGGGCAGCCGCGCCGCTATTTCGGATTGAGGGACCGTCTCCTTGATGCCGGTGTGACGCTGCTTCGCCACGATATTTCCCGAAGCGAGATCGCGCGGCCCCAACTCAAGCACAATCGGCACGCCGCGCCGCTCCCAGTGGAAAAACTTTGCGCCCGGAGTCTGGCCTTCCCGGTCGTCCAGCTTCGCCCCCGTCTCTTGAGCGATCCGGGCAGCCGCTTCCAGCACGCTCGCCCTTTCCTCGTCCTTACGGTAGATCGGCACCAGCACGGATCGAACGGGAGCGAGCCTGGGCGGCAGAACCAGTCCTTTATCGTCGGAGTGACTCATAATCAGACCGCCGATCAGGCGCGTGCTCACCCCCCAACTCGTCTGCCATACATAATCGAGCTGGCCTTCCCTGCTCTGAAACTGGACGTTGAAAGCTTTACCGAAATTCTGACCGAGGTCGTGACTGGTGCCGGCCTGGAGCGCGAGGCCGTTCTGCATCATGGCTTCGATGGAATAGCTCTTCAGGGCGCCCGCAAATTTCTCGGCGTGTGTTTTCACGCCCTTGATTACGGGCATCGCCATCACTTCCTCGGCCACGCTCGCGTAGATATCCAGAATCCGAAGCACTTCTTCGACGGCTTCTTCATGCGTGGAATGCGCGGTGTGCCCTTCCTGCCAGAGGAATTCCGTGGTGCGTAGGAACATCCGGGTGCGCAGTTCCCAGCGCACAACGTTCGCCCACTGATTGATCAAAACGGGGAGATCGCGCCAGCTTTGAATCCATTTGGCAAAAAAATGACCGATGATGGTTTCCGATGTGGGACGGATGACGTAGGGCTCTTCCAGTTTCTTGCCGCCGGCGATGGTGACAACCGCGAGTTCGGGTGAGAACCCCTCCACGTGTTCGGCTTCCTTTTCCAGAAAGCTTTTGGGAATCAGCAATGGAAAATAGGCATTCTGGTGACCGGTGGCCTTAAAGCGATCGTCGAGGTCTCTCTGCAGCAATTCCCAAACGGCATATCCGTTTGGCTTGATCACCATGCAGCCCTTTACGATTTCCGCCGGCTCGGCCATGTCGCCTTGGAGAACGACGTCCTGATACCATGCGGCAAAGTCCTGGCTGCGTAGGGAAATACGGGATTCGGGCATTCGGTATTAGCGTACGACAGAGCCGTCCCAGCCGTACGCCCGGCGCGGAGGCTATTCGCCGGCGGGCCCTGGCGGCCGGTGGCTGCCCCGCGGGCGGATCTCAACAGATTACCGGCTGCTGTCGGTAGGGTTGTCGCCCCTTCACCGGTCACTACAACTACAAGACGTTGGGCCGGATGGAGCCCGGCATGAATCGCCAAATTGGGAGCCTCTCTCAGGCCCAGCGTGTTATCTAACTAATAAACATGAAACTATAACTGTAAGACTACACCCAGTTCTATAAGAAAACGGTTAGTCCCACCCACTTAGTACTTTACACTTGTGCCGGAAGCTCATAACATGCCAAAGAATCGCCGAAAGCCACTCGCATGCCATTTGAATTCTTCGCCGCTCCTGCGCACAGCCGGTGTGCAGCCCTCAGACCTCTTTCACAATTATTCGTCTTAGCTATCGCTCCGATAGTAGCTCACGCGGGTATCAGTGTTACCTTGAAAACATCGCTGCCTTCGAGTCAACTGGCCGGCACTCCCATCACCCTAACAGCGTATGCCAGCGGGGCCGGCGGTAAAGTTGCTTATCGATTTGCCGTGCTTCCTTCCGGCAGTTCCTGGAGCATCCTGCGCGACTACAGCCAAAGCTCAACCGTATCCTGGACTACATTGGGAGAGGGCTCTTATACCCTCGCGGTAGAAGCCATCGATTCCTCAACCGGTCAGACGGCGCAGGCATCCGCGCCTTTCCAGCTCACCTCGCGCGTGACAAACGGAACACCAGTTGTCTCGCCGACCGCACACCCCCTGATTGCTCTCTATAGCGCCCCTCCTTGCAGCGCGGGTTATGTGCAGGTCTATTTCGAACCCCAGGCAGGCGGACAGCTCATGACGACGCCTCAAATTCCTTGTCAGGGAGCGGCGAGTATCAATTTCTACCTCGCCGGCATGTACGCAAATACGGCCTACTATGTGGAACAGCAATGGGTCAACGGCAGTTCCCTGGTGCATGGCCCTCTACTTTCTTTTCAGACCGGCGCTCTGCCGCCCGGCCTGCCGCAAATCACCGCGGGGTTTCGTCCGAATGCCAGCACCAGCAACAACGATAAAGTCATCCTGGTGTCGGACTACACTCTGGGAAACGTCTCGACTGTCCCGTTCGCGACGGATTTGTCGGGTCAGGTGCTGTGGTACCTCCCGCCTATTCCGGACGCCTCTTACGTCAGTCTGGTGCGGCCGACGTCGTCGGGTTCGTTGATCATTCTGCCTGGGCTGGACGCAAATGGAAATATGGCCATCTCGCAATTACTGCAGGAGGTGGATGTCGCCGGGAACCTGATTCACGAGACCAACGTGGGCAGGATCAACACTCAGCTCAAGGCCCGCGGGCAAAGCCCGGTCAACTGGCTCTCCCATGAAGGGCTTCGCCTTCCGAACGGACATACACTGACATTCGGCTCCGTGGAGCGCATTCTTTCGAACATTCAGGGCCTGGGTCCGGTGGATGTTGTGGGAGACATGATTCTCGACCTCGACCAGAATTTTCAAGTCGCCTGGACTTGGAATGCTTTTGATTTCCTGGATGTCCGTCGCAAAGCAACGCTCGGGGAAACGTGTACTTCGAACTCCGGTTGCGGCCCCTTGTACCTCGCTCCAAGCGCGAACGATTGGACGCATGGCAATTCCATCCGCTACATTCCTTCTGACGGCAGCCTGGTAGTATCCGAACGGAACCAGGACTGGATACTCAAACTCGACTATCAAAACGGCTCGGGAACTGGAAAGGTTCTGTGGACCCTGGGCAAAGACGCGGACTTCACAACTTCTTCGAACGACCCATGGCCCTGGTTCTCCCATCAGCATGACTTTGAATTCGATGGTTCGAACTTCGAGGTCTATGACAATGGAAACACGCGCTTCGTTTCGAATCATTACAGCGGCCACAGCCGGGGCCAGGTATGGGCCATTAACGAAGCCGCGCGCACGGCAACGCTCCTCCTGAACGCGGATATGGGGGTCCTCTCGCCGGTGTCGGGGACGGCCCAAAAGCTGAGCAACGGCAACTATCAGTTCCTGAACGGCAACTTGTCTTGGAACGGGATGCCCGCTTCAGAACCGCTGGAAGTGACCCCGCAGGGAACCCAGAACCTGAGTTTTCTCTATAACATCTGGGCCTATCGCGTCTTTCGGATGAAGGATCTCTATTCCTACGCTCCTTAAATAATAGAAATCCGGACGCGCAGGAATGCGGCGGCAAACCCCGGCGCGGGGCGGCTCCGCCTACCGCCTTGTTATCATCGGGTCTGCGGGTATTTTTGCCTTCCGAGACCAAGCTGGAACATCCTTCCGCCTGGGCGCCGCTGCGGCGCCCGCTCTTTCGTGACCGCTGGATCGCGTCAATCGTTTCGAACGCGGGCAGTTGGATGCAGGACACCGCCGGCACGTGGCTGATGACCGCACTCACCACGTCGCCGCTGCTCATTGCCCTGATGCAGACCGCCGCCAGTCTGCCCGCGCTGTTACTCGCCTTCGTCGCCGGCGCGACTGCCGACATCTTCGACCGCCGCCGTCTGCTCCTCTTCTGGCAGGCGTGGATGCTCGTGAGCGTCGCTATTCTCAGTATGCTCACCCTGGCGGGGCGGGTCTCTCCCTGGAGCCTGCTGGCCCTCACCTTTCTGCTCAATATTGGCGCCGCGATGAACAACCCGGCCTGGCAGGCGATTGTTCCGGAACTGGTGCCCCGCGCCGAACTTCCCGAAGCCATCGCCATTAACAGCGCCGGCTTTAATCTCACCCGCGCGGTGGGTCCGGCTCTCGGCGGTCTGGCCGTAGCGGCGTTCGCGTCCACTTTCACCGGCGCCGGAGCGGTATTCATCCTGAACTCCCTGTCTTTCGTCGCCGTGATCTTTGTTCTCTACCGCTGGAAGCGCACGCCTCTTTTCAAAAGCGCCTTGCCGGCGGAGCGATTGCTTGGGTCCGTGCAGGCCGGCGCGCGTTACCTGAGGCATTCGCCGGCGCTGCAGGCAATTCTGATCCGCGCCTTCGTATTCGCCACTTTCGCCAGCTCGGTGTGGGCGCTGCTCGCCGTGGTTGCGCAGCAGGTGTTGCATCAGGGCGCGATGGGCTATGGCATCCTGAATGGTTGCATCGGGCTGGGGGCCGTTCTGGGCGCGGGTTTGCTGCCAAGAGTTCGCCGCAACCTTCCCGCGGATCGGATTGTCGCGCTGTCGGGCATGGTGTTCGTGGTTACGCTGTTGATTCTCGCTCTCGTCCACAGCGTGCCCTGGATCGTACTCGGATTAGTCGCCGCTGGATTCGCCTGGACCAGCACGACCTCGACGCTGAATGT
>Ga0105240_10016099_pt1 | contig 10132 bp, 9 predicted proteins | sample KBSC54metaG_FD_80426 | JGI IMG/M metagenome (GOLD analysis project Ga0105240, IMG submission 80426) | Corn rhizosphere microbial communities from Kellogg Biological Station, Michigan, USA - KBS C5-4 metaG | ecosystem: Host-associated > Plants > Roots > Rhizosphere > Soil | place: Michigan, USA... | reverse complement strand
GTGGTGAGCGGCTGGCCCAGGCCCAGGTAGCCCAGGCCAACATCCGCGAGCCGTTCGAGGACGGCGTGCGCCGCCGGCACATGGGCCTTGCCGGTACCGAAGAACGCCACGGCTTCGTCCACCGGCATCGCCAGTACCTGGCTGATGTCCTTGCCGCCGAACTTGTATTTCAGCACCGCGGCCTGGAAACGATTGCCTTCGCATTCCTCGCAGACGCTGGCGACGCCGGCCATCATCGCCAGGTCCGTATAGACCACGCCGGCACCGTTGCAGGTGGGGCAGGCGCCTTCGGAGTTGGCGCTGAACAAGGCCGGCTTGACCTTGTTGGTTTTGGCGAAGGCATTGCGGATCGAGTCGAGCAGGCCCGTATAGGTAGCCGGATTGCTGCGCCGCGAACCGCGGATCGGCGCCTGGTCAATCGCCACCACGCCGTCCTGGTTCGCAACCGAGCCGTGGATCAGCGAACTCTTGCCCGAGCCCGCCACGCCGGTAAGCACGACCAGCACGCCCAGCGGAATATCCACGTTGACGTTCTTCAGATTGTGCGTCTTCGCGCCGCGCACTTTCAGCGCGCCGGAAGGCTTGCGCACCGACGGCTTCAGCGCCGCGCGATCGTCCAGATGCTTGCCGGTCGGCGTGCCGCTGGCGCGCAGCTGCTCGACACTGCCCTCGAATACCACGGTGCCGCCGGCCGAGCCGGCGCCGGGGCCGAGATCGACCACATGGTCGGCGATCGCGATCACTTCCGGTTTGTGCTCCACCACCAGCACCGTATTGCCCTTGTCGCGCAGCTGCAGCAGCAGCTCGTTCATGCGCTGGATATCGTGCGGGTGCAGGCCGATGGTGGGTTCGTCGAATACATAAGTGACATCGGTCAGCGCGGAGCCGAGATGGCGGATCATCTTGCAGCGCTGCGCCTCGCCGCCGGACAGCGTGCCGGCCGGCCGCTCCAGCGAGAGATAGCCCAGGCCGATCTCCACGAACGAATCCAGCGTATGCAGCAGCTTGGCCAGCAGCGGCGCCACCGACGGCTCCTTCAGGCCGCGCATCCAGGCGGCCAGGTCGCTGATCTGCATGGCGCAGGCGTCGGCGATATTGAGCTTGCCGATCTTCGACGAACGCGCACCTTCGCTGAGCCGCGTGCCGCCGCAGTCGGGGCAGCTGCTGAAGGTGATGACGCGCTCGACGAAGGCGCGCACGTGCGGCTGCATCGCATCGACGTCCTTGGCCAGCATGGATTTCTGGATCTTCGGGATCAGGCCCTCGTAAGTGAGATTGATGCCGTCAACCTTGATCCTGGTCGGCTCCTTGTAGAGCAGATCGTGCAGTTCCTTCTTGCTGAACTTGCGGATCGGCTTGTCCGCATCGAAGAAGCCGCAGCCGCTGAAGATGCGGCCGAACCAGCCGTCCATGCTGTAGCCAGGAATCTTCAGCGCACCCTGGTTGAGCGACTTGCTGTCGTCATACATCTGCGCCAGGTCGAAGTCGGTGACCGCGCCGCGTCCTTCGCAGCGCGGACACATGCCGCCGGTGCGGTTGAAGGTTTCCTTCACCGTTCTGGTTTTCGCGCCGCGCTCGATGGTGATGGCGCCGGCTGCTTTCACCGTCGGCACGTTGAAGGCGAATGCGCTGGGCGGGCCGATATGCGGCTTGCCCAGGCGGCTGAACAGGATGCGCAGCATGGCGTTGGCATCGGTGGCGGTGCCGACGGTGGAGCGCGGGTCCGAGCCCATGCGTTCCTGGTCGACGATGATCGCGGTAGTCAGCCCTTCGAGCACGTCGACATCCGGCCGGGCCAGCGTCGGCATGAAACCCTGCACGAAGGCGCTGTAGGTTTCGTTGATCAGGCGCTGCGATTCGGCCGCGATGGTGCCGAACACCAGCGAGCTCTTGCCCGAGCCGGAGACGCCGGTGAACACGGTCAAGCGGCGCTTGGGGATTTCGACGCTGACGTTCTTGAGGTTATTGACGCGCGCGCCGTGGACACGGATGAGGTCGTGGCGGTGGGTGGGGGTGGGTTTGGGTTTGCTCATCGTCCGTCCTCGATCACGTGGAGCGCTTCGTTTTGCCTCGACGTAAGACCCCTCTCCCGTCGGGAGAGGGGTTGGGGTGAGGGTACGGGCGGAGTGGTGCGCATCACTCCGCCCGTACCCTCATCCGCCTGCCGGCACCTTCTCCCGGAGGGAGAAGGGTTTCAATTTGTATGTTGCTAGATAAGCTCAGCGCAGCTGCTGAATTCGCAACATGTTTCCGGCCGGATCGCGCACTGCGCAATCGCGCACACCATACGGCTGATCCGTCGGCTCCTGCACGATGTCCGCATCACGCGCCTGCAGCTTCTCGAAGGTGGCCGCCAGATCGTGCGTGGCCAGCAGGAGGATGCCGAAGGTGCCCTTGGCCATCATCTCGGCGATGGTGCGGCGTTCGTCGTCGGTGATGCCGGGGCTGGCCTCCGGCGGATACAGCACGATATTGGTGGCGGGCTGGCCGGCGGGGCCGACGGTGATCCAACGCTTGCCGCCGTAGCCGACGTCGTTGCGCACTTCGAAGCCGAGCGTGTCGCGGTAGAAGGCGAGGGCGGCGTCGGGGTCGTTCTGGGGGAGGAAGCTGGAGTGGATGGTGATGTCCATGGCGACGGTCTCTTGGCCTCGTAGGTCGGTTGGCGTGGGTCTGTCCACGGCGATCAGTCTGTCAGGGCTCGGTTTCCGGCGCTTCTCGATTCCTGATCGGTCGCGTGACTTGCCTGGCTACGCAGGAGGGCAGGCCTTCGGTGGTTTCGGCTTGCTGCTTGCGGTAGGCGCCGGGGGACATGCCGACCAGTTCGGTGAAGCGGGTGCTGAAGGTGCCGAGGGAGGCGCAGCCGACTTCGAGGCAGACGTCGGTGACGGGGAGGTCGCCGCGGCGCAGCAGGGACATGGCGCGTTCGATGCGGCGGGTCATGAGGTAGGAGTAGGGGGATTCGCCGTAGGCGAGTTTGAATTGGCGGCTGAGGTGGCCGGCGGACATGCCGATGTCGGTGGCGAGCGCTTCCACGTTCAGCGGTTGCGCGTATTCGCGGTCGATGCGGTCGCGGACGCGGCGGAGGCGGGCCAGGTCTCGCAGGTGTTGCGGCGGGGTGGGCTTGGCGCTCATCGCGGTGATCGTGTCACGCGTCAATGGGCGGCTCAAGTGTGCCTTGCTCGTCATTCCAGCGTAGGCTGGAATCCGCTTTCAGCTCGTCATTCCAGTGCAGGCCGGAATCTGCTTTCAGCTCGTCATTCCAGCGCAGGCTGGAATCTGCTTTCAGCTCGTCATTCCAGCGCAGGCTGGAATCTGCTTTCAGCTCGTCATTACAGCGTAGGCTGGAATCTGCCTTTAGCTCGTCATTCCAGCGTAGGCTGGACGAGCGCGTAGCGCGAAGAACGCCCGCAGGGCGGCCCCGAAGGGGTGAGCCAAGCGAATCATCCAGTGACTGTATCGCTCGATTGTCGTGCTGACGCACACGGGTCTCGCCTTTGGCGAGTATTTCGTGCCGCTGCCGCGGCCCGAGTTACTTCTTCTTTGCTTGCCCGTAGTCAAGTCTATATAAACTTTTCTCGTGTGCGAAAAAAAAGCGGCCATCGGGCCGCTTTGTAATGTCTCAGTTTACAGCGCTTGGTGGACCGGAGAACACCCGAAGGTGTCCTTGCCCTACCAGGAAATTCTTGTAGCAGGCGAGCGTGACATTCCAGGCCTCCCGGGCAACGGCGGGGCCCTTTTCGATGACCTTTCCGTTTTCGTCGATGATAGCGAGCGTCGCTTTCCGTCCCTCCCGGGTTTCAGCGGAAAGGCCTTCGAAGCAGACCGCAGTAAGGACAGCCTGAGTCAGGCTGCCGGTTGAGGGGATGCCGATCATGCATGCTCCAGCAAGGGGAAGGGGAATACGAGCGTTTCGGCAGAGGTCACCAGGAAGGTGCGGTGACGTCCACGAGCGCGGTCATGGTGATAGCAAGCAGCATTACGCTCGTCGCAGCGCCCGGCAAGGAGAGGCCGTTCTGAATGCGGGCTCCCAGAACAATGGGTGTGCGACATAGCGGAAAGCGTGGCGAATGAGGTCACTATCGTCGGCACGGTGAGTCACCGGGGCAAGCTCGCCTAGGTGTATGAGTGGGTCTGTACACAAGCGACGGCACTGCGAAGGCGGCGACGAGTAGAAACACCTTCCAAGAAAGCGTCTATCCAACTGACCGGGTGGGTGCGACGGGTGGTCGCGTGTTGACGAGTGCCGCCCTAGGTACCACCGGCGCGGCGTGCAGCCGCGCGAATGGAGCACATTTGCTTGTGGGGGAGCGCGCGGACGTAGTTGTAATCGGCCACGTACATCTACCAGAACGCCGTAGTGTTGGCTTCCAGCAACGGACGAATCAAAGCCGCCGCTGGCACAGCGGCGCGGGCAACGCGTGGCTGGCATTTACCGGCGCTCCGTCATGCTGGCAAGAGGGCGTTACGCCATATGCTCGAAGACGGCATGGGATTCAGCTTGGTGCCGTCGCGGCCGGTGATCGACAGCAGCCGGGGCGGCAGTTTGCCGCGACGGTGCGCGGTGGCGGGGTGTCATAGGAAATTGGTTGGCAACGCCGGCTTCTCATCTGATCCGTCACTAGCAGAGTCGATGTCGTACTCAGGCACGAGTGGCTGCCGCAGGGCGCGGAGGCCTGTCGCAATACTCGATCAGAAGTTCGGTGAGGACCCGTACCTTCCGCGCAGCGTGCTGACTTGGCGGGCGGACGACATAGGCACCTGCCGGCGGCGGCGGGTGACGTGACATGACCGGTATGAGAGCCCCGGAGGCTACATATTCATCGGTCAGCCAATCGGGCAGGTAAGCGATACCAAGCCCCGCTACGGCGGCCACGACCAGGGCTATGCCGTTGTCAGCCTTGAAACGCCCCTGCGGACGAATAGTAATGACCTTATCGCCATCCATGAGCTGCCAGGCTTCGGTGCCCTGCATGAGGGCCTGATGGGCCATGAGGTCCTCCAGTACTTCCGGCGCTCCATGCACCTTCACATAGTCCGGACTGGCTACAAGCTTTCCATAGACCGGACCGATGCGCCTTGCGATCAAGCTGGAGTCCGGAAGATAGCCAACCCGTATCGCGCAGTCATAACCCTCCGTGATCAGATCGACGAAGCGATCGCTGTAGCAGGTTTGGATGTGGAGCTGAGGATGGCGTCGAGCCATTTCCGCGAGCATGGGGGCGAAAACCGTAGGGCCGAAAGAAAGCGGTGCAGCGATGCGCAGGCGGCCGCGAAGATCCCCTTCGGGAAGGACCGTTTCCCTGGCTATTTCGATTTCGGCACAGGCCCTGGCTGCATAGTCTCGGAACGTGGCACCGGCCTCTGTCAAAGCAGCCCCGCGAGTGGACCGTGCAAGCAACTGGACGCCAAGCTCCGCTTCAAGTCGGGCGAGTCGGCGGCTGACGATCGACTTGGACAGACCTAGCCGAAGCGCAGCGGGCGAAACTCCTCCCGCATCAGCAACCTCTACGAATGTCCGTAGATCTTCGATGTCCATTGCGCGTTCCATTCTCTGCAACCTTGGTGGTCATGGAATGGTACTGCCGTAGCGAATGCAGAAATAGAACAGTGCCAATGGCGACTTGGCCTCACCCGTACAACTCGCTAGTCAGCTCAGCACTTGGCCATTGGCGATGCATCCATTCGATACGCATCAAGTGTTCCACTTTTCGCGACACAGCTCGTCACGGAGTGCTACTACCGTGCCGAACATGAGGCCAGCACACTGTTGCTTCCAAGCAGCGTCGCAGTCCGCAACGGGTGCGGACGCAGGAAAACAGAATGGCAACCAATGAGCTCCCTCAGCAGGAATTGGCTGGAAAACATGCCCTCGTGACAGGGGGCTCGCGTGGCATCGGTGCAGCGATTGCACTTGCGCTGGCTGAGAAGGGCGCGGATGTGGCGGTAACGTATGAACGTTCGGCCGGCAGCGCGGCGCAGGTTGTCCGGGCGATCGAAGGGAAGGGGCGCAGGGCCGTCGCTATCCAGGCTGATAGCGCCGATCCAGAAGCAATACAACGATCAGTGGACGGCGCCGTCGGCGCGCTGGGCGGTCTGGACATCCTCGTCAACAACGCCGCGATTGCGCGCTACAACACTATTGCCGATTTCACGGTCGAAGATCTCGATGCGCTGCTTGCCGTTAACGTGCGCGGGCCGGTACTTGCGTCGAAAGCGGCGATTCCTCACCTCAAACAAGGCGGCCGTATCATCAACATCGGTTCAGCGGGCGCCGACCGTATCGTTGGCGTACCCGGCACCGTCTATTACATGACGAAGGCCGCGCTTCAGGCATTCAACCGTGGTCTCGCGCGCGAACTGGGATCCCGAGACATAACGGTAAATCTCGTTCAACCAGGATCAACAAACACCCACTCGAATCCTGAGACGGGCGAATCCGCGGATTATCAGCGTAGCCTGATCCCGCTCGGCCGCTTCAACCAACCAGAGGATGTCGCAGCCGCGGTCGCCTTCCTCGCAACACCCGCAGCCCGCCAGATCACTGGGGCGATCCTCACTGTGGACGGTGGCGCGCTCTCATAAGAGCGTAATCACCAGGCGCGCTCCGGCGTCCGGCCAAGTCAGATATCCAGATCCTGCTCAAGGCCCTTGAGCAGAGCGGGCGATCCTGCATCGTTTTGCGCGGGACTTACGACGGGCCGCGCGACCCCTTGCTTTTCTGAATACCCATTCCTTTCCCCCAACGGCAACAAAGGAAATGCGCATGACTTTTCGAAATGGTCTTGATTCGCTTCTTCGCCCCGAAGACTCGGTCCTCGTGCTGATTGATCATCAGCCCTATCAGCTCGCGAACTTGAACAGCCATGATCCGCAAGCTGTGGTCAACAGCACGACCGCGCTGGCGAAGCTGGCTAAGGCGTTCGAAGTCCCCACCATTCTCACGAGCGTGATCGCGGCCCGTGGGGGTTATCTCTTCAAGCAGATCACCGACGTATTTCCGGACCAGAAAGTCATCGATCGCACCTGGGTGAACACCTGGCAGGACGAGAACGTGGTGAATGTCGTCAAGGCGACTGGCCGCAAGCAGCTGATCATCGCCGGCCTGTGGACCGAAGTCTGCGTCGCAATGCCTGTCATCCAGGCCGCCGGCGAAGGCTGGGACGTGACCGTGATCACCGACGCGTCGGGCGGGATTTCGAAGGAATCTCACGAAGTTGCCATCCAGCGAATGATCGCGGCCGGTGCGAATGTGATGACCGTGATGGCGCTCGCTGGCGAATGGCAACGCGATTGGGCGCGTACCGGGCATGTCGAGGCACTGACCGAGATTCTCATCCAGCACTTCAGCGGCAGCGGCATTGCGTATCTTTGGGAGCAGCAGTTGCTCAAGACGCCCGTCGAGAAGAGCGCGGGCTGACCGGGATGGATGGCGAGGATCGGCCTGGTATGGCGATGCTCGCCATCCGTTTTGATCGAGTGGGAAGCGGGTCAGGGCGTCTACCGTGCCGCGACGGGAATCGGCATACGAGCACGCGGTTGCCGCATGTCAAATGGTGGCGACTGTTTATGGCCGCGGCCACGCCATTCGCGGCAAGCGCGCAGGTATCGACCAATCTAGAGCGCGCTCCGACGCTGACAATCGAGCGCTATTCTGAAGATTGGTCCGCGCTCGCTGATCCCGCAAACCGCACGGGGCGTTGGACAGAACCATTCAAATACATCCCCTTCAGCGAGGACCGCACGATCTACCTCACGACCGGTGTCGAGGCGCGATCACGCTACGAAGGCTATGAGAACGTGAACTGGGGATCATCGCCGGACGACAGCTACCTCTGGAGTCGCCTGATGCCCTACGCTGATCTTCACGTCGGGAAGGTCCGGGTGTTTGTGCAGCCGATCCTGTCGGCGATCTCAGGGACAGACCGTATGAAGGGGCCGGCGGACGCGACCGGCACCGACATGCTGCAGGCGTTTGTCGATGTCGAGGTTGCGGTGCCGGGCGACGCCTCGCTCCGCCTGTCGGCAGGACGAAAGCTGGTTTCGTTTGGATCGGGACGCTTTATCGACAGGCGGTATGGAACCGGTGTTCCGCTGCCCTTTGAGGGATTTGAAGCGATCCTCAGCGGCGAGGCGCATCAGTTGACGGGTTTTTACCTTCAGCCAGTCGACACGCGACTCGGAGGATTCAACGACCGGCGCTCGCGCAATAAGGCGGTTTGGGGGATTTACGCCACGCAGTGGATCGATGCGACGCATTTAAACGGCTTCGACGTCTATTACATCGGCCTGCGAGATCGAAACGCTATTTTCGACCAGGGCGCTGGCAAGCAGTTGGCGCATACTTTCGGTTCCAGAATCTTCGGAGACGACGGCGCCTGGCACTGGAACGTCGAGGCGGCGTTCCAGCTTGGCACATTTGCAGGTCACCGCTCGAAGGCGTGGGGTGCGGGAGCCGAGACGGGGTATCGCTTCCGGAGCATTCCGCTGCGGCCAGAGATTGCTCTCACTGCCGATATCGTCTCGGGCGACGACGATCCAAACGATCCGAAGCTGGGAACGCTGAACTCGCTTTTCCCGAACGGGAAGTATTTTGGAGCGTTATCGCCGATCGGCCCGCGCAACCTCATTCACGTGCGCCCTTCGATCTCGATACATCCGCACAAGGATGTCGCGGTATCGCTCACCGCGGTGGCCTACTGGCGTCAGAGCACCGCTGACGGAATCTACGCGATCTCAGGGTTTCTGGTGCGCAGCGGCCGGCAAAGCGATTCGCGTTTCGTTGGCAAAGAGATCGAGCTGGCCACAAGCTGGCAGGCGACACTTGAGCTCAACTTGACCGCGTCGCTCAGTGCTTTTGATCCCGGACCGTTCATTCGTGACACCGGGCCAGCACGCACGATCAAGATGGTCGGTACCCAGGCGACGTACAGGTTCTAGCCTTGCGGCCGCTGACGTCCAAGGCCGTCTCTAAGGGCTCTCGACATATCCCATCCAACAGCGGTCTAGTGCCATCGTTAAAGGCCAGTGCCAAGGTTAAAGGCGGCCAATGCCAAGATTAACCGCGCGGACCCGGGCCTCGGCGGCTGTCGCCCGCGGTAGCTCACCTGGCCGGCCAACGCCCACGTTTTGACATCATTTAGATGATTAGCTAATCATCTCATCATGAGTAGAGTGTTCAGAGCCCTTTCCGATCCCACCCGCCGACAGGTGCGGGAATGTTGAAGATTTCCAGGTCGCGCCAGAACTGCAGCACGCGGAGGGGTTCGTCAGTGACAGTGTTCAAGCGACAGCTTCAGTGGTCGGAGCGGCCCGAATCGCAAGGCGTGCGGCCGACTCTTTCACTGGGTATCCCCTCGTGATCAATCCAACCCTGGCCTTTGCCCTCGTCCCGCAAAACGGCGCCATTATGCCAATGGCATAACGCCCCTCATTGTTCTTGAGTAACAGTGAAGAGGACATCAGGCGGGGAAGAGGCGTTCTCCCGGGCTAGAGCCGGGCCGGGCGCGCCTTCGCCTGCCTGCGGTCGCAGGAATGGTTAATTTTTGACCAAACAGGGTGGTTTGACCCTGGCGCGCACGGTCGTCCCCCCTCCTCGCCTGCGCACTTCTACCCTTGCTTCTGATGCAATGACGCATTGCTGCCATGCAAGTCCTGACCTGACCTCGCGAGGCGAAACGAGTGGCATCGGAACGATGCAGACTGATGCGCCTGGAGGCCATAGCGTGCGTCAAAGTGCGTCGCCACGGTAGGCGATGGATGCGCTGTTAATGGCGGTCTGGCGGCGTCACCCCCCGCACCAGGCGTAGTGATCCACTCCGATCAAGGCGTGCAGTACGGCAGCGACGACTGGCGTCGATTCTGTCGCGAGCATGGTCTGGAGGTCAGCATGAGCCGGCGCGGCAATTGCTGGGATAACTCCGTAGCGGAGCCGTTCTTCAGCAGCTTGAAGAAGGAGCGGGTGCGAGGTCGCGTCTACGGCAGTCGCAAGGAAGCACGCAGCGACCTGTTCGATTACATCGAGGTTTTCTACAACCGGCAGCGCCGCCATGGACATCTGGGAGGCCTTGCGCCAATGATGTTCGAGGCGGCTAACTCAAAATCCAGCAGCTAACCGTCTACGAAAGCGGGGGCG
>Ga0105240_10016098_pt1 | contig 10132 bp, 7 predicted proteins | sample KBSC54metaG_FD_80426 | JGI IMG/M metagenome (GOLD analysis project Ga0105240, IMG submission 80426) | Corn rhizosphere microbial communities from Kellogg Biological Station, Michigan, USA - KBS C5-4 metaG | ecosystem: Host-associated > Plants > Roots > Rhizosphere > Soil | place: Michigan, USA... | reverse complement strand
TCGGTCTTCAGCAGCTTCAATGACTCCTCAAGCTGCTTCCGCGAGTCATCCTTCATCCGGCCTTCGGTCTTGCACGCCAGAAAGCAATCCTTCCGGTAGGGTGCCAGCGCCGGCCCCAGCATCTCCTGCGCGTTGCCGTAACTCGGCGCCACATCGAAGTAGTTGATCCCGCGATCCACCGCTTCAGCCACAATATTCTTCGATTCGCCCGTGCTCTCGTTCATCACCACGATTCCGCCAAACGCAATGATCGAAAGCTGCTCCCCTGTCCGCCCCAGCGTCCGCTTCGGAATCGGATTTGCAGGTGTCTTCGCTTTCAGCTGGCTCGCAGCCGCTACCGTTGCAGCAGTTACAGCAGCCTGTTTCAGAAATTCGCGACGCTCCATGTCAATCTCCTTTATGCGATGGGTAATGACGAGCCGCGTACTATTCAATTGTCCGACATTTCTGCTCGCTGAATTCTGAAATCTTGTCCAGCTCAGCTCGTTGCAATCGTGACAAAGAACCCAAACAGAACCAGTATCCCCACGATCATTCCCAGCGCGATCTGCAACCGCGTCCGGAATATCGGCCGTGGATTCCCGATCCGCGGCACCATCGGCGCTGCAAACAGCAGCCCGCAAAGCACGCCGCCCAGGTGCGCCGAATTATCGATACTGATCCCCGTCCTCGACGAAACCACATCGAGACTGATCGTCAAGCCGATCACCAGGTTGATCGCCGCGAAATAAATGACCGACTTGCGTAGTCTCTTCAACTCATCCGGCGGAACCGGCAGCCTTGGCGACTTCAACAGCACGATCAACGCCCCCGCAATTCCAAACACGGCACCGGATGCTCCTGCCCCTGGCGGGAACCAGGCCAGCGGATCAAACCCCTGGTGAGGCACATGTGCCACGTTATAGTGCACCCCATTCCAGAGCACAGAAAGCAGATTGCCGGCAGCGCCAGTCAGTACATAGACCGCCACCACACCGAACGAGCTCATGAGCGGTTCCGCCAGCAAACCCAGGTTCCACAAGCACCACATGTTTGTGGCCAGATGGATGATGCCGACGTGAACAAACATCGCAGTCACGATCCGCCACCATTCACCCTGTACCAGAACCGAACCGGCGTTATTTGCCCCCCATTGCATGAGCTGTTCTGGTGTCGGACTTAGGCCGCTCACGTGCCTGAGCAACATCAGCACGAACACCGCAATATTGATTCCCACGAGCACGTAAGTCGCAGGCGCTGTGGCCCAAAACGACCGCCGTCTTCTCACCACCGGCTGCGGCATTGAGACATACCCCGGAGCAGGGCGCAGAATCTCGGGCTCGGATGCGCCGTCTCCAGATAGTGGTGGAACACTGCTCATACTCCAACTTTAATTCATGCGCACTCTTCTCATCCCGCTCATGCGCAAGTGCGGCAACGGTGCAAATCGCCGCACAAACCGGGTCATCCCGCCGATGTAGCCTATTATTTGGTACTCCGTTTCGCTTTCATCCCGCTCATCAAACTGGTACCCATCACCGCCTCAATATCAAGGAGCTACTCGTGAGCACATCCCTGAGCCGATCGTCGACCGCAGGCCTCAAACCAATCCGCCGTGCGCTGCTCAGCGTCACAGATAAGACGGGCCTCGTCGATTTCGCCAAGGCACTCGCGGCTCACGGGGTCGAACTCATCTCCACCGGCGGCACGGCCCGGGCTCTCCGTGAAGCCGGCCTCGCCGTCAGGGACATCAGCGACCTCACCGGATTTCCCGAGATGCTCGACGGCCGCGTCAAGACGCTGCATCCCCTTGTTCACGGCGGCCTTCTCTACATCCGCGGCAATGCCGAACATGAATCTGCGGTCGCCGCTCACGGCATCCAGCCCATCGATATGGTCGTCGTCAATCTCTATGCCTTTGAGAAGACGGCCGCTCAGCCCGGAGTCGCCTTCGGACACCTCATCGAGAACATCGACATTGGCGGTCCCTCCATGGTCCGCTCAGCCGCGAAGAACTTCGAAGACGTTGCGATCGTCACCCGCGTCTCCGACTACCCCGGCCTTACCGAAGAACTGAAATCCAGCAACGGTGCGCTCAGTCGCGACACCCGTTGGCGACTCGCGAAGCAGGCTTTCGCCACCACAGCTGCTTACGATTCCGCCATCGCCAACACGCTCGACACGATCGCAGAAGCCCCCGAGGCCACGCAGCCCATCGCGCCGGAGGAGCAATCAGCCGTACCGCAGGTGCTCCCCTCCACTCTGCGCATCAATATGCCGCTTGCGCAGTCCCTCCGCTACGGCGAGAACCCTCATCAGCGTGCCGCACTCTACTCCGACGGCTCCGGACTCGGAATCGCCGGAGCCACTCAACTGCAGGGCAAAGAACTCAGCTACAACAACCTCGTCGACCTTGACGCCTGCTGGGACCTCGCGCAGGAGTTCGATGATCCGGCAGTCATTATCGTTAAGCACACCAACCCCTGCGGCGGAGCCACCGGCCATTCCGTTCTCGAGGCCTACCAGAAAGCCCTCGCCTGCGATCCTGTCTCCGCATTCGGCGGAGTCATCGGCATCAACCGCCCCGTCGACGGCGAAGCGGCCGCGGAAATTGCCAAGCTCTTCGTTGAAGCCATCGCCGCACCGTCCTTCACGCCCGAAGCACGCGAGCGCTTTGCGGCCAAGAAGAACCTCCGCCTTGTCGAACTCCGCCCCGCACCTGCGCGTCCCGTAGTCAAAAATGTGTCGGGAGGTTTGTTATTGCAGGACGCCGACACCGGCCGCGTCACCGAAGACGAGCTCAAAGTTGTCACCTGGCGTCCACCATCGCCGGAAGAACTCCGAGCCCTCATCTTTGCCTGGCGCGTCTGCAAGCACGTCAAATCCAACGCGATAGTGTACGCACGCGATGGCCAGACCGTCGGCATTGGCGCCGGTCAGATGAGCCGGGTCGACGCTGCAAAGTTCGGAGCACAAAAAGCTGTACTCCCTCTTCAAGGCACCGTAGCGGCATCCGACGCCTTCTTCCCTTTTCCTGACGGCCTCGAAGCCGTTGCCGCCGCTGGAGCAACCGCAGTCATTCAGCCCGGCGGATCCGTGAAGGACGAAGACGTCATCGCTGCCGCCGATCGTCTCGGCCTTGCCATGGTCTTCACCGGAATCCGTCACTTCCGCCACTGATGATCTCGAAGCAGCGGAGCACTTCGAGACAAATCGTTGAAAATCATCCTCAATGGTCCTGAAGTCCGTGCAGCCTGTTACCTGTACCGGCTCAAAACGCTTGACACCCCTGCACCTTTGCGACTAAACACGGGTAAAATCGTCTCTAAGATAAGGCAGGCTGCGCTCGCGCATCGTGCGCATCAAAGCTTTAAACCGGGCAGGCGAGAAGAATTCGCGTCCGCCGCTGACGAAGTCGTTGGATCCCCGAGGACCATGAGAATAAAGACATTAGCACCATCATTGTGGTTGTCCTTTGCCGCCTCGCTCCTTGCGGCGCCGGCCATGCACGCGCAATCGCAAAGCGCTCCGGCCAAGCCTTCGGCTGCTCCACCGGCCAGTTCTTCCGCGACTGTCGCTCCCAAAGCAGCACCGGCGACGCCGAATACAGCAAGCCCTGACCCGGCTCGCGCCCAGTCCTACTATCATGCGGCCCTCGCCGAAATCTACGAAGAGCAGGCCATCGCCACGGGGCGTCCCGAGTTTATGCGCCATGCCGTCGAGGAATATAAGACAGCCCTCAGCGCCGACCCCAACTCCCCGCAGCTCAACGACGAGCTCGCCGACCTTTACTTCCGCACCGGCCAGGTTCACGAGGCAGAAGCCACTGCCCGGGGACTGCTCAAAACATCTCCGAACGACATTGACGCCCACCGCCTGCTCGGCCGCCTCTATCTCCGCCAGCTCAGCGAGGCCCAGAACGCCGTCTCTTCCTCATCGCCCACAGGCAACACCCTCGATCAGGCCATCGGTGAATTTGAGAAGATCGTAACCCTGGATCCCAAGAGCGTTGAAGACCGTATGGTGCTCGGGCAGCTCTTCACCGTGAAGCACCAGAACGACAAAGCCGAAGAGCAATTCAAAGCCGCGCAGGACATCGATCCCGATTCAGAAGAAGTCGTGCTCAATCTCTCGCGCCTGTATGCCGAAAACGGCGATATGGCGCATGCCGCCAAGGTCATTGAAAACGTACCCGAATCCGAACGCACTCCCAAGATGGAGACCGCTCTCGGCGCCGTATACGACCAGCTTAAACGTCCCAAAGATGCCGTCGCCGCTTACAAGCGCGCAGCCGACATGGAGCCCGAAGATGCCCGCACACTCGGCGCGCTCGCTCAGGCCCTGCTCAATGACAACCAGCTCGACGAAGCTCTGAAGGTCTACAAGCAGATCGCATCGGCCGATCCCGAAGACTCCAGCACGCTGGTCCACATCAGCGAGATTCTTCGCCGCCAGGGTAAATATGAAGAAGCACTCACCACGGTAAAGAAAGCCCTGAAGAAGGACCCTGACTCACTCGAAGCCGGATATAACGAAGGCCTGCTGCTTGATGTCCTCGGACGCTATGACGAGTCCGCCCAGGTTTACGAGCACATGGTCGACCTTACCTCGCACGCCAATGGCGCTTATACCTCGGACGAAAAGAATAATCGCGCCATCTTCCTTGAGCGGCTTGGCTCCGTCTACCACGAAGAGAACAAAGTCGATGAAGCGATTGCCACTTATCAGAAGCTCGTCGATCTCGGCGGAGACAACGTTGTCCGCGGTTATCAGAACCAGGTAGACGTCTATCGCGATGCGCGCCAGTACGACAAGGCGATTGCCACCTCGCGCAAAGCCGTAGAAGCCGATCCTAAAAATCGCGAGCTCAAGCTGATGCTTGCCGGCGAACTTGTGGACGAAGGCAAAGATGAAGACGGCATCAACATGGCGAAAGGCATGCTCACGAATTCCGATAAGGACCGTGAAGTCTGGATTGCGCTGGGTCAGATCTACACCCGGCTCCACCGCTGGAAAGATGCCGAAGAAGCGCTAAACAAGGCCACGTCGCTGACCAGCAAGAAAGAAGACAATCTCTATCTCTTCTTCCTTAAAGGCAGCCTTGCCGAGCGACAGAAGCACTTTGAGCCGGCCGAGCAGTTCTTCCGCCAGGCGCTCCAGCTCGACCCGAACAACTCGATGGTTCTGAACTACCTCGGCTATATGCTCGCCGACAAAGGCGCCCGCCTTACGGAAGCCCTCAAGATGATTCGCAAAGCCGTCGAGATCGAGCCGATGAATGGCGCCTACCTCGACTCACTCGGTTGGGCCTACTTCAAAATGGGGCAATATGAATTGGCCGAAACCAATCTGCGCCAGGCGGTCGAGCGCACCCAGACAGACCCCACCGTGCACGACCACCTCGGCGACCTGTACGAGAAGACCGGACGAATTCGCCTCGCTGCGGCGCAGTGGGAAATCTCGGTAAACCAGTTCTCCAAGTCTGCATCTGCTGACATCGAACCCGCCGAAGTCGCAAAGGTGCAGAAGAAGCTCGACACAGCTCGCGTCCGCCTTGCAAAGCAGGAAAACGCCACCGGAACAAACAAGCCTGAATAACCACGCATTGATTCAAAACACTAAGGGCGGCCGATTGGCCGCCCTTAGTGTTTTGACCGCCTTTAGGCTGAGGAAGCCCGGCACGCGCTATGCTACTTGAGCAAAGCGGGCCGTTTCGCTGTTGGGCAATGTTTCAGCCGGTGACGGGATCCTTTTCTGATGCAACGACCGCTTTACGATGAACACTTCATCCAGATAGAGCCGGGCGTTCCCATCCAAATCAAGAAAACCAATATTGTTATCGCGGCAGAGTGTCTGTGCTTCTTCTGACATCGCGGGGGAAATTAGAATCCGCTTCACTACAACACCGCGCACTTTCTCCGTCTTCTGCAGCTCGCGTACAGCTCGACTCAGATGCGGCAGATCGCAGGTGCTCACGAGCTTGCAAGCGAGCAAATGCGCGTGACCGTAGATCTCGATGTGGCATAGGATCGTCTTATCGCTGCGATGGCTATGCCGGTCTACGCAGATATCCTTGATCTTGATCACCGATATCTGCCGTAATGTCTCGCGGAGTGCCTCAATCGCCTCAGGCTCTAGATGCTTATACATGGCTTTCACCTCTCCCTGGCACCTGACCAGGAACGTAGTGAAGAAGGCAACTGAAAGGCGGCAACGACCGCCGAAAGAGTAATCCCGCTGCCCATCGCAACACCGTGGCGATCCCGTACTCGAGCTTCCTGCTAAGCCGCGGTCATCGGTTCCATGCCGGCAAACGGATCTTGCTTCACAACTTCAGGCCGCAACCGAAAGATGCTTCGGCCTGCCGGCGTCATCGCCAGCTTCACTTCCTTGTGTTCACCTGTCCGACGAACAACCTTGAAGTCGAGCCACTCGCAAAGTCGCGGATCATGAATCTCCGGCTGTCCTTTCCAGAACTCCGGAGACAAACCGCATTGAATCTGCAAATGGTCCAGCTGCAATTCAATAACACGAACGCCCTTAGGAAAAAAACGGCGTACATTCTTCGCGCCGATATGCAGTCCGGTGACTTCGCCACCTCTGAGCTGCGTCTTCACTACCATCGCCCGCCCCGCATTTCTGAGTAGCCAATCGGGTCGAATGAATATGCCGCTGTTCACAACCTACAGCTCGGCTCTTCCATACTTGAACAGCCCTGATGCGGATATCTTGTACCCGTTTTTGCACAGCGTCAAGTAGGAGCGAGACAAGTAATTGAGGAAATTGCGCGGCATCGATTTAACAAGCATTTACGACGCTACAAAGACGATGTTCTAAATCATTGGGCGAACAAAAAGATACGGCAGCTTCCAATCCTGTGAAGCTGCCGTACTCGTTATTTGAATGTTCGGCCGTTGACCGTCGCCGCGAACGACTTATTGGTGCGCCTGCGCCGACTCGATAAAGGCATCGACATTGCGCTTATCCACGAGCGAGGTGCCCGTGTCGATGAATACCGGGAAGGGCGAAAATGCGTCCTGGCTATAATCTTTCGCCAGCGACGACGGCGGATTGTGGAAGATTCCATCCAGTTGTTTCAATCCCACATAGCCCATCGTGAATGGCTTCTGCGCCACTGTGGCGACGATCGATCCGCCCTTGATTCCGTCGAGCGTATCCTGGTTCACGTCCCACGCGACCACCATGCGATCAGTCCCACCAGACCGCTTCACCGCATCCGATACCATCTTGCCCGACGCCGACTCAAGGCAGACGAATGCACTCACCTTCTTCGGTCCAGTCTGCGCCAGCAGCTCCTGTGTTTTGTCGAACGCAGCACGCGCATCGCTCTTGATGTCGATGACATCCGCAATATGAATATTCGGCCGCGTCTCCAACACGTCCTTGAAGCCCTTCAGGCGATCTTCCATATTCGGCTGCCCTGAGAGCGTGAAGAACACCACGTTTCCGGAACCGCCCAATTGCTCTACGATCCGGTGACCGCCCATGCGGCCCGCCTCCAGATTGTTGGTACCAATAAAGAACAGCCGCTTCGTCCCCGGCGCATCCGAGTCAATCGTCACGACCGGAACCCCCGCCGCGATAGCGGAATCAATCGCGGATCCAAGCACGGACACGTCCGCAACCGAAATCAAAATTCCTGCCGGCTTCGCTGCAACTGCCTTCTGCATTTCGGCCAGCTCAGCCTGCGGATCATAGTTCTCCGGTCCTGCCACCTTCGCCGTAACCATGTACTGCGCCGCAGCCTGGTTGAATCCCTTCGCAACCGTCTGCCAGTACGGCAGGGACATGTTTACGCCCACAAGATAGAACACCTCTTTTTTCGAGTGCCTCTCGCAGCCTGTGGTGAATGCGACTCCGATGAGCAACAGTGCCAGTCCAACGGATTTCATCGTTTTCATTCTTGCCTCCGGTCCAAACATGAAAGTCTTGCGTGCGCGCCAAGTTCAACGCAGAGCCAGCGCACCTGTTAAAAACGGCAGGATGGTACTCCCGGACGTGGGCAATTGTCCATTCTGTCGCACCAAGAATTTATAGCATCTCTCACTGGGCACATTGGTGATTCTCAACACCTTCACGGAGCCATTCTGAACAATTCCCGCCCGCGCTTCGCTTGGGCTAACCCATTCCGCTGCGTTATAACCAGACTTGAGAGACCAATCAATCAGGATGAGCGAACTGCCAACCCAGAGCCTTCTCCTCCCGTCTGCAATCGCCGTAGATGGGGAAGGAGAACTGACGTCGCGGCAATATCCTGAGCCTGACCATCCCTACCGGTCCTCTTTCGCTCGCGACCGCGCCCGCATTCTGCACGCACGCTCCTTCCGCCGTCTTGCGGGGAAGACCCAGGTCTTCTCGCGTGTGGCCGGCGAGTTCCCCGCCGACCACTTTCGCAGCCGCCTCACCCACACACTCGAGGTGGCTCAAATTTCCCGAACCATCGCCGCTGCCCTCGGCCTCAACCCCGAGCTCGCCGAGGCCCTCGCCCTCGCACACGACATCGGCCATCCGCCTTTCGGACATGCCGGTGAAAAGGCTCTCGACGAAGCCCTACGCACCTACGGCCTCGGCTTCGATCACAATCTGCACGCCTTGCGCATCGTCACCTGGTTTGAAGAGCGCTACCCCGCATTCCGCGGACTCAATCTCACCCTCGCAATGCGCGAGGGCATCGTCAAGCACTCACGCGACTACACCTCCGCCTCGCATCCCGAACTCGCCGAGTACTTCCTCGACCTCCGGCCGCCTCTCGAAGCCCAGCTCATCGACGTCGCCGACGAGATCGCTTACCTCACCGCCGATTTCGACGACGGACTCGACTCCGGCATCCTCAAGATCGACGACGTTCGCAAACACGTCCCTCTCTTCCGCCAGTTCCACAACGAGGTCACCAGCGAATACCCCAGCGCACCCGCTAAGCAAGCTGTTTACGAATCGCTGAACCGCACGCTCAATGCCCTTGTGACAGATCTCATTGAAGAAATGCACCATCGTGTGGAAATCAACAACGCCACTACGCTCGATGATGTTCGCCGCGCCCCCGACCGGATCGCCATGCTCAGCCCCGCAATGGAAGCCGAACGCGCCACCGCCAAGCTCTACCTCTACGCCAACTTCTACAACTCACCCGGAATGGAAGAAGAGCACGATCGCGCTGCCCGGGTCGTGAACGAAATCTTCTCCACCCTCATGGCCGACCCCGGCCTGCTCCCCGCCGACCACCAGGTACAGATCCCCACTGAAGGCCTCGCCCGCACCGTTGCCGACTACATCGCGGGCATGACGGACAGCTACATCGAACAACTATGGCTCCGTCACTGCCAGAAGTAGTGTGCATAGCCGTCTGAACGCTGAGCAGTGATCTATCATTGCTCACAAGATTTCAGCCTTTATGCGCAAGTATCTGCAGGTGCTCCTCGTCGTCCCCTTCATTCTGTCTCGAGCCTTTGCTCAGAGCACCCCGCCGGCCACAAACCTACCGACTCGCGATGCCGCCCTTGATCCGGACACTCCGTCACTGCGCATCACCACGCGCGAGGTGCTCGTGGACCTCATTGCGCTCGATCGCCACAATCAGGCCATCCTCGATCTCCAACCCGGCGAGTTGCAGGTGGCAGCAGCACTTGAGGATCGGGAGCCGGATGGAAGACGAAAAAAGCATTCGCATGCCCCGGTCGCGCCTGCTTCCACTGAGCACATCACTCACCTATCCATCTTCGACCCGAATAATCCGAGCGCGTCGGCAACCGATTCTCCAACCGGATTCCGCATTCTCGCAAGCTGTCTCGAGCGCTCCACGGCTCACTACCTGCTCGCGTTCCATCCAGGAACCACTGGCTGGACAAGCGGCTTCCATCGCATTGGCATTACGACCACTCGCCCCGGGACTAAGCTTTTCTATCGTCACCAGTACTATGTGGGACTGGCCTCACCCGCTCCGGCATTGGCAAAACTCAAACCCGATAAGATCGAGCAGATCCTCCAGCAATCCGCCTGCTACTACCCTGTCGATCCGCTGTCGATCGCGCTCCACGGTCGTCTCATCGACACAGGACGCACGAATGTCGCCCGCTATTTTGTGTCAGTAGATGCCAGTTCGCTTTCCTTCCTCACGATGGAAAGCAACTCCGGC
>Ga0105240_10016097_pt1 | contig 10132 bp, 4 predicted proteins | sample KBSC54metaG_FD_80426 | JGI IMG/M metagenome (GOLD analysis project Ga0105240, IMG submission 80426) | Corn rhizosphere microbial communities from Kellogg Biological Station, Michigan, USA - KBS C5-4 metaG | ecosystem: Host-associated > Plants > Roots > Rhizosphere > Soil | place: Michigan, USA... | reverse complement strand
GCATCAAGATCGACCGTACCCCGCCGTCGACGCTGGCCTCCGTGCCGCAACCGCTGCCGAGCGGTTGGTACGCGGGCGCTGTGCAAGTCACATTGAATGCCACGGACGCCGGCTCCGGCGTCGCCACCACCTATTACGCGGTCGACGGCGGCGCGCCGCAGGCTTACGCCGGAACGTTCGCCTTCGGCACCGGTGGCACGCACACCCTGACGTATTGGTCGGTCGACAACGCTGGCAACGTCGAAGACAACACGGCACCGGGCCACAGCATCACGATCAAGGTCGACAACGTGCCCCCGACGATCACGGGCTCGCGAACACCGGCCGCCAACGGCTTCGGGTGGAACAACACGCCGGTGACCGTGAGCTTCGACTGCTCTGACTTGGAATCGGGCATCGCGAGCTGCGATCCGGGAGTGACTCTCGTCAACGAAGGCGCCGACCAGTCATACACGGGCGATGCTGTCGACAACGCCGGCAACAAGAGTTCGGCAACCGTCGACGGCGTCAACATCGACACGACGGCTCCGACGTTAGCCGGCACGCTGACGACCGAACCGAACACCTACGGCTGGTACAAGGGCAACGTCACGATCCACTGGACCGGCCAGGACGCACTGTCGGGCATCGACCCGGCGACGCAGCCGGCCGACAGCGTCATCACGGGCGAGGGCGCCAACCTCGGCGCCGGTCCGGTCTCGATCAGCGACAAGGCCGGCAATGCCACGAGCGCGTCGGTGACGGGCATCCAGATCGACCGCACGCCTCCGCACATTTCTGGCGCTACCGTCAACGACGACGGAACGCCGCGCAGCGCGAACCCCGCTGGCTGGTTCAACAGCGCGGTTCGGGTTCGCTTCACCTGTGACGACGCGCTTTCCGGCGTCCAGGAATGTGGCAGCGACGTCGTGCTCGATCACGATGGCGCCAACCTGTCGGCGTCCGGTACGGCCACCGACAAGGCAGACAACAGCGCGGCAGCGACCGTCGCTGGTATCAACATCGACAGCCAGGCTCCGAGCAGCTCGGCGGTCCCGCAATGCACGGGTAAGAACGGGTACTGCCGAGGCGCCAAGGCAACCGTCGTCCTCAGCGCTACCGACCAGGCAGGTCTGTCGGGTGTGAAAGAGATCCGCTACAGCACGAACGGCAGCTCGTGGCAGTCGGTTGCTGGCGCCGGCGGGTCGGTAGACATCAACCTGAACGGCTCAGGCAAGGCGACGGTCGCCTATTACGCCGTCGACAATGCAGGCAACGCCGAGACGCCAAACAGTGTCGATGTGAAATACGACACCGTTGCTCCGACGGTGACTCACACGCTCACGCCGACGCCAAATGCAGGCGGCTGGAACAACAGCGACGTCACCGTCCACTTCGATGCCACGGACGACGCGGATGGCTCCGGGGTCGACGCGTCGACGGTCACCCCTGACCAGACCATCACGACAGAGACTGCTGGGACGGTCGTCAACGGCGTGGCGGATGACGTGGCCGGCAACGAGGGCACCGACTCGGTGACGGTGAAGCTCGACAAGACGGCCCCGACGATCTCGGGTGCGGCGACGACGAGCCCCAACGGGAGTGGCTGGTACACCGGGCCGGTCACCGTGCACTTCACGTGCGCCGACCAGGGTGCCGTTCAGTCCGGCATCGCGACCTGCCCCGCCGATGTCGTGTTGAGCACCGATGGCGCCAACCAGTCGGTGGGCGGGATGGCGGTCGACAAGGCCGACAACAGCGCGGGCACAACCGTCTCCGGTATCAATATCGACAGCGTCGGGCCGACGATCACATCGACCTCGGTTACCAATGGGGCGATCTACACACTCGGTGACCCGTCGATTCCCGCCGGCCAGCAAAGTTGCACGGCCACCGACGGCGGTTCCGGGGTGGCGTCGTGCGCGGTGAGCGTTACGGGCGGCCTGGCCAACGGCGTCGGCACATTTGCCTTCACGGTCATCGCCAAGGACAACGCGGGCAACACCACCACGCAACAGGGTTCATATCGGGTCATCTACAAGTGGGTCGGGTTCTCCCAGCCGATCAACGACACGGCTCACCAGATCGACCTGTCGGTGAGCATGTTCAAGGCGGCGAGCACCGTGCCCGCGAAGTTCCAGCTCGAGAGGGCCGACGGGTCGGTCGTCCAGGCCAACAAGGCGCCCCTCTGGTTGACGCCGGTCAAGGGAAGCGCGACGACGGCGGCGGTCGACGAAAGCGCTTATGCCGACCCGGCTACAACGGGCAGCGCCTATAGGTACGACGCGACCGCCCAGCAGTACATCTACAACTGGGGAACCGCGAAGAACCAGGCCGGCTATTACTGGCGCGTCGGTGTGACGCTCGACGACGGTCAGACGTACTACGTCAATCTCGGTCTGAGGTAGTTTCTGCACCAAAAGTGGCTCGGGCCTCGGGTTTGCGGGGTCCGAGCCACTTTCGGTTGACGCCTAATGCAGCGTCGGATATCGGCCGTTGCGTTGAGAGAATCTCAACGCGACGGGCCATGGATTCCTGCCTCCAATGCGAGAACGGTGAGCACCGGAGTCGCACCACGACTCTGACGAGCTGCCTGCGCGGTGCAGATCTCGCGGCATCGTCGGAACAACCGTGTGGGGAGGAAGCTCATGAGACTACGACAAAAGGCGCTTTCAGGTCTCGCCGCAGTTGCGACGGGAATTGGGCTAAGCGTCGTCGCCGTGCCGAGCGCGCTGGGCGCGGGAAACGCTGGCTACACGACGTTTGACCAGACGCAGGGCGGATGCCTCGACGGCACCAATGGAGTCAACTGCAACAACTACGCCGACAAAGGCGATGTCTACATGGACGGTGGCCCGACCGGGGGAAACGGGCTTGCCGACGGCGACTACTACTTCGCCGTTCTGACCCCTGGTTCGCAGAACGGCGGTTTCATCGACGGGACCACCGGCAACCTGAGCGACACGACCGCCGGCGGTACAGCGGGCGACAGCGGTTCTGGCGACGATGCCAGCAACCGCACGTTCACCGTGGCTGGCGGACTCATCTCCGCATACGGCGGAACTCATGCGCTCGGTACCGCTCCTGACGGCAAGACCATCATCCAGCTGGCACCGTACGACGACACCGACAACGCAGGCGGCGTGTACATCCTCGCGATCTGCCAGGTCGGTGCGACAAGCCCGTCGCAGTGCAAGTACGACGCCTTCCGCATTCCGGCGCCCGGGACCAACCCGCCGCCTCCGCCGTTCCTCACGATCTCGGGTGAGAAGTACTACGACGCCAACGCCAACGGGCAGCTTGACCCGGGCGAGGTCGGTATCGCGAACTGGCCGATCAACTACACCGACTCGATGTCAGGCACTGTGCTGACCGACTCCAGCGGCACATTCACCGTGGGCGACCTGCTGCCCGACACCTACAGCGTTTCGGAAACGCCCGGCACGGGGTCGTGGATGCAGACCGGCAATACGTTCGATCAGACGTCAGTCACTGGCGCGGCGACCGAGTCGTTGTCGAACTTCGTGTACACCATCACGTCGACTGACACGGCGTCCGTCTCCGGCCTGAACTTCGGTAATGTGTGCATCGGCGCGGTCGGTGCCGGCTTGACGCTCGGCTACTGGGGCAACCACGTCAGCCAGATTCAGGCCGGCTGGTACGCGACGCTCAACGCCCTGCACCCCGTTCAGAAGTCGCCGGTCGGCTCGTACATCACGTTGACCAAGACCAACATCTCGAACTTCCTGCTTCAGGCAACGGCGACGAACATGGCGAACATGCTCTCGGCGCAGGCCGTCACCATGGAACTCAACGTTCTCTCCGGCAAGACGAGCGCCAGCGCGTTGGTTTATGCACCGGGAACGGATTCCGCGAATGCGGCCGGGTTCGCGACCATTGGTGCTCTCCTCGCTGAAGCTGCCGCGCAATTGCTCGCGCACCCGAACACCGTGGCGGCCGGTCCTGATCGAACGAAGCAAGAGGCGATCAAGATCGCGCTGGACAACGCGAACAACAATCTCAATTTCGTCGAGCCCGGTCCGGGCAGCTGCCCGCTCCCGCCGGCGGCGTGAGCATCGGCTGACGAATCGCCCCAATGACGAATCGCGTGAGCCCTGGCCCCGGCCGGGGCTCACGCAATTTGAATCCAGCGCAGTCGGCGGGCTATGGGCTCGGGTACGAGATCGTCAGTGTGAAGCTTGCGTTACCGTTCCCCCCACCGACGAGATATCGGTAGCTGCCGGCGGGGAGGTTCGCGATCAACGTCAGCACGCTTGCGCCGCTCGCGGTGCCCGCGATCGTGCCGTCCGCCGCCTGTACCGTGAGACTAAGTGAGGACGAGCGGCTGAAGTTCAGGGATGCCTTTGCCACGCCCGTACCTACCGTGAGTGGGAACGTCTGCGACGGCTGCTTCTTGTTCAGCGCTCCCGAGAAGGATGTCGTCAGCGTCGGCGCAGTGGGCGACGCCGCCGCGGCCTGGACGACTGCGGTCGTGGCTGACCCGGCGGACCCTGAGCCGTAGGTGTTCGAGGCCGTGACCACCACCTGCATCCTGCAGCCAACGTCACCTGCGCCGACCACGTAGTTTGCGGCCGTCGCACCCGAGACGGCAGCACAGGAAGTGCCGGTGGAGTCACAGCGGCGCCACTGATAGGAGTAGCGGCTCGGCGTCGGCCCGCTCCATGTTCCCGTCGACGCCGAGAGCGTTTGGCCGACTTGGGCCATGCCAGTTATCGCCGGCGGAGCGGTACTCGAGGGAGCCGAGCCGGTCGAACCGCCACCGGCACCGGTGACAGCGAGCAGGGCCCGATAGGCGTCGACCCTGCCGTACGCCACGCTGCTGCCGATTGGGACGGCGCTCGACTCGAGAGCCTGCTCGATCTGCGTGTTCGACGCGAGTGGCGCGTACGACGCGAGGAGCGCCGCTACCCCTGCCAGGGCGGGAGCCGCGGCGGACGTGCCGCATACCTGGCCGTACCAGGAACCAAGCCCTGTCGCGTAGTCGCAGCCCGGCGCCGCGAGCTTCACCCACGAGCCGTAGTCGGACCACGAGTAGAGATTGTCGAGGCTGTCGGTTCCGGCCACGCCCAACACCTCGGGATACGCAGCTGGGTAGACCGGCGTCGATGTGCCGTAGTTGCCGGCGGCAGCGACCAGCACGGCTCCGTGGCTGTGCGCGTATTGGATCGCGCTGCGAAGCGAGCTGTAGTCGGTGCCTTGGTAGCCCCAGCTCATGTTGATAACGCGGGCACCGTGGTCGGTCGCCCAGGTGATGCCGGAGACGACGCTGGCAAGTGAGCTCCCCGCCCCGAGGACCTTCACTGGCATAACGCTGCAGCTCCAGCAGTAGCTCGTCACACCGATCGCGTTGTTCGAGCGGGCTCCCGCGATTCCGGCGACGTCGGTCCCGTGGCCGTCGGTGTCGGCTGTGTCGGCCGTGCCCGCGATCGGGTTCCACCCGGGAACGAGCGCGCCTTGAAGATCGGGCTGCGTCGCGTCGACGCCGGTGTCCAGTACAGCGATGACCACGCTCGACGATCCCCGAGTTAGGTCCCACGCCTTTGGCGCGTTGACCTTCACCTGCGACCACTCGTTCGGCCACCAATAGTCGTTCGGGGCGGTGTCGAACTTCTGCGCGACCGCGTCGCGCTCGGCGTATTCGACGTCCTGGCTGCGCGATAATTCCGCGACGACCGCCGCTTCGTGGCCAACCGGCACCTTCAAGACATTGATGCCGAGGTCAGAAATCTCCGAGGAATCTGTGCCGCCGACCGAATTCGCAACATGCGAGCGCGTTTCCGCAGAAGCGCCGGCATGAAACTTCACCAGCACACGGCCGCTCACAAAGATCGGAGCGGACGTCGCGCCAAACGAACCCGCTGCCGTCGCGACCGGGCTCGCGAGTAGCCCGCTGGTGAGCGCTGCAGCTGCGAGAAGCGTGGCAAGCGCGGCCCGAAAGGCGCCACGGATGCTGGCGCCCTTGCGGTGCCTGGCCTCGGGACAGTGTGCCATCGACTCGACCCGTCCTTTCGCCCGCTGCGTTACTCCATCGGCAGCAACGATCGCTAGTCAGATCGGGTGTGGGTTCGGCGTACTGATTCCTCCGTCGGAGTGATCGCGATCCGGGCATCGCGGCACGCAACGCTACGCGGCGCAACGAACTGCCCGCAGCGTTCCGCGTGGCGCTAGTCCATGGAATTGAACCAGCGCGATCGGCGGACTCGTCACGTTCTGTGCGGCGTGTTACGCCTGCCAACGCGACCCGAAGGCTGAGACTCCATGAATTGGGTAATGGCGCGTCAGCGAACGAGGTGGATCGAAGCCGCTCAAGCACCAGACGATCGCCGACGAAGACGAGGGCACGGGCGTCCCGATGGAGGCACGATGGAGCTGCAGGCACTGGGGAATCGTCACGTTCTGAGTGGTGCGACCGCCGATGTGGCGGTTTTCCGCGAGCGCTCGCGGCAACGGCGGCTTGCAAAGCTGACGGTGCTGTTTGCCGGCGTCGCTGTTTGGATCTGGTTTCGCATCCTCAACGGGCAGGCGCCCTACGTTCGCTTCCCGCACCTGCCACCCAAACTCGCCCAGGTCGCGCCACTTCTGTTGCTGGTCGTCATTCTCGGCGCTGTCTTGCTGCTGCCCCTGCTGACCGCGGGCCGGTCGCCGCACGTGTTGTTCCGCTCCAGCGAGATCGAGACATCCCTGGACGATGTCAAAGGCTCGGCCGTCGTCGTCGAGGAGGTCGTCAAGACGCTGAACCTGTTCCTGGCTCACAAGACCTTCAAAGAGCAGATGGGCGGCACGCCGCGCCGGGCCATCCTCTTCGAAGGGCCACCCGGCACCGGCAAGACCTATATGGCCAAAGCGATGGCGAAGGAGGCCGGCGTCCCGTTCCTATTTGTTTCGTCGTCGGCGTTCCAATCGATGTACTACGGCCAGACGAACCGCAAGATTCGCTCCTATTTCAAGGCGCTCCGCAAGGCGGCCCGCAAGGAGGGCGGCGCGATCGGGTTCATCGAAGAGATCGACGCAGTCGGAGCTGCACGTTCGGGAATGGGTGGCGCCAAGGGTGAAGGAATCACCGGCGTCGTCAACGAACTGCTGATCCAGTTGCAATCTTTCGACGCTCCGTCGCCGGGCACCCGCCTGCGTAACGCGTTCGGCGAGTGGGTCAACATCCTGCTGCCCCCGCACGCGCAGCTGAAGAGACGGCGCACGCCGTCCGCAAATATCTTGGTGATCGGCGCGACCAACCGCGCGGGCGACCTCGACCCAGCCCTCCTGCGACCCGGCCGCTTCGACCGCTCGGTCTATTTCGACCTGCCGAGCCGGGCCGGGCGGCGCGAAATTATCGACTACTACCTGGGCAAGAAAGCGCACGAGCCCGAGCTCGACGATCCTGCCAAGCGCGACCGGCTTTCGGCCATGACGTCCGGCTATTCGCCGGTGATGATCGAGCACGTTCTCGACGAGGCACTGGTCTTCGCCCTGCGCCGTGGGGCTCAGCAGCTTTCGTGGTCGGACATCCAGCGCGCGAAGATGACCGAGGAAATCGGGCTCGCCCAGCCGGTTGAGTACACCGAAGCCGAACGACGCACGATCGCGACGCACGAGTCCGGCCACGCAGTTGTTGCTTGGCTAGCAGGAAAAAGCCGCAAGCTCGAGGTGCTGTCGATTATCAAGCGCAAGGAGGCGTTGGGGTTGCTCGCCCACTCCGATGCCGAAGAGCGCTTCCTGAAGTCGGAATCGGAGTTGCGTTCGCTGATCCAGATCGCCATGGGTGGCATGGTCGCCGAAGAACTGTTCTTCGGCGAGATCACCTCCGGCCCCGCCGGCGACCTCAAAGCGGCCACGCACTACGCGGCGATGATGGTCGGAAGCCTCGGTATGGGCGGCAGCCTCTTCTCATATGAGGCGATCGAGACACCGCACTCCAACATCGTCGCCAAGGTCTCCTCGACAGAGGCTGGCAAGGCGAAGATCGAGGAGTTGCTCGAGGCGACACGCGGTGAAGTGCGGTCGATGCTCGACGAGCACCGCCATGTCATCGAAGGGTTGCGCGATGCGCTCCTCGATCACGACGAACTGATCGGTGACGAAATCGGCGAGGCGATCCTGGCTGCGGCTCGCTCCGCTCCGGCGACGGCAAGCCCGCTACGAGTCAGCGGTCGCGCAACGTCTTGAGCAACGCCAGATCGTCGCGGTGCTCCGGGTTTTTCCCGGGAGTTTCGAGGACGACGGGCACGCCCCGGGTGGCCGGGTGCCGGAACAGCTCGGCGAACGGCTCCGACCCGATCTGACCACGCCCGATGCGCTCGTGGTTGTCGCGGTTCGACCCACGCGGATCCTTCGAGTCGTTGGCGTGAATGAGCTTCAGCCGGCCACGCCCCACCACCCGCACCAGCGCGTTCAGCGTCGAGCGCACACCTCCGGGCGCGGCAAGGTCGTGCCCAGCCGCGAAGGCATGGCAGGTGTCGAGGCAGATCCCGACCCGCGGATGCTCATCGAGCGTCTCCAAATACGGCCCCAGGTCTTCGACCGTTGCGGCAAGAGACTGGCCTGCACCGGCGGTCGGTTCGATGAGCAGATCCGGGCCGTCGTCCGGGATCTCATCGAGCAAAGGCAACACATGCTCGCGCAGTTGCTTCAGCGCATCGGGTTTGCTCGACGGCGTTACAGCAGAACCAGCGTGGACGACGACCCCTCGCGCCCCGATGACACAACCGCGTGCGAGTGCGTGCCGAACAGATCGCACTGAGTTCTCAAGCGTCGCCAGCGTGGGGGAGCCGAGGTTCACCAGGTAAGGCGCGTGCACAAAGATCGGTATCTTCGCCTGCGCACAACCGGCGCGAAATTCGTCGTCCTGCTTGGGATCTCCGGCCGAACGCGCCCACCCGCGGGGGTTCGACAAGAAGACTTGCACGGCCTCCGCGCCGACATCGCGCGCGTAGGCGAGACCGCCAGCCGCTAGCCCGCCAGCCACCGGAACATGAACGCCGACCGGAGACGGCTTTCGGGGTGGCATGGCCTCAAGGATGCCAGACCGCAGAAGAGCTGGATCAGCTGGCGTTGATGGTGATGACCGTGCCCTTGGGCTGCATCGAGCCGCCCTTCGGGCTCTCGCTCGTCACCACCCCGAAGCGGCCCTTCTTGCCGACCTTCACCTTGAACCCGGCGTCCGTGAGGATCTTCTCGGCCTGCGAGATGCTGATCCAGCTGAGCGGGTCGGCGAGGTTGCTTGTTACGTCGGGGACCTTGAACAGCTCAGGGCCCTTCGACACATCGAGCGTGATCGTGTCGCCCCGGACGCCGGTGCCGCTGTTCGGGTTCTGCGAGATGACGTTGCCTGCCGGCACGGTGTCGCTGAAGTCTTGCGTCGTCGCGACCTTGAAGCCGGCGTTGGTCAGCGCCTGGGTCGCCTGGCCGGCGTTCTGCCCGGTGAAGTTGGTGATCTGTATCGGCTGCGGGCCCTGACTCACAGTGACCGTGACGGACTTGCCCCAGTCCATCGTCTGCCCTGGCGCCGGATCGACCGAGATGACGTCGTTGGACGGCACGGTGTCGCTGTAGGCCATGACGGGCGGCGCAACACCGAGCCCGGCCGCCGTCAAGGTCTTCTGGTAGTCGTCATAGGAGGTGTTCGCCGCGACGGCAGGCACCTTGGTGGTGTGCTTGCCCTTCGAGACGGTGACCGTGATGGTCGCGCCGCGCTTGGCTTGATGGTTGGGCTGGACGCTCTGGTCGATGATGTCGCCAGCTGGAACGGTGGTACTCCAGTCGTTCTTGGCAACCGACACGTTCAGGTGGGCGCCGTCCGCCTTGGCTTGTGCTGCTTGCACCGAAAGGCCCGTCAGGCTCGGCACATTCGTGTACTGCCCGATGCCGTACCACCAGCCAGCCGTGCCTGCACCGACAGCGAGCACCAGCACGATGAGGAGTGCGATGAGCCCGCGGCGTCGTCTGCGTGGCCCGCGCGGCTGCTCGGCATCCGGGCCGTTGCCGTCGTTGCCGGGAGTCGGCGCGATGAGTTCGGCACGCGAGGCGCGCGCAGACGACGCTGGCCCGATGCCTGCGTCGGGTAGCTCGACGACCAGCGTCTGGTGCGTGCGCGGTGTGACCGTGGTTGCGCTGCCGGCGTCGGCGTCGAGGGCGG
>Ga0105240_10016091_pt1 | contig 10134 bp, 8 predicted proteins | sample KBSC54metaG_FD_80426 | JGI IMG/M metagenome (GOLD analysis project Ga0105240, IMG submission 80426) | Corn rhizosphere microbial communities from Kellogg Biological Station, Michigan, USA - KBS C5-4 metaG | ecosystem: Host-associated > Plants > Roots > Rhizosphere > Soil | place: Michigan, USA... | reverse complement strand
GAGGTTCGGCTGGTAGATCTGCGCGATCACCATGATCTCGCCAAGCTGCGCGGTGAACGCCGTCGGCGCGCCCGCGGTCTGCGACACCAGCGCCACGCTGGCATCTTCGCAGCTGACTTCGAGGCGGAACGGATAGCCGGCGACCGAGCGCTTGCCGCAATCATAGACCCGGCCGGATTTGGCTTCCCTGGCGCGCCAGGCATCGGCGCGGACGCCGACCTCGGAGGCCGCATAGAACCAGAAGGCGCTCCAGCCGATCGCAGCGACCACGAGCAGAGCGGGCATGATGAAAAGGCGCCAAAGCGGGCGCCGGCGCGGCGCGGGGGTCATGTCAGACATGCGGCGTCCTTTGGGCGGTGATTTTGTCAAATGTAAGCGTAAGGGCATCACAACAAAAGGCGCTGAATCCGCTTCGCATTGTCACCTCGTTCTGGTAGAGCCCTTTTGTTTGACGCGTTTTCCCAGCGCGAACCGGCGTCCACTTCGCTCGAAAACGCTTTGCCAATGTCCGCGCTCACCTTTCACGACTCGGAATTCCCGACAGGCGACCTCTGGGTGTTCGGCTACGGTTCGCTGATGTGGCGGCCGGGCTTCGACTTCGTCGAACGGGTTCCGGCACGGCTGATCGGCGAGCACCGCGCGCTCTGCGTCTACTCCTTTGTCCACCGCGGCACGCCGGAAAAGCCCGGCCTCGTGCTTGGCCTCGACCGCGGCGGCGCCTGCCGCGGCATCGCCTTCCGGGTCGCGGAAAAACACCGCAACGCCACCATCGATTATTTGCGCGAGCGCGAGCAGGTGACTTCGGTGTATCGCGAAGTGCAACGTTCGGTGTGGCTGGAGAACGAGGCGCGGCAGCGCGTCAGCGCGCTGGCCTATGTGGTCGATCGCGGCCATGTGCAGTACGCCGGGCGGCTGACGCTGGCCGATCAGTTGCGTCATGTGCTGCAGGGCCACGGCCAGTCCGGCATCAACCGCGACTACGTTCTCGCCACCGTCAAGGCGATCGAGGCGGAGGGCTTTCGCGACGCGCCGTTGCACAAGCTCGCCATGATGCTGCACGGCGAGCATGCGGTGCCGGTGCGGGACGGAAAGAGCGATCTCTGAAAATCCGTCAATTCGCCTGCGCCGTCGCCGGCCGCTGCGGCAGCGAACCGGTCGGCTGATCCGGCCACTCCGGCACCAGGTCGAGGCCGAGATCGGCCAGCCGCACCCGCACTTCCACGGCGACGTATTTCGCGTATTCCGACAGTAGCAGGCGGAACGTGGCACCACTGGTCCACCACGGCTCATCGCGCCATTTGTCGCCGACCACCGCGAACGGGATCAACGTGACATCAGGCATCGCATGCGACATTTCGACGATGGCGCGCGGCATGTGATAGTTCGACGTCACCACGATCAGCGACTTGAAGCCGCGCTCGCGGACCCAGCGCTTGGTCTCGGCGGCGTTGCTGCGGGTGTTGATGGCGGAATAGTCGAGGTCGACGCAGCAGCCAAGCAGCGACTGGTTGTCGGGCAGCCTGCGGGAAATATCGCTGGCGGCACTGGTCGGATGCACGCCGGAGATCAGGAGACGCTTGCCGTAGCCGCCGGCCAGCAATTCCATCGCATCCGACACCCGCGACGAGCCGCCGGTCAGCACCACGATGCCGTCGGCGTTGCGGGCCGGCTGGGTCTCGACACCGCGCAACTGAGCCAGAAACGCAACGAAGCCGGCGGCCGCGGCGACGAAGACGACGGCGAGCGTGGCCACGACAGCGGCACGCAACCGGCCTCGCGGCGGCGCCGTCGCCGGTTCAGGCGAGCTATCGTCGGGCTGCGCATTCATTTCGGTTCGGCTGGTCCTCTGCCCCCGTCCAATTCTATCGGGTTTTCAGGCGAAGTGGAGTCTAGTCGATATCATCCAGCGTCGCGAACAGCGTGCGCCGCGAGGCCCAGGCAGTAATTGCGGCAATCAGCACCGCCTGCGCCGCCAGCGCCAGATAGCCGGACGGGCGCAGCGAAAACGTCCCCAGCAAGGCCGCGAACTGATCGCCGACCGGAGTGCCGGAAAACCAGCCGGCAATCGATTCGGAGAAGCCGAAGCCGAGCATCGCCGCACCGCCGCCGATCAAGCCGCCCTCAAGCCCGAGCCTCAGAAAATGCCGCAGGAAACGGTTGGCGATGTAGGTGTCGCCGGCGCCGACGAAATGCAGCACCTCGACGATCGGGCGGTTCGCCGCCATCGCGCCGCGGGTCGCAAACGAAACCGAAATGATGGTCGCGATGATCACCAGCGCGAGAATGCCGATGCCGGCAAACACGGTGGCGCCGGTCATCGAGCGCATCCGCTCGATCCAGGCGCGGTGGTCGTCGACGCTGGCCGTTGGCGCCACCAGCGTCACCCGGCTGCGCAGCCCGGCGAGATCAAGCGTGGCGCCGGGCTGCACGCGTGCGACAATGACGCGCGGCACCGGCAACTGGTCGATCGACAGTCCGCTGCCGAGCCACGGCTCCAGCAGTTTCGCCGACTCGTCCTTGGTGAACGGTTTGACCTGAACGACATAAGGTTGCGTGCGCATCGCTTCGGCCGCCGCCGCCGAATCGCGGTCGAGATCGCGGCCGGCAGTCGGGCGCACCTGCACGGTGATTTCGCTGGCGACTTCCGACTGCCACTCGGCGGCCGAGGCACTCACCAGCAACACCGCGCCCGTGGTGATGGAGGCGAGGAACGTCATGATGGCGACGACCGCAACCAGCGCGCGGCCGGAGATCGAGGCCCGCGGCACGATCGGCGACATGTTGCGCGCCTGTGCCGTGACCCGCGGGCTGTCACGCCCGAGATCCACCAGCGGGATATGTTCTTCGCCAATCCTAGCCACAGATTTGCCTAGCCATAAATTTGTCTAGCCATCAGTTTGCCTGGCCATTGAGAAGCCTACTCATAGATATGCAGCCGTCCCTGATGCAGCACCAGGCGTCGCGCCTCGTATTGATCCATCAGCGTGATGTCGTGGGTCGCGATGATGACGGCGGTGCCCGACTTGTTCAGTTCGATGAACAGCCGCAACAGGCGCCGGCCCAGCGTCGGATCGACGCTGCCGGTCGGCTCGTCCGCGAGCAACAATTGCGGCCGTGAGATCACGGCGCGCGCGATCGCCGCGCGTTGTTTCTCGCCGCCCGACAGGATCGGCGGCAGCGCGTCCATCCGCTCGCCGAGGCCGACCCATTTCAACAGGTCGATCACCTCGCGACGGTAGCTGGATTCCTCGCGGCCCATCACCCGAAACGGCAGCGCCACGTTCTCATAGGTCGTCATGTGGTCGAGCAGGCGAAAGTCCTGCAGCACGATGCCGATGCGCTTGCGCAGGTCGGCGATCTGCTCCTTGCCGAGCAGCGAGACGTCGTGGCCGAACAGGGTGACCAGGCCGCGCGTCGGCCGCATCGACAGGAACAACAGCCGCAGCAGCGAGGTCTTGCCGGCGCCGGAGGGGCCGGTGAGGAACTGGAACGAATGGGCCGGGATCAGGAACGACAGGTCGCGCAGAATCTCCGGGCCGAGCCCGTACCGCAAACCGACATTTTCGAACCGAACCAAGCTCAGCTCCGCTCGATATGAACCGTGGCCGGAAACCCCGGATGTGGACCTGAACTTCGGGCCCGCCGCCCGCCGATGGCCCCGTCCGGACAAAACGGTTTTGCGGCCGTTATGGTTTCCGGTTCGTTAACGGTCGCTATGTAGCATCCGGGCAAAGACACTATGGAAACGGGCTCCATGCACATCGTTTGCCCCCATTGTACAACATCCTACGCCATCAATCCGAGCACCCTTGGGGCTTCCGGACGCACGGTGCGCTGTTCCCGATGCAAGGAGACGTGGCTGGCCCGACCCGAGGACGCGGTCGAGATGGCCGCCGCGGCCCCTGCCATGGCGGCGTCGCGCCAATCAGCCGAAAACGATGCCGCGCCCGAATGGGACGCGATGGCCCGCGAGGAAAGTGGCCAGGACGCCAGCGAGGATACGCCCGAGGTCGACAGCCCCTCGATTTCCGCCGACTGGCCGGCCGATGGCGAAGGCGCCTCCCGAGGCAACGATTCGGACTGGCCGACGATCGCCCGGCTGGATGCCGAAGGCCATGAAGACATCCAGATCACCAGCCACCGCGAGCGGCTGGCGAAACTGTTCAAGCTGCCCGCTTTACCCCGGATTCCGTTCATGCCGACGATCGGCCTGCCGACCGCCTGTGTGGCGATGGGCGCGCTGCTGCTGGCGCTGGTGATCTGGCGCGGCGATATCGTCCGCCTGCTGCCGCAGACCGCGACCTTCTACCGGATGGTCGGATTAGAGGTGAACCTGCGCGGACTGGCGTTCAAGGACATCAAGATCACCAACGAAACCGTCGAAGGCAAGCCGGTGCTGGTCATCGAAGGCATGATCGTCGGCCAGACCCAGCGGCCGGTCGAACTGCCGCGGCTGCGCTTTTCGGTTCGCGACGAACAGGGCGCCGAAATCTACGCCTGGAACGCGGTGCTCGAACAGCCGGTGCTGAAGCCGGGCGAACGCGCCTATTTCAAGTCGCGGCTGGCCTCGCCGCCGCCCGAAGGCCGCAATATTGACGTACGCTTCTTCAACAAGCGGGATCTGGCCGGCGGCCACGCCTGACCTGATCCCCAGCCCTGCTCGCGAATGAGCCGAAAGCAATGCCGCGGATATTGATCGCCGACGACGAGGATTCGATGCGCACGCTGGTGGCGCGCGCCATCGCCATGGACGGCCACGAGACCGTCACCGCCGAGGACGGCGCCGAAGCGCTCGACGTCCTGACCCGCGAGGGCGGCGCGTTCGACCTGCTGCTGACCGACATCCAGATGCCCGTCATGGACGGCATCGCGCTGGCGCTGGCGGCGGCGCGCGATTTTCCCGACCTGAAGATCCTGCTGATGACCGGATTCGCCGATCAGCGCGAACGCGCCTCCGGCCTCAACGCCATCGTGCACGACGTGGTGACGAAGCCGTTCTCGGTGGCGGATATCCGCACGGCGGTGGCGGACGCGCTGGCGGCAAGGAAGGGGTAGCGCGCCCCACTCGTCATCCCCCGCGAAAGCGGGGGACCCAGTACGCCGCGGCTTCTCGGTTCTATCGCTGACGTCTCTGGAATACTGGATCACCCGCATTCGCGGGTGATGACAGGATCGTGCGAGATAAGACCGCTAATAATCCTTCAACAGCCGCTCGATGTAATCGAGCTCGATCTGCGGCCGGGACGGATCGGCGAGACGGCGGCGCAGTTCTTCGAGGATCCGGCGCACCCGCTGGACGTCGATTTCGCCGGGAATCTTCACCGAGAAATCATCCGTGAATTCGTTGTGGCGCATCGGGCGGCCGAGCGGGTCGGTGCCGTTCTGCGCGCCCTGCTGCCGACCCTTGGCGTTGCCCGGGCCTTCGCCGGGCTGATCGCCGTCGCCCTGCTGCATCGCCTCCGCGAGGCTCTGCGCGCCCTTGCGCAGCGCTTCCAGCGCCTTGCCTTGCGAATCCACCGCACCGTCGGCATTGCCCTCGCCGAGCCGGCCGCCGGCATCGCCCATTGCGGAATCGGCCTGGTCGAGACCGTCCTCGCCATCGCCGGGCTGGTCGCCTTGCTGGCCATCTTGTCCCTGCTGGCCCTTGTCGCCGCGCTGGCCCGGACCCATGCCGCGCTTGGCCAGTTCCTGCTGCAACTTCTTGAGCCGGTCGCGCAGGCCCTGCTGGTCCTGCTGCAGGTCGCCCATGCTCTGTTCCCCCTGCTTGCCGCGCATGCGGTCACGCCGGGAATCCTGGCCCTGCTTGAAGGTCTTGTCGCGCAACTGCTGCTGCTTGCGGATCATGTCCCCGAGTTCGTTCAGCGCCTGCTCCATGTCGCCGTCGCCGGACTGGCCGGGTTGCGCCATCTGCAGGTTTTCCAGCATCTGCTGCAGCTGTTCGAGCAGTTGCTTGGCGGCATCCTTGTCGCCGGCGCGCGACATCCGCTCCAGCCGGTCGAGCATGTTCTTGAGATCGTTCTGGCTCAGCATCCTGGTATTGGGATCGAGCGGCCGGGCCAGCTGCTGCGGGTTCTTCTGCATCTGCTCGGCGAGCTGACGCAGGAAGTTGTCCAGCGCCGCGCGCAGATTGTCGGTGAGCTTCTTGATTTCCTCGTCGCTGGCGCCGCGCTCCAGCGCCTGCTTCAGCGCATCCTGCGCCGCGCGCAGGGCCTTTTCGACGTCAGAGATGTTGCCGTCCTCGATGGTGACGGCGAGCGCCCACAGGCTGGCGACGACCTCGCGCAAGGCCACATCGGTGCGCGCAGCTTCCAGTTGCCGCGCGACGCTGTAGAGGCCGAGGTAATGGCCGGTTTCCGGCGTGAACAGTTCCGGCGCGATCAGCAGCGCATCGAGCGCCGCGAACACTTGCGAGTTCCGGTTGGCGTCGAGCGCGAGAATCCGGCGCTGCTCGATCAGCGCGCGCGCCAAGGGCTTGGTGAACAGACGCTCGGGCAGCCGCATGTTGAACGGCTCGCTCTTGCCTTCGTTGCCGCCCTCGTCCTTGGCGGTCAGGATCAGCGTCACCTCGGCGCCGGCATAGGGATCTTCGCTGAGATCCTTGACGGTCTGGCCGACGCCGTTGCGGGTGCGCGCGTTCGGCAGCACCAGTGCAAACTGCGGCGCCTCGAACAACGGCCGCGGCTCAGCCGCATTGGCATCCTTCGTCACCGGCCTGCCGGATTCGGTGGCTTCGGAGGGACGCGCGGCGAACTGCGCGCGGGCTTCGGTGACGCCGTAATCGTCCTCGAGCTTGTAGGACATCTGCAGCGAGCCGTGGGCCTGGCGCTCCGGATCCTTGGCCAGCGAAATCTTCGGCGGATTGTCCGCGGTCGCGGTGAATTTCCACTGCGGCTGGCCGGCCGGCGCGCGGACATGCGCGGTGCCGTCGCCGGCAATCTTGAAATGGCGCTCGTTGGTGCCCTGAGGTGCGGCTTCGCTAGGCGCGATTTCGGTGACGCCACCTCCGACCACGACGTCGATGGTGCCGCCGCTGGAACGCACCAACAATGTGCTGCCTGATGGCACCGACAGCGGCCCGCCGTCGGGCGCGCCGGCATCGCGGTTGGCGGCGGAAAGAATGATCGGGGGTTTTCCGGTATAGGCCGGCGGCGTCACCCAGGCATCGACCCGGACATTGGCCGGCGCCAGCACGCCGTTCCAGTCGAACGCCGCGGCCACCCGCATCGTGCGCTCGTCGCCGGCGGCGACATAGGATGCCACCAGCATCACCATGACCAGCGCGCGCAGCGCCCAGGGATCGTGGATCGCCAGCCGCGGCGAAGGCAAACCGGCGCGGATGCGCTTCAGCGAAGCCAGCGTGCGTTCGCGCTGTGCCTGCCACAGCGCCCGCGAGATCGGGTCTTTGGTCGCCAGTGTGTCGGTCAGCGCGGTCGCCGGACGGTGCCTGATGCCGGTGCCGCGGTCGAGCCGGGCCAACGCCGCCTCGCGGGTCGGCCAGCGAAAACGAATCAGCGGCAGCAGCGCGCCCAGCGCCAGCAGCCCAAACAGGCTAACGCCCACCACGCGCGCCACGAACGGCAGCGCCAGCCACAGCCCGGCCCAGGACGCCACCAAAAACAGGCCGACCACGCTCAAAAGCCGGGCGAGACCCGGCCAGGCGCGTTCCCAGGCGATCGCATAGGTGGCCCGTTGCAGGGCCTGCGTCAGCTGCAGCCGCGCGACAGCATCCGGCTCGCGCGCGGGCTGTGGGAGGTCAGGTGGGCTACCGCTCAATAAACTCTCCAAACTCTCCGGATTGCCGGCACATCAGCCTAGCACGGCGGCGGCAATGGGGCATCCCGCGTCGGAAGGGTTCCCACACCTGGAAATGCGCATAACACGAAGGCGTGACTGCGGCGCCTCAAGCCCGTAACGTCTGCCGCGACCGTAAAACTACCGGGAGAATCCAGCGAGGGAGCGTGGACCGCTAAATCTTCGGCGGACAAGTGACGCGCTGGCAATGACGAAACAACAAGGAAGAAACCACCATGGAAATCGGATTTATCGGCCTCGGCAAAATGGGTTTTCCGATGGCGCGCCGCCTGATCGAAGCCAAGCATCAGCTCACCGTGTTCGATACCCGGAAGGAAGCGGTCGACAAGCTTGTCGCGCTCGGCGCGCATGCGGCCTCCTCGCCCAAGGATATCGCCGACCGCTGCGAGACCGTGATGGCGAGCCTGCCGTCGCTGCAGGCCTCGCTCGAGGTCGCGACCGGCGCCGGCGGCGTCATCGAAGGCAAGCGCGTCAAGCGCTTCATCGATCTCTCGACCGTCGGTTCGCACATGGCGGTGAAGATTCACGGCCTGCTGGCGAAGAAGAACATCGTGCAGCTCGACAGCCCCGTCAGCGGCGGCGTCGGCGGCGCCGAGAAGGGCACGCTGGCGGTGATGGTCTCCGGTCCGCGCGCCGATTTCGATACCGCAAAACCGGCGCTCGACGTCATCGGAAAGGTGTTCTTCATCGGCGAGAAGCCCGGCTCGGCGCAGACCATGAAGCTCGCCAACAATTTCCTGTCGGCGACCGCGATGGTGGCGACGTCAGAAGCCGTGGTGATGGGCGTCAAGTCAGGGCTCGATCCCGCCGTCATGATCGACGTCATCAATTCGGGTTCGGGACTCAACACCGCAAGCCGCGACAAGTTTCCGCGTTCGGTGCTGCCGCGCAGCTTCGACTTCGGCTTCGCCACCGGGTTGATGGTGAAGGACGTCCGGCTCGCGCTGGAAGAAATGAAATCGCTGGGCCTGTCGATGGAGGTCGCCGAAGCGGTGGGCCGGCTCTGGGAAGTGATCATCAAGGACCAGGGCCCGGACAGCGATTTCACCGCGGCGATCAAGCCGATCGAGAAGGCGGCGGGCGTGGTGGTGGGCGGCGCCAAGGGTGGAGCTCACGCAGCGAAGTAAATTCTCCGTCGTCCCGGCCTTGAGCCGGGACGACAGCCAATAACTAGCGCTCGCCGCTCGGCTCAGAGCCACGGCGCCGGCCGATCCATCGCGATCAGTTCCTCGACCTCGATGCGCGGGCGCACTACGGCGTACTGGTCGTCCTTGACCAGCACTTCCGGGATCAAAGCTCGCGTATTGTAGCTGCCGGACTGCACCGCGCCGTAGGCGCCGGCGGTCATGATGGCCAGCAGATCGCCGGCCTTCGGCTCGGGCATGTTACGGTCGAGCGCGAGGTAGTCGCCGGTTTCGCAGACCGGGCCGACCACATCGGCGGTGATCATGCGCGCGCCTTTAGCGGCCTCGTTCACCGGCAGGATGTCGTGATGCGCCTCGTACAGCGTCGGGCGGATCAGGTCGTTCATCGCGGCGTCGATGATCACGAAATTCTTGGCCTCGCCCGGCTTCACATAGATCACGCGCGCGACCAGGATGCCCGCGTTGCCGACGATCATCCGGCCCGGTTCGAACATCAGCGTGCAGCCGAGATTATGCGTCACCCGCTTGACCATCGCGGCATAGGCCGACGGCAGCGGCGGCGCTTCGCGGTCCATGTGATAGGGAATGCCGAGCCCGCCGCCGAAATCGATATGCTCGATGGTGTGGCCGTCGGCGCGCAGCGTCTGGACGAAATCCGAAAGGATCCGGAACGCGGTTTCCATCTTGGACAAATCAGTGATCTGGCTGCCGATATGCATGTCGGTGCCGGTCACCTCGATCCCGGGCAGCCTGGCCGCGCGGGCATAGACCTCGCGGGCGCGCGCGATGGGAACGCCGAACTTGTTCTCGGACTTGCCGGTGGCGATCTTGGCATGGGTGCCGGCATCAACGTCGGGATTGACCCGCACGGAGATGCGCGCGGTCTTGCCCGCCTCGACCGCAAGCTTCGACAGCAGCTCGAGCTCGGGTTCGGACTCGACGTTGATGCAGAGAATGTCGTTGGCGAGGGCCGCGCGCAGCTCGGCTTCGGTCTTGCCGACGCCCGAAAACAGAATCTTGCTCGGCGGAATGCCCGCCGCCAAGGCCCGCTTCAATTCGCCGCCGGAAACCACGTCGGCGCCGGCGCCGAGTTTCGCCAGCGTGCGTAGCACCGACTGGTTGGAATTGGCCTTCATGGCGTAGCAGACCAGCGTCTTCTCGCCGGCGAAGGCCTCGG
>Ga0105240_10016090_pt1 | contig 10134 bp, 6 predicted proteins | sample KBSC54metaG_FD_80426 | JGI IMG/M metagenome (GOLD analysis project Ga0105240, IMG submission 80426) | Corn rhizosphere microbial communities from Kellogg Biological Station, Michigan, USA - KBS C5-4 metaG | ecosystem: Host-associated > Plants > Roots > Rhizosphere > Soil | place: Michigan, USA... | reverse complement strand
CTTTCCCACCGCAAGTTCGTAGCCTTCGCGGCGCATCATTTCGATGAGAATGGCGAGCTGGAGCTCGCCGCGACCCATCACTTTGAAGGTGTCGTGGCCTAACTCCTCGACCCGGATGGAGACATTGGTGAGGAGCTCCTTATCGAGGCGATCGCGGAGGTTGCGCGAGGTTACCCATTGGCCTTCGCGGCCGGCGAAGGGCGAAGTGTTGATGGAGAAGGCCATCGCAATGGTCGGCTCGTCGATCTGAATCTGCGGCAGGGGCTGAGGGTTCTCCGCGTCGGTGACGGTTTCACCGATCGTGATGCCTTCGACACCAGCGATCGCCATGATGTCGCCGGGATGGCCGATGGTTTCGTCAACGCGCTTCAGGCCCTCAAACGAATACAGCTTGGTGATCTTGGTGGTGTGAAAGCTGCCGTCACGCTTGGCGATGGAGACGAGGTCGCCATATTTGAAGGTGCCGTTGAAGACGCGGCCGATACCGAGGCGGCCCAGATAATCGCTGTAATCGAGGTTCGCGATCAACATCTGGAGAACACCGTCGGGGTCGCCGACGGGAGCAGGAATGTGCTCGACGATCGAGTCGAACAGAGGCCGCAGATCCATGGAAGGATCATCGAGCGACTTCTTGGCGACTCCGGTCTTCGCGATGGTGTAGAGAATGGGGAAATCGAGTTGATCTTCGGTGGCGTCGAGATCGATGAAGAGATCGTAGATCTCGTCGAGGACCTCGGGCACGCGTGCGTCGGGACGATCGATTTTGTTGATGACGACGATCGGAGGAAGCTTCGCTTCGAGCGCCTTGGACAGCACATAGCGTGTCTGCGGCAAGGGGCCTTCGCTGGCATCCACGAGCAACATTACACCGTCCACGATCTTGAGGGCGCGTTCGACCTCGCCGCCGAAATCGCTGTGGCCCGGGGTGTCCACGATGTTGATTTTCACGCCGTGATAACGCACGCCGGTGATCTTGGCGAGAATCGTGATGCCTCGCTCACGCTCCAGGTCGTTCGAGTCCATTACGCGATCGACGTGTTCTTCGTGTGAGCCGAAGATGCCGCTCTGATTGAGCATTGCGTCAACGAGCGTTGTCTTCCCATGGTCTACGTGGGCGATGATGGCGATATTCCGGATGCCGGTGTTGCTGATTTTCATGTATGTGTTGTAATCGAAACTTAACTTGGTACGAGGTCCGCTTGGTGTGCAGTGGTCGGCGCTCTACTCAGTTCAGTATAACTTACAGCAGGAACGGAGGTTTACTCTTCGTGTATAACGTCGACGGGGTTGAGGCGAGACGCGACGCGCGCGGGGTACAAACCTGCCAGCACAGTGACAAACCACACGAAGAATAAGGCGCCTGCTAAGAGAACACCAGGGGGATGGAATTGGATCGTCCAGCCGAAGCTTTGCTTATTCACGACAAAGATCAAGAGGAGGGAGATCGCGAAGCCGAGCAGCAGGCCAACCAACCCGGAGAGGAAGCCCAGAAAGGCGGCCTCGGTGAGGATGATTCCCTGGATTTGCCGGCTGGACGCACCTAAGTAGCGCAGCAGGCCCAACTCACGCTTACGGTCCAAGACGAGCGCGAGGAGCGAATTCGCTGCTCCGAGCATGGCCACTACTACGGCAACGGCTTCGAGGGCCCACGTGATGGCGAAGGTCCTGTCAAAGACGGCGATGGCGTTGCGGCGGAGTTCGCGGTTAGGCGTGACGGCCACGCCGTAGTTCGCGGTTCGCAATTGGATCTGCTGCTGGATGCGATCTATGTTGGCGCCGGGCACGGCGTAGATGGCCGCGTTGGTGACGGGCTGCTGCGGAAGGTAGCGCGACATGGTGGAGCGATCGACGATGACGTATCCCTGGCTGCTGGAATATTCGTAGTAGACGCCAGCGACCTCGAGCGGAATGTTGGCGTCACCCATCGGTACGGTGAGAGTATCGCCGGCATGTATTCCGTGCTTGTTGGCGAAGGGCTCACTGACTATGGCGCGATCATGACCGGGGAGCGAGCGCAGGATGCCTTCCCGGTCCTGCCCGGGAAGGAAGCGCATACGGCCGTAGCGACGAACGATTTCGAGATCACCAGCGCCAAGTGTGGCCCGCTCGCCGTGATAGTGAAACTCTACGCCGTAGAAGACATCGACGGCGGCGACACCGTCGATGGATCGCAGGATGGGCTCGACTTCAGGAGCGAGCGGCGGATAGGCGCCTGCGCCAGGCGGCATGGCTGGGCTGACGTACAGATCAGCGCGCAGTTGCACATCGAGCCATAAGGCAACCGTTTCCCGGAAACTACCGACCATGATGCCGACGCTGGCCATCATGGCGATGGCGGTGGCGAGCGCGGCGACTACGACGGATGTACGCGACAGCGAGGCGGTGAGACTGCGGGCGGCAAGGAGGCCGACGACGCGGCCTCGGACCATCCATCGAGTTGCTTTATTGACGAGCAGCACGATTGCGGGCGACGCCATGGCGGCAGAAGCAATCGACAGGACTGCCGCAATGTAGCCGCCCACAGGGTAGCCGTTGAGCGGTGATGCCTGGGAAGCGGCGATCGAGAGCAGGGCAAATATGGCGGACCACAGCAGCGCACGACGCCAGCGAAGACGTGCGTGGTGCTCATGCGCTCCCCGGCTCATGGCCTCGGTGGGGGCGACGGTCATGGCTTCGCGGGCCGGGGCAAGGGCGGAGGCGAGTGCGACGAGCGCTCCGGTGACGATGCCGATCCAGGTCACGGTCGAGGTCAGCGACACGGCTCCTGGCCGGCTTGTGGTGTAGAGCGCGTTCACGGTGCCGGAGATCAATTCCACGGTGCCGCCCGCCAGGAGTCTTCCGAGCCCGACGCCCAGGGCAGCGCCGACAATACCGAAGAGCAGGGCCTCGCCGAGGAACATCGCCAGCACGGTGGATCGGGTGGCGCCGACGGCTCGAAGAATACCAATGGCGGCCCGGCGCCGAACGACGCTGACGGAAATCGTGTTGTAGATGAGGAAGGCTCCGACTACCAACGAAATGTAGCTGAGCGCGCGGAGGTTCCAGCGGAAGGCTTTGAGCATCCGCTGGTTTTCCTCGCTGCGGGCGCCGGGCTTCTGGATCAGGTAGCCCGAGGGCAGAATCTTGCGAACGGCCGCTTCCACTTTGATGGGATCTTCGTCGTGGCCAACGTTGACATCGATGCGGTCTATTTTGCCGAAGCGTCCGAGCGCCTGTTGCGCATCGGCAATGTCGATGGCCAGATATTCGGCACTGCCGCTTTCAGCAATGAAGGCGATGTGGAACTCCACTTTGCGGCCTGCAATCTTCGCGTTGAAAGTCTGAGCGCGCTTCCAGCCCATTTTGTCAGCGAGGCGACGGGCAACCACGACGTGCGGCTTGTCCGTTGTGGCGCTGCCTTCCTGCGGTTCAGCGGAGGCTGCAGCGCGCAACATGTCCATGCCGTACAAAGGCACAGAACCCGCCCCGGGTACGAGAGCCTGGGTCTCGACTACGGGCGAGAATTGCGCATCGAAAAGAAGGGACGAGAGCGCCGCGAGCCAAGTCTCATTGATTCCGCCGTTGGCAACGATTTCGAGGTCGGTCTTGCCGGCGAGAGTCTCCATCGAGGATCGGAAAGAACCAGTGGCAGCGTCGCCCGCGAGATCAATCGCCACGACGACGGCAATACCGAGCGCCACCGAGAGGATGGTGAGGGCGGTACGCAGGGGGTCGTGCCATAACGGCCTCAGGATGAGGGTACGAAAGACGAACCATGACTCGAGCGTCCAGCCACGGAGCATCGTCATGGGCGGTCGATCGAAACGATTCGGCCATCGCGCAGACTCACCTTGACGTCTGCAATGGCGGCGGCCTCGGCGCTGTGAGTCGCCATTACGATGGTGGTGCCGAAACGCGTAGCGCTCTCACGGAGCAGTGCGAGGACCTGATCGCCGCTGGCAGTGTCGAGGTTGCCGGTGGGCTCGTCAGCCATGAGCAGGTCGGGCGAATTCACGAGGGCGCGAGCGATGGCGACGCGCTGCATCTGACCTCCCGAGAGTTGATAGGGGAAACTGGCGGCCTTCTCTTCCAGTCCCACCCATTGCAGGCGCTCGCGCGCCGTGCCTGGAGGAGAGAGCGCATGGCCCAACATCCGGGGCAACTCGACGTTTTCGAGAACGGTGAGAGTGGGCAGGAGTTGGAAGAACTGAAAGACGAAGCCAACGCGTTTGCGGCGGAGACCAGTCAGTTCCGATTCGGAAAGGGAGCCGGTGTTGCGGCCATCGATGAGCACTTCACCGGTGCTGGGAAAGTCCATCGCTCCGGCCAGGTTGAGGAGAGTGGTCTTGCCGCACCCGCTGCGTCCCAAAAGCGCTGTCACGGTTCCAGACGCGGCGCTGAGTGAGATGTCGTGGAGCACTTCGACGGCCTGTCCGCCATCGTGGTAGGTCTTGGAAACGCCTCGGAGTTCTAGACGGGGTGGCATTCGGAATCAACTCCACGTTAGCATCGACGGAATGGGCAGGCGGAAGCGCCTGCCCCACAAGGTTCCTATACTAGGTGGGATGCGCGGAGGCCAAACGCGGATAGAATAAAAGATTCCGGTCTTCATGCAAAAAACAATCTCACCCGCTTCCTCCGTCTCTGGATCTATTACTCTGCCCGGCGACAAATCGGTCTCCCACCGGTACGCGATGATCGCGTCGATCGCGGACGGCCCCACGACGATTCACAATTACTCTACAGGCGCGGACTGCCACTCGACGCTCGGTTGCGTACGCGCGCTGGGCATCGACGTGGAGGGTTCGGGCACCGACTTCGTGATCCACGGCCGCGGCCTGGACGGACTACGCGAGGCCGCAGGCGATCTGGATGCGGGCAACTCGGGCTCCACGATTCGAATGATTTCGGGCATTTTGGCCGGTCAGCCGTTCCGTTCGCGACTGATCGGGGACGAGTCGCTCTCGCGGCGGCCGATGCAGCGAATCATGACGCCCCTGACGCAGATGGGCGCACAGCTTTCGGCGCGTGACGGAAAATTCCCTCCGCTCGAAATTCATGGCGCGCCGCTTCGACCGATCCACTACGACTTGCCGGTGCCGAGCGCGCAAGTGAAGACATGCGTGCTGTTCGGCGGATTGTTCGCCGAGGGCGAGACGTCGGTCACCGAGCCGGTGCGGTCGCGGGATCATACGGAGATCGCGCTGCGGGAGTTCGGCGCGGATTTGACGACGATCAGCGTTCCGGGGAATCTGGCGGCGCGGAAAATCACGGTGGTGGGGAGGCCGCACTTGACGGGGCGCGAAGTCATGGTGCCGTCGGACATCTCGTCGGCTTCGTTCTTTCTGGTGGCGGCACTGCTGGTGCCCGGATCTAAGCTCTCGATTGCGGGAGTGGGTTTGAATCCGACCCGGTCGGCGCTGCTCGATTTCCTGATCGGCATGGGCGCCAAGATTCGGATTCCCAGTCTGGAGAGTGTGAACGGGGAACTGATCGGCGAGATTGTGGTGGAGTATTCCGAGCTGAAGGGTGGCACGGTGGATGGCGGGCTGACGGCTGCGCTGATCGATGAGATCCCGGTGCTTGCGGTGTTAGGTGCGGCGACTCGCGATGGCATTACGATTCGGGATGCTTCCGAGTTGCGGATTAAGGAGACGGATCGAATCGCTACGATTGTCGAGAATTTCAAGCGTATGGGAATTCCAACGGAAGAACTGCCGGACGGGCTGATTGTGCCGGGGCAGCAGAGATTCCGTGCGGCGAATTTCGATTCGTTCGGAGATCACCGAATTGGAATGGCTTTCGGGGTGGCGGCTCTACGGGGAGATGGCGATTCGACGATCGATGGGGCGGACGCTGCATCGATTTCGTTCCCGGAGTTTTGGGACACGCTGGCGAGTATCTCGCGGTAGGGGCGTGGGGGCTCCGGAATGGGCAGGCGGAAGCGCCTGCCCCACAAAGCGCCTACCCTATAAGGGCGCGGAGTTCGATGGCTAGGGAGTCGAAAGCGATCGTCCGCTGGATGTTGCGGCGGAGGAACTCGGCGATTTCGTCAACTTTTATGACGGCTTGGCGGATCCAGGCGAATTCGACTTTCGAGGCCAGGGCTGCGAGCTCGCGACGAATGTCCTGATTGCGAATCGCGGGGTTGCCTTCGTGGAGGAGCAGAAGGTCGCGGAGGAGATCGTAGAGGACCTTCAGGTAGAAGTCTACCTTGTCGCTCTTGCTGCGTCCGACGGTTTCGGAGATCGGAATCCACGTTTCGAACGGGGCAACGCGGGCCGAGACTCTCAGCAGCGCCAGCATGGCGGCGCGGCGCTTGTCGTACGTCTCGAGGTCGATCGATATGGCAAGGCCAGGACTGCCGTCGGCAAGCGCGATGCGGCGCTCGGGATGATCGAGGCTGCGGGATTTCACGAAGCGCTCCATTTCGTCGGGGGCTAGGCGCGCGAAATGGAACGGGACGGAGCGTGAACGGATAGTGGGAAGCAGATCGTACGGGTTCTCGGCCGTGAGGATGATGATGAGGTGGTCGGGCGGCTCTTCGAGAGTCTTGAGGAGCGAATTGGCGGCCTGATCGTTGGCGCGATCCACGTGGTCGATCAGGAAGACGCGACGATTGCCCTTGTTCGGAAGGAACGCCGCCTGCTCCTTGAGAAGACGCGATTGCTGGATGGTGAACTGGCGGAGCGGACCGTCGGGCGGGAACGTCACGAAATCGGAGTGCGAGGCGAAGTGGAGGGGAGAGTCGTTACGCTTTTCGGCGGGCCACTTCTCGCGATCCGCGACGAGGGAACGGTTGTCAGGCAGGCTTAGATCGTCCTGTTCAATCTGTTCGGGATGGCCCAGGAGGCGTGCGCCGATGCGGCGGGCGAGGGTGGCCTTACCGAGCCCTTCGGGGCCGGAGAAAAGCAGAGTTTGGGCGAGGCGGCCGTGATCGATCATCTGCTCGATGGATTCGGCAGCGTGGCTATTGCCCCAGAAGTTGTCAAACATTGCGGGCCCCTAAAGTTTCGCTGACGATGTTCCAGACTTCGCGTTCGATGGTATCGGGATCGGTGCGGCCATTGACCAGTTTGACGCGATCGGGTTCGGCGGCTGCGAGGGCGTGATAGGCATCGTAGGCTTTGCGATGGAACTGGAGCGACTGATCGTCCATGCGGGTTTCGCAGTGGGGCTCAGCTTCGTTGCGGGCTCGCGCCCGGGCGAGGCTGGCCTCGGCGTCTACGTCCACGAGTAGGGTGAGGTGCGGCTTGAGACCACGGCAGGCGATTCTATCTAAGGCTTCCACGGCGTCCGCACCGAGTCCGCGACCGCTGCCCTGGTAGACGCGCGATGAATCGGTGAAGCGATCGCTCAGCACGATTTCGCCTCGAGCAAGCGCGGGAAGAATCCATTCGTCTACGTTTTGCGCGCGGGAGGCGAAATAGAGCAGAAGCTCGGCGGAGGGGCTGAGTTCCTGGTTGGCCGAGTCGAGTACGATGCGGCGGATTTTCATGGAGATAGGAGGACCGCCGGGCTCGACGGTCTCGAGGACTGTCCATCCGGCCTGGCGGAGATGGGCCGCCAGGCGATGCATCTGGGTCGTTTTGCCAGACCCGTCCATGCCCTCAAAAGTAATAAACCAACCCTGTTTTTTCACGTGAATTCACATTGTAGCGACTGGGAGGCGGGTGGGGCATCATGGACGAAGTTGGGGGTTATGACCCATATTCAGCAAAAAGGAGGTGTAAGTGTTGTATTTCGCAACGTTTTTGAGTGGCGAGTGAAATGCAAATGATTTGCTTCTACCGTCGAAGGAGGAGAAGAATGAATTTCGATCAAGCCCCGATGCTGGTGATTTGGGAAGCGACACAGGCGTGCGATCTCGCATGTGTGCACTGCCGCGCTTCGGCACAGTCCGAACGGAATCCACAGGAACTAACCACGGAGCAAGGCTACCGCCTGCTGGATGAGATTCGGTCCTTTGGGGAACCGTTGATGGTGTTCACGGGGGGCGATCCTCTCAAGCGGCCGGACCTTTACGACTTAATTCGCTATTCCGTGAAGATCGGGCTGCGGACCAACGTTACTCCCAGCGCGACACCGCTCCTGACGGCAGAAGCGATTGATGGCTTCAAAGCCGCCGGCGTGACGCGCATGGCGATCAGCCTGGATGGTCCGGACGCGGCGACGCATGACGAGTTCCGCGGCATTCCGGGGACGTTCGAACGGGCGATGTTCGCGCTGGAGTATGCGCGGGATATCGGCCTCGACACCCAACTGCAGACTACCGTGACACAGCGCAATCGCGCGCGACTGCCGGAGATGGCTCAGTTGGCGAAGTCGGTGCGCACGAAGATGTGGAGTTTGTTCTTCCTGATTGTGACGGGTCGGGCAGGCGCCGCGGACGATTTAACGGCGGAGGAGTACGAGCAGGTGTTCGAGTTCATGTACGAGCTCTCGAAGACGGCGCCGTTCGGTGTAAAGACGACGGAAGCGATGCACTATCGCCGCTACGTGGCGCAGCGCATGAAGGCCGAGCACGGAGTGACCGAGAACGAAAGTGCCAAGGGTATCGCTTTCAGAACCGCAGGGGTGAGCGATGGTAAGGGGTTCGTCTTTGTATCGCACCAGGGCGAGATCTTCCCGAGCGGTTTTCTGCCGGTGAGCGGCGGCAACGTTCTGGATCGATCGCTGGTGGAGGTGTATCGCAATTCGTCGCTGTTCAAGACGCTCCGCGACACTTCGTTGCGCGAAGGGAAGTGCGGGCTGTGCGAATACCAGAAGATCTGTGGCGGGTCGCGATCACGGGCGTACGCGTTGACGGGCGATTTCCTGGCCGAAGATCCGCGCTGCACGTACCAGCCGCACATGGCTGATGCGCTTGCCGGCTGATTATTGCACGGCGATGGTGATGCCAGGCATGGTCGCATAGTCACCCATGATGACCTGGACGGGAATAGCAGGGCCGCCGATCAGCTCATCGGGGAGTTGCACGTTCACCTGGAGGACACCTTCAACGAGGCCCGGGGCAGTGCCGGCGTAGAGGACTTTCGCCGGCAGCTTTCCAATGCGCACCTGTACGGGAGCGATCGGGGCGACGAGCGTCGAGTACGTGACCTGGCCGCTAGGAATCGGCGTGCTCCACTGTCCCGCACCGCTTCCGTATAGCGTGATCACAGAGGCGTGCGGAGCGGGATTCGCGGCGGAGTTGACCGAAAAATCCTGGTTGAGCGCGGCGGCTTGGCCGATGCCGGAAGCATCGAGGCTGGCGAGTGCTGGAGTTGTGACATCGACGCCCACGCCTAAAGTTCCGACTGGCATTCCATTTTTCAGCACCCGGACGGAAGTGTTTACGCCTGGAGTGACACCGGGCGGCACAATCGCACTGACCTGGTTTGGCGCGGCATAAACAAGCGCCGCGGGCGTCCCATCGAAAGTCACCTGCACAGTTCCAAGCGTTGTTGTAAGTCTTCCTGACGCGTCGACAACACCTGAAGTTGGCGAGGCGGGCCCAATGTTGGAGCCGAATATGCTGACCAGTTCGGAAGCCGCTACGGCGGCTCCCGTGATGTTGAAGAGCGGGTTCGAACGGTAACTCAAGGCGCTGGTCACGAGGATCCCACCGTTTGTGTTGAAGAAGGCGGTGGCTTCGCGCTGCTGATTCATGGTGAGCGAGATGGTCAGATCGCCACCATTCGCATCGCCAAGCCAATAACGAAGAAACGATCCGGTCGCGGGGTGGGCGGTGAGTTGAACTGTCGTGCCTGCCGCATAGAAGCCATCCGGCGAACTCGGCGAGGCGGTCACAGTCCCATTGCCGGAGGTGTCGAAGGTTAGCAGGTAGGCGGTGGAGTAGGTGGCTACGAAATTGCCCGCGGCGGTGATGTTGCGGGCGGCGGATTTGCTGCCGTCTTCCCACGATGTGAACGCGTATTCGGCTGCTCCTGTGGTGTCGGTGTTGGCAGCGTTCGCATCGAGTGAGTGGGTGGTGCCGGGCTGCCAGGCGAAGTTGACGGGAGTCAGGTAGACGGTGCCATCGACCGTGACACGGCGGCCTGATGGTTTGGAATCGATCGTCGTCACCGCGCTGCTGGTGAAGTTCGCGGTGTAGTGAGTCGTGGAGTTCAGGACCTCGGTGATGGGAGATGGGGTGGAGACGCTTTCGGCGTT
>Ga0105240_10016086_pt1 | contig 10136 bp, 7 predicted proteins | sample KBSC54metaG_FD_80426 | JGI IMG/M metagenome (GOLD analysis project Ga0105240, IMG submission 80426) | Corn rhizosphere microbial communities from Kellogg Biological Station, Michigan, USA - KBS C5-4 metaG | ecosystem: Host-associated > Plants > Roots > Rhizosphere > Soil | place: Michigan, USA... | reverse complement strand
GTACAACTTCGTTCGCGTCGGGGTAATCGACAGTTCACACTGCGGCCATGCGGCGCCGGAACAATACGTTTACTCCCCCAGCCCCGAAAGGTAGAATAGGCACAGCGCGGCCATAGAGCTCACGCGGCTCAGGGCCGCGCTTTAGTATTCCGTGCACAAAATGCGACGACCAGATATCAGAAACCTTGCCATTGTAGCTCACGTTGACCACGGGAAAACCACCCTGGTCGATGCACTCTTGCGTCAATCCGGTGTGTTCCGCGCCAACGAACAGGTGATGGATCGCGTGATGGACTCCAACGCGCTCGAACGCGAACGGGGCATCACGATCATGGCCAAGAACACTTCGATCACGTTTGGCGGCACGCGGATCAATATTGTCGATACGCCTGGCCATTCGGATTTCGGCGGCGAGGTCGAGCGCACGCTCTCGATGGTTGACGGCGTGCTGCTGCTGGTGGACGCCTGCGAAGGGCCGCTGCCGCAGACCCGCTTCGTGCTCAAGAAGGCGCTCGAGTCGCGCCTGCCTGCGATTATCTGCGTCAACAAAATTGATCGTTCCGACGCGCGGCCCGAAGAGGTTCTCGACGAGGTCTATGACCTCTTCATCGATTTGGAAGCGACCGACGATCAGCTTGATTTCACGGTGCTCTATACCAACGGACGCGCCGGCACGGCGGTGACCAGGCTCGGCGAAGAGGGACGGGACCTGCGTCCGCTGTTCGAGGCGATCATCGCGCACCTGCCCGGACCGGAGGTCGATCCCGACGCGACGCTGCAATACCAGGTCAACAATCTCGACTACGACGATTACGTCGGCCGCCTGGCGATCGGGCGTATCATCGCGGGCTCGATGGTGGTGGGACAGAATTATTCGCTGTGCCGGCCCGATGGCACGCGCACGGCGTTCAAGATCGCGCGGCTCTACGGATGGCAGGGGCTCAAGCGCACCGAGCGCGACGAAGCGCGCGCCGGCGATATCGTGATGGTCGCGGGGAGCGACGATATCGAGATCGGCGACACTATCGCGGACCTCGAGAATCCGCGGCCGCTGCCGGGGATTCGCATCGACGAGCCGACCGTCGCGATGACTTTTTCGGTGAACAATTCGCCGTGGGCGGGACGCGACGGCGAGTACGTGACGTCGCGCAAGCTCGGCGAGCGGATTCTGTTCGAGTCGCGCCGCAACGTCAGCATTCGCATCGATCCGGTCAGCGCGGATTCATGGCGCGTGCTGGGACGCGGCGAGCTTGCGCTCGCGGTCATTCTGGAAACCATGCGGCGCGAAGGCTACGAAGTTCAGGTCTCCAAGCCGACCGTGCTGACGCGCCAGGAAGACGGCGCGATTCTCGAACCGATGGAGTACGTGGTCTGCGATATTCCGGAAGACCACATCGGTACGGTCACGCAGATTCTCTCGGCGCGCAAGGGCCGGATGCGCTCGATGGAGACGCACGCGAGTGGACGGGTACGGCTGGAATATGACGTGCCGGCGCGCGGGCTGATCGGATTTCGCGGCCGCTTTCTCGCCGATACGCGCGGGCAGGGCGTGATGCATTCGATCTTCAACGGTTACGGGCCGTGGTCCGGAACGATCAAGTCACGGCAGAACGGCGCGATGCTTTCGGACCGCGAAGGCGTCGCCAGTGCGTATGCGATCTTCCATCTGCAGGAGCGCGGACGCTTTTTCATCGGCGCCGGCGAGCCGGTTTACGAGGGGATGATCATCGGCGAGTACTCGCGCGAGACCAACCTTCCGGTCAACGTCTGCCGTGAAAAGAAGCTCACCAACATCCGCGCGGCCGGCCACGACGAGGCGATTCGGCTGACACCGGCGCGGGTGATGACGCTCGACACCGCGCTCGAATGGATCGATGAAGAAGAGCTGGTGGAACTGACGCCCAAGACGGTGCGCATGCGTAACCGGATTTTGAAGACGGCGCTGCGCAGCAAACATCGCGCGGGGTGGTCGGATTCGGTCCAGCCGGAAGTTGCCGAAGGCGATTGACCCGGCCAACTGTCCGGCGCGCTAACTTGTGATCGAGCCGGCGCGGGTTTGTAATCGTCGCGGCCACAGCGGAAAATCCCACGCCAGATGGCGTTTGATGAGACCACTGCGCATTCTTATCGCCGGCCTCTGCATCGCCATCATCGTGGCGGGCAGCGCCGTCGCGATTGCACTGCACAATCAGGCACAGTTGATCCGGCTGGTGCTGTCGCGGATCCACGCGGAAACCGGTTACGACATCGTGCCCAAGGGTGCGCGGCTCGCCTTCCGCAGCCATCTGGAAGTGCGGCTCGAACAGCCGGTCATCTATCTGAACGGCACCGAAGTCGCGCGCGTTGACGACCTTCGGGCGGTCATTCGCTATCACGCGATTTTCAATACCAACGGCCTGCCGCTCTACGAGCTTGCGCTCGACCATCCGCAGTTGCGCGCGCCGGCACAGCTCGAGGGTCTGACTCCGCACGGGTTCCCGAAACCCGACATCGCGGTGGTGACCCGCCTGAAGTGGGCGCTCGATTCGCTCTCGGACGTCGCGCAGCGAATCCAGATCGTCAATGCGGAGATCAAGGACGTCGATGGGACACCGCTGGTCGATCATCTGTCGCTGATTGCGCACCGGCAGCATCGCGGTCCCGAGCCGTGGCCGTGGATGGTGACCTTCGACGCGGGTTGGAACCACGCGCCGTTCGATGGAACGGTGGTGGCGGGGAAGTTCCGGCTCGGCGCTGCACCCGGCGTGACCTCGGGCATGGTGGCGAGTGGCGCGATGACCTTTCACGGTCTCGAACTCGAGCCGTTCACGGGCCCTGCTGGAATCGACTTTGCCGGGCAGGCCGCCGGGTCGCTGAAATTCGCGATGCGGCAGGATGGCGAAGTTTTCGGCGAAGCGGAGACGAGCCTGGCGCGGCTGGTCTTGAAGGGCAAGCCGTTCACCGGGCCGATCGCGCTGGGCGACGCGAAGCTGCACGCGGCCTACAAGGCGTCGCTCGCGCAGGTCGAATTGAAGGAATTTTCGCTGAAGCAGAATGGCGCGACGCTGCTCGCCGGTGGCGGTACGATCGATCAGCCTTACGAAGACACGCGGCGCGCATCGATACATGTTGAAGGGCTGCGGATCGCGTTGACCCAGGCGGCCGCGTGGATGCGCCTGCTGCGCTTTATTCCCGCGTCGGTCAACGATTTTGCGCGCGGCTTCACCTCCGGCCAGCTTGCGTTGAGCGCCGCCACCTTCAATCCAAGCGCCGCGGTGAAGGACTGGAGCGCGCGAACCTTGCGTGAAAGTCTGACGGCGCGCGGCAACCTGACCGGGGTCGGCTTCGATGCGCCGTCCGATCTGAAGCTTCCGCCGATTCGGCGCGTCGATGCGACAATCGCCTACGCCGGCGGGCTCGTTACGCTTGCGCAGGCCTCCGCCGGCCTCGGCAAATCGACGCTGACGAGCGCCGCGGCCGAGGTCACCTTCAAGCGTGCGCCCGCGCTGATCTCCTATCAGGTTCGCGGCAAAGGTACCTTCGATGCGGGCGAGCTTCAGCCGGCGCTCATCGGTGCAATCACCGCCGTTGATCCCGAGCTCGCGCCGCGCATCGCGGGGATCGACGGCACCTCGGCACTCGAGTTTGACGCCGCAGGCAAGATCGCGCGCATGAAGTTGTCGGTGCCCGCCAACTACACGCTGAAGGTTTCGCCTAAGCACGTCGAATTTACGATCAAGGGTGCGCCGAGCGCGATCGCGATCAATGGCGGCACCGTGCAATTGCGGCCCGGGGTGGTGCAAATCAATCAATTGATCGGAGGGCTCGCGGCGGCGCGCGACGGTAGCGCGACTCTCAACGGGACCATCCTGCAGGGACGCCAGTATCCGATCTTCCGCGATTGCGTCGCGGAATTTCGCGAGTTTCGCGCCGAGACATGGTTGCCGCTGATGCTCGATCCCCGGGAGGCCGGCGCGCAAGGTCCGGTCAGCGGCCGGGTCACCGCCCAAAGCGACGCAACGCATGTCGCGGTCCCGCTGGTGACCGGACGGCTCACGATCGGTGCGGGGCAACTTCAGTTCGGTTTCCTGCGTTCGCCCCTCGAGATTCAAACCATGGCGGTCGCGCTTGACGGTCAGGGCATGAAGGTGGATGTGCCGGGCGCGACACTCGAAGGTTCCCCGGTGAGTCTGACGATCACGATGGCCCAGTTCGCCAACCCCCTGGTGCATCTCGAGGCCAACGCCAGCAACCTGGATTTCGAAGTGATGCGCTTCATCCGAATGCCGTGGTCGCCGAAAACCCCAGCCACCATCTTCAATTTGCCGATCGAAGGGCATATCGCGGCCGTGCGCGGACATTTCGGCAAGCTGCCGTTGAGTAACATGAACACGGATTTCGATCGGCTGAACGGCGAGTGGCACGTCAACAATTTCACCGCCAGATCGCTCGATGGACAGGTCAAGCTCGACATCGCGGGACGTTCGGGTACGGACAACCGGATTCACATGAAGGCCTTCATCGACAGCATCGACGCGCGTGCGCTGTGCGCCCTGATGGGTCAGTCGAGTCCGGCGCTGACCGGGCGCCTCAGTGCGAGGGGCGATTTATGGGGCGATACCGATGTCGATTTTTTTGCCTCGTTGACGGGCAAACTTGCGATTTCCGCGGTCAAGGGCACGCTCAACCGCTTCGCGCTGGTGACCCGCGTGCTCAGCTTTATCGATTTGAAAAACTGGCTCAGCGCGCGCCTGCCCGACCCGCGTATCAACGGCATCCCCTTCGATACTTTGTCGGCAACGCTCAATGGCACCAAAGGCAATTTTCATACAAACGATCTGCGCCTGTCGGGCCCGGTGATGGAGATCACGGCGAGCGGCAACCTGAACGTCGGCGACAATACGATGGACATGGTAATCAGCCTGATTCCGTTCGATACGATCAACTGGCTGGTGCGGCATATTCCGATAATCGGCGCGAATCTGGCGGGCGGCAGCCACGGCCTGGTCGCCGCATATTTCCACGTCAGCGGGCCGATCGATAATCCGAGCGTAGTGCCGAAACCGATCACCTCGATCGCCGAGTTCGTCGCCAAGACTCTCAGCCTGCCGATCAATATAATTGCGCCCAACACGATCAAACCGTAGTACGCAGCGGCGCGATCTCGCACTGGGACGCGGTAACGGGTAAATAACAGCGGATGTTTCGCGAAGCGATTGAACGGATGGCGCCGTACACGCCCGGAGAGCAGCCGCGCCCGGGACAGCGCCTGATCAAACTCAACACCAACGAAAATCCCTATCCGCCGTCGCCCGGCGTGCGCCGTGCGATCGTGGCGAATGCGGGCGCCGCACTGCGGCTCTACCCGCCGCCGCGGGCCGACGCGTTCGTCGCTGCGGCCTCGCGTCTCTATGGGATTCCAGCCAGCCATATCCTCGCCGGCAACGGTTCGGACGAACTGCTCTCGATGATCTTTCGCGCGGCGCTCGGCCAGGGAGATCGCGTCGCCTATGCGCTGCCGACCTACTCGCTGTACGACACCCTGGCCGCGATCCAGGAGGCGCGGGTCGCGGCGGTGCCGCTCGGTCCCGGATTTGCCCAGCCGCTCGACGCCCTGGCGCGCGAGCGCGCTCAGCTCACGATCGTATGCAACCCCAACTCGCCGTGCGGCACGCTCGCGATGCCCGACGAGCTCGACGGGCTGGCGCGTCGGCTCGGCCGGCGCCTGCTGGTGATCGACGAAGCCTATGTCGATTTCGCCGAGGCCGACGCGCTCGATCTGGTTCACCGTCATCGCAACGTGATCGTCCTGCGCACGCTGTCGAAATCGTTTTCGCTGGCCGGCCTGCGGCTGGGGCTGCTGTTCGCACAGTTGCCGATCGTCGAATCCCTGCTAAAAGTTAAAGATTCCTACAATTTGAATCGCGTTGCGATCGCAGCCGGCGCCCAGGCCCTCGACGACGCGGCCTGGATGCGTCGCAACGTGGAAAAGGTCAGGCGCACCCGGGAGATTGCGCAGGAACGGCTGCGCGCGTTGGGCTTTGAGGTGCCACCCTCGTCGTCCAACTTTGTGCTGGCGCGGCTCGCGGGCCGCGACATGGCGCCGGTCACGGCGGCGCTGCGGCGGCGCGGAATCCTGGTGCGTCACTTTCCGACCTCGGTCTTTCGCGACGCGATCAGAATTTCGATTGGCACGCCGGCCGAAATGAACGCGCTGTTCAAAGCGCTGGGACCCCTGATCAAGCCCTTGCTTGCGAAGCGCGCGCGCACCCGCGCCGGCAAGTAGAGTTCGTTCGCGCGATGAGCCGGTTCGGACACCTCTTCGACAAGTTCCGGCCCGCCGACGGCGCGGCGGGCGACGCCGCAGCGCCGATCGTCGGCGAGACGCGATGGCTGGTGGTGGGCCTGGGAAATCCGGGCGAGCAGTATCGCCGCTCGCGCCACAATATAGGTTTCATGGTAGTCGAGCGGCTGGCCGCGGCCCGAGGTGCGGATTTGACGCGGCGCAAGTTCAACGGCTTTTATGGCGAGGCGCGCGGCGACGGCGTGATCACGATGTTCGCGCTGCCGCAGACCTTCTACAATCGGAGCGGCGAATGTGCCGCCGGCATGTCGGGCTACTTCAAGGTGCCGCTGGAGCGCGTGATCGTGGTTCACGACGATATGGACCTGGCGGCGGGCCGTATCCGGATCAAGCGCGGGGGCGGCGATGCGGGCAATCGCGGCGTGCGCTCGATCGCCGAGGCGATGGGCAAGGAGTTCATTCGCGTGCGGGTGGGCATTGGACATCCGGGTCAATCGCCCGGTCAATCGGCGGATAACCGAGGCGACGTCGATTACGTGCTGAAGCCGCTCGGCCGCGACGAGACGCGCGAGTTCGAGCCGATAATCGATCGCGCCGGTGAAGCGGTACTCGCGGTGATGCGCGACGGACTCGATCGCGCGATGAATCAGTTCAACACGCGCGCCTGAGTCGCGGCGATTGACTATTTCGCGGGGGTGCCCGCGAGTCCGCGATGGCCCCAGATGCTCGGCGCCTCGTGACGCTCGACCTTCCAGATGCTGTCGTCAATAGTGCGCGCGCCGTAGCCGTATTCGACTTCGAAGCCGGCGGGTGTGCGCATATAGAACGACACCATGTGATCGTTGGTATGGCGTCCGAGCGAAGCCGAGATTTCGGCACCGGCGTCCTGCGCGAGGTAGTAGGTCGAGCCGACGTCATCGATCGACTTCACCTGCAGCATGAAGTGGAGCAGGCGCTTGGGCACCGGGATCGCACCAAAGGCGATCGAATGATGGCGCGGATTGCAATGCATGAAGGTGAGTTTGAGGCTGTCGGTCGGACGTCCGCGGCGCATCTTAAGGTCGATGAAATCGCTGATGCGCATGCCGAGCACGTCGCGATAGAAATGGAGGCCGCGCTGCGCATCATCGACGCGCACGACGATGTGGCCGAGGCCCATCGTACCGGTATCGAAGCCGGAAATGGCGCGCGGGGAGCGGAACGGATTTTCGTAGCTGATGAGCGGGCCGTAGTACGCCTCCATCGGAGTGCCACTGGGGTCGGCGAATTTGATAAGTTCGGCGACGCCGCGCAGGGCCGCTTCTTCGGCGTTGCCGGTCTGTACCTCGATGCCGGCGGCCTTGATCTGCCCGGCGAGTTCGATCAGCGCGGGCTGCGAGGGGACCTCCCAACCGGCGAACGCGAGATCGTCCTCGGGGCCTTCGGTCACGATGAAGCGATGGTGATACTCGTCCATCCGCAAGAGCAGGGTGCCGTCGGCTGTCTTGCCCGCAAGCTGGAGTCCAAGCACACTGGTCGCGAATTTTTCCCACTCGCCCAGCTTGCTGACACTCAAACCGAGGTAGCCCAATTGTGTGACACTCGCCATTCGCGTTCTCCTCATCTGGCCTGTTGTGCGAGATTACGATCGAGCAGCTTCATCAAGGCGTACACCGTGTCCATGGAAGGCGTGGCGATCCGGTGGCGGCGGCCCGCGCGTATCACCGCGCCGCACAGCGCCTCGTATTCGAGGGGTTTGCCGCGCTCGGAGTCCTGCAGCGTCGAGGGCCGCACGGTGCGCAGGCTGGCCTGCGAGCGGGTGATTTGCGCTTCGACTTGCGCGTCGCCGAGTTCGACGCCCTCAGCGCGCGCGACCGCCGCGATCTCGCGCATCAGCGCGCGCAGGAGTTCAAGGCCGTTGGGGTCGTCGATGACTGCGCCGACGTTGCATCGCGTGAGCGTCGTGACCGTGTTGAAGGCGGCGTTCCACAGCAATTTTTCCCAGCGAATGGTGGGCAGGCGCATCGTCAATGTGCCGAAGATGCCGGCGCGGCGGAACAACTCCGCGAGACGCTGCGCGCGCTCGGTATCGCGGCCGTCGAGTTCGCCGAATTCGATGTTGCCGCCGGTGCGATGGACGATCGATCCAGGTGCGACGAGTTCGGCGCCGATGCGCGCGTTGCCGCCCATCACGGCGTCGTGGCCGAAGCGCTCCGCCAGGAGCGTCTCGTTCTCGACTCCGTTTTGCACGGTGAGGATGGCGCCGCCGGGATTCAGGCATCCGTTGAGCGCGTCGGCGGAGGCGGCGGTGTCGTAGGATTTGACGCAAAACAGGATGAGGTCGTAGGGCGCGAAGTCGCGCGGGTCGCCGGTGGCGGTGACGGCGAGCGAGAAGTCGCCGTCGCAGCTTTTGAAGTCGAGGCCGCGATCCTTGAGGGCGCAGAGGTTCTCGCCGCGTGCGCAGAAGATCACCTGTTCGCCGGCCTGCTGGAGGCGTGCGCCGAAGTACGCGCCGACCGCGCCCGTGCCCATCACCAGGATTTTCATCGCGCGGCTTTCATCACTTGCATAGGGTTGCGTCCTTGCGGGCCGGTGGCCATTAAACCATTTTGCGTGGCGGTCGAAACAGCGGAAACGAAGAACGCCGCCGACCACACGGCCGGCGACGTTCCCGATTCATTGGCTATGATCGTAAAGCCTCTTAGATGCTGATGTTGTACAGCTCCGCGACGTTATCGTGCAGGATCCAGTTCTTCTCCTGCTCGGTCAGGTTCTTGGTGTGCTCCTTCAGGATGTCCTGCGACCACGGCCAAGTGGAGTCGCTATGCGGGAAGTCGTTGGCCCACATGAGGCGGCGCGTGTTGCACATGTCCTTCATCGCGAACGCGACCCAGTCGTCCTGGAAGGTGGTGTAGATGTGCTCGCGGAAGTACTCGCTGGGCTTCTTTTCGAGCTCGCGGCCCTTGAGCATCCAGGCGCGATGGCGGTTGTACGCGTGGTCCATCCGGTACATGAAGTGCGGGACCCAGCCGGCGTCGGCCTCGACGCAGACCACTTTGAGTTCGGGATGGCGCTGGAAGACGCCGCCGAAGATGAAGGTGCCGATGAGGTCCTGGTTGCCGCGGATGATCGACATGAAGCTGTTGATGCGCGGGCCGCGGGTTTTGAAGTTGTCCTGCTTGCTGGTGAGGATGTGGAAGCTGAGCGGCATCTTCATGTCGATGACGGCTTCCCAGAACGGCGCGTAGATGGGGTCGTCGTAGTCGGAGATTTGAGGATTGCCCGGCATCATGACGCCGCGCAGGCCCATCTCCTTCATCTTGCGGACGTCGGCGATGCCTTCCTCGACGGAGCGCATGGCGGTCTGGCCGAGTCCGATCAGGCGGTCGGGATGGGCGGCGCAGTATTCGGCGAGCCAGATGTTGTAGGCGTCGAAGCAGGCCTTTTTGTAATCGTAGTCGGGATGGTTGCAAAGCAGCATGCCGACAGTCGCGTAGATGACTTCGCAGGCGACGCCATCACGGTCCTGGTCGGCCATGCGGGCTTCGGGATCCCATCCGCCGCGATGGAGGTCTTCGAACCTGGCGCCGAACATCTTGAGGTCCATCGCATCGACGCCGGCGGCCGCCACCAGGCCCATCGGGATCGGCTTAGTGCTGCCCTCGATGACGAAGATGTCGCCCATCTTAGCGTCATGGACCATGTGGGGTGCGGTGTCCTTGTATTTGCGGTCGATACGGTCGATGTAACAGCCGGGCGGCTCGGTGATGTGGGAATCAGCGGAAATGATCGGTTTGAGCATTAAAGGTCCTCCGTTTGCGGGGTCCGCCGCATTGGTTGCTGGCAGCCCCCAGAGTTCAAGGTTTTGTACAGT
>Ga0105240_10016085_pt1 | contig 10136 bp, 6 predicted proteins | sample KBSC54metaG_FD_80426 | JGI IMG/M metagenome (GOLD analysis project Ga0105240, IMG submission 80426) | Corn rhizosphere microbial communities from Kellogg Biological Station, Michigan, USA - KBS C5-4 metaG | ecosystem: Host-associated > Plants > Roots > Rhizosphere > Soil | place: Michigan, USA... | reverse complement strand
CGGATGCGCCCTGAATGACGACCTTGTGGCCGACCGGAAACTCAAACGAACAGTCAGTCAGCAGAGCCGTGCCGCACGCACGCCGGCCCAGGCTTACATTACGCAGCACCAGCGAGCGCCCCGCCGCCCGACCGGCGCGTCGATGCGTGGGCGCGGGCCGAAAGTCGTTCTGCGCGAGAAGCTCCTCAACGCGCTCCAGACTCACCGACGCGCGTTGGTACGCTGTATAGATGTTGAGCAGGGATACCGCCGACCCTGTTCCCCGCGCCATGTAAGCAACGAACGCCACCAGTGTCCCCACCGTGAGCGAGCCCTCGAGCACCCGAAAGCCTCCGTAGATGAAGACGGCAGCAGTCGCCGAATGAGAGAGCAGACCCGACAGCCCACCCAGCCCATAACTGACGAGCTGTAGAGACAACAGTCGCGTCAGGTAGTCACGATTCAATCCCCGCAGGCGCCCCTGCATGTGCGCTTCCGCTGCCGCACCCTGTATCGCCTTCGCCGAGCTCAATGTCTCGAACAGAAATTGCGACACCTCCCCGGTCTGCTCGCGAAGTGCCCGGGTTCGATCCAGGATGAGCGGCCGCGCCCACTGCCTCACCGCCATCTGAATCGGCAGGACGGCACCGGCCACCAGCGCCAGCTGCCAGCTCATCGCAAGCATGATGGCGGCGGTACCGGCCAACAACAGCAAGCCGTTGATACACGTGAGCAGCGTGTCCGTACTGAAGCGCTGGATTTCGGCGACATCACCGTCGAGCCGGGTGACCAGGTCCCCTACCGCACGCCGACGATAAAATTCCGGCGCCAGCGACAGAAGATGACCATACACCTGCTCTCGCAACGAGAACAGAATGCCCGCCGAGGTGCGCACGTAGATCCAACGCGAAATGCCTCCGATAATCAAGGTCAGAGCGGCGAGCCCAACCACACACGCGCACAGGATCACCAGTGCTCGAGCGTCCCGACCCATCAGCCCTCGATCGATGATCAGCTTGGAGAGGTAGGGCAGCGCGATCGAGAGCCCGGAATTGAGCAGCGCGAGCGCAACGACGACAGCCAGCGCGGCAAGCCTGGGCCGAACGTGAGCCCAGAGCCAGCGATGCCGCGCCAGCGGAGGTAGAGTCGGACCCGAGCTGTCAGCGCCGGATGACACGGGGCGAAGTGATGGCCTGGTCGGTGCAGCCCGTCAACCTGACATTCCCCTTCTTCTGGAGCGTCAAAGCATCAAAGAACGTCACATCACACATCGCTCCGGCCGCGTAAACCTCCTTGCCATCACTGGACACCAGCACAGCGTAGTAGGTGTGGTCGAGATCAACCCGCTTCGCCAGCGTGTTGCTACGCGTGTCGATCTTCGAAAGCTGAGAGTAGACCCCGAATGCTTCGGTTTTCGCAGGATTCAGCACCGCTGAAAAAATCAACGCCGCGGTATCCTCGAAGTCATGGTATTGCAGATCGCCCGTGGTCAGGTCCAGCGTCATCAGTGCCGTTTTGGGAATCGGATCACCCTTTCCGGCAGGGGGTGGAACGCTGCTGTAGATCGGCGTCGCGAAAACACCGGTCGGTTCTGACACGGGCCAGAAGGCCAGGAGATCGGGCATGGAGTGATTGGTGTACTCCCAGTTCCGCACGCCCTTCTGACTCAACGGCTTGCCGGTGGCACGATCGAGCTCGTACAGGTCGAACCCGATCGCAAAGAATGACTTGCCGTCCTTGCGCGACAGCAGGGTATGAATCCGCCGGGGTGCGGGAAACTGGCGCACGGGCCGCGCATCGAGACCGGCCCGGGTGTTGAAAACCGCGAACCGCGTATCCTCCACCTGGTACTCGCTCAACCCCAGGCGCACCGGCACTTCGTACACGATCAGCTCTTGACCATCGGGCGTCACGTCGAAAGCGAACACGCACTTCACCCGCTCGCCCGGCGAAGACAGGTTGGCGCGAAAGACCTCCTTGCCGCTGTCGAGATCGATTCCGGAAATGCTCTCCATCTTGTTCACCAGGACGTAGGCGATGCGCCCGTCGGGCGAGGGGACGATCGTCCCCAGAAAATCGTTTGCCTCGGGAATCCGGAACTCGGACCGGATGGAGCGCGTCGCCGGATCGATCACGAACAGCCGGTCCGGCTTCGCCGCGGTGACGATGTAGTCCCGCTTCGGACCGGCCGAGACGGTTGCGGCGGCCACCAGCGCAACCATCATCCACCACGGACGCGGAATGCTGAGCATGACGGCCTCTACTTCTTGGGAAACACAGAGCCCAACTCGCGCCAGTCGTCCTGCGCCGAAGGCTTACCCACATCCCAGTCAGGATAAGTATTCAGGGTGTCCGGCACCTGGGCCGGCCACCAGCAGGGGTCGGAACACCCGTAAAGGTCCGCCTCCATCGGCTGACACAGCGAGGCGACGCCACCGAAGGGATCCACTTCCCAACCCGGATCGAACGTGGTCGCGCACCCGGCGACCGACTCCATGGCCACGACTTCCGGGACGTGGCCTGCAGCGGCCGCATCGAGCAGCAGCTCCGCTTTGCGGTTCGTGGGTTTCATGCCGCTCATGCCTGCGCCCTCCGGGTTTCGATGTGCCTGCGAAAGAACGCGGGATTGCCCGTCATGAGCTGCGCGTAGACGCCGATCCCGAAATCCACCCAACGCCGCAGCAGATCGCAGTAGTGATAGGTCCGATGCAACGGATCGCCAAAGCGTGCGTACGCCTCGTGATAACACCCTCCAGCGCACAGATTGCGGATCCGGCAGGATGCGCAATGAGTGCCCGTCCGGTCGGCGGCCTTACCGAGAAACTCACTCAAGCGCTCCCCATCGATGCCTCGCTCTACATGACCGAAGACGGGAAGCTCGGAGCCCGTAAACCGATGACACAGGTTGAGACCCCCCTCACGATCCACCGCCAGCAGGCCAACCCCTGCCCCACACGGTAAGGACTTCCGCCGTCCCTCGTGCAGGTCCGTCATCAGCTGGTGCATGTTCGAGAATCCATTGTTCTCCCCGCGTAGCGCGCAGTCGAGATAGTTGCCGCCGAGGCGCTCGAAGCCTGCGTGCACCTCCGTGAGCTCATGCGCAGACAGCGCATACCCGGCGTTGTTCGATGACGTCACCGGAGCGTAGCCGACTTCGTGGAAGCCGAGCTCGCCGCGCAAATGGGCGTGGATCGCCTCAATCTCCGTTGTGCCTGCTGTGAGGGTGACGCGAGCGCCGACCGGTTTCGCGCGATAGCGCTCGAGCAGCAAACGCGCCTTCTTCACAACTACATCGTAGGTGCCTTTCCCACCCACGGTGCGGCGGTTGCGGTCATGGATGACCTTCGGGCCATCCATGCTGATGGAGATACCGAACCGATGCGCCCCGAAGAAATCGATCAGCTCAGGAGTCAGCAGGGTCGCATTCGTCGTCAACGAAAACTCGACGTGTTTGCCCGCTTCTTCCCCGCGCCGCTCGGCATAGTCAACGACCTGCCGGATCAGCGGCATGTTGGTCAGCGGCTCTCCCCCGAAGAAAACGATACTGACACTATCTCGCGCCTCGGCCTGGCTCAGCAGCAGGTCGACGCTGCCAGAGGCAATGGAGAAGTCCATCCGCTGCCCCCGCGCCGGTGTCTGCAGATCCTCCTTGTAGCAATAACTGCAGCTCAGGTTGCACCCGGTGTTCACGTTCAGCACCAGGGTGCTGAGTGGATAGGCGTCCACCTTGACGCGCCCGGGGTTGAGCGCGCGCTCCTGGCCGCGGACCTGCAAAATCTCGAGGTCCTTCAGCTGCCCCACAAACTCCGCCACCTCACCCTGGAGGGACCCGAGCTCGAGCTCTTCCCCGGCCGCGGCCCTGGAAATCACGCTCTGCCCCAGCTCATCGAGCTCGAAGAGCGCGGTCGTAGGCACGTGCAGCAGCATCGCGCGATCCCCAAAGCGGACCACGTGTGCATTGGCCGAGTTGAACACCATTCTTTCCATCGCAATGCCTCAGTAAATGGGCGGCGTGTTCCACCGCTGCACCGTCACGATCAGATGGCCCTTGCCGAAAACCGGCTTTCTCTCCTCCTCCAGCGTCGCCACGATCGCAAGATTCCCAGCGTTGTTCGCGCTGAACTTGCGCGCGGGATTCGGCCCCGCGCCTGCCGGCAGGAACCGACCGGACGGATCGATCCTGCCGGCAAATTTCACATCGTCGGCCTGCCTGGCGTCCTCGTTATAGGGTTGGACACTCCAGTTGACCGGAAGGGCGCCGATTCTCACAGCCTGAGATTTTCCTGACGCGGACGCGCCAGGCACATCCTGGAATCCAACCGCTTCGAACTGCGCGGCGACGGAGTCGATCTTGCCGCCACCCACACGCGCGATGCCAAACGCCGGCGACACTTCCACGCGATCCACACGACTGTAGACAGCCAACGCGTCGACCTGACGCAGCTTACCGATGCTCAGCTCCCGGTACCCCGGTGGGGCGTTGGCTTCCACCTGCAGATCCACAGTCAACGTATGGTCTCCTCGCGAGACCACCTTGTTGCGTGTTCCGGGACCGAAGGAGACCGAGCCCTTGAGCGCCGATCCCAACACAGTGACACGGGTCGTAGCGCCCGCTCGAGCTGCGGCCGGAAACACCGCGACGACCTGCGAGTCGGTTGCGCGGACCGCAACCCAGTCGGCCCCGATCTCGGCGTGCTCCGCCTCGAACCAGCGCCCTGACATCCTGTTCCCGTCTTCCGACACCGCGTACACCTCGCGGATATCCCGTCCCGACAAGCTCGCAGTCCCGCGCCACTCGAACCCGGTATACACAATGGACTTGGATTCTCCGGTCAGGTGCTGCCCCGCAGACGTGTCCAACGTGTACACGACCGAGTACTCATCCTGCCCCGATCTGGAGACCGTCGCCGTGCCCCAGGCCTCCGCCTGCCCAGGCTCGTGACTGTGGACGAGCCACGTGCCCGAAAGATCGGTATGCGGCGTTGAGCGCCACTGATCCCACGCCGCCGAGCTGAATGGAAACAGCTTTCCCAACTCTCCAGGCACCTCGGTCGTGGCCTTCTGCCACCAGAGCCGATCGCGGGCATTCTGCTGGTACTCGAGCGTCGGCCACTGCGCGAGGTGCCAATTGACGTGCTTCAGCCAGTCCGTTGAATCCCGTCTCTGCAGGGCGACCCGAGCGGCCGAGTGGCAGCGGGCGCACATGACCTGCAGGTCCCCCGGCAAAGTCATGTCTGTCACGTTGGGCCGCCGCTCCAGCGCGTAACGCGCTCCCGTCGTTTCCGAGGGTGCCAGCCCCTGCGTGTCAGCCAGATAACGAATCAGGACGTCACGCTCACTGTCCGCGATCTGCACGTGGTGAACGTGCCGCATCCGGAAAATCGTCATCAGCCACCCTTCGGGCGTCTTGCGGATCTCACTGATCCGCGCGAAATGCCCGGGCGTGCTCTGCTGATGACACCCGCCACAACTGTTGGCGAGAATCTCCAGACCCCGGGGCGTCTCGTCGGCGCTCGCAAGCCCTGCCCACAAGCAGCCCACAACCCAGACCACACACCATCGAGCAACCATCTCAAACCTCGTGAGGCGCAGCGCTCGCGCCGCGACGCAATTGGGATGAAATCTGCGCAACGGGCACCTCCTCGAGACTGCGACCCTTGAATTTCCAGACTCCCCGGGGCCAGTCCGGGGACACCCAGACTCGATGTAACTCGATCCGGTCACTATTGAGCACCGGCCGCATCTCAAATCGCCCGTCTCCCTCGACCTGCGGTAATGCCTCCATCGCGGCACGCGCGTAGCTGGCCGACGCCAATCTCCAGAATTCCGACCCGCACCACTCAGCCTGCAACCCGTAAACCCCGGCGGCGGCACTCACACTGCGTCGCCACAGCTCCCGGGCGCGCTCATCCACAAAGCGCGCCACAACGTCCCAGGACTCACCCAGCAGGAGACTGTTGATCGCAGCAGCCGCGACATGAGCGGACCGGATTGCCTCATGAATTCCGTTACCCGACAACGGATCCATCGCCACGGCGGCATCGCCGATCCGCAGGCACCCCGGCCCCCGTGAGGGCCGGGAATAACGCGCCACCGCTGCGCAGGCGTGATAAGTACCTTCCCGAAGTAACAGGTCGATCTGCGGCTCAAACAGTCCGAGATCGCGAACCGCTCGCCGGACTCTTTCGCCCACTTCCACGTGGGACAACCGCTGGTGAGCCGACCCCACAAATTGGGCGCAGAGAATCCCACTCCCCGTCACACCAAACCAACACCACCCGTCCTCCAACGCGGCCAGGGCACTGCGCGGTACCTCCGACCGCCCGGACTCCAACACGATACTCCACGAGACGAGCAGCGGCCCTCGCTCGTCACACCGCCTCGCGAACCGTCCACGAGCGTCCAGCAAAGCACGCCCCCGCACCCGGCCCCCATGACCGCCGCCGCCACGGTCAGTTTCGACCTCCCAGGCACCGTCAACAAATGCGAGCCCCTGAACAGACGCCTCCATCCAACAACCCGACGCCCGCAGGCGGGCGTCAAACCCACCCCGATCAATCAAAGCTTCCTGGCCACGCTGCGACCGTTCACCTGCCCACGAGACACGGCGTGGCACCAACTCGGACGCACACGCCGCAGCAGCCCCCAAGCCGGCTTCATTCAAACTGACGAGCGCCCGAGCTGACAGCCCCTGCACCCCGGAGCGCCCCGCCCCCGCCCGGCCGATGACGGCAATGCTGAACCCTTTAGCGGCCAAAGCGAGCGCCGCCGCCGCACCCGCGGGCCCCGCGCCAACCACAATGACATCAAACACCTGCCCGGCGCCGCTCCTCACGACTCAAGACCCATCCGCCGCTCCGAGCTCCCGAACCTGCTGCTCACGAATCAGATACTTCTGCACCTTACCGGTCACTGTCAGCGGAAAGGCATCCACGAACCGCACGAACCGAGGCACCTTGAAGTGAGCGATCTGCCCGCGACAGTAGTCGACAATCTCCTCCTCGGTACACACCATGCGCTCCCGCACCCGGACGACGGCACAAACCACCTCGCCGTACTGTCGGTCGGGCAATCCAACCACCGCCACATCCAGGATCTTCGGATGCCGCAGCAAAAACTCTTCAATCTCCCGCGGATAAATATTCTCACCCCCCCGGATGATCATATCCTTCACCCGACCCACAATACTGCAGTAGCCCTCGTCGTCCAGCGTCGCCAGGTCCCCCGTATGCATCCAACCGGCAGCGTCCAGACACTCTGCCGTCCGCTCCGGATCATCCCAGTAGCCGCGCATGACGTTATACCCACGGGTCAGCAACTCTCCGCGCTCACCGCGCGGCACCACCTTCCCATCAGCATCGACGAGTTTCACCTGGACGTGAGGATGAATCCGGCCCACCGTGCCAACCCGTTTTTCCAACGCATCATCGATGCCGGACTGAAAGCTCACCGGACTGGTCTCGGTCATGCCATAGCAGATCGTGATCTGCTCCATATGCATCTGCGCAATCACCCGCCGCATGATGGTGATGGGACAGGGCGCCCCCGCCATGATGCCGGTCCGCAGCGACCCGAGATCGAGCTCGCCAAAGCGCGGATGTTCCAACTCCGCGATAAACATGGTCGGCACGCCATACAAGGTGGTGCACCGCTCTTCAGCGATAGCGGTGAGGGTGGACTGCGCATCGAACGACTCGGCCGGTAATACAACCGTCGCTCCATGAGTCGCCGCCCCCAGCACCCCCATGACCATCCCGAAGCAATGGTAGAGCGGCACCGGTACGCAAATGCGATCGCCGGGCTGAGTCCGCATCCCCCGCGCAACGAAGTACCCATTGTTGACAATGTTGAAATGGGTCAGCGTCGCGCCCTTGGGCAACCCGGTGGTCCCGCTGGTGAACTGAATGTTCACCGGCTCGTCCGGGTCGATCCACGCTTGCGCAAGCTCCCCTGGCGCCGCCACCTGCAAATCCCGGAACGCGATCATTCCGGGAATCTCCTGCTCACCCAAGTGGATCAGGTATTCCAGATCGGGGAACAACTGGCAGCGCAGACGGTTCGTTCCCGCGGGCACGAACTCGCTCACCAGCGACTTCAGGATCGCAACGTAGTTGCTGCTCTTGTGAGCCAGCGCCAGGATGAGCGCCCGGCACCCCACCTTGCGCAGCGCATGGCTCAACTCGGATGCCCGATAAGCCGGGTTGATGGTGACCAGAATCAATCCCACGCGGGCGGTCGCGAATTGAGTCAGGACCCACTCGGCATTGTTGGGTGACCAGATCCCGACCCGATCGCCAGGTTTCAGGCCGAGCGCCACGAGGCCGCGCGCCACCTCGCTGACCCGGCGGTCGAGCTCGCGATACGTCCAGCGGATCGACTGATGACGGACGACGAGCGCCTCCGTCTCCGGCCACTTCCGCGCCGCATCGCTCAGCACGCCGCCGACGCTGCGATACAGCAGTGGCAGATCGCTGGTTCCGGAGACGTAGCTGGGCACGTCGCTCATATAGCTATCGCGAAGTTAGAATCGATAAGTCGCATCCACACCGTACGTGCGCGGGACACCTCGGTGCCGGTAGTCGTAGCCGAGACCCTGCAGGTCTACCGCGTTGGTCAGATAGAAGGTGTTGCCGAGATTGTTGCCCCATAGCCCGAGCTCCCAATTGTCGGTGGCGCCGTGCAGCGTCAGGCGCGCATTGAGCACAGAATACGCCTTCTGGGAAATCGCATCCTCCTGAGGCAGCGCCAGATACTGTTTGGCACTGTAGCTGGAATCCACGTGCAGCCGCACGCCCATGACCGATCCCGTCCAGGCGTCCCAGTCCGCGCTCACGTTCCCGGAAACACTCGGAGCGTTCGGCAACTTCTGGCCTGAAATATCACCGCTGGCGAGCTGGCCCTCCTGGACGCGGGAATTGAGGAAACCCATGCCGAGGCGCGCCTGGAAGGTCCGCACCGGACGCGCGGTGATTTCGATCTCGCCGCCGTCGATCTTCGATTTACCCAGGTTGATCAGTGGCTGCTGTCCGGTCGGGTACACATTGATGATCTGCTGGTTCTTGTACTGATAGTGGAACACGGCGCCGTCCACCTGCAGCCGATTGGCGAGCCAGCTCGTCTTGAAACCCGCCTCGATGGAATCGAGGGTTTCGGGCTTGACCGTGGTGAAGTCCGTGTTCGTGAACAGGAATTGAGCATTGAAGGCCGCCGAGCGGTACCCGCGGCTGTAGCTCAGGTAGATCAAACTATCCTTCGTCGGCGTGAAGTCCACTCCGGCACGTCCGGTGACCGAGGAGTTGTGGAACCCCTGGCTGAACTTCTGGTTGATCGTCTGCTCATACCCCGGCGAGCCAGGCAGCGCGAGCACCGGCACATCGGTCGCGAGAATGTTGGCGATCGGCACCTCGTCCGGGCCACGCAGTTGATCGAGTGCGTTCTTCTGCTCACCCGTGTCATGGTTGTAACGGGCCCCGGCGCGTAGCTTGACCAGGTCGGACAGCTTGTAGCTGCCGTCGGAGTAGACGGCCCAGCTGTTTTTGATCTGGTCGAAGGAGTTGTAGTAGCGGCAGGAGGCATTGACGAAGAACCCTGCCGCGTAGCCCCCACCCGGGGTATTGAAGCTCGAGTCCACGCAGTCCTGGTAGTTGATCTGGCCGTCGCCGTTGTAATCGAGGAAGTTGTAGAACCGGTTCTCCGTCGAATTGAAGATGGCCTCGTGCTGATAGTAGGCGCCCAGGATATAGCTGAGCGCCTGCGTCCCCGTGGTGCTCAGCCGCAGATCCTGCGTGACCTGGTGGGTCTTGCCGATGTACGGGATCTTGAAAATGTCGATCCCGGCGCCGTCCGTGCCCTCGGGGTTGAAGAGTGAGCCCTGGTCCCACGAGCTGATGGCCGTGAGCGCGTAGGAGTCGGAGAGTGCCCAGTGGGTTGTCAGGGACACGGCCTGGTTATCCTGGCGGCGCCGCGGCGTGTAGTTCTGAGCCACCGTGTCATTGCCGAGCGGTGTGCCGGTGGCCGTGCCGTCGCTCGTCGGATAGTAGGCGCCGACCAGGCCGATGCCGAGCTCGCCCACCCGTCCGGGAATGATCGCGTAGTTCTGGGGATCCTGCATGCTCTTCGAATAACGCAGCGTGAAATCGAGCGAGTCGGTTGCTGCG
>Ga0105240_10016084_pt1 | contig 10136 bp, 2 predicted proteins | sample KBSC54metaG_FD_80426 | JGI IMG/M metagenome (GOLD analysis project Ga0105240, IMG submission 80426) | Corn rhizosphere microbial communities from Kellogg Biological Station, Michigan, USA - KBS C5-4 metaG | ecosystem: Host-associated > Plants > Roots > Rhizosphere > Soil | place: Michigan, USA... | reverse complement strand
TGGCGACTCCGACGTTCAGCCTGGCGGCGGGCACGTATAGTTCCGCCCAATCGCTGACGCTGAGCACCGCGACGCCGGGAGCGACGATCCGTTACACGACGGACGGCAGCACGCCCTCGGCGAGCGCGGGGATCGTCTACAGCTCGGCGATTTCACTGCCGAGTTCGACGACGGTAACGGTGCGGGCGATTGCGTACGAGGGAGGATGGATCGATAGCGGCATCGCGTCGGCAGCTTATGTGGTCACGGGCACGGTAGCGGCGCCGGGGTTCAACCCAGGCGCGGGGACGTACACGGCAGGCCAGACAGTGACCTTGAGTTCGGCCACGTCCGGCGCCACGATCCGCTACACGACGGATGGCAGCGCACCGACGAAGACAACCGGCATGTTATATGCGGGTGCGATTACAGTAAGCGGCCCGGTAACGCTCCGGGCGATCGCGTATCTGGACACGTGGTTGGACAGCGGTGTGACGTCGGCGGCTTACGTCACGCAAGTGGCGGCGCCGACGTTCACACCGGGAGCGGCGACATATACTGCGGCGCAGAATGTAGCAATGGCGAGCACTACCCCAGGGGCGGCGATCCGGTATACGACGGATGGGAGCACGCCAACGGCGACGGCGGGGGTGGTCTACGCGGGGCCAGTGACGGTGGGTGCGACGGAGACGGTGAAAGCGGTCGCATATTTGAGCGGCTGGGCGGATAGCGCGGTGGCGTCCGGAAACTATACGATTACCGGGACGGTGAGCGCGCCGAGTTTCACTCCGGCGGGAGGCAGCTACGCGGCGGGCCAGACGGTCACGCTGGCGAGCAGTACGCCGGGAGCATCGATCCGGTACACGACTGACGGGAGCGCGCCGAGCGCGAGCAGCGGAACGGTATATGCGGGGCCGATCGCGGTGACGGGTCCGGTGACGATGCGGGCAATGGCTTACGAGGCAGGGTGGATCGACAGCGGCATTTCGTCGGCGGGATATGTGGTGCCGGTGGCGACGCCGACCTTCAGTCCGGCGGGCGGAAACTACGGCGCGGTGCAGACGGTGACGATTGGGACGGCGACGCCCGACGCGGCGATCCGGTACACGACGGACGGGAGTACGCCGAGCGGGACGGTGGGAACGATTTATGCGGGTCCGGTGACAGTGAGCAGTAATCAGACGCTGAGGGCGGCAGCATCGCTGAGCGGGTGGAACGATAGCGCGGTGGCGACTGCGGCGTACACGATGACGGTGTCGGCACCTTCGTTCACGCCAGGCGCGGGGAATTACAATGCCGGTCAGACTGTCACGCTGTCCACGTCGACGGCGGGGGCGGCGATCCGGTATACGCTGGACGGTAGCGCACCGAGCGAGACCGTGGGGACAGTGTACACGTCGCCGATTTCGCTCAGCGCTCCGGTGACGGTGAAGGCGATCGGGTATGAGGCTGGGTGGACGTGCAGCGCGGTGGTTTCGGCTGGGTATTCGCTCGCGGTGGCCACGCCCTCGATTAGTCCGGCCGGGGGCACGTATACGACGGCGCAGACGGTGACGATCTCGACGCCGACGGTGGGGGCGACGATCCGATATACGACGGATGGCAGCGCCCCGAGCGAGACGACGGGGACGATATATTCGGCGCCATTCACGGTGAGTAGTACGGCGACGGTGAAAGCGATGGCGTACGCGAGTGGATGGGTGGATAGCGTGATTGCGCCGGCGAACTACACGATCACAGGAACGGTGAGCACGCCCACTTTTACTCCTGCTGCGGGGAGTTACACTTCAGTACAGACCGTGACGATTGCCAGCGCGACGCCGGGTGCGGCGGTTCGGTACACCATCGACGGAAGCACGCCATCCTTAGTTACGGGATCGCTTTACACCAGTCCCGTGATCGTGGGCATTTCGCAGAATCTGAAGGCCATCGCGTATGAGGCTGGATGGAACGACAGCGCGATCGCCAGTTCCGCATATTCTTTGACGGTTGCGCCGCCCGGCTTCAGTCCGGCTCCGGGAGCGTATACCACAGCGCCGGCTGTCAGTATCACTTCAAGCACTCCCGGCGCTTCGATTCGCTACACGACGGATGGAAGCACGCCGACATCGAGTTCCGGGATGCTGTATTCCGCACCGATCCTGATCGGCGGCAACACCACCGTCAAAGCGCTCGCTTTCTTCAATGGATGGAATGATAGCACCGTAACCGCAGCCAATTATGTGACTGCACAACTGACGAACACGACTCTGTCCCCGCTTGCCACGGGAACTGTCTCGGCCGCATACTCGCAGCCACTCTCGGCCGCTGGGGGTGCTCCGCCTTACACCTGGTCTGTGTTTGCCGGATCGACTCTACCGCCAGGACTGGCTCTCTCGGGTAACCTGGTGAGCGGTATACCGTCCGCAGGCGGCTCGTTTCCGTTCACGTTGCAGGTAACCGACCAATTGGGAGCAACGGCTTTCGCGAGTCTTGCGATGTTCGTCGCCCTTCCGGAAACGATTACCGCGCCGACGGTGTACGGTACTGGTGCGGGCACACCTGGCAGCAGCTACGCCTATACAGCGGGCGACGCAGTTTCCAGTTATGGACACACTGTCCAGTATCAGTTCACTTGGGGTGACGGCACTACATCGGGCTGGCTGTCCGCCGGAGCAGCGGCAGCTTCCAAGGGGTGGAACTCGGCTGGCACCTATGCAGTGACTGTGCAGGCGCGTTGCACTCTCGATACCGGCATCGTCTCTGCAATTTCTCCCACTATGACGGTGAGCATTACTCCGTCCTTGAACAGCTTTACGGTCAGTTCGACAGTGGCCAGCGGCGGCAGTGCGACGATTACCGCCGCGCTAGGATCGGCAGCGCCTGCGGGAGGCGCTTCGGTTACTCTGACCAGCAGCGACCCGGCTGTGTTTTCCGTGCCAGCCAGCATCGCTATCGCCGCAGGTCAGACGGTTGGCGCCGCAACCGTAATAGCGGGAAATGCAAGCACGCCGACACCGGTGATCGTGACAGCCGTCTACAACGGGACCCAAACGGCAACGGTAACGGTGACGCCCGCGCCAGACTTCACGCTGGCTATGTCACCGTATCCGCTAACGGCTCTTCAGGTCGGCGGATCGATCACCTACAAAATTACCGCCACAGGGTTGAATGGGTTCAATCAGCCGATCAACCTTACTCTGGCCGATAATTTCGATCCTCGGTTCGCCATGCCGCTGGAGTTTCCGAGTTCTTATCCTTCATCGATTCTGCCCAACGCAACTGCTTCAGTATTGGTTACCGCGCTATATCCCGGCGATCACCCGCTGCACTTGCATGGATTCGCGGGCGGCATCAGCCATGATGCTTACACGGAATTGTATATTCCAGTGTTTTCCTCGTTTTATGTGGAACTTGCACCTGCATCGTCGACGTCTACAACCAGCAGTTACTCAATCAGCGTCATGGCCGCCAGCGTGTTCTCGGGGACGGTTAGTTTCAGCATCGGCGCGCCGTCGTGTGCAGCCACAACTGTGAACCCGGTTGCCGTCTCAATTCCAACAGGCTCTACTGGCCCGGTGCCGTCAGCGTTCACGTTGGACATCTCCAGGTGTTTCGGAGGGACATACCCGGTCACCGTCATTGCGAGCGGGGGAGGATTTACCAGCAACGCGTCCGCGCAACTGAGCGTCTCGGGGCCGGCAAGTTCATTACAGACTATCACGTCGGTTCCGGCCGGGCTTTCGGTGATTGTCGATGGGCTCCAGTATCTGACGCCCCAAGCTTTTCAGTGGAATGCGGGAACGACTCATTCGGTCGCTCTCGATTCCAGTCAGACTTCACTGGTCGGGACCAAATACGTCTTTGCAGGCTGGTCGGACGGAGGAGCATCGACGCACAATGTTCTTGCTGGCGCCCTGCCGATCACTCTGGCAGCCAATTTCAACACGCAGTATCAGTTGACGACGGCCGTAAGTCCGAACGGTGGAGGAACGATTTCGGTGACTCCGTCTTCGTCCGACGGATGGTACACTTTGGGCACCCAACTCATAATCAGTGCCACCGCGAATACCGGGTATCGGTTCACGGGATTTACCGGGTTGAACGGTGTAGCCTCGCCGCAAACGCTAATTGTAGCTGGCCCGACGGCTCTCACCGCTAACTTTATTCTGTACAGCGATTTGACTCAGATGGCGATCTGGTCATTATTCGTCGATCGGCATGAATTGCTGGTCGGGGCTAACGGGTCCACAGGCCCGAACGGCGGCCTCTATGACCTGTCGTCGAGCGACCTTGCAACCGTCAACTCGCTGACGGATGCAGCGAACCAACAACTATTACAACTGCAGGCCCAGGTGGGATCTTTGGACGGTCCCACCTACCTCAGCCAAAAGAACACGATCTTACAAGGCCTTAACACTCAACTCCATAGCCAGTTAGCACAGCCATCCACAATTGACACGTATACCAGCTCGTTCCTCAAAGCCAGAACGGCTTCGGCGCCAGCATGCGACAAGGCCCAGAATGATTGCGGGTTCATGCACTCGGAGATCAACTTCTATAATGGTGGTGGCTCGGATTATGGCCTAGGTGCGTATTCACGGAGCTTTGTAGAGGGGGCAAACGCTGGCAGTTACTCGGCCTCGGTAACACTCGTCAAAGAGAGCTACTCGCCCCTGTTGAACCCGCCAGCGACTGACAATTCCTGGACGGAGGTCGATATCGGGTCAACTCGAAGCGACACTGAAAATGGTGCGAAAGGTGCTGAAATTCCGCACACCGAGAAGAACCCCAAACGGGGGACATACAAAATCGAGTCCTTCCACGGATTCACTTTGTCGACCAGCACTCAACACGTTGTGTATCCACCGTTCGACAATCCAGATTTTGGAGACCCTCCAACGTACCCTGCGACCGATTATTTCATTGATTCGAATGGATATGAGGTGTATCAGACCTCCGTTGATCTCCAGTTCCAGGTCGGCCCAGAAAGGTGCTCGGCTGGCGGTATCGGAGTCTGCTATGCCAATACGCAGACTGCGCCTGTTCGAGCTTGCTCATCGCCCATCACTATTCAGGCCATCTTAACACCTCCGCTCCCTGCCGGCACAGGCGCTCCGCCGATTACTTGGTGGATCGGCGGAACTAAGGTTACTAATAATCAAACACCTGTGCTGACTCTCCCGTGCCAAGTTGGCTCTTCAACAGTAAAGGCCGCAATCGGCGCATATTTACAGACAACTGTGACAGTCAACGTGCAACCTACGGTTACCGTGGATAAAAACAAGATTGTAACGGGTGCAGGTAGTCAATCCGTGGTCACGGCCGCCAGTAGTATCCCCGCCAATGGAACGTATTCCTGGGAAATTTTAGCTACTCAGTCGGGCGACAATCCCGCCATCGCGTTCCTGCCGCCATCACCCCCCACCTGTAGCGGTCAGCCACAATGCGCCATCACCCTCTCAGCGGGCGCCACCGGAGGCAAGGCTACGCTTCGGGCGCACTTCAAAGTCGGGACGAGTGATGTCACCGCTGACACCCGCGTAATCGTTGTGCAGATAACGAATGTTTCGGTCATGATTGGCGCAACCGTCGGCAGTGACATGACAATTTCGTTTCCGAATACAATTCCCCTAGGAGGAATCCAGTGGACCTCCGATCTCTGGTCTAGCCCCGCGACGGTAGTCCTCCTGCGTAATAGTCTGCCTAGCATTGATGTACAAGCTTTCACCACGCCAGTTCTAACTGACTTAGACGTGTTTGGTACGATTGCATTCGATATCCGCCGTTCTCCTGACGATAATGCGAGCATACCAGGTTTCCCGAATGTTCCTACGCTTCAGCAGTCCACTTCGGTGGGTGGCACGGCGCTTGCTTTAGACCAAACCGGCAGTTTCCAATTTCTTGCCTTCGTTGATGCCAACGGAAACGGAGTCTGGGACGTGGGGGAGACCGGGATCAGCCTCCCCATCGTCTTGGTACAGGTGAGTCTCAGCCAAAATCAATCGAGGTCGCCATCAAACATTGCTACATACGCCAGGTTGGTACAGAATGGCGCATGGAGCTTGTCTAGCGTAGCCGTGGGGTTCCCAAGTCTATGCCCTAATATTGATCCAACTTATTGCGCCGTCGACCTCAAGGCAGAAGTGAGTCTGATCGGAGGAGGCAACGACGGGATCAGGGGGACGGCCCAGATATTCGGTGGCTGGGTGCAGAACCTAGACGCACCCGATGTCATCGGCTATTACCAAAACAACCACTTGGATTCCTGGGTATTTGCCAGCAACATCCAGGCAACGGCTTCTTATGCCACAAATCATAATCTTAGCGTGTTTTTACCAGGCGATCCAGATCCCGAGATAATTGTCGGCCCGGTAATCGATACATTTAGGAGTGCTCCCGGCCAAGGCGGGGATAGTTCCAACATGGGAAACGTCTTGCTGACCGCCTCCGCGATCCAACCCACGCTTGGTCGGAGAGTCGTGGTCGAAGATTTCGATGCTACGCTGGCCGCCTTCCCTGACACCCACGATTTCTACACCACGAGCACACTCACGCAGATCAGATATAACTTGAGGTTCAGAAGTTTTCTGACTCTTTGGTCGAGTATGGCTGGCGTCAGTGGTCCAACAGGCGCCGTCGCCGATCGCACGTACGTTGTCCTGCTGCAGCAGCCGTGGAGCATCGCGAGCGGATTCGCAGTCGACGCACACGGAAATGGTAGCCCCTTCAGCATGTCGGCCGTAACACTAGATCCAACCGCAGCCACAGTATACCCCGTCGGTCCAGCAACAGTTTCTGGAGTTGTATTAACACAGTGTGCCGCTGTAACACCGTGCAGGGCCAGTGACGTTACTGCACAGAATGAGAAGCACTAGGAGAGATTGATGCCCAGAACCACCTATTTATTCACTACGGCCGTCCTCGCCGTCCTTGTTCCCATGTTCGGTGCTGACAATCCAAGGGTCGCAATCGACGCGACAGCGCGCTCAACTATTCTGTTGGCCCAGATTGACAGCGCGGAACCCAGTGCGGGCTGTACCAGCCACCCTCGACCGAATCGATGCTTTGTGAGGATAAGTGGACGCGTCACGCGTGTTCTAAAAGACGCACGGCTCCAAGGTCTCGTGCCGGAGGCGTTTGAGGTGGAGGTTCCTCGTTATCTTAACGGTATGGTTCCCGCGGGTGCTCCGTGGGCTGGCTGGAACGTTGAAGCAGGTCAGCAATATCTCATTTTTTCGGATCTGACTTCTGGGCTGCCCGCAATGATTAAATCACCAACGGGTTCGCTGATGGTCACCGACGACGAAGACGCAGTTGCAGATGTAGATCTGATTCTCAATTCCGGTGCTCTGTCGTTGCGTGAGCAGGCGTCCGCTGCTTCCGCAGTGATCCGTAGCCCAGGCAAGCCACGGAGTCTTTTTATGTCTCAATACGCCGCTGCGATTCTTGCCGCAGGCTCAGACGCCGATACGGCTCAACTTGCCGACAGCATTGAAAACAGCCGCGAATCCGTCTTCTCAGATATGGCGAAAGGAAGCCTCCTTAGCTCGCTTTGGGACCGACTGCGGCAACAGGATGAGCGGGGTGAGAATCTTCTCCGCGTCTTTGTTACCATGACAGCTCGATACCTAATCGGACCCGTTAAAACTCTTGATCAGAGCCAAGTCAAAATAAAGCCGGTCATACTCCGCAATTATTTACCCTGGATTCTGAGCTCAGAACGCGCCATGGTTACGCTCCGAACCAGGCTGGAGCCAGGACTTGCCGGTCGAATTCGGGAAGAAGCTCACAGGATGGCGGCCGATGACCAACTTCCAGCCGAGTATCGAACTCGGTTCCGACAGTTGCTGGAACTCCTCTCCGCCCGATGACTGTAGAACAGGGTCGACCGAAGTTCGGCCCCCCACAGCACCTCTAGGCATTTCTCGCCATTCGGCGTTCGACAGCAGCCTGGGACTTCTATTTCGCCGGCACGATTGACGAGGTCGAAGTGTCGTCCGTCCGGGGCGGCTCTCGGATCGTACCCACTGATGATTTCTGCAACAAGCGGCTCGCTTGTCCGACAAGCTTCGGCTTTGTTGGTGACGTTGGCTGGTTCGCCGCCGACGATTCAGACCCCGGCCCCAGGCTCACCGCTGACAGGCGGCCAGACGCTATTTACGTGGAGTCCAGGATCGGGGGTGACGCAGTACGGGATATTCTTTGGCACGGCGGCGACGGGCGCCGCGTCGTGCACGGGAAATGCCGGAACCGCATTATCGGCGTATTTGCCGCTGCCGACAGCCAATCAGACCGGGTATGCGACACTCTGCTGGATGTCGGCCGGGGCATGGCAGACTACCAATTACCGATATACGATCAACTCCCAGCCCTTGCAGTTGTCGAGTTCTCCCGTTGTTGCAGTGCCGAGCAGCGGCAAGGAAACGATGCGCACGTTTACGTTCGGCAGCGGCGATCCGGGCACATTAATATTGGGCGCTTGCACCACGGGATCTCCGTCTCTGACGGCTAGGGTGGCGAGTCATGTGGGGGTCGCCCAAATCGGGTTTACCGCGGCCAAAGGGACGGCGCGGCAGGCGGTCACGGTGAAATGTCCGACGAGTGGCGGGGCGGCGTTGAACGCGCTGGTGGACATTTGGGACTGGCCATCGATTCAGAGGCTCTCGTATGACGGAAGCACGCTTCAGATTTGGGGCGGTGGATTCGGCTTCGCCGGGGTTGTAGGGCTCTCCGGTGGTAACGGCGTTAACGAGGCCATCCCGTATTGGACAGGAGGCGTCGATGGGTACATACAGGTTTTCAAACCTGACCTTTCGCCCGGCAATTACGAAGTGGTGGTGGCGGTTGAAACGCCTGACTGCCAGTTGGCGCCTGAGTTCGCGGAGGGAGGGTGTCCGTTCGAATGTGAAGTGTTAGAGAGCTTTCCGGCCGAGTTCAGCGTGGCGGGGCAACCAACTATAACCATTACGTCCCGACCAATTATTGTTACACCCTCTTCGACCGTTCCTGGGACCTACACCGCGACATTGACCAGTGTTGCTACACCGCTTGGTGGGTCGTACAATTGGAGCACGAATAATTCTGGAATGGTGGGATTCAGCAATACGACGCCCTCCAGTGGCCCGAGTGCTGACCATGTCTCGTTAGCAATTCTGTCAACGGACGACAAAGCAACTATCACGCTAACCTACAACGGACCTTACGGAGGCAGCGCGACAGATTCCTTCACATTTGCTCTGACAAACGATACTGTTGCTGTTGCTTGGGTTAACGGCGATGCCATTATTCCAGACACCTCTACAATGCCGCTGGGCGCCTTTGATCCGATCGTGCTCGCAATGTACCAACCCGATTACTGCGGATCTTTTCTGAGTAGCTGGGCAAGCAAAGGGCGAAATGGACAGGGGGGACGCGGCGCAAACGAGCTAACAGATGCCGAGCGTGTTTGGGTGAATCAATTCCTGATGCACAATACCGGAAACTCCCGCCCGCCTTCGCAACTGCCCGATGGCGATTCCCTTGAGACGGGGGGCGCCTATAGGCTATACCAACGGCTGCAGGCAGCCTACGAAATCGTGGACGGCAGCATCGACCCGCAAAAGGTGGAGTACTTAAAGAAGAGCGTTAAGGTCGGCACGACCCCAGCCCCTTGCCTTCTTATGCCAAGTTGGATCGCAAACTCGGTTGAGTCCCATCAGCTCAATGGAAGCCTGGCTACGTCATCAGATCATTCGCTCGTTTACCAGATTAATGAGGCGCGATTGGGTGATGATGGTCAGGCGATAAATCAATACTTGAACGGCTCGCCTGGTGCCAACTACCACCAGGCGACACCATGGATCTGGACGGTCATTCAGTTCGATGCTAATGGAAAGATTCGTCCATGGATCTCTGGTGCCGATGTAAACAATCTTCAAATCTTCCCAGCGTATGAAGTATACGCAAACGGGTTAGGCACGGCTTTTGCGCAGGGAATTCTGGAAACTTTTATTAGTCTAAGCGGGAATTCGCAATATGGAGGTCCGAAGTGAACGATTTCAGGCTGAAGCACCTTAGCAGGCTGCTGAAAAACGGCACCGGACGGAAGTTGCCTTCCTTCCGGTCATTTCTCTCAGAGGCCGTATAACGCGTCGCGGATGACTCCGTGTGGGGGTACAGCGGCCCAAAACCGCCTT
>Ga0105240_10016081_pt1 | contig 10138 bp, 7 predicted proteins | sample KBSC54metaG_FD_80426 | JGI IMG/M metagenome (GOLD analysis project Ga0105240, IMG submission 80426) | Corn rhizosphere microbial communities from Kellogg Biological Station, Michigan, USA - KBS C5-4 metaG | ecosystem: Host-associated > Plants > Roots > Rhizosphere > Soil | place: Michigan, USA... | reverse complement strand
TTGGGGTGATGCGCGTCGGTGGAGATAATGAATTTCGCGCCGCGCGCTTTAGCCGCACGCACCAGGGATGCCGTCAGATCCAGACGCTCCGGGCTGGCGTTGATTTCCAGATACACGCTGCGACGCGCCGCCACTGCCGCTACGGCGTCGAAATCAAATGGATATGCGTCGCGATTCAGCAGAATCCGGCCCGTGGGATGCCCCAGTGCACGCAAGTGCGGACATTCGAGAGCGCGCAGCAGGCGATCGGTCATCTCGGCGGCTTCAAGGTTCATGTAACTGTGCACGCTGCCGATCACGAAATCGAGCTCGCCCAGCGCGCTATCTTCCAGATCCATTGAGCCGTCGCGGCGGATGTCGCACTCCAAACCTGAGAATACGCGAATACCTAGCCCGCTTTGGTCCATCTCGCGAACCTGGTGAGCGAACGCGACCGCACGTTTCTCATCCAGCCCGTTGGCCATCGCCAGGGCTTTGGAATGGTCGGTGATCGCGATGTACTCATAGCCTTGCGCTCGCGCCGCCTCAGCCATTTCTTCGAGCGTTGCGCGGCCGTCGGTTTCGATCGTGTGCATGTGCAGGTCGCCGCGGATATCGCGCAGCTCCACTAGGTTCGGAAGCTTGCCGGCCTCGGCCGCTTCGATCTCACCCTGGTTCTCGCGCAACTCCGGCGGGATCCAGCGCAGACCCAGCGCTTCGTAGATCTGCTCTTCAGTCTCGCGCGCTACGATCTCCTTGGATTCCACGCGCGACAGGCTATACTCGCTCAGCGTCAGTCCCATCTTCTGCGCCCGGCTCCTGAGGACGATGCTGTGTTCTTTGCTCCCCGTGAAGTACTGCAGTGCGGCGCCGTAGCTCTCTTTGGGTAGCGCCCGCAGGTCCACCTGCAATCCTTCCAGCCCGAATTTGACGCTGGCCTTGTTGGGACCTTTGCCCAGCACCTCGTGGACTCTCGGATGCGTTGTGAACAATTCGATGGCAGCTTCCGCCCCAGGACCAGTCGCCAGCAGGTCGAGGTCGCCGACAGTCTCTTTCCCGCGCCGCAGACTGCCCGCGGGCGTCACCGACTCGACCCCCGGGATACCTTTCAAAAACCCAACCAGTTCGTCGGCGACGCCGCAAGCGAAGCTCAGCAGAAACCGCCCGGCGCGCTGGCGATACGCCGAGATGGACCGCAGCACTTTCTCCTCAAGCTTGGCCCCCATCCGCGGCAGCTCACGCAGTTTTTGCTCCTGGCAGATCTTCTCCAGGCCGTCTATGGTCGAAACCCGGTAAACTTCGAAAAGCGTCCGGATTCCCTTCGGACCTAAGCCCTGGATCTTAAGTAATTCCAACGCCGTAGGCGGATAAACCTCAAGCATCTGATCGCGACGCTCGAAGCTCCCCCGCAGCTCGATCTCCTCCAGCGCCGACGCGATTCCTTTGCCGATTCCAGGGATTTCCGTCACTTTCTTGGCTGGATCCTTGATGATTGTCGAGATAGGCTCCGGGTAACCCTCGACTACCGACGCCGCGTTGCGGTAACTGCGGATCCGAAAGCCGTCCTCGCCCGCGATTTCCATGAGATCCGCGGTTTCCCATAACAAACGAGCAATTTCCCGGTTTTCCATCAGGTTCTCTTCGCGGGCTGCGGCTGCGGTTGCAGGTGTGGTTCCACGTGAACCAGAACATCTGCTACCCAATCCAGCCGATTCTTCAAGTGACGCTTCACTTCCCGCGCAATCTCGTGCGATTCCAGCACGCTGAGGTGCGGATCTACCTCCAGGTGCAGATCGACATGGTAGCGCAGCCCGGTCTTGCGGGCATAGCATTTGTCGACGCCCAGGGCTCCGGGGACAGTCAACACCTCCGCTCGCAATGCGGCCATCTGAGCTAGCTCCGGCATGGTGTCCATCAGAAGCAGGGCGGTTTCCCGCACCACGCGGAAGCCCATGAAGATGACGATCAATCCGATCAGGAACCCGCCGTACCGGTCGGCATTGGGAAGATGTTCGGGATCATACACCGCCAGTAGCACCGACATCAGGGCGACCGACCCGGAAAGAATATCCACTGAATCGTTCCAGGCATCTGCCGTCAAGGCGGCGCTGCGGGCTGCCCGGCCGGCCCGCATTTTCACTCCCGCCAGGACCGACTTGGTGGCGATCGATAGCACCAGCGCCCAGACCGCAAAGAGCGCGGGCGCATCCCGGTGGGCATTCAGGGAATTAAAGCAGATCCAGCCGCCGGCGACGGCCAGCAACACGCCCACGGCCAGTCCGATCAGCGTTTCGAAGCGTCCATGGCCGTAGGGATGGTCCTCGTCGGCAGGCTTGGCCGCCACCCACAAGCCCAGATACACCAGTCCCGAGGAAAGCACGTCAGCGGCGGATTCGAAACCATCCGATATAGTGGCCACCGAATGCGCGGCCAGTCCGACGCCGATTTTCACGGCGGCAAGCAACGCGCTGGTGACGATTCCCAGCAGGGCCACGCGCGCGGCCGTACGCTCCGGGGAGGGCATACATCGAGATTACCTACAATTGAGGCATATGCGCGAACCGCTCACCGCGCGGCCATCGGACCTCGAATCAATTCCCGACCGACCCGCCGTGTTCCTGCTGTGGGCCAGCGAAGGGGCGCCTTACCTCGCGCGGACTGCTCTCCTCCGCCGCCGCCTGAAGCGCCTGCTTTCCGACCGCGACCGCATCTCGCGGATTCTGAACCTGCGCGGCGTGGTGGAGCGCATCGAATACTGGCTGACCGGCTCGCAGCTGGAATCCGCGCTCATCCATCTGGATCTCGCCAAGCTTCATTTCCCGGAAGACGTGGCCCGAATTACTCGCCTGAAGCCGCCCGTGTTCCTGCGGCTGACTCTCGATAATCCCTTCCCGCGCACCATGCTCACCACGCGCCTGGGCCGCGGTCTGCAGTACGGACCCTTTGCAAGCCGCACCGCAGCCGAGCGATTCCAGAACGAAATGCTGGACCTGTTTCAGTTGCGGCGCTGCGAAGATAACCTGGCGCCGGCATCGGATCATCCCGGATGTATCTATGGCGAAATGAACAAGTGTTTGCGCCCGTGCCAGCAGGTGGTCTCAATCGAGGAATATCGCCATGAAGCTCAACGCGTGGAGGATTTTCTTCGTACCGATGGAGCTTCGCTGCGCGAATCGGCCGAAACAGCCCGTGATCGGGCCAGTGCTGCCATGGACTTCGAAGAAGCCGAGCACCTCCATCAGCGCCTGAACCGAATCGCCGAGGCGCATGCTTCTGCCGGCGAACTGGCCCGCTCCCTCGAGCGGCTGGCAGGTGTCGCAGTGGTTCCCTCGTATGGCCAGGACGCTGTAAATCTCTGCTTTCTGGCTGGAGGACGCTGGCTCCCGCCGCGACCGTTCTCGCTTTCTGAAACGGCGTCCATGGATCAGCGCCTGCGCGAAATCGCCGAGGGGATCGCGCCCGCCGCGACTCCCGACCTCGAACACCTGGCGGTGCTGGTCCGCTGGCATGGATCCAGCTGGCGCGACGGCGAGTGGATTGGCTTCGATTCGTTCGAAAAAATTCCCTACCGCAAGATCGTAAACGCCGTGGCGCGCGTAGCTGCCGCGCGAACGATACACTGAAGCAATCGTGGTCGCTTCCCTGCTCTCCTGGCTCCGCCGCCGGGCGCTTTGGCCGCCGCGTTTGCGTCAGCAAGTGACCCGCACAGGCATGGCCTATACGCTGGCGCTGCTGGTGGTGGCCCTGGTGGCCTTCGTATCCGCCAACAACCTGATGTTCCTGATTTTGGCTGCGATGCTCGCCACCTTCATGATCTCGGGCTTTTTCAGCAAATTAGGATTGGCCGGATTAGAACTCGAGCTGTTTCTGCCGCAGCACATCTCCGCACGGCGAAAGGTGCGAGCCGGCGTGCGCCTCAAGAACATGAAGCGCTGGGTTCCTTCCTTCAGCATTCACCTGGAAGGTGCCGCGGAAAGCGGATTCGATACCATTCTTTACTTCCCCGTTTTACCAGGGGGGAGCACTGTAGAGGAGGCTGTCGATGTTTGCTTCTCCCGGCGCGGCGCACACAAAGAACGCAGCTTTCAGTTCTCCACCCGTTTCCCCTTCGGATTCGTCGAGCGGCGCGAGATGATTACGGCACGCCACGAGATTCTGGTCTATCCATGCCTGGACCCTCAGCCCGGATTTGAATCGATCCTGGTAGCGGTAAGCGGTGAAATCCAAGCGCTGCAGCGCGGGCGCGGGAACGATTTTTATCGCATCCGGCCCTATGAAGCCCTGGAAAGCGCCCGCCATGTCGATTGGAAGGCCACCGCCCACACCGGCGATCTTCAGGTCCGCGAATATGCCAGGGAGCAAGAGCAGAGCGTCGTCATCTATTTCGATCTGGATATTCCCTTTGGGGCGGAAGAATGGTTCGAATCCGCGACAGACTGCGCGGCATTTCTGGCGTATCAGCTTTCCTTGGGCGAAACCCGCGTTCGGCTGAAGACTCAGGAGTTCGATGTAACCCTGCCCGAGCCCGGCGACATCTATACTATTCTTAAATACTTGGCTTTGGTGTCCCCAATGCGGGGAAGACTTCCAGCGGGTCCGGATGAAGCCGGGAGTTTCCAGATTGTCTTCAGCGCTCAACCTGGCCGAATGTCGGCCTTGGGGTGGGGCAAGGAAGGCGGCATGGGAGCCCGACTGATCGGGCCGGATGCCTGGAAAGACGTTCAGCAAGTGAGCCGCTGAATCGGGAGATTCCATGAAGAAACTGCTTTTCATCGGTATTTTGACTCTTCTCGCCGGCGCCGAAAGCGGCTGGGCGCAGGTGACCGGCGTACTCTCCGGACGCGTAGTCGACGCTAGCGACGCGGGAATTCCCGGAGCGACCGTTACGGTGAAGACCGTGGAAACCGGCGCGACCCGAACTGCCACAACCGACGAAAACGGAGCCTACAGAGTGGTATCCGTACCGGTGGGCCCGCAGGAAGTGCGGGCGGAAAAGACCGGCTTTAAAGCGGCTGTCCGGCTTGGAATCAACCTGGCAGTGGCCCAGGAAGCTGTCGCCAATCTGAAGCTCGAAGTGGGCACCGTCTCAGAAGAAGTCACCGTAGTCGCCGAGACCCCTCTGGTCAACACCACGACCGCTTCCATCGCCGGCCTTGTCAACGAACGGCAGATAAAGGATCTGCCTCTCAACGGCCGCAGTTTCGACAATCTGATCACCCTGAATCCTGGAGCCATTAACTACGTACTGAAGAGCGCCAGCACCAGCACCAGCAATGGAAACACTTTCTCCGTTTCGGGCCGCCGACCCATGGAAAATGTCGTGCTGCTGAACGGAGTCGAGTACGCTGGCACTAGCCAACTGGCGGTATCGCCGGGCGGAGTAAGCGGCGATCTGCTGGGCATCGATGCGGTTCGCGAATTCAACGTGCTCACCGATACCTATAGCGCCGAATATGGCAAGCGCGCCGGGGCGCAAGTCAGCGTGGTGACCCAATCGGGGACCAATGCGGTCCACGGATCGCTGTTCGAATTTCTGCGCAACAGCGCGCTGGATGCGCGAAGCACCTTCGACCAAGGGTCCGCTCCGCCCTTCCGGCGCAACCAGTTCGGCGGTTCCCTCGGCGGACCAATCAAGAAAGACAAACTTTTTTTGTTCGGCAATTATGAAGGATTTCGTCAGAGCCTGGCCGTCAGCAATGTCAGCGTAGTGCCCGATGAACTGGCGCGCCAGGGATCTCTGCCCAACACGACTACCGGCGTCTACGCTCCAGTAACCGGTCTGAATCAGGCCATGTTGAAGTACATGGCGTTGTGGCCGGCGCCCAACGGCCCCGAACTGATGCTCAACGGCCTGCCGACGGGAGCCAAGAAAGCCTTCTACAATCCTAAAAATCCCGTAAATGAGGATTTTGGCACCCTGCGCGCCGATTACCACATTGGCGAACATGATTCTCTTTCGGCCAACTACACCATCGACAGCGGCAACAGCATAATCCCGCTGCCTGACCCTCTGTTCGCATCGGCTTTGCAGTTGCGCAATCAAGTGGCGAGCCTGGAAGAAACCCACGTCTTCTCTCCCCGAATCCTCAATACATTCCGCGCGGGTTTTTCACGCTCAGGATTCAATTACGATTCCGCGTCGACGATCTCATTCCCCGACAGTCTGTCGTTCGTGACCGGATTCGGACCGGGCGGTATAGTGGTCGGCGGTGCGCAAACCACTACCGGATCCTCCGCCATCACGGCTGCCGGCCCCAGCAACAATGCAGGCGTGTGGAATCGCAGGAATCTGTTTACGTATTCCGACACCGTATCCATCAACAAGGGAATGCATCAGATCCAGGCTGGTGTGTGGTTTCAGAGGGTCCAGGATAACGAGGACATCGCCTCGCGCCAGTTGGGTGTGGCAACGTTCGCCAGCTTGAGCACCTTCCTGACCGGAACGCTGACCAACTTTCAGGTGGTCCCCACCGCTAACGAACTTGGCTGGCGCAGCCTGTTCGGCGCCTGGTTCGTAGACGACACCATCAAACTGCGGCGTAATCTCACGGTGCAACTCGGATTACGGCACGAATTCACCACCGGCTGGAATGAGCGTTCGGGACGCGCCGCCAATTACATTACGGACGGCAACGGAATCCTGCTGGCGAATACGCGCGTAGGCGATTCCGCGTTTACGGAAAACAACGCCAAGCGCCTGTTCGCTCCGCGTGGCTCCGTTGCCTGGGATCCATTCGGCAAAGGAAAGACCTCCATTCGCGCCGGTTTTGGCGTTTACTATTCCTTGATTGACGATCTGGCCTTCCAGCTCAACTCGCTCTATCCTTTCAACGGCACGGTCTCATTTACCGGCGCGCTGCCCCCGCTTCTGCCGGTTGCGCCCAACACCGTCCCGCTGCCTCCCTGTTCCGCCGGAGTTCCCAGCTCGCAGTGCTCCATCTACGCACCGGTGGGAATTCAGCCCGACGCGAAAACCCCCACCGTCGAGGAATGGAATTTCACGATCGAGCAACAACTGGACCGAGACACCACTTTGCGCGTGGGTTATGTAGGATCGTTCGGATATCACCAATTCGTCAGCATCGATCCCAACAGCATCCCGGCGCAGATTTGTACGAACTCAGCCGGATGCCTGGCGGGGGGCCTTGGTGGCGCCGCCCTTCGATCGACCGTCGCGCAGGGCGCTCAGTACATCCCCGTTTCGGCTACCCGGCCGAATCCATTCGTCTCGAACGGATTCTTTTGGTATTCGGAAGGCAATAGCAGCTACAACGCGCTGCAGATCGATGTAAACCGCCGTTTGACCAAAGGCTTCCAGTTGCGGGCCAACTACACTTTTTCGAAAAATCTGGACCACAATTCCGCGCTGACCATCGCTCAAGCCTCAAACCAGCCGCAGATGGTGATGGATCGAAATGATCTGCGCCGCGATTGGGGACCCTCGGCTTTGAACGTCACGCATCAGGCCAGCATCTCCGCACACTACGAGCTGCCTTTCGGAAAAGGTAAGGGATTCGCGGACAGAATTATCGGCGGCTGGCAGTTGAACGAGATCACTACGCTGCTGAGCGGCTTCCCGTTTACCCCGCAGCTCGGATTGAACCGCTCGGGCGACGGCGATACGCGAAATCCGGACCGTCCGAACCTGAATCCGGCATTTTCCGGACCCGTAGTCACCGGGGATCCGAACCAATGGTTCAACCCGAATGCATTCACGCCACCGGCCTACGGCACCTTCGGAAACCTGGGACGCGGTGTATATAGTGGACCGGGCCTGACGGAAGTCGATGCTTCCGTGCTTAAAAATATGGCTATATCGGAGCGGGTCAGCCTGCAGTTCCGCGCTGAGTTTTTCAATCTGATGAACCATGCCAATTACGGTTCACCCAATCAGACAGCCTTCACCAACACCGGCAGCGCAGCCGCACCGGTGTACTCGATCAATCCGACGGCCGGATTGATCACGACACTGGCCACCACGCCGCGACAGATCCAGTTCGGCCTCAAGCTGATGTTCTAGGGTGGTGGCGCACGCACTCTTGCGTGCTGTGTCGAGACTCATCTCGACACTTGTTCCTGCAGTTCCCGCAGCCGCATAGTTCCCTCCGGACCCAGCGCGAACCGCCTATGCACTTCCGCTCGCGCCCGATTCAGCAGCTCGCGATCGAGCGCATTCAGCCGGACCAATTCGGCATACACTTCCGGATCGCAAGCTTGCCGGAATTTCTCCATGCGCGATTGCATTCCTGCATCGGGGCCGCTAGAAACGTTCGCCGGCTCTTGCGCAAGCGCGAGACTCGGGAAAACAGGCCGCAGGGAATGCTGTCCGGCAATCAAACTTTCGTTAAACAGATCCACCACGCCCAGGAAAGACATTTGCAGCATGACCTTTGTGGCTCGATCCAGATCCGCTTCCGCCGGCGGATCGTTAACCACGCCGTTCGCCAGCATGTTCACCTGCACGTTGCTGACCCGATACGCGTGATGCTCTACCAGTCCCGAGATGAACCCGCCCATCGATGCGTCGCAAGCCAGGTCGCTCGCCGGCTCGCCCGGCACGGGTTTTTCGCGAAAGTAATCATACATAGAACGGATCCGATCGAGGGGATCCCGCAGGAAACACAGGTCGAAGAAGACGAATCCGCGCGCCTCGGGCAGCGGGTAGCGGAACTGATGGCTGGATATCGCTTTCATACGGGGATGGCGCCTGAGATAAGAAATCAGCTCGGCGGGACCCACCGCGCCGTCGAAATCCTGCGTATCGAAACGTCCGTAGTTCTCGAAGAAGCTGTGCGCCAGGATCTCTTCGACGGTTGTTCCCGCATTCTTGAAAAAATGGTAATGCAGCAGCACGAACCGAACCGTCGTGGCATCTTTGTGGATATCCTCTTTGTGGACATCCTCGTGTGCCCTTCGCGACACATAATCCACCAGTGGGTTCCCGGCGGCCTCGGGATGCGCGTTTCGATACGCTTCGCAATCGAACAGCGGATGCGGGTTCGCCCAGCGATTGTTTTGTCCCAGAAAATGCAGCAGCGGATTTGGAGCGTTGCGCGCCTCCGGGCAGCTCGCCTGATAATGTGCCGGCTCGAACAACGGATGGGGCTGTCGCTGCTCCCGCGCGCCATACTTCACATAGTGCTCGAGCGGATCCATTTGCGCCGCCGCCACGTCCGGGCTGGCGCGCAAGTAAAATGCTGGATCGAACAATTTCCGTATCGCGCGCTTTTCGCTCATCCTGTCTAAACTAAATAGTACGATTCCTGTCGCATATCTGAACATCCGGGGCGCCACCGTGTTGGCCGCATTTCTGGACTCCGCTTTTGAGGATCAAACGCCCGAGGACCGCGCCGCGACCTACACGGCAATCCAGGCCTCCGCTGCACGCCAGGGTTTCCATGGCGAAGTCGTCGCGCTATGGGAGGATCCAGCCGGCCGCGCCCGATTCATCGCGCCGCCGCAGCAACAGCCGTTTTTTGAGATCGCGAAATACAGTCAACTCCGCGCGCAGGCCAACGGAACCCTGAACTTGTGATAACTTTTGTGTTGGCCCACCTGTCTTGATCCCATGTTGATCGCCTTCGAGAATCCGCTCAATGAAAACGCTCTAGCATTCCCGATTCTGGAGTGTTTCCACATCCTTGGATTCGCCATAACCGTCGGCACAATTGCCCTGGTGGATTTCCGGCTGCTGGGATTCGGAATGATGCGGCAGAACGCAGGGGCTCTCGCCAAGAGCTTCGCCCCCTGGACCCTGTTCGGCCTCGTCCTGGTGCTGCTATCCGGACCGATGCTGTTTTCATCGGATCCCGACATGTACTATCTGAACCTGTCGTTCCAGATCAAGATGGTCTTGCTGGTGGCGGCGCTTATCTTTCACTATTCGATCCGGCGCAAGCTGCTCCTCGGCCGGCTGTCCGCGAACTGGAATAAGCCGGTCGCCTGTATTTCGCTGGTGCTGTGGGTGGGTATGATCTTCGGCGGGATTTTCATCGCCTTCATCGTGACACCGGGACAATAAAATATGTCTTTGCTGGAAATCGCGCAGTGGATCCAGAATACCGACTGGGCCACCTACATCCGCATGTCGGGATACGTTTATCCGGCTATACTTTCGACCCACCTGACCGGGATTGCCCTCTTCGGCGGCGCGATTCTG
>Ga0105240_10016080_pt1 | contig 10138 bp, 5 predicted proteins | sample KBSC54metaG_FD_80426 | JGI IMG/M metagenome (GOLD analysis project Ga0105240, IMG submission 80426) | Corn rhizosphere microbial communities from Kellogg Biological Station, Michigan, USA - KBS C5-4 metaG | ecosystem: Host-associated > Plants > Roots > Rhizosphere > Soil | place: Michigan, USA... | reverse complement strand
GCTATTCCTGGACAGCGCGGGACGCAGCAATGGCATGTATTTCGACAAAAAGGGCAACCTGGTGACCTGTGCCGATGAGCAGGATCAGTTATGGTCCATTACCCCGGATAAGAAGGTCACCATCCTGATGAAAGACCTGGGAGGGCTCCGCCTCAACGGACCCAATGACCTGTGGATCGATGGCAAAGGAGGGATCTATTTTACAGACCCATATTATCAACGTCCTTACTGGACCCGGACAAAGTCGGATCTTGACGGGATGAAGGTTTATTATCTGCCAAAGGGAAAGGATCAGCCCGTCGTCGTAGCCGCGGACATTATCAAGCCGAATGGCATCGTCGGTACACCCGACGGTAAATCCCTTTATGTGGCAGACATACAGGGAGGCAAGACGTATAAATACCGCATCGATAAGGATGGATCATTGACAGACAGGCAATTGTTCGCCGGGATGGGGTCCGATGGCATCACCCTGGACCAAAAGGGTAACCTTTATCTGACGGGGGATGGCGTTACTGTATTCAATCCGGCAGGGGAGAAGATAGCCCATATACCCGTACCTGCCAAGTGGACGGCCAATCTGTGCTTTGGAGGAAAAGATAAAAAAGACCTTTTTATCACGGCCTCGGAATCCATTTTTATACTGCCGATGAGGGTGAAGGGGGTGGAGTAGGAGATCCTTCCGCTGTGGTGAACCTTCCGATCATATCCCTATAGGCCTGTATTGTGTCCGGCTTGGACACCACATCCAACGCACCCAGCTCCCGGCAAGAGAGGAAGAAATCCTTTACCTGGAAGGTGGAATAGATGATCACCGGTATGAATTTATAACGGGGGCTGTCTTTAAGGAAGACCAGGCTTTCTTTACCCGTCATCTTGGGCATATTCTGGTCCAGGATGATAAGATCAGGCAGATCGTTGTCGGCACACTGGTCCAACCATGCCACCATTTCCAACCCATTCTCCACCCCGTGCATACGCATGCCAGGCCCCATTTCCCCCAGGGTCTGTTCGAAGAGCATTCTGTCGTCGAGATCGTCGTCTACCAGCAGGATATTTTTATATTTCATGAGTTCGGTGGTGGATTATAATTATAAGTGATACAATGGGATAAGGATGTCAAACCGGGTCCCCTCCCCCTCTTTACTATGCACCCCTATGATGCCGTCGTGTCGCTCAATAACTTTTTTGGTGATAGCAAGTCCGATACCTGTACCATCAAACTTGTCTTTCGAGTGGAGCCGCTGGAATAGTTTGAAGATAGTGCCCGCAAATTGTTCCTCAAAGCCTATGCCATTATCCTGTATGGTCAACATACAATAAGGACCATCTGTGTCCGCGGGACTGTCGAATGATCTTTCCGTGAGACGTGATACGTCAAATCTTATCACGGGTGGTACTCCCGGTCGGGTGAACTTCAGCGCATTGCTCAGCAGGTTATGCAACGCCTGACGGAACTGCCCCGGCATGATATCCAGCTCGGGCATCTCGGGAACAAGGATCTCTGCCTCTTTTTCAAGGATGGTGACCTCGAAATCCTCCAGTATGTCGTTCATGAATTTATTCATGTCCGTACGGCGGAAATAGGATTTTTCAGCGGACAGACGGGAGAAGTTCAGGATGTCTATCACCAGGGAGCGCATCCGTTCCGTCGAACGTACGATCTTCTGGAAATAGCCCCTTAGGTCCTCGGGCAGATCCTCTTCACGACCGTCCAGGATCAGACGGGTGAACATATGGATCTTGCGAAGCGGCTCCTGCAGATCGTGCGAAGCAATGGACGCGAATTGCTGGAGGTCATGGTTGCTGGTCTCCAGGGCTTCATTCAACTGCTGAAGCTGAAGGGTGCGTTCGGCCACCTTTACTTCCAGGAGCTGCTTGGCTCGGGCAATTTCCTGCTCGGCCTTTTTCCTTTCCGTGATGTCCAGCATGGAGCCCAGCATGCGATAGGGTGTGCCGTATTCATTATGGAGAATATAACCCCTGTCCAGGACATAGGCATAGTTGCCATCCTTTTTGAGGAATCTGTATTCCCTGCTCCATTGTGTATGATGCCCGTTGATGGCCGCATAGATGCTTTCTTCCACTTCGCTCCTGTCTTCGGCATGGATCTTCTCCGCCCAGAAACCCCTGTCCAGCAGACGGTCTGATCTGTCATAGCCAAATTGTACGTAGAAGGACTCTCCCCACCAGACGATGTTATTGACAAAATCCCAGTCCCAAAGGGCGTCATTAGTGGCGCGTGACACCAGGCGGAACCGCTCTTCACTTTGCGAGAGGGCCCTTGTCCTTTCCAGCACCTTGCTTTCCAGCTCTGCGTTGAGCCGCTTGAGCGTTTCACGGGTATTGATCAGCTCCATGTAATTGTTACGGAGCTTTTCTTCCGCCAGCTTGCGCTCGGAGATGTCCGTAAAGGTGGCTACGAAGCCATCCTCCATACGTACGATCGTGACCTCGAACCATTTTTTCCCATCCTGTACGAATACCGCCTGGTGATTGCTTTTTTTACCGGAGGCGACCTCTACGTACTTTTCCAGCAGCCCATTGGAGATCAGGGGAGTGAGGTCATTCCGCAGGGAAGCTCCTTTAAGCTCTTCGCCCGGCTTGTTCACCAGCCCGGCGGCCGCGTGGTTGGCGGATATGACGGTGAAGTCGATGACCTGCAGCTGTATATCCCTGATGGCCCTGAAGGCGAAGATGGCGCTGGGACTGGAATTATATACCGCTCGTATGATATTGTTGAGGTCCGTGATAGCCGTAATGTCGACAAAGGAAATAATGGCCCCATCTTTTTTGCCTTCATGGGTAAGATAGGGCATGATACGCATGAGAAGGTTCTTCCCATTGTAGAGATGCACCTCTTTCTCCATGGGATTGCCATGCTGGATCACCGCCCTGACATCGGCGAGGAGGGTTTCGGAACGCATGTTGTTGGAAATATGCGTAATGGGCCGGCCAATGTCCGTCTCGATGAAATTGATCATCTTTACCGAGGCCGGGTTGAACTTGCGGATACGCAGCTCGTTGTCTAAAAAGACCTGGGCTATATCCGTGCTGCGGAAATAGTTGTTCAGATCGTCGTTGAGCTCCAGCAGCTCTTTTATCTTGAGCTGGTGTTCCGTATTAAGGGTGATCAGCTCTTCGTTGACGGACTGCAGTTCTTCATTGCTGCTCTGCAATTCCTCATTGGCGGAGAGCATCTCTTCATTGGTGGATTGCAATTCTTCGTTGGTGGCCTCCAGGTCTTCGATAGCCAGCTGCAGATGGTTCTTCGTCTCGTTGAGCTCAGCTTCCAGGGCATGTACGTATTCATCTCCGTGTCCCTGGTGCTCATGAGTGCCGTTGGTAGCGCGTTCGGGTCTGGCACTCTCCCGGAATACGATCATCGTCTGGGGCGCGCCGGGATTGTTGCTTCCCGGCCGGATAAGTACTTCCAGGGTGATGATCTCTTTGCCTTTCTTGTATTGTACGTTGCGCAGGTGGCCTTTTTTCCCGGTGCGGTCCGCCTTGCGTATCTCAGCGCTCAGCAGGAGGGATACATTGGAAGGCAGCATTTGCAGGAGGTTGAGCCGGAGCTGTTTGCGGGGCAGGGTAAGGAAACGTGCGTAGTTTCCGACGGTCTCACGTATCTCGAAGTTGGCATCGATGTAGAGGACCACATAATGCAGATCTTCCGTAAGCACCTCCTTGAAGTCCTCCCAGAGAAGGCTTTGGGACCGCGTGTCTCTTGGCTTGCTCCCGGCCTTGCCGGCCGTGTGATCGCTGCCATTGCCGCTGCCTGAATGTGAATAATATCCGGGCTTGGTCTCTCCCGTCTTTTGATAGATCTTCCAGCGCCCATGGACTTCCATCACATCCTTTTTCATGAGGGCGGAGTTCTCGCTGGGACCCAAAAAGAGGTATCCTTCTTTACCCGCCGAGAACAACAGTAAAGAGAAGATACGCTGTTGCAGTGCCGGACTGATATAGATGAGCATATTGCGACAGCTGACGAGGTCGTTCTTGATAAAGGGCGGGTCTTTTATGATGTTGTGTTTCGCAAATACTATCTGTTTGCGAATGCTGGGGACGATCGTATAATTCTTGGAACGACTGGTAAAATATTTTTTTAGCAGGTGTGGATCGATGTCCTTTTCGATAGACGAAGGATATTGCCCGGTGGAGGCAAACTGGATGGCCTCCTCGTCGACATCCGTGGCAAATATCTTTACTACCAGATTTTTAGGGTTGTCACCCAACGCTTCATTGATCAATATGGCGATACTGTAGGCCTCTTCGCCCGTGCTGCAGGCCGTCACCCATACCTTTATGATCTCCTCATCCGCCTTGTTGTCGATGATGGGGCGAATGACTTTGTCACGGAGTATCATAAACGCTTCGGGGTCCCGGAAGAACCGTGTCACCCCTATGAGGAAGTCCTGACCCAACTGATGTGTCTCGTCCTTATGGTCTTTCAGGTAAACGACGTATTGGTCCGGGGTGGCAAAGTTCCCCTGCATCATCCGCCGGGTGATCCTCCGCAGGATAGTAGGGGTCTTGTAATAATGGAACTCCATACCCGACTCCTGCCGTACGAGGTCGAATACCGTTTTTAGGAACTGGTCGTCTTTCTTGTCGCTGCCATAGAGGAAAGCGGCGGGGGGAGAAATATGGTTGAGGATCTCCTCGCTCATGGCGGAAGGAGGAATGATAATATCTGCGTTGCCAGTGGCGATGACGCTGTTTGGCATTCCATCGAACTTTGCCGTGGCGGGGTCCTGGACGATGACCATGCCTCCTTCTTTTTTGATGGCCTCCGTGCCTTTGGTGCCGTCAGTGCCCGTGCCGGACATGATCACGGCAATGGCTTTGTCCTTTCTCTCCCGCGCCAGGGAATAGAGGAATACATCCACCGCATTGTTGGGCGTCTTGCCATTCTTTTTATCCGACAGCTTGAGCTGGTTCTTTTGAATGGTGATCAGCTTCGTATTCGGTATGACATAGATACATTTCCGTTCAATGTTCTGGTTGTCCTCCGCCTCGTAGACCTGCATATGCGTATGCCGGGACACCAGCTCTACCAGCAGGCTTTTGTAGTCCGGAGAAAGGTGCTGGATGAGGATGAACGACAGGTTGGGCGTATCGGGCATGCTGTCGAAGAATTCATGGATGGCTTCCAGCCCTCCGGCGGAGGCGCCGATGGCTACGATATGGTGATCATATTTATTTGTTCGTAAACTCATAAAGAAAACTTCTCAAAGTGGCGCCGGCTGTAAGCTCCTCTTCTTTCCATGGAAGAGAAGCTCCGTTGACTATCTGACGCCATTGTTTAAAAGAGTGTCGCGGATGATAGTTCTTTTCATCTTTTTCATAGACGATCCTTCCACTGGGGTCGCCGCCCCAATCGATGACCTTTTTTACTTCGGCGCGGAATATGAGCAGGTATTCGTCTTTGGCCGGATTGATGGGCATGGCCAGCAGGCCGCTGGCAATTTCCAAATACTCCGAAGCCTTTTCAAAGTCGGTGGACAGCTGTTCCGTGTGCAGGATCCGGTCGTGCCGGCGGGTGTGCAGCCAGAAGACCAGCTCCCGGATGATCTCGTTGTCCGGTACGATGCCTGCTGTAGTGATCTTGTCATCCCGTATCATCGCAGCGCCCTGCGCGTCGAAGAGGTGGAGCAGGGAAGTATTACCCTCCAACAGCCCCTTACCGATGTCATTCTTGTCGTACACCTGTTCCACCAGCCGGGTATATGTCTCCTGTACATGGCTGGCGAATTCATGCTTTTCTTTATTTTCCAGGGAATGGATACGGGCCGAGATCACCTGCGACAACAGCTCGAATATGGAACAAATCTCAAAGAGAAGATGCCGGGCCGTACGGTGATGACACGCGATGAGCCCCCAGAGCCTGTCATTGTGCAATATGCGCGTAGACATGGAGGCTACGACGCCCATATTGGCCAGGTATTCCAGGTGGACGGCTGCCACGCCCCGGACATTACAGTCGGACAGATCGATAAAGCTGTGGGTGAGAGGATTCATCACCGGATACAGCCGGACAGGCTGATAGTTCCTGTCGGGGATGAAGCGGTATGGGTTTTTCAGATAGAGTTCCCTTGCCTGCCGCGGGATATCCGAGGCTGGGAATGTGAATCCCAGATAGGATTCCATCTCGACGCCCCGCTGTATGGTTTCGGCTATCACCGTCCCGTTCCATTCCTCATCAAATCTGTAGATCATTACCTTGTCGAATCCCGAGAGCCTTTGCAATTCGCGGGCGGCTATCTTACAGACCTCATGCGTGGTAACAGCCGCCTGGATGAGGGCCATGGAATATTTTATCTCCTGGAAAATGCTGACAAAGCTCCGCTGCTGCTCCTCGTTATGAATCGTCAATTCCACTTCCACCAGTATGTATTTATCCTTTACATGCACCAGACAGGGATATCGCTGACCATGGATGGTCCATAATTGGGGGATCATGTCTGTTGTAACCACCTGCTGCAGGAAGGAAAAGGCCTTATCATCTACATAGTCACCGATAGACATATTGACCAGACTCGTTACGGGTTGATGAAAAAGCTGCTCTACATTCTCGCTGACCTGAACGATCTGCAGATTCCCTCTATCCAGCACGAGGAGGGCGCCATACGATTGCACAGTGTTGATCAGGTGAATGGGGAGTTTACCACAGAACTCAGAATCGTAATTCGGGTTGAAGCTCATGCTTTTCAATCCAGGTTTTAAAAGTTAAGAATGTCGACCCGGCCGATGAGAAGATATCCTCTTTAAAGGCCAGTGTGGCAGGGGAGTCCAGCAGGTCTTTGAAGGAATGCCACATGCCGGCGGTCTCATTTCCGTAGGAGTTGAAATAGGAAAGACATTTCTCCGAACCCAGCTGCCGGGATAACATGTCCGCGATGATACGACCGCCCAGTGTGCTTCCTTCCAGTACATAAAGCGCGCCCAGGGCCTTACCATAGGTATCGATCTCCGGAAGGTCGCGGCATATCTCCGGAGCCGGCAGAGGGACACCCGCTGCCTCCATATCCAGAAGAAGCTCGTCAGCCCGGGATCTTCTTTCAATGTCCGGGAAATTATCTGAGGACAGCTGTGTTTTTATCCTGTCTTCCAGCGGACCATAATATGCATACAGCCAATTGAGAAGGTCGACATGATCCTCCAGCGACCGGACCCTCTTTAGCCAGCGGACCATTACTTTCTCGGCCTGTCTGTGGATATCTTCCGTATTATTTTTAAGCTCTGATGATAGCATTTGTCAAAATTTTACCCAGGCCGGCCTATAGGTGAGGGGAAATATTTCCCCAAAAAAGCGACCGGGAAGAATATTATTTTCTTTTTCTTAATACCTTAAACCCTCGTAGAAGGGAGAATGAAGCTATTTTACATAGTTTTATCCCTTATTACCCAACCTACAACCTCTATCAGACAATGGATAGTCGCAGAGAATTTATAAAAAAGGCGGCCATGATTGCGGGGGACACCGGTCTTGCAGGAGTCCTGCCCGCCAGCATACAAAAAGCGCTTGCCATTGACCCTCCCACCGGCTCGACCTGGCTGGATGCCGAGCATGTGGTGATCCTCATGCAGGAGAACAGGAGCTTCGACCATTGTTACGGTATGTTGAAGGGGGTGAGGGGCTATCGTGATCCCCGTGCCGTCCGGCTTCCGGATGGGAATCCTGTATGGCTGCAGACCAATGCCGCCGGTGAGACATATGCCCCTTTCCGGCTGGACATAAAAGATACCAAGGCCACCTGGATGGGCTCCCTGCCTCACTCCTGGTCCAACCAGATAGATGCCCGCAATGATGGTATGCATGACAAATGGCTGGACGCCAAACCTTCCGGCAATGCTGAATACGCCCATATGCCATTGACCATGGGGTATTATGATAGGAGGGATATCCCTTTTTATTACTCCTTAGCCGACGCCTTTACCGTATGCGATCAGAATTTTTGTTCCTCTCTTACGGGAACTACCCCCAACAGATTATACCTGTGGACAGGCACCATCCGGGATGAGCAAAATGCCCAGTCCCGCGCCCGTGTCCGCAACCAGGATACGGATTATGGAGCAGAGGCCTCCTGGACCACCTTCCCCGAGCGGCTGGAAGAACATGGCATCGACTGGAGAGTATATCAGAATGAGCTGAGCGTACATCCCGAGTTCAAGGGAGAGGAAGAGGACTGGCTGGCGAACTTTACGGACAATCCCCTGGAATGGTTTACCCAATACAATGTCCGCTTCTCCCGCGCATATATGCCCTTTATCCCCGTATTGAGAAAGAAGGTATCCAAAGACATCGACGAGCTGCAGCTGAAAGTAAATGCATCGCCTTCGGATGTCGCCCTGAAGAAACAGCTCGAGGAAAAGAAGACGGAATTAAAGAAACTGGAAGACGAATACAAGAACATCCGGGGTGATATCTTCGACAGGATGCCGCCCAAACAACAGTCGTTGCACAACAGGGCGTTCACCCGTAACAGTGAGGACCCGTATTTTCACAACCTGACCACGCTTCATTACGAGGACGGCGAGATGCAGGTACCCAAGGGCGATATATTGCACCAGTTCAGAGAGGATGTGCGGAATAGCAAGCTCCCCACAGTATCGTGGCTGGTGGCTCCTTCCAATTTCTCGGACCACCCGGGCAGCCCGTGGTATGGGGCCTGGTATGTCTCGGAAGTGCTGGATATACTCACGCACAATCCGGATGTCTGGAAGAAGACCATCTTTATACTTTGTTATGACGAGAATGATGGATACTTCGACCACGTGCCACCCTTTACGGCGCCTGACCCTGCCCGTCAGGAGACGGGTCTGGTATCGAAGAACATCGATACAGGAGTAGAATGGGTAACGAAGGAGCAGGACCAGCAGCATGCGCCGGAGCATGAGGCGCGGGGTGGTCCCATCGGACTTGGATTCAGGGTCCCGCTGGTCATCGCCAGTCCCTGGAGCAGGGGAGGATATGTCAACTCACAGGTCTGTGATCACACCTCCATCATACAGCTCGTGGAAAGGCTTCTTAGCCATCGCACGGGCAAAAAAATAGTGGAGTCTAATATTTCCACCTGGAGAAGGACCGTATGCGGCGATCTCAGTTCCGTCTTCCGCCCCTATAATGGAGAAAGGATACCCGCACCCAAGCCCGTAGTAAAGAACCAGCAATTGGAGAGTATACACAGGGCAAGGAACCGCGATCTGCCCGGTGGGTTCAAACAACAGACAAAAGAAGATATCGAGCAGGTGCGACGTGATGCTGCCGCCTCGCACCTCCTGCCGGAACAGGAAAAGGGTACGCGTCCTTCCTGCGCGCTGCCTTATGAGCTGTATGCCGAACTGGACCCCAACGAGCAGGGCAATGGGCTTGGACTTAGCCTGCGTGTGGACAAGCTGGTGTTCGGGGATGCCTCCGCGGGTAGCCCCTTTATCGTCTGCGTCCATGGACGGCAGTATACCGTACGTAACTACGCTGTTTCAGCCGGTGATCAGCTGAACGACGTCTTCCCCCTGACCCTCTTCGAGGACGGGAAATATGATATCCGGGTGCATGGTCCCAATGGGTTCTATAGGGCCATTGTCGGAAATAGGCTTCCTCCCATGGTCTTCAACATGGATTATGAGTTCGGTCCGGATGAGAAACCTACCGGGCGGTTGCTGCTGCGCATAATAAACACGGACGGCTCCAGGGGGTATAAGATACAGGTAAAGGATAACGCTTACGGAGCCAAGCCATTGATACGCGAGGTAGGGGCGGGCGGTTCGGATGATGGCAGCCCTTCCATTCTATTAGGTACGAAGACCCAGTCCGGGTGGTACGACTACAGCATACTGATAGAGGGTGTGGATGGTTTTGAGAAGCGATATGCAGGCCGGGTGGAGACTGGCAAGGATTCCATCAGCGATCCGGCCATGGGTTAATATCCGGCAACACAGGGTTAATTATTGCACAGTACAGCGGTTGTTTTTGACTATACCTTATATTCGCAACAATCAAACAGTTATATGAGAAAACACTTTTCACTGCTTTTTTTGGTCACCGTCGTACTGGGTAACACCTATGGACAAAGGGGCAATCGCAATGCAGCGCCTGCGCCTCCCACGCCTGCCGTGGAGAAGCTACCCCAGG
>Ga0105240_10016076_pt1 | contig 10139 bp, 9 predicted proteins | sample KBSC54metaG_FD_80426 | JGI IMG/M metagenome (GOLD analysis project Ga0105240, IMG submission 80426) | Corn rhizosphere microbial communities from Kellogg Biological Station, Michigan, USA - KBS C5-4 metaG | ecosystem: Host-associated > Plants > Roots > Rhizosphere > Soil | place: Michigan, USA... | reverse complement strand
TGGCTCGCCGTGAGCCGCGCGGCTCGGTTCCGGCCACCACGTCGAAGTTGCTCATCCGCCATCCGGCCCTGTTGGCTGACGAGGCGCGTCGGGCGCTACGCGACCTCCAGGAGCGCTACGAGGTTTTGCGCAGGGTCGTTGAGTTCAGAGACGGCTTGCAACACCTCTGGAATGATGCGTCCGCCAACCAGGCACGTGCCGTTACGCAGTTGAAGGAGTGGTGTGCTCAAGCGGAAGCGAGTGGGATCCGCGCGTTGCGCGAATTCTCGCTAGGCTTACCGGCGTACGCGGGAGCGCGTTAGGCGCGCGACCCCGTGCCGTGTGGGCGCCGCTTGCGCGCATCCGCTCAAGATCAGCGCACCGGCATGAGCGTCGAGCGGGTGACCGTTCGCATCGCGAAGCTCGACTGCACCCGCGCCACGCTCGGCAGGCGCGTCAGGTGCTGACTGTGAATCCTCTCGAAATCCACCATGTCGGCTACGACCAGCCGTAACAGGTAGTCGTGCTCGCCGGTCATGAGATAACACTCCATGACTTCCGGAATCTTGCGGACCGCGTTCTCGAAGGCCTCGAGCCCCGACTGGCTCTGGCGGTCGAGAGTAATGCTCACGAAGACGTTGACCGGGTAGCCGGCCTTGTTCTGATCAATGAGGGCGGCGTAGCCCTGGATGAGCCCCGATTCCTCCAGGGCCCGCACCCGGCGCAGGCAAGCCGATTCGGACAGGCTGACCTTCTCCGCCAGCAGCGTATTGGTGATACGGGCGTCCTGCTGCAGCAGCCGGACGATGGCGCGATCATAGCGGTCTAGCTCCATGGACGCAGGAATCCTCCGGTAAAGCGCTTAGCAGTGGCATATTCTGCCACATTGGGGCGCACCAGCGCTGCCATTACGCAAGCTCCCGCCGCCCCAGGAAGCCTACGCTGGGGGCCAGCTTCACCTATCCATCGAGGGGTTTTCGAATGCGTATCGGTGTTCCGCGAGAGATCAAGGTCCATGAGTACCGGGTCGGGCTGGTGCCCGCCGGCGTTCGCGAGCTGGTGTCGGCTGGGCACGAGGTGCTGGTCGAGACGGGAGCGGGCAATGGCATCGGCGTGGACGACGCCCAGTACCGGGCCGCGGGAGCTGCCATTGCACCCAACGCCGCCGACGTGTTCGCGCGCTCCGAGCTGATCGTCAAGGTCAAGGAGCCCCAGCTTGCCGAGTGCCAGATGCTGCGCCCCGGACAAGTCCTCTTCACCTACCTGCATCTCGCCGCCGACCCGGCCCAGGCCCAAGCGCTCATGAAGTCCGGTGCGACGGCTATTGCCTACGAGACGGTGACCGCCCCGAATGGCTCACTGCCGCTGCTGACTCCCATGAGCGAGGTGGCCGGCCGTATGTCGATCCAGGTGGGTGCCGCGAGCCTGCAGAAAGCCAACGGCGGTTACGGGGTGTTGCTGGGCGGCGTACCGGGTGTCCCGCCAGCGAAGGTTGTGATTCTGGGGGGCGGCGTTGCCGGAACCCACGCTGCGGAGATCGCAGTGGGCATGCGCGCGGACGTCACTATTGTCGACCGGTCCGTGAATCGGTTGCGCGAGTTATCAGCGCAGTTCGGTTCGGCCTTGCAAACTGCATACTCCACGGCAGAAGCCGTCGAACGGTTGGTGCGCGACGCTGACCTGGTCGTTGGTGCGGTTCTGGTTGCCGGCGCCGCCGCTCCTAAGCTGGTGACGCGGGCGATGCTCGGAACGATGAAGCCGGGCACGGTGCTCGTGGACATCTCGATCGATCAGGGTGGCTGCTTCGAGACCAGCAAGCCGACCACCCATGCGGATCCGACGTTTGTCGTGGATGGCGTCATCCACTACTGTGTCGCCAACATGCCGGGCGCTGTGCCGCGCACCTCCACGTTTGCTTTGACCAACGCCACGTTGCCGTATGTTCGCTTGTTGGCCGACCTGGGCTGGCAGGCGGCTTTCAAGCGCGATCCGGGCCTCGCCGGAGGACTCAATGTGCACGCGGGCGAGATCACTCATGACGTGGTCGCGCGCTCGCTCGGGTTCCAGGGCCGCCCCGCGGCCATTGCAGCAGTTCGGTAATCGTTCGGATGTTCCCTGACACGAGGGAACATCCATTAGCTCTTCCGAACGGGGGGCTGGCTACGGCCGGCCCCTCCGGCTACGCTTGCAACCTGTTACGGGCGTAGCGGCTGCGTTGCGCCCGTAACTCCAAGACGGCGCGCCGGTGCGCTCACAAACAAACTCATTGGAGGATCCGAGAATGAAGATCGCCCTGTCGGCCGCTGTGCTGACCCTCATTGCAGGCTCGGCGCTGGCTGCGCCGGTGACCTACGAAGTCGATCCGGGCCACACCTATCCGAGTTTCGCCGCCGATCACATGGGCGGGTTGTCGGTCTGGCGCGGCAAGTTCGACAAGAGCTCCGGCACGATTGTTCTCGATAAGGACAAGAGCACCGGCACTGTCGACATCACGGTTGACACCACGTCGATCGACTTCGGCCACGAGAAACTCAACGAGCATGCCAAGAGCCCTGACATGTTCGATGTTGCGAAATTCCCGACGGCCACTTTCAAGGGCAAGCTCGCCAACTTCAAGAACGGCGCGCCCACGGAAGTGCAGGGCGAGTTCACACTCCACGGTGTGACGAAGCCGCTGACGCTGAAAATCAACCAGTTCCTGTGCAAGCCGAATCCCATGACCAAGAAGGAGGTCTGCGGCGCGGATGCCTCGGCGACCTTCAACCGCAAGGACTACGGGTTGGGCTTCGGCGATGCCTACGGCTTCAAGATGGACGTGCAGCTCGCGATCCAGGTGGAAGCCGTCCGCCAGGGCTGATTTGCCAAATCTGCAAACTGCACCGGAGCCCGCCCACGCTCGCCGCGGGCGGGCTCCCTCTAAGCGGCACAGGCGCGCGGCGCCCGGGTAACCGCCGCCGCTTCTTCTAAGTACATTCCCAGGAATTCTGGAGCTGACGGGCCCCTCGCACAGGTCCGCAGTGCTCTATTGTGTAGACTCCGGCCCCAAGGAGTCCCACCTTGTCCGACCATAGAGTTAACCCGGCCGCGTTGCTCGAGGCCATGATCGATGCCGCCGTCGAGGCAGGCCGCGCCGCGCACAAAATTTACCTCGGCAGCTTCGAGGTGCAGCGCAAAGCCGATCATTCCCCGGTCACCGAGGCCGATCACGCCGCCGAGGCCATCATCCTCGAGCGCCTGCGCAAGGCGGTGCCGGGAGTGCCGATCGTTGCGGAGGAGGAAGTGGCGGCCGGTCGCCTGCCCTCGATTGGCAGTGAATTCTTTCTCGTCGATCCACTGGATGGGACCAAGGAGTTCATCCAACGCATCGGCGACTTCACGGTCAACATCGCCCTCATCCGCGATGGCGACCCGGTATTGGGGGTCGTGTACGCGCCGGTGACTTCGGGCCTGTATATTGGCGATGTGCTTGCCGGAGTCGCCCTTCGCAGTCATCAAGGTACCGCCTCGAGTGAGGTTGCTCCGCGCGCGCGGATCCGGGTCCGCCAGGCGCCCGCTACCGGCCTGACCGTTGTTGTTTCCCGATCGCACGCCACGCCCGAGACGGAAACCTATCTCGGGCACTACAAGGTTGCCGAGCGGGTTTCGGTGGGCTCGTCCCTGAAGTTCTGCCTGGTCGCCGCAGGCGATGCGGACTTGTATCCGCGCCTCGGGCCCACCATGGAGTGGGATACGGCCGCCGGGCACGCCGTGCTCGTTGCCGCCGGGGGCAGTGTGTTGGCTCCCGGGGGCGCGCCCCTGACGTACGGCAAGCCGGGACTGCGTAATTCATTTTTCATCGCGGGCGGCGCGTTGCACACCGTGCCGCTCCAGGCCTGATTTTTCCCCAAAGATGAGCACTACAGCGACCCGTCACGCCTTGTCCGTGCATTTGAAGCGGCTCGAGGCCGAATCGATCGGCATCATCCGGGAGGTCGCGGCGGAGTTCCGCAACCCGGTCATGTTGTATTCCATCGGTAAGGACTCCGGTGTGATGCTGCACCTGGCGATGAAGGCCTTCTATCCTTCGAAGCCGCCTTTTCCGCTGTTGCATGTCGACACGACCTGGAAGTTCCGCGACATGATCCGGCATCGCGACGGTATCGCGGCGCGCTACGGTGTCAAGTTGTTGATCCACACGAATCCGGAAGGTATCGCGCGCGGCATCAACCCGATCACCTCGGGCTCTCAGCTTCACACGCAGGTCATGAAGACCGAGGCGCTCAAGCAGGCGCTCGACAAGTGGGAATTCGACGCTGCCTTCGGTGGCGCGCGTCGCGACGAGGAGAAGAGTCGCGCCAAGGAGCGGGTTTTCTCCTTCCGTTCCGCCGGGCACGTCTGGGATCCGCGCAACCAGCGGCCGGAGCTTTGGAATCTCTACAACACGCGGATTGCCAAGGGCGAGACGATCCGGGTGTTTCCTTTGTCCAACTGGACGGAGCTCGACATCTGGCAGTACACGAGGGCCGAGGATATTCCGGTGGTCCCGTTGTATTTCGCGGCCCCGCGACCCGTGGTGAAGCGCGACGGGCTCCTCATCATGCGGGACGACGACCGCATGCCCTTGTTGCCGGGCGAGGTGGAGGAAATCCGCAAGGTGCGCTTCCGCTCGCTGGGGTGTTATCCGCTGTCCGCGGCGCTCGAGAGCGAGGCGGAGACCCTGGATGACATCATTGCCGAGATGCTTGCGGCGCGAACTTCCGAGCGCTCCGGGCGGCTCATCGACAGCGACGAGGCGGCTTCCATGGAGAAGAAGAAGCGCGAGGGGTATTTCTGATGATCACTTACGCGCCTCAGCACGTTACGGTCAACTCGGGAGGGCCAGGGGGCCCGGCCAAGGGATTGCTGCGGTTTCTCACCTGCGGCTCGGTCGACGACGGCAAATCGACGCTCATCGGCCGGCTCCTGTATGACACCAAGCTGATCCTCGAGGACCAGTTGCTCGCGCTCGAGCGGGACAGCCGCAAGCACGGCACGACCGGTGATGACATGGACTTCGCGCTGCTCGTCGACGGCCTCGAAGCAGAGCGGGAGCAGGGCATCACCATCGATGTGGCCTACCGGTTCTTCGCCACGCCGCGCCGCTCTTTCATCGTGGCGGATACGCCCGGTCACGAGCAGTACACGCGCAACATGGCGACGGGGGCTTCCAACTCCGACGCCGCCGTCATTCTCATCGATGCACGCAAGGGCCTGCTCACCCAGACCCGCAGGCACAGCTACATCTGCTCGCTGCTGGGCATCCGCCACATCATTGTCGCCGTCAACAAGATCGACCTGGTCGACTTCTCCGGCGAGCGGTTCCATCACATCGTCGGCGACTACCTGGGCTTCGCCCAGGCGCTCGATTTCGCCTCGATTACGACGATTCCGGTGTCGGCCCGCTATGGTGACAACGTCACCGAGCGCTCCGAGCGGATGCGTTGGTATGACGGCCCGAGCCTCCTCGAGCACCTGGAGAGTCTCGATGTCGATCGGGCCGACGAAGACCAGCCGTTCCGTTTTCCGGTGCAATGGGTGAACCGTCCCAACCTGGATTTCCGGGGTTTCTCGGGCACCGTCGCTTCCGGAGTCATCAAACCCGGCGATCGGGTGGTGGTTGCGGCGTCCGGGAAGGAGTCGACTGTTGCTCGGATTGTGACCGCCGACGGTGACCTGCCGGAGGCTCACGCAGGTGATGCGGTTACGCTTACTCTCGTCGATGAAGTTGATGTCGCCCGCGGAGACGTCATCGCGCGCTCGGAGTCACGTCCGGAGGTGGTCGACCAGTTTGCTGCACACGTGTTGTGGATGGCCGAAGAGGCCATGCTGCCGGGCCGCTCTTACCTGATGCGAATTGGCACCAAGTACCTTCCGGCCCGGGTCACGAGCCTCAAGCACAAAGTTGACGTCAACACCCTGGACCATATTGCTGCAAAGACCCTTGGCTTGAACGAGATCGGCCTGTGTAACGTGTCGACCGCCGCGCCGGTCGCATTCGATCCTTACACGGAGAACCGCGAGACGGGTGCGTTCATTCTCATCGACCGGTTCACTAACGCGACGGCCGGCGCCGGCATGATTACTTTCGGGCTGCGCCGCGCGACCAACATTCACCGGCAGAGCCTGTTGGTTGACAAGTCCTCCCGCATCGGGTTGAACGGGCACCGGCCGGCCATCCTCTGGTTCACGGGGCTGTCCGGCTCGGGCAAGAGCACGATTGCCAACATCGTCGAGCGCGAGCTGCATGCCCTGGGCACGCATACCTACATGCTCGACGGCGACAATGTGCGCCACGGGCTGAACCGTGACCTGGGCTTCACGGATGCGGATCGTGTTGAGAACGTCCGCCGGGTCGGAGAGGTCGCCAAGCTGTTTGTCGACGCGGGTACCGTGGTGCTGTGCTCCTTCATTTCGCCCTTCCGGGCCGAGCGGCGGATGGTGCGTGAGCTCGTTGGGACGGATGAGTTCGTGGAGGTCTTCGTCGACACGCCGATCGAGGAGTGCATCCGGCGCGACCCGAAGGGACTCTACGCGCGCGCGAAGGAAGGCAAGATCAAGAACTTCACGGGCATCGATTCACCCTACGAGGCGCCGGAGAATGCGGAAATCGTGGTGAATACCTGCGACGGCTCGCCGGAGGAGATCGCGCGACGGATTGTCGAGAACCTGAGGGACCGGCGGATTATTGGCTGAGCTTGGCCGTCACGTGCTGGGCCAGCGCCAGTGATGCCGTCAGCCCCGGGGACTCGATTCCAAACAGGTTGACCAGGCCGGGCACGCCATGCGTGTCCGGTCCGTCGACCCGAAAGTCGGCCGAGGCCTCTTTCGGACCGTTGATCTTGGGACGGATGCCGGCGTAGGCCGGCTGCAGGGCGCCATCCACCAGGTCCGGCCAATAAGCGCGGATGGCCGCGTAGAAGCGCTCGGCTCGCTGCGGCTCCACCTTGTACTCGCAGTGCTCGACCCACTGAACGTCGGGACCGAATCGGGCGCGTCCGGCCAGGTCCAGGGTGAGATGCACTCCAAGTCCGCCCGGCTCGGGGATCGGGTAGACCAGGCGCTCGAACGGGGAGCGTCCGGACAGGGTGAAGTAGTTGCCCTTCGCAAAGTAGGGCGTTGGGACGTGCTGCGGCGATAAGCTCTCGATGAGGCGCGCCACGTGCGGGGCATAGAGGCCCGCGCTGTTGATTACCGTTCTGGCGCGAAGCAGCGGCTCTTCGTTGTTGATGCCGATGCGGATGCCGCCACCATCGTTATCGAGCTGCAGGCTCGTTACACGGCTTTCCGTGACGAGCATGGCGCCGCGACTCTCAGCTTGCCCGAGCAGGGCGAGCATGTAGGAATGGGAGTCGATGATGCCGGTCATCGGAGAGTGCAGGGCGCCTTCGCAGGCAAGCTGCGGCTCGAGTGCGAGAGCTTGAGCACGGCTGAAGAATTCGAGGTTCACGCCGTTGGCGCGGGCGGCCTTGCGGATATGCTCGAGCTGTGTGAGCTGCGACTCTGAGGTGGCCACAATGAGCTTGCCGCAGCGGCGATACGGGACGCCGTACTCCTCGCAGAAATCGTAGAGGAGCCCGCGGCCCGAGACGCACATCAGCGCCTTGAGCGACCCGCGCGGATAGTAGATGCCCGCGTGGATAACCTCGCTGTTTCGCGAGCTGGTTTCAGTGCCGAAGTGATCGGCCGCCTCGAGAATCAGAACCTCGCGGCCGTCCAACGCGAGGGCACGGGCAACCGCGAGCCCGACGACTCCCGCACCGATGACCACTGCGTCAACGTTGTCCATGGAGTGAGTTTAGCGTTGCCCCGGTGCGACGTCCTGCCTATCGCTGCGTTTGCGACATGGCTCTTCATTCGGTTCGGGGGCATAGTGCTTGCTGCGAAGCAAGGTATGAGTATGAACACGACTTCCAATGCCAGCGCGGCGGGCCAGATCACACTCGGCGGCGATCTCACGGTGAACCGGCTCGGTTTCGGTGCGATGCGCATCACAGGCCCCGGCATCTGGGGGCCACCCGCGGATGTGCCGACAGCCGTGCGCGTGGTGCAACGAGCTGTGCAGCTCGGTGTCAACTTCATCGACACCGCCGACTCGTATGGGCCGGATGTCAGCGAGAACATCATTGCGCAGGCCCTTTATCCCTATCCCGCGGATCTAGTGATCGCCACCAAGGGGGGCCTGGTGCGGCCGGGGCCTGATGTCTGGGACCGTAACGGGCAACCCAAACACCTGCGTGCGGCGTGTGAAGGGAGCCTGCGACGACTGCGTCGCGACCGTATCGATGTGTATCAGTACCACTCGCCCGATCCGCGCGTGCCGCTCGCGGACGCTGTCGGAGAGCTCGTACGTCTGAAGGACGAAGGTAAGATCCGTCACATCGGCGTTTCGAACATGTCCCTCGAGCAACTCAAACAGGCTGCTGCGATCACTCCGATCGTGTCGGTGCAGAATCGTTTCAACCTGGAGGATCGGCGTTCGGACGGCGTTCTGGAGTATTGCGCGCAGCACGCCATCGCCTTCATTCCCTGGGCGCCGCTCGATTCGGGGCGGCATGCGCAAGCGGGCTCGCCCCGTCCGCTCGCCAGGATTGCGGAGCGGCACAAAGTATCGATGGGCGCTGCGGCGATCGCCTGGCTGCTGCACCACTCCAAGGTGATGTTGCCCATCCCCGGGACGGGCTCGGTCAAACATCTCGAGGAGAATGTCGCGGCGGCCTCGATCCGGCTCACCGCGGCGGATCTCGAGGAGTTGAGTTAAATGACTGGGAGCCGGGTCGTCGATTTCTTCGTCCGCAGCACGAAGCTGGTGTTGACCGAGCGGACGGCGGAGGCCTGCAACAGTTGGGTCGACAGGAAATGCTCGTAGGCTTCCATGCTCGCGGCGACGATCCGTAGCAGGTAGTCGTTCGCCCCGCTCATGGAGTGACACTCCAACACTTCGGGGCGATCCTGGATGAGGCGGTCGAACTGCCGGACGGTCTCGGGATGGTGGTTCTCCAAGGTCACCAGGGCATACGCCAGGATGGGCAGCCCGATCGCTGAAGGCTTCAATAACGTCGCGTAGCCCGCGATGAAACCTTCCTCCTCGAGCCGCCGCAGGCGGCGCCAGCACGGGGCGGGGGACAAACCCACCTTCTTGGCCAGCTCCTGGTTGGAGATGCGCGCATCCCCTTGCAGGGCATCGAGAATGCGTCGATCGACACGATCCAGGGAACGGGACATGTTCTTTCGGTCTCGGATGGCAATATTATTGCCAAGATGACCATAAAATGGGCAATGGAGGCAAGCCCATTGCGGACTCGCGGGCATAAGCTGTGCGCAAGGACTTCTTCTGGAGATGCGCGTCATGGCTGCCCCCGCCGCCTCGTTTTCCCGCCTGTCCGACCCCTCCGTACAGGTGATTCAGCAACCCGATTGGCGGCGCGTCACCTACCTCCTGCACGTCTCCCGGGCGCTCGATGACATCGAGGAGTCCAAGCTCCTGCCCGAGCGCAAGGTGCTGTACCAGTTCTCCGCACGGGGGCATGACTTCGCGCAGATTCTCCTCGGGCTGCGACTGACGGATCCCCATGACGGCGTCACCGTCTACTATCGATCCCGCCCAGTGATGCTCGCTCTCGGCGTGGCGCTCGAGGATGCGGCGGCCGGGCCGCTGGCGCGTTCGGGGTCGTTCAGCGGTGGTCGCGATATCGGTGTCGTATTCAACATGCCGGGGCATGGTGGGCCGTCGGTTCTGCCGGCTTGCGGTGGCGTGGGCACGCAATACACCCCGGCGGCGGGGTGGGCGCAGGCGATCCGATTCCAGCGGGACGTTCTGGGTGATGCCAGCTACTCGCGCAGCATCGCGGTTGCGTTAGGTGGTGATGCATCGGCGGCGACCAATGGGTTCTGGTCTGCTTTGACGGTGGCCACGACGCTGCAGCTGCCGATGTTGTTTTACGTTGAGGATAACGGCTTTGGCATTTCCGTGTCCTCGCAGTTGCAGACGCCGGGCGGCAACATTGCGGCGAATCTGCGATCGTTCTCCGGTCTGACGCTTCTGGAGGGCGATGGTACCGATCCGGCGGAGGCGTCCGAGTTGACGGCGCGTGCTGTTTCCCTCGTACGGGATCAGCGTATTCCCGTGTTGCTGCGTTTGACCG
>Ga0105240_10016072_pt1 | contig 10141 bp, 12 predicted proteins | sample KBSC54metaG_FD_80426 | JGI IMG/M metagenome (GOLD analysis project Ga0105240, IMG submission 80426) | Corn rhizosphere microbial communities from Kellogg Biological Station, Michigan, USA - KBS C5-4 metaG | ecosystem: Host-associated > Plants > Roots > Rhizosphere > Soil | place: Michigan, USA... | reverse complement strand
GAGCCCGATTCGGCGGGGTGAGTGGCATTTTGAGTGGCACTCGCACGAACGGTTATGCCCAAACTCGCACCGTCGACCACCATGGCGTAACCGAGGCTCAGCGGACGGATCGCTCTGAGCTGGCGACTTGGTGATCGGCATCGGAGACGGGAGCAAGGGAGTCGTTCATCCAGGGCCGCCATGGACGAAACATCCTGTCCGGGCCGGTGCTGCCGATCGCGACCAGAACGTCGCCGACGCGAGTCGTCACTGCCATCGGGCGCGAGCATCCCGCTCAGGACCCATCCACCCTCCGGGGGCGAACTGCGCCGCGACCGAAGGGCCATGACGGATCGGCGGCCTCCAACCACGAGCTGCAAGTGGTGCCCTCGAATTGCAGCTCTTCTCTGTCGTGGGGCGGCTTGACCGCCATCTCGCCGTGTGGAATGCTGCCTGTCTCCCGGACGCTTCGGGCGGGGCAAGGAGGCCGGGCATGTCGACCAACCGCGCTCCCGAGGTCGCGCGGATCACGTTGGCGGGGATTCGGATCGCGAACGGTTCGACTGCGCTCTTCGCGCCGTCGGTCCTTGCGCGCCAGCTTGGAGTCGAGCCGCGCGAGTCGCAGGCTGTCCAGTACGCATTCCGCTTGTTCGGGATTCGCACGCTCCTGCTCGGCGTGGAGCTTCTCTTGCCCGAGGGCGAGGTGCGGACGGCCTCCTTGCGGGTCGCGCCGGCCATCCACGCGAGCGATACCGTCTCGGCGGCGTTGGCCGGGCTCACTCGTCAGATCCCGGTGCGACCGGCTGTGACCGCCACCGCGATCTCGGCGGTGAACACCGTCCTCGCGCTCGTCGCGTGGGGTGGCGAGCGTCCGTCGGAGGCGCAGGGATGAGCGGTCGAGCGAGTCACGCGCGCGTTCGGACGCATCGGCTCCAACGACGCTGTGAGCGGCAGTGTGCGCGCGTGGCCCTCGGCCCACCCGACGACAACGAAGACGGAGACACGATGACCACCCAGCGCACGCCTGATGACTCGCTCGGTTCCCATGAGCTCCTCGCGATGTCGGCCGAGGAGCTCGACGACCTCTTCACGCGCAGCGCGGCGGGCGCCATGCCCGATGGCGAGTACGACGGCACCGCAATCGCGGCGCCCGGTACGGAGTTCGCCGAGGTGGCTGCCAAGCTGGCCCATCTCCTCGCATGGAAGGGCAAGGTATTCGACGCTCGCCGCGGCGTGCTCGAGAACCGCGTCACGCCGTTCGACCTGCACGCCGTCGTCGCAACCGTGTACCGCGGAGAGAGCTGGTTCGACGAGAAGGAGTGCATCATCCTCGACTATTCGGAGACGTCGCTGATCGCTCACTGGATCCGGGACGAGATCCGCGAGGTGGCGGCGGGCCTCTACCTGGGCCTCGTGTTCTGGGACAAGACCCGCATCCTGTACTTCGCGTTGCACTCGCACGCCTAGCCGTGCCGTACCAGGAGGCACTGACCGTCCTTGCGCCGATCCGCCCGGGCGCCGAGGAGCGGCTGCGTGAGGCGCTGGCCGCGGCCGCCGCGGCCGATCCTCCGGACGCGGCGATGCCGTTCGGACGGATGACCGGTGTGCACTTTGCCCGGCTCTTCGTGCTCGACGCCGACGCCGCACCTGACGGCACCCCGCTCGCCGAGCGGCTCGTCTTGATGAGCGACGTCGACGCGCCGCTCGACCGGCACCTGTCCGAGCTGGCCGAGGAGGGTGCTGCCGCCCTCGACCGCGTGCTCCGCCACTGCGAGGGCTACCCCGACCCTGCGGATTTCGATGGCCGCCTGGCGTACCTGCGCCGGCACGCCGTCGCGTCCGCCGCCGCCTACGTGAACACCGTCGGCCGCGGGCTCGATCAGATCCTGCTCGAGCAGCGCCTTCGCGACGCGGTCGAGGCATACCTCGACCGCTGCCGCGACGAGCTCGTCGGCAGCGACGCGCTCACGGTGCGGGAGCAGATTCGGCGCTTCGTCGCTGCCAACGAGGCCTTGCGGCCGGCGCTCGAGCCGGCGCAGCCGCCGGACCTCGCATTCCGCGTCCGCGAGGCCGCGCACATGGTGCTCGTGCCGGCCGTCCTAATCTTGCTCACCCCGGTGCTGATCGCAGCGCTGCCCGTGGGAGCCGTGCTCCTGCGGCTGCATGAACGCCGCGACGTGCCCGACGAGCGTCCGGCCGACGACGCCCACGTCGCGCTTCTGGCCAGCATGGAGGACCACTCGATCCAGAATCCGTTCGTCGCCGCCGGGCCGTTGAAGCCTGGGCCGTTCCGCCGCCTGCTGACGACGAGCGTGCTCTGGATCGCGAGCTACGCGGTGCGGCACGTCTTCAATCACGCCGACCTGGCCGGCGTGAAGACGATCCACTTCGCGAGGTGGGTGTTCCTGGACGGCAAGCGTCGCGTGGTCTTCGCGAGCAACTACGACGGCAGCGTCGAGAGTTACATGGACGATTTCATCGACAAGGTGTGGTGGGGCCTGAACGCGGTCTTCTCGAACGGCGTCGGCTACCCGCGGACGCGCTGGTTGTTCTTTGGCGGCGCCCGTGACGAGCGGGCGTTCAAGAACATCCTGCGCACCCGACAGGCGCCCGTGCAGGCGTGGTACACGGCGTATCCGGACCTGACCGCGCGGAACGTCGAGAACAATGCCCGGTTCCGGGGAGGGCTTTCGGGCACGATGAGCGAGCAGGAGGCCGAGGCGTGGCTGCAGCGGCTGTGACCTCCACGAGCGGCCTCGAGCTCGACGACATGCAGGGCCTGGTCCTACGCGGCTACCGGCGGCAGCGCGCCGCATGCTTCCTGCTGTATACGGTCGACGAGCCCGTCGCGGCGCGTGCGTTCCTGACGGAGATGACGCCGCGGCTCACCACCGCCGCCACACCTCCCGCGGCCGACACCGCGCTCAACCTGGCGGTGACGGTGCCCGGCCTGGTCCGACTGGGCCTTCCGGCGCGGGCCGTCGCCACGTGCCCACTGGAGCTCCGCGAGGGGATGGCCACGCCGCATCGCAGCCGCATCCTCGGCGACCTGGGAGAAAACGCGCCGGAGCAGTGGCGCTTCGGTGGCCCGTCCACGCCGCCGGTGCACCTGATGCTGCTCGCGTACGCGACCGATGAGGTCCGGCTGGCGCCATTGATCGACGAGCTGGCGGCGGCGGCCGCGAGCGGCGGCGCCTCCGAGCTCGCCCGGCTCGAGACCACCGACATCGGCCAGGCAGAGCATTTTGGATTCCACGACGGCATCTCACAGCCACGGCTCGAAGGGCTGGCGGGCGCCCGCCACGACGAGAACGACACCGTCCGGGCCGGCGAGCTCGTGCTCGGCTACCCGGACGAGTACGGCCTCTACGCCACACGCCCGTTGGTCGAGGCCCGCGACGACCCGGCCCGGCTGCTGCCGGACGACGTCGAGGCCAGCGGCCGCCACGACCTCGGCCGGAACGGCAGCTACCTTGTGCTGCGCCAGCTTGAGCAGGACGTGCCCGCGTTCTGGCGCTACGCCGACGCCGCGGCCGGCGACGATGGCGCCGACCGGCGGACCGAGGTGGCCGCCAAGCTGGTCGGACGCTGGCCCAGCGGCGCACCGCTCGTGCTGGCCGCGGAGCGTGACGACCCCGCCCTCGAAGACCGGAACGACTTCCGCTACCACGCGGCCGACGAGGCGGGACTGCGCTGCCCCATCGGCGCGCACATCCGCCGGGCCAACCCACGCGACTCACTCGACCCGAATCCCGGTTCGAGCGCCTCCATCGCGGTGAGCAAGCACCACCGGCTGCTCCGGCGAGGCCGCTCCTACGGACCGCGCATCACCGTCGATCGGGCGCTGGAACGCGGCGACGGAGCGGCACGCGGGCTCTACTTCATGTGCCTGAACACGAACCTGCCGCGGCAGTTCGAGTTCGTGCACCAGACCTGGGCGTTGAGCCCCAAGTTCGCGGGGCTCTACGACGAGCCCGACCCGATTCTTACGGTCGGCGGCTCCTTCTCGATCCCCGCGCGGCCCGTGAGGCGACGGTTCACGAACCTGCCCCGTTTCGTGACCGTCCTTGGCGGCGCGTACTTTTTGCTGCCCGGGATCCGCGCCGTGCGCTACCTCGGCAGCATGGGAGGCGAGCCGGGGAACTCCTCCTCCCCCGTCGGCTCGTAGTGCTCCGCGGCGTTCATCTCCAGGCGCAGCCGGGAGAGCGCCCAGTACATCTGGCGCCGAGCGCGGCTCTGGTTGCCGAGCGGGCGGTGGTCGGAGACGCAATGCCACGGGTTGTAGGTGAGCACGCGGGCGAATGCCATCTGCTCGGGCGAATCGAACGTCTGCCGGGGGATCCGTAGCACCGCGGCCGGAACCCGCGGTGACAACCGGGGCGGCCAGAGCACGGCGTTGTTCTCGATCGGCATCAGGAATGGGTCGGTCTGGGTCTGCAGCAGGATGTCGAATTCCGCATCCTGCTTCGCGAGCGTGGCGACCATCGCGTCGCGCAGGTAGTTGTCAGGCGGGCGCAGCGGCAGGCGCGGGATGCGCGACCGCGACCGCAGACGTGGCCGGAAGGAGTACTGCATCGCCTGCCCCTCCCCGAGCAGGTACGGGACGCAGCTGAAGTACTCCCCCTCGAGCGGGCTGCTCTGCGTCTTCGTCCACAAGAATTGCATGATCGAGTCCAACACATGCGACTCGGTGAGGTTGTAGAAGTAAAAGATCGAGGCGTTGTGGTAGCTCCACTGCTGGAGCTGGACGTTGGCGCGGACGTCCGGTGTGACAAAGGTCGGCGTGGACACGCACAGCATGTCCTGCGTGTGCGTCTCGTCGTCCAGGAGCTTGGGCCCGGCGACGCCCATGATCTTGATGCTCATGCTCATGAAGCCGACGTCGTCGATGTCCATCGTGATGTACGGCCCCGGGCCGGCGAACCGCACCCACGCGGGATAGGTGCGCGGTTCGGCGAATATGCCGCGCCGCATATGCTCGGGGAGGTCGTCGCGCACCGTGAAGTGGGCGCGCACGATCCCGTGGGTCTTCGTGTTCCCGCCGCGCTCGAAGTGGCCCGGGTTCCACAGCTTTCGCATCTGGGCGTCGAACGCCGCGACGATCTGCTCGACCGACTCCGCCTCGCCTGGCTGCACGCGCTCCTCGGCGATACCCAGCCCCTCGTCGTGGCGACGCCGGTTGATGACGGCGGTCGTGAGCCTCGAGAGGCGGTCGCGCAGAATGGCGTCGAAGGCGGGTCGGAAGTAGGGGTCGAACCGGCGTTCGAAGTGGAGGACGAACGTCAGGAAGCGGTTCAGCCCGTCCAGGAAGGGGTTCCCCGTGTCGGCCGGGGGCAGTCCGAAGCCCGGGCCGGGGCCATGATCTGACGGTTCTGCGGACCGGGAACTCGACACAGACGCCACATTCTGCCATGCTTCGGATCGGCCAACGCCGCCGCGTCCTCGGCTCGTCGCATGCAGTCCTCCGTAGTAGAGACGACCGTTGGGGCATCGGTGGAGGCGCACGGGCAACCGCCGACGGGTCCAGTGGATCACAGAGTCTCGCGGCGCGCTTCTCCTGAAGCTCAATCGCGTGCCAGGCCTCCGCCCCGGAAGGGGGCACCTATGTCCGCCTGGAAGACCGAGTACGACAGCTTCGCGCCGATCCAGGCCAAAAACGGCGTTCGCGCCCACCAGGTGCTGCGCTCGCAGGACAACCCGAACGACGTGGTCATCACCCACACGTTCAGCGACCTCGGCAAGGCGAAGGCGTTCTTCGCCATGCCGGAGCTCAAGCAGGCGATGACCAAGGCGGGCGTGCAGGACGACTCGCTGACGGTCGCCTTCTATGACGAGGTCGAGGCCGGAACGCTGATCACGGCGTAGCACGAACCAGGGCCGGGCTGTGTCCGCAAAATGCGGCGCAGCCCCGGTCGTGAACCAGCCCGGGCACATCCCGGACTCGCGGTTCCGACCCGTTGCCGACGCGTCCACCGTGACAGCGAATCGCGATGCGTCGCTCGGGGCTCGCGGCCGGCGCGGGCAACGAACCCGCCTTCGATCGGCGCGCTGGGCGGCCGCGCGACCGTGGAGATCCTCTACGACGACCGGACCACCGGCGCATCCACCGCGGTAACGGCCGACCCGGCACGAGTCAGGCCCGACACCGCAGTCGTGCCTGACAAATCACACAGCCCGTTCGCAAGGGCGGCGTGACGAGTAGGCTCGGCGAGAACGACATGCGAACGCTCATCTTGCTCCGCCATCTCAAGTCGAGCTGGGACGACCCTGGGCTTCCCGACCACGACCGGCCGCTCGCGCCGCGGGGTCGCCGCGCCGGCAAGCGCATCCGCCGGGAGATCCAGGATGAGGGGATCGCCCCGCAGCTCGTCCTCTGCTCCTCGGCGGTGCGTGCGGTCGGGACCTGGAAGGCGATCCGCGCGGGCGTACCGGTGGACCGGCGGGTGAGGATTGAGGACGGCCTCTACGCCGCAAACGCCGAGTCGCTCCTGGAACGGCTCACGCGTGTCCCCGACGAGGTGGAAACGGTCCTCCTCATCGCCCACAACCCGGGCATCGGTGACCTTGCCGTCGGCCTGGCCGGCACCGGCGACGCGCACGCCCTCGAGCGGATGCAGGCGAAGTACCCGACCGGAGGGCTGGCGACGCTGACACTCGAGGGGAGCTGGGCCGACCTCGGATGGGCCGGGGCGCGGCTCGTCGAGTTCGTGGTGCCGCGGGACCTGTCGGGCTAGACGTCGATCGCGAGCTTGCGCAGATCGAGGATCGCGCTCGGTCGACGCGTCCGCCCGGGGGCAGCGGAGCGACGATGTCGGCGACCGGGCTCCTCTGCAAGGTTGTGGCGACGGGTCGCTCCCGGATCGGCGCCAGCGCTGGAGGCTGACCGGCCAGTCCTACGCCACCAGGAGATCCCCATGATCGAGGAGACGCTCGCCGTCGACCTCCACCGTGGCTCGGAGCAGGACGCCGTCGATGTGCACGCCAGCCACGTTGACGCCGCCTAGGCCCGCGCTTGTGCCGAAGGCGATGTGGGCAGTCCCGATCACTTTCTCATCCTCAAGCACGTTGCCCGTCAGCGTCGCGGCGGGGTTTGTGCCAATGCCGAGCTCGGCGAGCGAGCTTCCGTGGTCGCCACCCGAGTCGAGCGTCTCTAAGAGCCATCGACCTACGTCGGTGTCCGCGTCGACGGCCCGACCAGCTTTGACTGTGATGCGAACCGGCGACGGGAGCAGTCCATACCCCGCCAGGGACGAGAGTCCGGCGCCGCGGGACGGTGTGTCGGGTGGCGTCACTTGAATCGTCGGCCCCGCCTCCGGCTGCTGACGCTGGGATCCCAGGGCGGCTAACACTTGCACCGGAGCGCCTGCGGTGCCACCGACCATGTTTATTGGTCCACGATTTGACCCTCCCCCTGTGCGGTACTAGGGTGCGTCCATGGGTCAGCCCGTGGGTGCGACGGGCGTGGGAGGCATCGCGTGCCTACGGGCGCTTTCTCAACGGAAGGGGGAACCGATGAGACGAGCGCTGATCACGACGGTAGTGGCGGCAATTGCCGTGCTCGCGTCTGCCGGAACGGCCAATGCGGCGCGAGGGCAGACGTTCCATGTCCGTTTCCAGGGGAAGTTTGCCGAAGCGGCATGGGAGACGAGCACCTCGAACACCGTCACAGACACCTACTCGGTCGCCCAGTCATCCAAGACCGGAGATGAGCTGTTCGTCGACCAGTTCACAGCCAACCTCGACGATCAGGGCAACTTCACCGGCGGCACCGACACCTTCGTCGATGTCACCACCGGGTTCTCGTTCGGGATGACCTCGCGGCTGAGGAGTGCGCAGGTGTCCGGGCGTGGGATCCCTGCAACCTCGTGCACCTTCGACCAGGACTTTAACCAGATCGGCTGCAGCGACACCACGATCAGCGTCGACGCATCCTGGACAGGAGTCGGCCCGATCGCGCACGAGACATTCCACGATCACTTCCGCAGCGACGGCTTCTCCGAGAACGACCACTTCACCGGCACCGCTCGGAATGCCACCGCCACAGGTACCATCGGCGGCATCTCGCTCGGCACGGACGCGCTGATCTTCGCCGACATGGGCACGGCCAAGTCCGGCAGTAGCGTCGTCTGCATCGGCAACAACTGCTGATCCGTGAGGCCGGGGCTGGGTGGAGGTGCTCCCACCGCCTCCATCCAGACAGGTTTGATCAGAAAGAGCGATGGGAGCTCGTTGTGAAGGCCACAAGATAGGCGTACACCCGCGGGTCGACCGAGCGATCCGCTCGGCGTCGCCCGAGGAGGACACCATGGCTGTAGAGCGGGCCCCAGAGCTCCACGGGGATGTTGGCTGGATCGTCGGCCTCAGGAAGTCGCTCAACGCTTCAACGCGCTTTCCATTCGCCGTCTTCGCGGCGGACGATCGTGAGCTGCTATCTGCCGACGACAGTTTCCTTGCCATCGGGACGGACGCGCATTCTGCGCACCAACAACTTCACGGCGGCTAACAACACTTCGGTTCGGGACTGTTGTGTTGATGCCCGAATTCGAGCAGATGGCCTCGAAATGGGCGACCTGCGCTGCTACCGCGATCCGTGTCCAAGCCACCTGTTTCTGCCGATCCACGGCGTCTTCAAGCGCTCCGATGGCAAGGCTGTGTGCAGCATCGCCTCGATCCCGGTTCCCAACGCCGTGCTTGACGATCCCGACTCACCACTCGCCCGTGAGCTCGCGGCCGGAACACCCACCGGTGGTTAGCCGAACCTCGCCGTAAGCGAACTTGAGCACGACATGGCCGGCATTATCGAACGTCCTCTCCCGGCTGTCTCTGCCACAGCAGCCGTAGGAGACGCGATCGCGCCCTCGTGACCAGGTGATGCCACCGGTTGGCGGGGGGCTCAGGGTGTTTTGATCGCTGCCCTCGGGAGCGGCCGCCGCAGGTGGCTGGCCAGCCGCAGCACGGGCGCGGCGGCCACCCGCATGGTGCGGGCGGCGAGCGGCAGGGCATTCGCGTGCGCGGGCGTCCAGCGGAGCCCGTACTCCCGCCGCAGCCGGCCGGGCAGCAGGCCGGCGCAGGCCAGGCGGTGGGCCGGGACGAGAAGCCTGATCGGCTGCGGCAGGTCGGCCTCCATGATCACCCTGGCGACGTCGCGGGCGGGATCGGCGACGGTGATCTCGGGCCCGGCGATCTGGGCATCGAAGTACTCGCGGAACTCGCGAAGCGTGCGCGGTAGCACCGAGCCGGGCACGCCGAAGAGGCACCCGACGACGCACATCTCGCGGTAGTAGCGCTCCCGCTCGTCGTCGGAGAGCGGGTGGACGAAGCGCTCGTACACCGCGAGCGAGCACTCGACGAGCGTGGCGTGCACCCACAGCTGCAAGGCAGGGTCAGAGGCGTGGTAGCGGGTGCCGGGCGGGAACGGCCCCAACCATTCCGTGGTGACGCCGTGCACGTGCTCGTGCACCGCCTGCACGATCGCCCCCGACCGCTCGGCCTCCTCGCGGGTGCCGTACGTGATCAGGTAGAGCGCCTGCAGCGTGCGCCGGAGCCGCTTCCACAGGTCGCCGCGGTAGTCCGAGTGGTCGACCACGCCGGCCGCCACCAGGGGGTGGGCTATCTGCAGCAGCACGGCCGGCCCGCCGCCGAGGAAGGGGGTGATCGGCGAGTTTCCGATCCGCCGGATCACGCTTTCGGGCGCGAAGTAGCCGTCCCGAGCGGCCATCCGCTCGGCGTGGGAGCGGTCGGTCTTGGCAGCGCCTCGGCGGACCATGCCCGTAGCCTGCCCCAGACGCATTCGAGGACGGTGGAAGGAGACTCAGCTCGACCAAGACGCGTAGCCGTGCGCCGAACAGATGCGGCACCAGCTCGATCTGCGCGCCGCTCCGGTCCGTACGAAGCTGGCCGAGGTCGTTCATCACAGAGAGTCGAACCGTCAAACGCGCCGGCGCAGCGCACCGGATGGCGACGTCCCGGTTTGCCGCTCGCCTCACTGGTCTAGGAGCTAGTGCTCCGTTCCGGAGGTTCCTTGATGATCGGGCGAGCGAAAATCGAGCATGGCAAGGACGCAGGGAGCCCCGATATCGACGATATCGGGGCGACCGAGGACACAGCCAGGCGACGATTTGCAGCCGCCCGAGCGCGAGAGACTTTCGGGACGGAGCACTAG
>Ga0105240_10016071_pt1 | contig 10141 bp, 8 predicted proteins | sample KBSC54metaG_FD_80426 | JGI IMG/M metagenome (GOLD analysis project Ga0105240, IMG submission 80426) | Corn rhizosphere microbial communities from Kellogg Biological Station, Michigan, USA - KBS C5-4 metaG | ecosystem: Host-associated > Plants > Roots > Rhizosphere > Soil | place: Michigan, USA... | reverse complement strand
AGCGGGACGCGCCGAGCGATGATCGTTGAAGAACTGGCTCTCGGCTAACGGCTTATACTTTGGCTCGTCCTGCATGTCGCGGCGGCAACCCGCCGCCGTCAGGGACGCGAGCAGGATGGCGGCGGCCAAGGGAAGGCGGTTGTTTCGCAAATTGAATTCGCGTCGCCTCATTTTTCCACGTCCGATACCTGGAGCGGGTCTAATTCCTCGAGGAAAGCCCGAGTCTGTTGCGCGTCGAATTGCGGGTCGTCCGCCTCGATGCACAGGAAGAACCGGTCAATCGAAGCGCGCTCGAATTCAGGAACATTAAATACCGGGTGATATGGTTGTGGGAGCCTGTTCATCGCGAACATTCCGAATACCGCAGTCAGAGAGGCGATCAGAACAGTGCATTCGAACGTAATCGGGATGTACGCCGGCCAACTGTTAAATGGACGCCCCGCGACGTTGTGGGCGTAGGCAATGCAGGTGATCCACCACAGCAACCCGAAGCCGCCCGCCGCACCGCACAGACCGCCGATCAGAACCATCAGCGAGACATAGTTCTTGCGATCGCCGATCGCGTGAGACAGTCCATCCACCGGCATCGGCGCATAGGCATCCATCTTCCGGTAGCCTGCGTCGTATGCCTTTTCGGCCGCTTTAATGAGAACCTCAGGCTCTTCAAATTCAGCCATGATTCCATACAAGCCGAATCGATCCGAGTACTTTTGTATTGTCGAGTTACTCATACATTAACCCGCCGGGCATCTCAGCTTACAACCTCCAGACCCGGGCTCTCTTCCTTTTCAAGATGGTGGAGCACTTCGCGCACCTCAAATATCGAGATTGCCGGCAGAGTGCGCATAAATAAGAGCATCATCGTCAGGAAGAAGCCGACGGTGCCCGCCAAAGTCGCCCAATCCCATTTGGTCGGAATATAAATTCCCCAGGAGGAGGGCAGAAAATCGCGGTGCAAGCTGACGATGACGATGACAAATCGCTCCAACCACATACCGCAATTAACAACCAGCGACATGAAGAACAGGAATTTGACGTTTAACCGCAGTTTGCGAATCCAGAGGAGTTGCGGAAGCGCGATATTGCAAGTAATGAGGAGCGCGTAGCAGACGCCGTACGGTCCGGTGATGCGGTTCCAGTACATAAAGCGCTCGTAAATATCGCCACTGTACCAGGAGATAAACGCCTCCATCGAGTAGCCGTAAGCGACGATTAAGCCTGTGCCGAGCATTAGCTTGGCGCAGCACTCGAGGTGCCGCTTCGTGATCAGATCTTCCAGGTTGAACCATTTGCGCGCGGGAATTGCGAGGCTTAGCACCATGGCGAACCCGGAGTAAATGGCACCCGCGACAAAATAGGGCGGGAAGATAGTCGTATGCCAACCGGGCACAATGCTGATCGCGAAGTCGAAACTGACGACCGTGTGAACCGAGACAACCAGCGGCGTCGCGAGCCCTCCCAACAGCAGATACGCCATCTGATACCGCGACCAGTGGCGCGCCGAACCACGCCAGCCGAGGCACAGCATTCCGAAAATGACCTTCTGCCATTGCGTTTTGGCTTTGTCGCGCATGGTGGCCAAATCCGGCACGAGGCCGACATACCAGAACAGCAGCGAAACCGTCGCGTAAGTCGAAACCGCGAACACGTCCCAGATCAGCGGGCTGCGCGGCTGAGGCCAAAGCCACATCGAACTGGGATAAGGGAGCAGCCAATACGCAAGCCACGGACGGCCGGTATGCAATACGGGGAACATGCCGGCGCAAGCGACCGCGAACAGCGTCATCGCTTCCGAGAAGCGGTTAATCGACGTGCGCCAATCCTGTTTCAGCAAAAGCAGAATGGCCGAGATCAGCGTTCCGGCGTGCCCGATACCGATCCACCACACAAAATTGACGATCGCGAAGCCCCACGCGACCGGGATCATAATGCCCCAAACGCCGACGCCCTTATAGAACAGCCATGTCGCGGAGATGAACAACAGTTGCATCACCACGAACGCGACCACGAACGCTCCGAACCACTCTTTAGGCGTTTTCTTGAGGGGCTGGAGTACTACATTGCTGATTTCTTCCGTGACGGTGACAAAGTCGTGGCCGGGGCCGATGACTTTGTCCGGCCCGGGGTCCACCGGCGGGGGAAGAACGTGTTCTTGCTCTTCGATCTTCACGTAAGCTTTAGCCTTTCTCGATCTCGGAGTTTGGATTGGTCAGACGGCCCAAATAGCTGGTTCGCGGCCGCGTGCTCAACTCCTGCAGCAGTCCGTATTTTCGCGGCTGAGCCTTCAGTTGAGCAACCCGGCTCTTCGGATCGTTGATATCGCCAAACACAATGGCCTGAGTCGGGCACGCTTGGGCACAGGCGGGAGTGATCTCCCCATCGCGCACGCGCCTCTCTTCCCGTTCCGCCTCAATTTTGGCTGAGTTGATCCGCTGGACGCAGTAGCTGCACTTTTCCATCACGCCGCGGCTGCGCACGGTAACGTCGGGGTTCCGGACGCCGTAGAGGCTTTGCGTGTACCAGTCGGAATAAAGCAGAAAATTGAAGCGCCGAACCTTATATGGACAGTTATTCGAGCAGTAGCGGGTGCCGACGCAGCGATTGTAAACCATCTGGTTCAGACCCTCGCCGCTATGGACCGTGGCCGCGACGGGGCACACCAGCTCGCAAGGGGCGTTTTCGCACATCATGCAGGGGACAGGCTGGAAATACAGCTCGGGGTCGTCGAGATTGCCGTGAAAATATCGGTCCACGCGAATCCAGTGCATGTGCCGGCCCTTGCGAACTTCGATCTTTCCGACCACGGCGATGTTGTTTTCGGCCTGGCAGGCGATCACGCACGTGCCGCAGCCGGTGCAAGTGTCGAGATCTATCGACATGCCCCATTTGTAACCTTCGTACTTGTAGTCGGGATAAAGGGTGAGATATTGAGGAACGACCGGCTCCGACTCGTTCACGAACATCGGATTTTTCTTGTATTCCGCGAGGGTGGCGATACGGATCGGCTCGCGCTCTTCCATCGTCTGCGTATGCTGGACGGACGCCAGCCGCCAACTATCGCCGGTTTTGCGCAGATCCGCGCCGATTACCCACAGCGCGTTCGAAGTACGAATGGCGTTCGCATTGTAGCCAATACCGCTTGCGAGCCGGCCGCCGCGCGAGCGTCCATAACCCAACTGGATGGTTGCGCTTTCGTCCGCGTGGCCCGGCACAACCCAGATCGCGCCCTTAACGGAACGGCCGCTAGCCTTGATTTCGACAACATCTTCATTTCCTACGCCGAGCTTCTCAGCCGTCCTGGGACTCACCCAGACCGTATTGTCCCAGGTCAACGTAGTGATGGTCTTGGGCATCTCCTGAAGCCAGCCGTTATTGGCGAACCGCCCATCCCAAACCGATGAATCGGGACGGAAGACCACTTCAAAACCCTGAACCGGAGGCGGGATCGAACCCGGCGCTTTAGCACTAAGATCGACCGGGGTGGAAGCCGTGCCCTTGACAATACCGTCGTGAAGCGAAGTCTGCCAGAAAGGCGTAAAATCCGCGTCATCGTTATGACGGCCCTGCCAGTAACCTTTCACGAGCTCATGCGCCGACTGGTCCGGCTTTCCGGCAACAATGGTAAGCACTTCAGCGACAGTCTTACCGTCATAAAGAGGATCGATCAGCGGCTGCATGATCGTAACCGTACCATCGTAGCCGCGGGCGTCGTTCCATGTTTCGAGGTAGTGCGCCTCCGGTACGTGCCAGTGGCAGAGCAACGAAGTTTCGTCATCATAGGCGCCGAGGTGCATTCTCAGCTTCACCTTTTTCATCGCCCCGGCGAAATCGAGATCGGCCGGCACCGTATAGACCGGATTGCCGCCCAGAATCAGCAGCGTATCGACCTTGCCGCCGTTCATGTCGCCAACCAGTTCTTTCAGCGATTCAACCTGATCGACCGGGTTCGCATCGAGAGATTCGATGTAGGCGACCGTCTTGCCGGCGTTCCCGAGCGCCTGATTCATCGTGTGCGCGAGAGCATGGACTTCCGGCGGCTGGAAGTCTCCGGCAATCACAAGACAGCGTCCTTTATGAGCTTGCAGATCCTTCGCAACCATGGCGATCGCGGCATCCGCCGGAGTGCCGGTCTGCGCAGCTTGCACGCCTGCAACTCCGAGAGCGGCGGCGAGCGATTGCGCAATCTGGCCCACTTGGCTCGCCTTCACGATGAAGCGATGATCGGCCAAGCCGCCAGTAATGCTCGGCGCGTTCTCGAATACGTACATCCGGTTCTGATCCGCTTCCGAAAGTGGCTTGCCCTCGGCCTGCACTTGGGCTGGATGCGGTGAGGGGCTTTTGTCTTCCTCCGAGTGCGTTGCGGCCTGATTCCGCAAAGGCGCCGCGGGTCCGGCCTGATATCCTTCTTGACGATCCTGCTTGGGCTGCGGGCTATGGGTGATGTTCGTCCGGATACGGCGTTGATCGGCCCAGTCACGCGCATACCGCACATGACCCGGGCCATGCGAGAAGAAATCCGAGTCCAGCGACACGATGACATCGGCGTTCTCGAAATGATAGACCGGCTCGACGGCGCGGCCGAAGGCAAGCTGCGCGCCGCGCGTAACCGTATTACGGGCGGCAGGCTCCCAGACGTGCCATTTCACAGCTGGTAGATTTTCTTTTATGGTCTTAAAGAGATCCGCCACCGTCGGCGAATTGACCGTCTCGGTAAGAATCCGTAAGCCTTCGCCATTTTTCAAGGCGAGCACGTCGCGCGCGGAGGAAAGCGCCGCTACGAAGTTCACCCAATTACTGATATCGCCATAGCGCGTGACGGTCTGGGACCTGTCCGGATCCCACAGATCGAGAACGGAAGCTTGCGCAAAATGATCCGTGGCACCAAGACTTCCCGGATGATCGGGATTACCTTCAATTTTCGTCGGACGGCCAAGATGGCTCTCGGCCAGCAATCCGATGGCGCCACCGAACATCGGCATCGCGGTGGCGTAGAACAGCGGCTTTCCCGGAAGGAAATCTTCCGGCTGGCGCACATAGGGGACGATCAGTTCTTTCGGTTGCTTGGTGCAGGCGGAAACTCCGGCGAGAGCGAGCGATGCCGCCATTACTTTGAACGCGGTGCGGCGGCTTACGGGATCGAGCCAGTCTGGCGCCCGATTCGGAAATTCATCTTCCAGGAACGCTTGTACCTCTTCGCTGCCCGCGACTTCTTCCAGACTCTTCCAATACTGGGGTCCCTTGGAGCCATCCAGTTTCGCGCGGATCTTCGAGATATCGAGCGGTTTCGAGGGATTATCGCCAATCGTCATCGGTGACAGGTCCAGCAGTCAGTCAGCTTTTGCACGTGATATTCAGCCATTAGTTTCTTGCCCAATTCCATTTGGTTGGGCGGATATTCGTAGGCCATGTTGAATACTTGGTCGCGCGGCCGGATATACTTCTCCGGCTGGCGGTGACAATTAATGCACCAGTTCATGTATAGGGTGTTCACCTTATACATCAGAGCCATCTGATCGACCCGCCCGTGGCAGGTGGAGCAGCCGATGCCCTTGGCCACGTGGATACTGTGATTGAAATAAACAAACTCGGGTAGATCGTGTACACGGGTCCATTCGAGGGATTGTCCGGTTCGCCAGCTCTCGCGCACCGGCTCGAGCACCGCCGCATTCGTCCAGATCTGCGAATGGCAGCTCATGCAGATCTCGGTGGCAGGGAGACCGGCATAATGAGTTTTCTCAACTGAAGTGTGGCAGTAGCGGCAATCGATGCCGTCATCGGTGACGTGATGCTTGTGGCTGAATGGAACCGGCTGTTCCTTCACCACGCCAACATCGGTGGAAAAGTCTCCCCGATCGAGCGTGTAGGCTATAGCAATCAGCCCGCCGACCAGGAACAACGCCCCGAATATACTGACGCGGGAGATCGTGTTCGTACTTCGATGGAAGATCTGCATCGGAAAGTCGTTAAGACTTTCTATGCTAAATCAGATTTCGTCAAAGTGCAAAAAATCTTCTTAAAATGTGGAAGCTGACCGAAAGAGTACGCGCCAAAACAAAGAGCGGAAACCGACCTTCAAGCCAGTTCCCGCTTTGTTTTGTGATGATTAGGTTTATTTTAAGAGCCGACTGACGGTTTTTTGTGTTTGGGCGTGTAGCGGTTGAGCTCCTGGTCGAGTCGGCGCACAGCCCGAATGCTTGGCGGTTTCACGTCGCCGTTCAGAATATCGTGTTGTGTCACATCGCGACCGTAGATGGCCCGGTTATCGTCGTCGTCGGGACGCAGCGTTGCACCTGTCAGTGCAATTCCGGCGAAAATTCCACGCGCCCGCGAGTACGACAAAATCTTCGCGTGCATCAGAGCGTCGGTTTGCGCACTAGCCGAGCGGCCGACGGGACCCGCCATTGCGCCTGCATCGCCGCCAATGGTGAACTTACTCTGCATGAGCTTCTCCTGACCACTCTTGTCCATGACGATAAAAACGAGGTCAGTTTCACCCCCACCAATCTGAAAACCAAAGGAGCCGCCTTCGATCCGTATGGTAGAGGGTCCCGTCCAGCCGTACCGGAACCTTGAATCCCTGCAGGCCAGAACTCCTTTTCCGTATTTACCGCCAATGATAAAGCCCCCATGCTTTAAGCTGGGCACAACACCTACGCACTGCGCCCTTTCCAGCAGGTCCTGCGGGATACCCTTGTCGGGGGTGGCCATAATTTCATGGAAAACCGTTACGGCCGCATCAATGCGGCGTACCGCGTCGTTCGGTTTTGTTCCGGTCTTCGCCGCAAAGGCGAACATGGTCCCGATTGCCGCTAAAATTAACAAGCGCACTTTCATGGATTCTCCTCTTCTTGTCCTGATGACCTCGCGCGGAACGGAATGCGGTGCGCAACGGTTCCCGATCCATTTCGGGTGTGCGCTGCATCGTTTGCGCTTACAACCACTGCCCGCCGGAGATCAGGCGGCGCTTGCCGCATTCTCCACAAGCCCAATAATTCTCGCGCGCCGCGCGAGACGTTTACCAACTGCCCGCCGCGCGCGCAGCAAGCGAATCCGAACCGCGGTTTCCGTCCATCCCTGTTCGGACGCAATTTCCTGTACCTTATAGCCTTCGATGTAATGCCGCTGCAGAACCATGCGGTCTTTTTGTTTGCAATTTTTGAGAATCCGTCGAACATCGATCGCCGCGAGGTTGACTTTGGGAGGTGTGGATAGCTCGGGGAGAGCCTGCAACAACGGTTCACGGCGTATGTGACTTCGATGGATGTTCAGCGCAATGCTGTTCATCCATGTGAGCACCATAGTCGCGTCACGCAGTTGGGCTAGCCGCTCCCAACCCTTCGCCCACGCCGCCTGCGCTGTTTCCTGGGCCGCGTCATACGGCACTCCGCGCGAAACGAGGAACCGCACCGTGAGATTGAAGCCTCGTTGATAAGCCGATCCGTATTCTTCTCGCGTCATGTTATTTTCTCTCCTAACTTGAATATTGAATCGATTAATATCCATTCCACTGGCTCGTGCTCAGAACCTGCCTAATCAGAACCTGCCTAACAGGAGCAAGATGATGAGAATTACCACTACCAACCCGAGCCCGCCGCTCGGGTAATAACCCCAGCCCCGGCTGTAAGGCCATGACGGCAGCGCTCCAAGGAGCAACAAAATCAAAACGATCAGCAAGACCGTGAAAATCATTTGTGGTTACCTTCCTCCTCTACTGGTTTCTTGCAAGGCACTTTGAATGCCAACAACTTTCGCTAGGACGTTACCGAAGGTGAACAAAGGTTTTATCTGCGTTCGTACGAATTGAAGGCCACGAAAAAGACACGCGGATTTTCGGCAAGTTTTGCATCTCGTTGAAAATTTTGCGGTTGGTGGATGCCCTTTTGTGCTCGCCAGGAAAAGCAGGGTGGAAAAGTGCATGCCGCAAAGCGTTTCATCTACCTGTCACCTGGAGGACGTTCCTTTGTAACCCGATGCGTATTACAAGGAACCATGCGGTGCGATTTGCATGTCCATACGATCTGGTCCGGCATGTGTACAGTGCCGGCGCTGAACAAAATTTGCCGCGAGAGTTACAACGAACCGCGCGCCGTTCACGACACCCTGAAAGGGCGCGGCATGGATCTGATAACGATTACCGACCACGATTCGATCGACGCGGCGGAAGAGTTTCGCGGCCGTCCCGATTTCTTCATTAGCGAGGAGGTTAGTTGCACGACGCCATGTGGGTCGCGAATTCACCTGGGCGTTTACGACATCACTGAGAGGGACCACTTCGTGCTTCAGCGGCGGCGCGACGATCTGCCAGCGGCCATCGCCTATCTTCGCGAACGGCGCATCCCGTTCAGCATCAACCACGCTTTTTCGAGCCTCACCGGCCGGCGCTCCGAAAAGGACTGGGATCTGTTCGGCGCTGCATTTCCGGCCTTTGAGACTCGCAACGGCACAATGCTGGCGTCCTGCAACAAGGCGGCGGCCAATCTGGCGCTCCGCCTCGGAAAGATCGCGGTCGCGGGAAGCGACGCCCATACGCTCGCAGGGCTTGGCGAAACTTACACCGAAGTTCCAGGGGCACGCAACCTCCGCGAGTTTCTGGAAGGGCTCCGGAGCGGCACCTCGCTAGTTTGTGGCGCTCATGGAAATTATGCGAAATTAACGGAGGCGGTTTGGAATATTGGCATTTCGCTGATGCGGGAACATCCGGCGTGCGCCGCGCTTGCGCCGCTGATGCTCGCCGTGCCCGTCGTCACATTGACGAACTGCCTCAATGAACTCATCTTCGCCCGGATTTGGGCGCGCCGCTTGGAACGCACCGGCGCAGTGAAAACACAGGGGCGGCCTTCGAATCTAGCCGAAGCCTAGTTGGGGGAATTTCCCACTTCTGTTACGATTTCGCCAACTGAAAATTGGCGCGACAGCGAAGATCTTGTGTGTTATGACGGATTATGCGGCGCTCTTCTTTCCGCCGTCTCGCGGGGGCCGCGTTGGTGTTCGCGGCCGTTCCTCTTGTCTTGTCGGGGGCCCTTCTGGCGATCGCCATGGGCGCGAACCGGTCATGGATTTTTCTCGCGGCGGCGGCGCTCGCGCTGATCCCGATTGCTTGGGGCATTCTTGAACTCCGCTTGTATGCGGGGCAAGTGCGGCGGTTAGTCCAGGCGATCGACAACCTACTCCGCAGCCCGTGCGCAGACGACTGGGCTGGCATGAACGGCGAATTGGGTTCGCTTGCGCGATCGCTCGCGAGGATCGCGCCGCAGGTGCGCAATCTGGTCGAGGAGACGCGCCATGAAATGGGCCGCCGCGAGGCCATGCTCGCCAGCATGGTGGAGGGGGTCTTTGCAGTCGACGCACAGCGGTGCGTCACCTTCTGCAACTCCTCGTTCGCCAAGCTGATCGGCGTAAGCCGCGCCGCGGTCGAAGGCATCCCGATCCTCAAGCTGGTGCGGGACCCAGCGCTGCTGGACCTAATCAATCAAGTGCTCAGCAGCGGCCAGTCCGCCAAGGCAAATTTGCAGCTCGCCGCCGCCGAGGGACGGTTGTTCGAAGTGCAGGTGGCCACGTTGGCGAATGCGCCGGAGCACGGCGCGATCGCGATTCTTCACGATATCACCGAGATCGAGCGGCTAGAACGCGTGCGGAAGGATTTCGTCGCGAATGTTTCGCATGAATTCCGGACTCCTCTCGCGGCGATTCGCGGCTATGCCGAAACGCTGCTCGATGGCGGATTGGACGACTCGGTAAACCGCCGCCGCTTTGTCGAGATTATCGAGAATCACGCTACTCGCCTGAGTAATATCGCTTCCGATCTGCTGATTCTCTCGGAACTCGATGGCGGCCGGCAGCCCGCGGAACCCGCGCGCTTCCCGGCCCAGGCCGTGCTAGATACCGCGGTCCGGACGGTCGAGGGACAGGCCCGCGCGCGCAACATCGATCTTGCGTTTGAAGAGATGGATGGCTTCGAGATCTTCGGCCATCGTTTGCGGCTGGAGCAGGCGCTGGTCAATTTGCTCGACAACGCGATCAAGTTCAGCCACCCCGGAGGGCACGTCCGGATCACGGCCTGCCTCGCTGGGCCGGAAAAGGGACGCATCGTCATCTCGGACTCCGGCATCGGCATTCCGTCTGAAGATCTGCCGCGCATCTT
>Ga0105240_10016064_pt1 | contig 10146 bp, 10 predicted proteins | sample KBSC54metaG_FD_80426 | JGI IMG/M metagenome (GOLD analysis project Ga0105240, IMG submission 80426) | Corn rhizosphere microbial communities from Kellogg Biological Station, Michigan, USA - KBS C5-4 metaG | ecosystem: Host-associated > Plants > Roots > Rhizosphere > Soil | place: Michigan, USA... | reverse complement strand
GATTCGACGTCGCGCGCCTCGAGACCCGCGCGCTCACCGCAGCGCACCGCGGTTTCGAGGGGTACGAGCTCGCCATCGGGGAACACGTAGCGCTGTATGAAGGCGCCCTGCCGCCAGAGCGCGCGCTTCGCGAGCGCGAGCACGCCGCTCGCCGTCTCCGCGCGCACGATGCCGTGGTTCAAGAAGAGGCCCCCCGTCTTTGTTAGGCGGGCGGCCGTCCGGAAGTACTCGGGTTGCCGCGAGCGGCCGACGTGCTCGAACATCCCCACGCTCACGACCTTGTCGAACGTGGTGCCGTCGGGCAGCTCGCGATAGTCGCGTACCTCGACGCGGCAGCGTCCCTCGAGCCCCTCTTCGCGGATCCGTTCGCGGGCCAGCGATGCCTGGCGCTCGCTCAACGTGATGCCGAGGGCGTCGACGCCATAGTTTCGCGCGGCGTGACGGATGAGTCCGCCCCATCCGCAGCCGATGTCGAGCAAATGCTCACCGGGCATGAGCCGCAGCTTGCGGCACAGCAGATCGAGCTTGGCGTGTTGCGCGGCATCGATGTCTTCGGCGCCGGTGACGAAATACGCGCACGAGTACACCAGGTCGCGGTCGAGCCAGAGCGAGTAGAACTCGTTGCCGACGTCGTAGTGCGAGCGCACGGCAGCACGGTCGCGGCGCCGCGAATGACGCCAGCCCGTCTGCGACAGGCCGGGCCGTCGCTCGTGCGCTTTTTCCGGCGCGTGGTCGCGCGGCAGCGCCAAAAGTTCGCGAACCGCGTGGAGCAGCGTTGCGGGCGACGCGAGTTGCGTGCGGAGCGTCTCGCCCAACTCGACGGCCGCCTCCAGATTGCCCTCGACGTCGATGTCGCCGCGAACGTACGCTTCGCCGAGGTGCAACTCCGACGGCACGAGGAAGGTGCGGCGGAGCGCGCCGGGCGAACGCATCACGAGCGTGAACGCGGCCGGGGCCGCGTTCGCGGCGATCGGCTGCTCGATGGTGCCGTCCCAATAGCGCACGGCAAAGCGACGCGTGTCGGGCGCGCCGAAGAGCGCCGCCAGCGCGGCCTGCGCGTGCTCGCGCGATCGCACGTCGCCCAACGCAATCGACGGCACGGCGTGCGTCCAGAGCGCCGTGCGGGGCTCGACCGACACCGGCACCGACCGCGCTTCGTCGAGTCTCGACGGGCCGCTGCGGGGCCGTGTCCGCCCATCGCGGCGTGTGCGCGACTCGCGTCCCCGCGTTGCGTCGCCAATGTGCTCGCGCCGTTCGTCCGAATCACGCTCCATCGTTCTCTCTCCTGCATCGCGTCCGTTGGGCATCTTCCGCGTCTGGCGCGATCCGATCGGGCTACTTACCTTACCGCTCCTTTCGTCGCGCAACGCAAGACGGATGTCGTTCGTCTACCGCCGGTCCCTCGAGCGTTCGCCTGTCGTCCCACCACCACGTTTCATGCCTCACAGCCGTCTCCGCCTCATCGCCGCGCTCGCCGTCTTCATGTTGGGCGTCTCCTCGAATACCAGCCGAGCCCAGTCACTGCACGGGTCGCACGCGAGCGTCCGATACGCCTACGCGTATGCCCATCACCACGATCTCGATCTCTACCGGAGCGCATCCGACATCCGGCGGGCGGTTCGCGACGGTGACCTGGTGCGGCTCAAGCCCAACGGTCACTACACGCTCCATGGCGTGAGCTATCCGTACGTCACGCCCACCACGCGGACGTTCGTCGAGCGCTTGGCCGGCCAGTATCATCAAGCATGCGGCGCGCCACTCGAGATCACGAGCGCCGTTCGTCCGACACGGCGGCAGCCGGCGAACAGCTCGCCCTTGTCGGTGCATCCGGCGGGCATTGCGTTGGACCTGCATCGTCCACTGGGCAAATGCCTCACGTGGCTGCGCCACGCGCTGCTGACGCTGGAATCGCAGCGGCTGGTCGACGCGACGGAGGAACATCATCCGGCGCATTTCCACGTGATCGTGTTCGGAGCGCCGTACCGGCGCTATCTCGCGTCGCGGTAAGCATCGCGCGCATCCGCCGGACATCCGTCGGTCTCCGCCGCCCGCGATCACAAAGAAGTGTTCGCGGGCTTGGTGTGATGTCTCGTTGCGTCACTCGTCCCATGAAATAGATTGGGTCCCATTCAACACCCGTCAAGCCCTCACCCCACAGGAGCGCTGTCCTATGTCCCGCAAGAGCCTCGCCCCCGCGGCGCTGCTCGCCGTTTCGACGATGCTGTCGGCCTGCCATCACGCGCCACCGCAAGTCGCGCAAGCGCCGGCGCCGGCGCCTGCTCCGGCCCCGGCGCCCGCACCGGCGCCGCCGCCGGATCACAGCGCCGACAGCGCACGCGCTGCGCAGGCGCGCATGGCGCAGGCACGCTCGACGATCGAGCAGCGCATCCTCTTCGAGTTCGACAAGTCCGACATTCGACCGGACGACAAATCGGTGCTGGATGCGAAGCTGCCGATTCTGCGCGCCAATCCCAACATGCGTATTCGCATCGAGGGCAACTGCGATGACCGCGGATCGGAAGAGTACAACCTTGCGCTGGGCCAGCGGCGCGCCGCGGCCGCAAAGCGCTATCTCACCGATTTCGGGATCGATGCCGGCCGCATCGACATCATCTCCTACGGGCACGAGCGTCCCGTCTGCACCCAAGACTCGGAGGACTGCTGGTCGCAGAACCGGCGCGATGACTTCGTGATCGTCGCCGGCAGCGACAACATCATCTCCTTGCGTTAGGCAGGGTCGCGGCGGCGCCCGCGCGAACGCTGGGCGCCGCCGACGCCGGATTGCGACTCCGGCCCGGCATCATGTCGCGCGTGTCGTCAACCGTGTAGCTTTCCGGAGACCGATTCGCGAGTCGCCTATGAGCCCCGAGCCTTCCTCGATCTCGCTCGCGCCGACCGCCATTCAGCGCGAGCAGATCGTGCAGCGTTTGTGCAGCCACTTCGCGAGCAACCATCTCACGATGGACGAGCTCGAGCAGCGCATCGATCAAGCATACAAAGCGCCGTCGGTGGCCGAGCTCGACGCGCTCGTGGCCGGGCTCCCGGTGCTGGGCGACGAGCCCGCGAGTGCGGCATCGGCCGCCGTCGCTCAGTCGAGCACGGCCGCCTTCTCGATGATCCCCGACCGCGACGTGCTCATCGGGATCTTGAGCGGGCATACTCGCCGAGGGCCGTGGCCCCTACCTCGGCACCTGAAAGTGTTCACGGTGATGGGTGGGATCGTGCTCGATCTTCGCGAGGCACTGATCGGGCCGGGCGTATCCGAGATCGAAATTACGGCCGTGATGGCGGGCGTGGAGGTATTCGTGCCGCCCGGCGTGCGCGTCGAGTGCACCGGCTCGGCGTTCATGGGCGCGTTCGAGGTGGATCACCGGGCGCAGTGGATTGCGGCCGGCGACGAGCGCGTGGTGCGGGTGACGGGGTTCGCGTTGATGGCGGGTGTGGACGTGAAAGTGCGTCCGCCAAAAGGAGCGGCGCAGCTGCGCAAATGAGCCGGGTTCAGTCCGGGTCCGCGAGATCCGGACGCAGCGCCGTGGCGTCGCGAAGGTAGACGGCTCGCAGTCGCCCACGCGCCCTCGGCATCTCGACGTGCATGAGCACGCGGACGCACCGTGCGAGTCCGCTCGGCACCGCTATCTCGGACATGCAGAGTAGCGGGACGCGGTCCCAGCCCAAGTCGCGCGCCGCGCGGGACGGATCGGCGCTCGAGAGATCGCGCGTGGTGGTGAAGATGATGCTGACGAGGTCGGCCACGTCGAGGTCGTTGCGCGCGAGCATGGTGCGGAGGAGCTCGCGGGTCGCGTCGAGCAGGTCGAGCGGCGCGTCGCGTCCGACGGTGGTGGCGCCGCGCAGCGCGCGGAGGCCGCGTGCATCATCGGCTGCATCGGCTGCGCGCTCCTGGGCCCGGTCCACGCTCGTGTGCTCCGTCTATCGTTAGGCGGCGCCGCTTCGTCGCGCCGGCGCTCGGGGTTACATTCGGGAAAGCCCGGCGAACGTAAGCGGGGTCTGGAACGGTCTGTCAAGCGGGCGTCGGGGTAATGACGCGCGCGATATTTCTCGGAACAGGGAGTGGAGCGGGGTCATGCGCATAGCGATCATTGGTGCGGGCCACGTGGGCGGGACACTGGGGCGCCGGTGGGCGACCTCGCGCACGGGGCAGCACACGGTCACGTTCGGCATTCGGGCGGGCGACGAGGTGGACCCTCAGTTAGGCGAATTCATCGACGGGTCGGGCGGCGCGGCGCGGGCGGGGTCGGTGGCCGAGGCGTCGCGCGGCGCCGAGGTCGTGGTATTCGCGGTGCCGTGGAAGGCGGCGGAGCAGGCGGTCCGGTCGGCCGGCTCGTTGAGCGGGAAGATCGTGATCGACTGCACGAATCCGTTCGCCCCCGGCCTAACGGGGCTCGATGCTCCGCCGGGCGGGTCGGGGGCCGAAGCGGTGGCGTCGTGGGCGCCGGGGTCGCGCGTCGTGAAGGCGTTCAACACGACGGGCTTCAACGTCATGGCAAACCCGGCGTTTCCCGAAGGGCCGGCGACGATGTTTTACTGCGGCGACGACGCGTCGGCGAAGCGCGCGGTGCATGGATTGGCGGCGGAGCTCGGATTCGATCCGATCGACGCGGGTCCGTTGTCTCGGGCGCGCGTGCTCGAGAACATGGCGCTCCTGTGGGTGAGTCTGGCGATGGGCGGTGTGTCCGGCGGCGCTGAGCTGGGCAGGGACATCGCGTTCCGACTGGCGCGCCGGAAGCCCGCCGCGTGAGCGGTCCGGGCTTGACATAGGCCCCGGGGGTATCGATGCTTCGGAAGGTACCCCGGTGGGGTATCGCCTTTCTTTCGGAGCATCACCATGGAACACGTCACCATTCAGATCGACGGCATGTCGTGCGGCCATTGCGTGGCCGCCGTTGGGCGAGCCCTCAGCGCCGTGCCGGGGGTGGATGTCCAACAACTCGCCATCGGGTCGGCGACCGTCGCCTACGATCCCGGTGCGGTGTCGCTCGACCGGATTCGCGCGGCGATCCGCGCGGAGGGCTACGTGCCGCGCGAGAACGCGGCGGGGCAGACGACACGATGATGGCCGCCGACGCGGTGGTGATTGCGTTAGGCGTGGCCGCCCTGGCCTGGGTTACCTGGTACTTCCGCCCCTTCTCGAGGCGCTGACGTGGCGGTAGCGACGCGGCCGGCCGGCGAGACGGTGACGATCCCGGTATCCGGGATGACGTGTGCGGCGTGCTCGAGCCGGGTGCAGCGCGCGCTCGATGCGTGTCCGGGCGTGGAACAGGCTGCCGTGAACTTGCTGTTAGGCAGCGCGACTGTCACGTTCGATCCGCGGCGCGCCAGCGTGGACGACGTCGTGGACGCGGTGCGCGCCACCGGGTACGGCGCCGATCTGCCGGCGCCGAGCGACGCCGGGCACGCGGAACACGATCATGCGCACGACGGCGACGCGCGGGGCCTCGCGTGGCGAGCCGGGTTCGCGCTCGCGGCGGCGGTGGTGTCGATGGCGCTCTCGATGGCGTTAGGCTCCGGTGCGATGCCCACCACGCGAGCCACGGTCGACCCGTTCATGCGCTGGACGATGGCGCATCTCACGCCGATCCTGTCGTCTGCTGCGCCGTGGGTGTTCGCCATCCCGCACGCCGTCATGCTCGCGGCATTGCTGCTGTTGACCGTTGCGGTGATGGGATGGCTGGGCCGCGAGTTTTACACGAGGGCTTGGACCGCTTTCCGCCATCGCGGCGCGGACATGAATACGCTCATCGCGGTCGGGACAGGTGCGGCCTTCATCTACTCGGTGGCGGCAACCCTCGCGCCCGGATTCTTCGCCGCGCACGGCGTAGCAGCCGACGTCTACTACGAGGCGGTGACGTTCATCATCGCGCTCATTTTGCTCGGCAACGCCATCGAAGCGCGCGCGACACGACGCACCTCCGCGGCGCTACGCACGCTGGCCGCGCTGCAACCGTCGGTGGCGCGCGTGGTGGTGAATGGAATCGAGCGCGACGTACCGGTCGGCGATGTGCGGTTCGGCGACGAAGTGGTGGTGCGGCCCGGCGAACGAATTCCGGTGGACGGCGTGGTCGTGGCAGGAGCGAGCGCGGTGGACGAGTCGATGCTCACCGGGGAATCCATGCCGGTCGAGAAGCGGCCCGGCGACGCGGTGGTCGGCGCGACGATCAACGGCACGGGCGCGTTCCATTACCACGCGACTTCGTTAGGCGCGGACAGCGTCCTGGCGCGCATCGTGCGACTCGTGCGCGAGGCGCAGGCCACGCGTGCCCCGATCCAAGCGCTCGCCGACCGCGTGAGCGCCGTGTTCGTGCCGGTGGTGATGCAGATCGCGATCGTCACGTTCGTCGTCTGGTTCGTGGCGCTCAACGCACCGGGAGGCGGCGTCACCGCCGGTGTGCGGGCCTTCGCCGCGGCGATCGCTGTGCTGGTGATCGCGTGCCCGTGCGCGATGGGCCTGGCGGTGCCGACGGCGGTGATGGTCGCGACGGGACGCGCGGCGCAGTCGGGCCTTCTCATCAAGGGCGGCGCCGCGCTGCAGCGCGCGGGCGACGTGCGCACCGTGGTGCTCGACAAGACCGGCACCGTCACGGCGGGGAAGCCGGTCGTCACCGACGTCGTGCCGGTGCGGGGCGGTCGTTGGGCATCCGCGGATGTGGTGCGGCTCGCGGCGTCGGTCGAGCGCGCGAGCGAGCATCCACTGGCTGCGGCGATTGTCGGTCACGCCGCGTCACGCGATGCGCTGCTCGACGTGACCGGCTTTCGCTCGACCACGGGACACGGCGCGCAGGGCACGGTGGCCGGAGAGCGGGTCGCCGTGGGCAACGCGTCCCTCATGACGGCGTTGGGCGTGGACGTCGCGCCGCTCGCCGATGACGCTGCTCGCCTAACGGACGATGCGAAGAGCCTCGTGTACGTGGCGGTGAACGGCGCCCTGGCCGGCCTGATCGGCGTGGCGGATCCGGTTCGGCCCACGTCGCGCGACGCCGTCGCGCGGCTGCGCGCGATGGGACTCGACGTCGTGATGCTCACCGGCGACAACGCGCGCACCGCGGCTGCCGTGGCGCGCGCCGCCGGCATCGATCGCGTCGTCGCCGGGCTGCTACCCGAGGGCAAGGTGGCGGAGATCGAACGCATCAAACGCGAGCACGGGCATGCTGTCGCGATGGTCGGCGACGGCGTGAACGACGCGCCGGCGCTCGCGCGCGCCGACGTCGGCATGGCGATCGGCTGGGGCGCCGGAACCGATGTCGCTGCCGAAGCGAGCGACATCACGCTCATGCGCGGCGGCCTCGAAGCCGTGGTCACCGCGATCGCACTTTCGCGGCGCACGATGCGAACGATGCGTGAGAACCTTGGTTGGGCATTCGCCTACAACGTGATCGGCATCCCGATCGCCGCCGGCGTGCTCTACCCCGCGTTCGGCATCCTGCTGAGTCCTGTGCTCGCGAGCGCGGCCATGGCCTTCAGTTCGGTGAGCGTCGTGACAAACAGTTTGCGCTTGCGTCGCGCACGGCTCGCGTAGCGCACGCCACCATTTCACACGAGTTCATTCGAGAGCGTCCTCATGCCGAAGACCGCGCGACACGTCGAACCCGATCTCAAGGCGCGTAACCTGACGCGACTGCGCCGCATCGAGGGCCAGGTGCGCGGGTTGCAGCGCATGGTGGAGCAGGAGCGGTACTGCGCCGACATCATGACGCAAATCTCGTCGGTGCAAGAAGCGCTGCGCGCGGTGGGCAAGGAGCTCATGCGCAATCACCTGAAGCATTGCGCCACCGAGGCGATACGCGCCGGTAACAGCGAAGCCAACGCGATGTACGACGAGCTGATCGACCTCATTTACGCGCGCACGCGGTGATGCGCGTGACCGCCGGTGCATCGACCCTTTGGTGAAAGTATGCTTGGTGGCCCGATTCTCGCTTGACCGATGAGACTGGCGCCCGCGTTCGACGCGGGCGGACGACCGAGTTCAATTCGGTTGTCGCGATGGTGTAATGGTCGCGGGGTGACCGGGCATCGACAGAGGATTCGTGGGTCGTGTATCCAAAAAGGCCGCGCGCCGCCGCGGTGGACACACAAGGAAAACGGCAGCGGAGCGTTCCGATGCTCAGCGCGCCTCGGACTTGGTGTGCACGCTGGTCGAGGACATCACCGACCTGGCGATCTACGCCGTCGATCCCCGCGCCACAATTTTGAGCTGGAACTCCGGCGCCGAGCTCACGACCGGTTTTTCGTCAGACGAGATGATCGGGCAATCGATCGTGCGGTTGTACACGCCGCAGGATCTCGCGAGCAACTTGCCGGCGCGCGAGCTCGAGCAGGCCATGGCCGTTGAGCGCTTCGAGAGCACTGGATGGCGGGTGCGGAAAGACCAGACGCACTTCTGGGCCAAGGTCGTCGTCACGGCGCTGCGCAATTCGGCGAACGCGCTCGAGGGATTCGGCATCGTACTCCAGGATCTGACTGCCCAACGGGAGTTCGAGCACCAGCAGTACGAGGACGCGCTACAACTCGCGGCTCGCGACGCAGCGCGATTGGAAGCAGAGGAGCGTGCGCGCGAGCTCGCCGATCTCGTGGAACAGATCAGCGCCCAGGCGATCGAGCTCGAGCGCCGGCGCGCGGAAGCCGATTCCGCGATGCGCGCGAAGACGGACTTTCTCGCGACGATGTCGCACGAGTTGCTCACGCCGCTCAACGCCATTGGCGGATACGCATCGTTGCTGGCGATGGGCCTGCGCGGACCGCTGACCGCCGAGCAGCACGCGGACATCGACCGGATTCGCACGAGCCAGCTGCAGCTGCTGAGCCTCATCAACGACCTCTTGAACGTCAGTCGCATCGAGGCCGGGCACGTCGCCTTCACCGTGGGTGACGTCGTGGTGTCGGACGTCGTGCGCGAGGTGGCCGAGGCGATGGCGCCCCACGTGTCGGAGCGACGATTGATCGAGGAACGCGTCGAGTGTCCGGATGCGGTGGTGGCGCGCGCCGATCGTTCGAAGGTCGAGCAGATCCTCCTCAATCTCTTGTCTAACGCAGTGAAGTACACGCCGCCCGGCGGCCGGATCACGTGGACGTGCTCGGCGGCGGATGATCGGGTGCGCCTCACCATACGCGACACGGGCCACGGCATTCCAGCCGACCGCCTCGAGGACATCTTCGAGCCGTTCGTGCAAGTCGGGCGTGGCTTCGCGCGGCCCGTGGAAGGTGCCGGGTTAGGCCTTTCGATCAGCCGCGACCTGGCGCGAGCGATGGGCGGCGATCTCACCGTCGAGAGCGCGCCGAACGCGGGCTCTGCGTTTACGCTGGATCTGCCGCGCGCTCGTTAGGCGACCGGTCGGCGGAGCGCCGCCCCCCGCGACAACCAATTCCGCCATGTCTGTGTCGGTCGCGACACAGACCGTCGTTGTTGCGGCAGCGTACACTTCCCCCGAGGCCTGAGTGGTCTGTGCGTCGGTGCGCGGGGCCGTGCTGTGTGCCTTCGAATGACCGTAAGTGCCAACCTCATGCCCCGAAAGGCCACGATCGCCGAGCGGAAGGCCCGTCGCGGCGCAGGCAAGCAAACCGATTGCGGGCATGTGTTGTCGAAGGGAGGAGGATGTTTCTGGTGAACACCGATGCTAGTGGATCGCGTCCGTGTTGGGCTCCTCGCTCAAGGAGAAACGGACACAGCGCGGACACTTCGGACAAAGCACGGACCGCTCGGCTGCAGGGGGAACTCGATTGCTGCGGGCAACCAAACGCGATTGCTTTTGCAAAACACACGCGGCGGAAGCGCCCGCCTGCCGGCGTGTTGCCGCCTCCGTGCAGCCGAGCGGTCCGTGCTTTGTCCGAAGTGTCCGCGCTGTGTCCGTTCCTCCATGAGCGTAGAGACCAGCCGCGCATGGCAGTCGCGGCGATCAGATACTCTGATGCACTAGAGGTGGGGCGCCCCGCGGTCGAAACAGCGCGACCGCGCGCGCCGTATCGATCATCACGGCGCGAACACGAAAGGAGCCAGCAGCATGACGACTCGAAACGCGGGTGTGGAAGCCGACCGCCGCGCGCGAGCAATCGCGTCGTCGGTGTCTCGCATCATGCGGCTGCGCGACAAACTGCGGGGAGACGGTGCGCCGGCGCAGCCATTCCTTGCCGTCGGCT
>Ga0105240_10016063_pt1 | contig 10146 bp, 8 predicted proteins | sample KBSC54metaG_FD_80426 | JGI IMG/M metagenome (GOLD analysis project Ga0105240, IMG submission 80426) | Corn rhizosphere microbial communities from Kellogg Biological Station, Michigan, USA - KBS C5-4 metaG | ecosystem: Host-associated > Plants > Roots > Rhizosphere > Soil | place: Michigan, USA... | reverse complement strand
GAAGGAGATGCTCGCCGCGATCCTCGCGCAGCACGCGGGCTCGCGCGACGCCGTCCTCGCGACCGCGGGGAACCTCAACAACGACATCGGCATGCCGCTCACACTCCTCGCGCTTCGCCCCGGCCACCGCTACGCGGTGATCGAGATGGGGATGAACCACGAGGGCGAGATCGACTACCTCGCGCGCATCGCCCGGCCGGCGGTGGCGCTCGTGAACAACGCGCAGCGCGCGCACGTGGGGATCCTCGGGAGCCTGGAGGCGATCGCGCGCGCGAAGGGCGAGATCTACGCGGGCCTGGACGACACGGGAATCGCGATCGTGAACGAGGACGACCCCTTCGCGCCGTACTGGAAGGGGCTCAACGCGGGCCGCGAGGTGCTCACGTTCGGCTTCGCGAGCGACGCGGACGTGACGGCCGTGAACGCGGCGGGCGAATGGCGCTTCCGCACGCCCGCGGGCTCGTTCGCCGTGGCGCTCCGGGCGCCGGGCGAGCACAACGCGAGGAACGCGCTCGCGGCCTGCGCGGCGGCGCACGCGGTGGGCATCCCGCCGGCGGCGATGCGCTCCGCGCTCGCGGCGTTCGAGGGCGTCCCGGGGCGGCTGCAGCGGCGGCGGGCGCCCGGGGGCGCCCGCGTGATCGACGACAGCTACAACGCGAACCCGGAGTCGATGAAGGCCGCGATCCGCGTCCTCGCCGCCGAGCCGGGCCGCCGCATCCTCGTGATGGGCGACATGGGCGAGCTGGGCATCCAGAGCGCGGCCATGCACGCGGAGGTGGGCGATTTCGCGAAGCGCTCCGGCGTCGAGGTACTCCTCGCGCTGGGCGAGCAGAGCCGCAACGCCGCGCACGCGTTCGGCGAGGGCGCGCGGCACTTCGGGGAGGCGCGCGAGCTCCTCGCCGCGGCGCGGAAGGAGGCGCGGGACGGCGCGACCCTCCTCGTGAAGGGCTCGCGGTTCATGCACATGGAGCGGGTGGCCGACGCGCTCGCGGGAGGCAACGATGCTCTATGAGATCGCGCAGTGGCTCACCCCGGACGTGCGGGCGTTCAACGTCCTCACCTACATCACGCTCCGCGGCGTGCTGGCGGCCCTCACCGCGCTCGCGATCTCCTTCATCGTGGGCCCGGCGATGATCCGCAAGCTCACCGCGTACAAGATCGGCCAGTCCGTGCGCGACGACGGCCCCGCCACCCACCTCGTGAAGAAGGGGACGCCCACCATGGGCGGGGCGCTGATCCTCGTCTCCGTCGCCGTGACCACCCTCCTCTGGGCGGACCTGCGCAACCGCTACGTGTGGCTGTGCCTGCTCACGACGCTGGGCTTCGGGGCGGTGGGCTGGGTCGACGACTGGCGGAAGGTCGTGCACAGGAATCCCAAGGGCCTTCCGGCGCGCTCGAAGTTCGTGTGGCAATCGCTCATCGCGATCGTCGCGGTCTACCTCCTCGCCTACAACGCGAAGCTTCCGCAGCAGACCGAGGTGATCGTGCCGTTCTTCAAGACGATCGCGATCCCGCTGGGCACATTGGGCTTCGTGGTGCTGGGCTACTTCGTGGTCGTGGGCACCTCGAACGCGGTGAACCTCACGGACGGCCTGGACGGCCTCGCGATCATGCCGACGGTGATGATCGCCTCCGCGCTCGCGATCTTCGCCTACGTCTCGGGGAACGCCGTCTTCTCGAAGTACCTGGGCTTCCCGTCGATCTCGGGGGCGGGCGAGCTCGCGGTCTTCTGCGGCGCGATCGCGGGCGCCGGGCTCGCGTTCCTCTGGTTCAACGCCTATCCCGCCGAGGTCTTCATGGGCGACGTGGGGGCCCTCGCGCTCGGCGCCGCGCTGGGCATGGTGGCGCTCGTGGTCCGCCAGGAGATCGTGCTCCTCATCATGGGCGGCGTCTTCGTGGTGGAGACCCTCTCCGTGATCATCCAGGTCGCGAGCTTCAAGCTCACGGGCAGGCGCGTCTTCCGCATGGCGCCGCTCCACCACCACTACGAATTGAAGGGGTGGAAGGAAAATCAGGTCGTCGTGAGGTTCTGGATCATCACGATGATGCTGGTGCTCTTCGGATTGTCGACTCTCAAACTGCGATAGCGCGAGGCGCGGAAAGGAGATGGGCGATGAATGGGAAAGCCGCAACGTGCTCGTTCTTGGGCTGGGTGAAACGGGACTGTCGTGCGTTCGCTGGCTCGCGCGGCATGGCGCGCGCCTCGCTGCTGCCGACACGCGAGCGTCGCCTCCGGCCCTGGGAGCGCTCCGTGCGGAACATCCGCAGCTACGCATCGCCCTTGGACCTTTCGACGAAGCGCTCCTGGCGGGCGTGGACGCGGTCGTTGCGAGTCCGGGCCTTGCGCTCCGAGAACCGCTCCTGCGCTCGGCCGCGGCGCGCGGGATCGACGTGGTGGGCGACGTCGAGGTCTTCGCTCGCGCGCTCGCGCGCGGCGGGAAGGGCGTACGCGTGCTCGGAGTGACCGGCACCAACGGGAAGTCCACCGTGACCGCGCTCGCGGCCGCCATGGGACGCGCCGCGGGGTTGCGCTCGGAGGCGATCGGCAACATCGGCGTGCCGGTGCTCGACGCCCTGGGCAAGGCCGAGGCGCAGGGCTTCCCCGACCTCTACGTGGTCGAGCTCTCGAGCTACCAGCTGGAGACCACGCGCTCGCTCGCCCTGGACGCCGCGACGATGCTCAACGTCTCGCAGGACCACCTCGACCGCTACGACGGGCTCGAGGCGTACGTGCGCGCGAAGGAGCGGATCTTCCTCCACTGCCGCCGCCGCGTGGTGAACCGCGACGACGCCTGGAGCGAGTCGATGGGCGACGCGGACGCGTTCTCCTTCGGCCTGGGCGCCCCGAGGAGCGACCGCGAATGGGGCGTGGACGAGACCCGCGGCGTGCTCCGGCGCGGCCCCGAGGCGCTCCTCGCGGCCTCCGAGATGGGCATGCCGGGGCTGCACAACGTGGCGAACGGGCTCGCCGCCCACGCGCTCGCGACCGCCGTGGACGTCGCACCCGAGCCGCTCGCGAAGGCGCTCCGGGAGTTCAAGGGCCTGCCGCACCGCGTGCAGGCCGTGGCGCAGAGCCGCGGCGTGCGCTTCTACGACGACTCCAAGGGCACCAACGTCGGCGCCTCGGTCGCGGCACTCGAGGGATTCCGCGTGCCGGTGGTGCTAATCGCGGGCGGCGACGGCAAGGGACAGGACTTCGCGCCGCTCGCGCCCGCGGTGAAGGCGCACGCCCGCGCCGTGGTCCTCATCGGCCGGGATGCGCCCTCGATCGCCGCGGCGCTCGTGAAGACCGCGGTCCCGCTCGCCCGCGCGCAGACGATGGAGGAGGCGGTCGAAGTGGCCGCCGCGCTCGCCCACGAGGGCGACGCGGTGCTCCTCTCGCCCGCGTGCGCGAGCTTCGACATGTTCGCGAACTACGGCCACCGGGGCGACGCCTTCGCCGCCGCGGCGCGCGCGCTCGCGGCGCGGAAGGCCGGCTGATGCTCTACAACCCCGCGCGCCGCGAATCGAGCTTCGACCACGGCCTCGTGTGGTCCGCGGTGCTGCTCGCCGCGATCGGGCTGGTCATGGTGTATTCGGCGTCGATCGCGATGTCCGAGGCGGAGAAGTTCACCGGCTACCGGCCCGCGTACTTCCTCGTGCGCCACGCGATCTACCTTGCCGTGGGGCTCGCGTTCGCCGCGGCCTTCTTCCGCGTGCCGCTCTGGCTCTGGCAGAAGGCGGCGCCGTGGCTCTTCCTCGTGGGGACCGCGGTCCTGGTCGCCGTGCTCGTGCCCGGCCTCGGACGCGAGGTGAACGGCAGCCGGCGCTGGATCCCGGTGGGCCTCGGCACCTTCCAGCCATCGGAGGTGATGAAGCTCCTCGTGGTCCTCTACGCCGCGGACTACACCGTGCGCAAGGCCGCCTTCATGGACGATTTCCGCAAGGGCTTCCTGCCGATGTTCGGCGTGATGACGCTCATCGCCGCCCTCCTCCTGCGGGAGCCCGACTTCGGGGCGCTCGTGGTCGTGACCGCGATCGCCATGGCGGTGCTCTTCCTGGGCGGCCTCAACTGGCGCCTCTTCGCGGGGCTGGCGGTCCTCCTCGCGGTCGCGTTCGGCGCGCTCATCGTCTCCTCGCCCTACCGGCTGCAGCGGATCCTGGGGTTCATGGACCCGTGGTCCGACGCGTTCGGGAAGGGCTACCAGCTCTCGCACTCGCTCATCGCGTTCGGGCGCGGCGAATGGCTGGGCGTGGGCCTGGGGGCGAGCGTCGAGAAGCTCTTCTACCTGCCCGAGGCGCACACTGATTTCCTCCTCGCGGTGATCGCCGAGGAGCTGGGCTTCGCCGGCGTGGCGACGGTGATCGCGCTCTTCCTCTTCCTCGTCCACCGCGCCTTCGCCGTCGGGCGCCAGGCCGCGAGCCTCGAGCGCTATTTCGCGGCGCTCGTGGCCCAGGGGATCGGGGTGTGGCTCGCGGTGCAGGCGTTCATCAACATGGGCGTGAACATGGGGCTCCTACCCACGAAGGGCCTCACGCTGCCGCTCCTGTCCTTCGGCGGCACGGGCATCGTCGTGAACTGCGTGGCGCTCGCGATCCTCATGCGCATCGATTGGGAAAATCGATACCTCATGCGCGGGGGATCCCTGTGAGCCGCACGATCCTCATCATGGCCGCGGGCACCGGGGGCCACGTCTTCCCGGGCATCGCGATCGCGAAGGCGCTCGTCGCGCGGGGCTGGAAGGTGCACTGGATGGGCACGCGCCGCGGCATGGAGAACCGCCTCGTGGCCGGCGCGGGCTATCCGATGGTGCACGTGGACATGAGCGGCGTGCGCGGCAAGGGGCCGCTCGCGTGGGCCGCGCTCCCGTGGAAGCTCGCCGCCGCCTTCTGGCAATCGAGCGTCGCGATCTTCCGCATCCGCCCGGACGTGGTGCTCTCGCTCGGCGGATACGTGGCGCTCCCCGGCGGCCTCATGGCGGCGCTCTGGAGGAAGCCCCTCGTGGTCCACGAGCCCGGCGCGGTCGCGGGGCTCACGAACCGGCTCCTCGCGCCCCTCGCCGACGCGGTCGTGGTCGGCATGGAAGGCGCCTTCGCCCGCAAGGCCGCGCAGCGCTGGGCCGACGCGCTCCCGAAGCCCGGGCGCGTCGCCTGGCTCGGCACCCCGGTGCGAGACGAGATTGCCGCGGTGCCGCCGCCGGAATCGCGCTACGCCGGCCGCACCGGGCCGCTGCGCCTCCTCGTCGTGGGAGGAAGCCTCGGCGCCCGGACGCTCAACGATCTCGTGGTGGCGGCCCTGGCTTCCATGGCGCCGGAGGAAAGACCCGAGGTCGTGCACCAGGCGGGCGAGAAGCTCCACGAGGGTCTCGTCAGCGCCTACGGGAAGGCGCAGGTGCGCGCGCAGGTCGTGCCCTTCATCGCGGACATGGCCGCGCGCTACGCATGGTGCGACGTGCTCGTCTGCCGGTCGGGCGCCGTCACGATCGCGGAGATCTCGGCCGCCGGCGTCGCGGCGATCCTCTTCCCGCTGCCGTGGTTCGTGGCGGACGAGCAATCCGCCAACGCGGCGTTCCTCGCCGATCGCGATGCCGGCATCGCGCTCCCGCAGCTGGAGACGCCGCCCGCGGCGCTCGCCGCCGTGCTGCGGAGCCTCGCGCGCCCGCGCCTCGCCGCGCTCGCGCGGAACGCCCGCGCGCTCGGGCGCCCGGAAGCCGCGCGCGCGTGCGCGGACCTCTGCGAGGAGCTCGCCCGTGCGGCATAAGGTGAAGCGCATCCACTTCGTGGGCATCGGCGGCTCCGGCATGTCCGGCATCGCCGAGGTGCTCGCGAGCCTGGGCTACGTCGTGACGGGCTCGGACATCGCCGAGTCCGGCGCGGTCCGGCGGCTGCGCGGGCTGGGGATCGCGGTGGCGATCGGCCACGCGGCGAAGAACGTGGAAGCCGCGGATGCGGTCGTGGTGTCCTCGGCCGTGAAGCCGGAGAACCCGGAGGTGGCGAAGGCGCGCGAGGCGCACATCCCCGTGGTGCCGCGCGCGATGATGCTGGCCGAGCTCATGCGCTTCAAGCAGGGCATCGCCATCGCGGGAACGCACGGGAAGACCACGACCACGTCCCTCGTGGCGGCCGCGCTCTCGGAAGCGGGCATGGACCCCACCTGCGTCATCGGCGGGCGGCTGAACTCCATCGGCACCAACGCCCGCGTGGGCAAGGGCGAGTTCCTGGTCGCCGAAGCCGACGAGTCGGACGCGTCTTTCCTCTACCTCCAGCCCGTGATCTCGGTCGTCACCAACATCGACGCCGACCACATGGAGACGTACGGCCAGGACTTCGAGAAGCTGAAGGCCACTTTCCTCGAGTTCCTGGGCCACCTCCCGTTCTACGGGCTCGCGGTCGTCTGCAAGGACGATCCGCACGCGCGCTCGATCATGGCGCAGGTCGCGCGCCCGATGCTCACCTACGGGATGGCCACCGACGCGGACTTGCGCGCCGAGGACGTGCGCTGGGACGCGGGCCGCATGCGCTTCCGCGCCGTGAGCTACGTGAACCACTTCGGGCCGCTCGAGGTGGTGCTGAACCTCCCGGGCGAGCACAACGTGCTGAACGCGCTCGCGGCGATCGCCGTCGCCCGCGAGGTGGGCGCGCCGGAGGCCGCGATCGCGAAGGCGCTCGCGGAGTTCACGGGCGTGGGCCGGCGCTTCCAGCGCTACGGCGACGTGGCGCTCGCGGCGGGCGGAAGCTTCGCGCTGGTGGACGACTACGGGCACCATCCGGCCGAGATGGCGGCCACGCTCGCGGCCGCGCGGGGAGCCTTCCCGGGGCGGCGGATCGTGCTCGCCTTCCAGCCCCACCGCTTCACCCGCACGCGCGACCTCTTCGAGGACTTCGTGCGCGTGCTCTCCACGGTGGACGAGCTGGTCCTCGCCGACGTCTATCCCGCCGGGGAGGCGCCCATCGTCGCCGCGGACGGCCGCTCGCTCGCGCGCGCGATCCGCGTGGCGGGCAAGGTCGAGCCGCTCTTCGTGGAGACCGCCGCCGGGATGCGCGAGGCGCTCCTCTCCCGGCTGCGCGACGGCGACGTCGTGGTCACCATGGGCGCCGGATCGATCGCCAACCTGGCTCCCGAGCTCGCCGCCTCGCCGGACCCCGCGCGCGCGGTGGGGGGCTGATGGGCATGGACATGAGCGACACCTTCATGCTCGAGCACGGATTGCGCGGCACGCTGCGCCGCTCGGAGCCGATGGCGCGGCACCTGAGCTGGCGCGCGGGCGGCGCGGCGCGCATCTTCTACCAGCCCGCGGACGTCGACGACCTGCGCGCGTTCCTCCGCGCGTTCCGGCCGCCGCAGCCGGTGCTCTTCGTGGGGCTGGGGAGCAACCTCCTCGTGCGCGACGGCGGCTTCGACGGCGCGGTGATCTTGAGCCACCACGCGCTCACGGGAATCGCGGTCGAGCCGGGCGGCGGCGGTTTCGCCTCGGCCGACGCCGGGCCGCGCGTCTTCGCGGGCGCGGGCGTGCCGGCGCCGCACCTCGCGCGCTTCGCCGCGAAGCACGGCGGCGGCGGCGCGGAATGGCTGGCGGGCGTGCCCGGGACGGTCGGCGGCGCGCTCGCGATGAACGCCGGCTGCTACGGCGGCGAGACCTGGAACCACGTGGTGAGCGTGGACACGGTGGACCGCCACGGGGATGTCCACCGCCGGTGGAAGCCGGAGTTCGACGTGGGCTACCGGCACGTGGCGCTTCGCTCCGGCGAGGACGAATGGTTCGTGGGCGGCGTCTTCGCCTTCGAGCGCGGCGAGACCGCGAGGGCGATGGGCCGGATGCGCGACCTCCTCGCCACGCGCGTGGCGACCCAGCCGCTGGGCCAGCCCAACGCAGGGAGCGTCTTCCGCAATCCCGCCGGGGACCACGCGGCGCGCCTGATCGAGTCGTGCGGCCTGAAGGGCTTCCGCGTCGGAGGCGCGCAGGTGTCGATCAAGCACGCGAACTTCATCGTGAACACCGGGAGCGCGCGGGCGGCGGACATCGAGGCGGTGATCGCGCACATCGAGGCCACGGTGCGCGAGAAGACCGGCATCCGGCTGGTGCGCGAGGTGCGGATTGTCGGAGAGGCGGCGGGCGACGCGCGCCCGGGAGAGCGGAAATGACCGGCAAGGTCGCGGTCCTCATGGGCGGCCCGTCCGCGGAGCGCGAGATCTCGCTCATCTCCGGGAAGGCCGTGCTCGAGGCGCTGAAGGGCCGCGGCGTGGATGCGCACGCGTTCGACCCCGCGGAGCGCGAGATCCTCGATCTCAAGCGCGAGGGCTTCGAGCGGGTCTTCATCGCGCTCCACGGCCGCTTCGGCGAGGACGGCACGCTCCAGGGCGCCCTGGAGACGCTGCGCATCCCGTACACGGGGAGCGGCGTGATGGCTTCCGCCCTCGCGATGGACAAGTGGCGCACGAAGCTCGTCTGGCACGCGTCCGGCATCCCCACGCCGCGCTTCGCCATGGTGACCGCCTCGACGCAGTGGCAGGAGGTGGTCGAGCTCCTGGGCCTTCCGCTCATCGTGAAGCCGGTGCGGGAGGGTTCGACGCTCGGGCTCACCAAGGTCGCGCGCGTCGAGGATCTCCCCGGCGCCCATGCGCTCGCCGCGCGCTACGACCGGCTCGTGATCGCGGAGGAGTTCGTCGTCGGCAAGGAGCTCACCGCGTCGATCCTGGGCGAAACCGCGCTCCCGCTGGTCCGGATCGAGGCGCCGCAGGGCAACTACGACTACCGGAACAAGTACTTCACCAACGAGACGAAGTACTACTGCCCCGCCGGGCTCTCCCAGGCGCTCGAGGCGCAGATCCGCGCGGCGGCGCTGCGCACCTTCCAGCTCCTGGGATGCCGCGGCTGGGGCCGGGCGGACCTGATCCTGCGCGCGGACGACACCTACTCGTTCCTCGAGATGAACACGTCGCCGGGGATGACCGGCCACAGCCTCGTGCCGATCGCGGCGCGCGCCGCGGGCATCGACTACGCGGAGCTCTGCATGAGGGTCCTCGCGCAAGCGCGGCTCGACGGCCGGGAGGGGGCGTGAAGGCCGCGCCGGCGCTGCGCACCCGCATCCTTCCCGCCGCCGCGGCGGTGGCGGTCATCGCCGCGCTCGCGGGCGGCGGATGGTACGGCTGGCGCGAGCTTTCCGCGCGGCCGATCGCGCACGTGGGCTTCGGGGGCGACCTCGCGCGGATCGCGCCCGCGGACCTCGAGGCGTTCGCGAAGAGCCTGCGCGGCGAGCCCGCGGGCAGCCTCTCGCTCGCGTCCGTGCGCCAGGCCGCGCGCGCGATCCCGTGGGTGCGCGACGCCGCGGTGCGCCGCCGCTTCCCGGACGGCATCGAGGTGCGCTTCGAGGCGCACGAGCCGCTCGCGCGCTGGGGCAGGTCCGGCCTCGTGAGCGTGCGCGGCGAGGTCTTCGCGGCGCCCTTCGACGGCAAGCTTCCGCGCTTCGTCGGCCCCGACGGCTCCGCGCCGCAGATGGCCGGGGAATACGCGGCCCTCACCCGCATCGCCGCGCCGCTCGCCAGCCCCGTCGCGGAGCTGCGCCTTTCCGCGCGCGGCGCCTGGCAGCTCGTCCTCGACTCGGGCCTCACCCTGGAGCTCGGCCGCGGCGAGATCCGCCCGCGCCTCGAGCGCTTCGTCGCCGCGTGGCCGGGCCTCGCCGCCCGCGGCGTGCGCGCCACCCATGCCGACCTGCGCTACGCGAACGGCTTCGCGCTCGCCCGGGCCGCCGAACCCACCCTCCCCGCGAAGAAGAAATGATCCCCACGCGTCCGCGCGACAACCGCAGCCTCCTCGTGGCCCTCGACATCGGGACCTCCAAGATCGTGACGCTCGTGGCCGAGATCACGCCGGAGGACACGCTCAACCTCATCGGCATGGGGAGCCATCCGTCGCGGGGACTCAAGAAGGGCGTGGTCGTGAACATCGACTCCACGGTGAACGCGATCCAGCGCTCGCTCGAGGAGGCCGAGCTCATGGCCGACGCGAAGATCAGGGACGTGATCACGGGCATCGCGGGTAGCCACATCAAGAGCTTCAACTCCCACGGGATGGTCGCGATCAAGGACAAGGAGGTGTCGCAGTACGACATCGACCGCGTGATCGAGACCGCGCGCGCGGTGAACATCCCGATGGAGCAGCAGGTGCT